>Ga0302319_10000348_pt1 | contig 102792 bp, 89 predicted proteins | sample Bog_T0_2_FD_203319 | JGI IMG/M metagenome (GOLD analysis project Ga0302319, IMG submission 203319) | Peat permafrost microbial communities from Stordalen Mire near Abisko, Sweden - Bog_T0_2 | ecosystem: Environmental > Terrestrial > Soil > Wetlands > Peat | place: Sweden: Abisko, Stordalen... | reverse complement strand
ACAAAAATGACAAATATCTTCAAAAATGTTTCGGGACGGAAACTTGTACGATCCTGCAGAGTCCCGGCGACCGAGACCCTGAGCCGAAAGAACCTGGCCTCTCATTTTTGCGCCGGAAAGTAGCTAGTAGATAGTGGGGTTACCGGAAACTAGCTGTACAGAAGAATTGGCGACTGGCAAGTTGACGTCTAGCGCCCAAACCGCATTAGTGCGCACCAACACGGTGGTATGTGGGCCACCGCCTCTACTAACGGTGTATCGCCAACTCCCCCCGCCTTATTTCCTATACTGCCTGCCTTCGCGTCCTCCCCAGCAACTCCTCTGCCCGTTCGAGCACCCTCCGTTCGGCCGCTTCGCGCGTGGTTCCGGTGGCGCGCGCCAGCGCCGCGCCCGGCGATACGTTGTCGGCTTTGGCGTGCCACTGGATCCCCAGCCGGTAGCTGGCCACATTTACCGGCCAGCCCGCCAGCTCCAGCTGCCGCTCCGCGTATTCTTCCGCTTTCATCCGCGCGCCCCCGCCGCCTTGGCCGCGGCTCCGCGCTCTACGCCGGCGCCCACCAGGTTGCCCCACTCGGTCCACGATCCGTCGTAGTTCTTTACGTCGCGGAAACCCAGCAGATATTTCAGCACGAACCAGGTGTGGCTCGATCGTTCGCCGATGCGGCAGTAGGCGATCACCGGCTTGGAGCCGTCCACGCCCTCGCTCGCGTACAATTGCCGCAGTTCGTCGGCCGATTTGAACGTGCCGTCGTCGTTCGCCGCCTTCGCCCACGGGATGCTGCGCGCGCCCGGCACGTGGCCGCCACGCTGGCAGGTCTCGGGCAGCCCGGGAGGCGCCAGAATTTCGCCCGTGAATTCCTGCGGGCTGCGCACGTCCACCAGCGCCGATGCGCCGAGCGCCGAAGCCGTTTGCACTTGCGGCAGAAACGCCCGCAGCGATACGTCCGGCTCCTTCGCCGTGTAATTGGTGGACTTCACCTTGGGCGCCTCGGTCGATAGTTCGCGGCCTTCGGAAAGCCATTTCTTGCGTCCGCCGTTCATCAGCCGCACGTCGCGGTGGCCGTAAATCTTGGCCTGCCACAGCGCCCATGCCGCGAACCAGTTGTTGTTGTCGCCGTAAATGACCAGGGTCGTGTCCGGCGTCACCCCGGAGCGCTCCATCAGCTCTTCAAACTGCTGCCGGGAAAGAATGTCGCGCCGCACGGTGTCGCACAACTCGGTGTTCCAGGCCCACGCGATCGCGCCCGGCACGTGTCCTTCATCGTAGGCCTTGGTATCGACGTCCACCTCTGCAATGCGAACGCCGTCATCTTTTGCATGTTTGGCAACCCAGTCGGTGGTCACCAGTGTTTCCGGATTGGCATACTCGGCCATTGGGAAACCTCCTCTCCAAAAATCTACCGTAATTATATCGGAATTCTTGAGATGCCCGGCGGCGAAACGGCGCGCTACCATGAAATCGTCATGCTTGTACGCGCGCTGGTGCGTTTTACCGGAATCCTCAGGCAGGGCTTCGACCCGCGCCTGGCCGCAGCCCTGTTGGGCCTCGTTTCAGTTGGCGTTCTATTTTCGCAATCGGCCGTGGACCCAGGCGCGATCGCGCGCAAGGCGCTCGACCTTTTGCTGGCGCAGAATTATCCCGAGTTTGCCGCGCTCGCGTCGCCACAGCTCAAAGCCAACATGAATGAACAGGCTTTCGGCAAGCTGGGCGCCCAGATCAAGGGCTGGGGTGCGATCGACAAGATTGGCGAGCCGGTGGTCGAGGAAATGGGTCCAACCAAGGTGGTCACCATCCCGGTTTCCTTCGCCGACAAGAACATCAAAGCGCGTTTCGCCATCAATGTTTCCGGGCAGGTTTCGGTTATGTACCTGATGCCCGGCGAAGCGCAGTGGGCGCGCCCGGCTTACAGCAAGCCGGACTCGTTTACCGAGCGCGACGTGACCTTCGGCGACGAATGGAAGCTGCCCGGTACGCTGGCCGTTCCCAAAGGCGCCGGTCCGTTTCCGGCCGTGCTGTTGGTGCAGGATTTCGGACCGAAGGACCGCGACGATTCGCATGGCGTCCTCAAGCCCTTCCACGACCTTTCCGATGGCCTGGCCTCGCGCGGCGTGGTAGTGCTGCGTTATGAAAAGCGCCTCCGGCAATATGCCGAGCGCATGTCCGGCAAGCCGTATACGGCCGACGACGAAACCGAGGACGATGCCGTCACTGCGCTGGCTTTCCTGCGCGCGCAATCCGCGGTCGATCCCAAGCAGGTCTACCTAGTGGGCCACGGCTTGGGCGGCTATCTGGCGCCGCGCATCGCCGCCGAAGACGGCAAACTGGCCGGCGTGGTCGTGATGGCTGCCAACGAGCGGCCGCTCGAAGATCTGATGCTTGACCAACTGCAGACGCTCCTCAACAGCAGGCAGTATCCGGTGAGCGGGGCAGAAGTGCAGCAAACCGACCTGGCCGCGGAAATGGAGCAAGCCAAAAAGACCGTGGCGCGCATCAAGAGCCTGGAACAAAACGACGCTGACGCGCCGGCGATTTTCGGCCTGCCCGCCGCCTACTGGCTGGACCTCAAAGGCTACGACCCCGCAGCCGAAGCCAAGAAGTTGTCCATCCCCATTCTCGTCCTGTATGGCGAGCGCGATTTCCAGGTGCCGAAAGTCGATTTCGACCTGTGGAAGAGCGGGCTCGCCGCCGGCAAGAATTCGACCACCCGCAGTTACCCGGCCTTGAATCACGCGTTCGTTGCCGGCTCCGGCCCCAGCACCGACAAGGAGTACCAAACCCCCGGCCACGTGGCTCCTGAAGTGGTGGACGATATCGCGAAGTTCATAGGCAAGTAGCCCGTGGCGCGGCCTGTCAAGGCTGCTGAGTCGAGAGTCATCTCGACTCTTCTTTGCCGCGACCAGCTCGAATGCTCCGCTCTCAATCCCGCAGCCTCTCCGCCGAAAGCAACACCAGCGAGATCCACAGCAGATCGGCCAGCAGCAGGTGAACCAGTTGCGTTCCCACCGGGGCGAGCAAGAGCAGATTGATGGCGCCGCAAGCGAGTTGGCCGCCCGTCAGCGCCAGCACGGCGTATGACAGGCGCCGTCCCACGGCAGATGACACCGCCGATAGCGCATAGTAGAGCACCCACGCGCCGGCGCCGGCCGCTATCAGCGGGTGCCATATGCGCAGCCGCACGAACAGATTCGCCGACGGATCGAAATCCCTCGCGAATCCCGCGGCCAGCGACGTCACCGGGAAGAGCGTGTCACCGAGCGCAGCAATCGCACCGCTGACTCCCAGCACCGCAAACACTGCCAGCGTCGCGGCGGCCATCCATGCCGGGTGGCCGCGCAGGCGGACAGCCGGGCGCCCGCTGCCCCACCAGGCGGTCAAGGTGAGGCAAGCCAGCAGGATGAGTGTGTTAATGAGGTGCGCCGATAGCGACCACGCGCGCGACGACGAAGCATTGCGGGCGACGTGATTGAGCAGCACCAGCGCCGCGCCTAGCAGCGCTTCGGTCACCAGGAAAGTGGCCGACAGCGTCGCTCCGAGCCGCACACGGTGCCGCTTCGGGTACGCCCGAAAGGCCCACACCACCAGCGCCGCCACCAGCATCAGGTCAAGCCCGCTGGTCACCCTGTGGGTGAACTCGATGATGGTCGCCCCCGCCGGAGTCTGCGGCGTAACCGGGCCGTCGCACAGCGGCCAATGATTGCCGCACCCGGCGCCGGAACCTGTGGCGCGCACATAGGCGCCCCACAGAACTACCGCGAGGTTGTATGCCAGCACCGCCCAGGCAAAGATGGCGAACCGGCGCTCCCGTAGCGCGGAAGCCCGCGGATTCGCCTCGGCAGCGGCACTCGCAACGTCAGGCATGGACGGAAAATCACATTATACGGAAAGAAGGGGCTTGACACTATCTCCCTAGAAGTCTACCCTAGCTAACTATGGATGGAAGCGGCACGCTGGATTGACTCATGAAAAACACCGATCGCCTTTTCGGTTCGCTCGAACTTCTCGTCTTGAAAACCCTAGCTGCGGGGCCGAACCATGGTTTCGGCATCACGGTCCACGTGGAAACCGTCTCCAAGGGCCTGCTGCACATGGAAGAAGGCTCGCTGTACCCGGCGCTGCACCGCCTGGAGCGAGAGCGGTTGATCTCGGGCGAGTGGCGGCAAACCGATAACGGCCGCCGCGCCCGCCTTTACACGCTCACTGCAGGCGGCCGCAAGCGCCTCACGGAAAACGAAGCAAGCTGGTCGTCGGTGGCGCTGGGCATCGAAAGAGTTCTGAGGTTCGTATGAAGCACGCTATCGAGTGGCTGAGGCGTCTTTTCCATCGCGATTCCGCGTGGCAGGAGGAAATCGAAAGCCACCTTGCCATGCGCGCCGATTGGCATCGGCAACAGGGCATTGAGCCGGACGCGGCCCGCACCCGCGCCGCGCGCGATTTCGGCAGCCCTTTGCGCGCGCTCGAGGCCGTTCGCGCGGTGCATTGGGCGCCATGGCTGGACGCGCTCGCGCAGGACGCGCGTCACGGCCTGCGCGTGATCCGGCGCTCGCCCGCCTTCAGCCTAGCCGCGGTGGCCACGCTGGCGGTGGGCATCGGCGCCTCCACCGCCGTGTTCAGCGTCGTGGATTTGCTGTTATTCCGCAGCCTCCCCTATCCGCGCGCCGATCGCCTCGTGTCGCTCGGCTTCAGCGGACCAATCGACACCAGCGAATTCAATGTCGGCAACGCTTACCTGGACTGGCGCGTCCACCAGCACGCCTCCACCGCCATGACCTCGATGTATCCTGGCGGCCAGTGCGACCTCGGCGAGGCGCCGCCGCTGCGCGTCCCCTGCATTCAGGTGGAGGCGAACTTTCTCGCCACGCTTGGCATAATCCCCGCCGCCGGCCGCGATTTCCACCCCGAGGACGACCGGCCCGGCGCTCCCAAAGTGGCCCTGCTCTCCTATCCCGTGTGGCAGTCGCGTTTCGGCGGCGATCCCGGCGCCGTCGGGAAGACAATCAGCTTGGATGATGCCCCGGTACGCATCATCGGTTTTCTGCCGCGGACCTTCGAGATGCCGCAACTGGGCGAGGCCGACGTATTGCTGGCCGAGCAACTGGACGAAGGCGTCGCGCGCGCGCCCAGGTCCACCGTTTTCCTGCGCACTTTCGCCCGTTTGAAGGATGGTGCCACCGCGGAGACCGCGCGCCAGCAAATGCTGCCGCTGTTTACCGACAGCGTGCGCCGTTACGTGCCTCCGCAGTTGCAACGCGAAGTGGGGCTGGTGGTGCGCAGCTTGCGCGACCGGCAGATTCACGATGTGAAACTCGCCTCCTGGCTGTTGTTCGGTGCCGTGCTGGCGCTGGTAGCACTGGCCTGCGCCAACGTCGCCAACCTCATGCTGGCCCGCGCCGCCGCGCGCCGGAAGGAACTGGCGATGCGCGCCGCGCTCGGCGCGGGCCGCGGCCGCTTGGCGCGCCAAATGTTCACCGAAAGCCTGCTGCTCAGCTTGGCCGGCGGCGCGGCTGGCTGTGTTTTCGCCTGGGGCTTGTTGCGCGCGGTGGTGGCGATGGCGCCACAAGCATTGCCGCGGCTTTCCCAGGCGCGCATGGATGGACGGGTTCTATTGTTCGCCATCGCGGTTTCGCTGGCGGCTGCGCTGGCGACCGGCCTGCTGCCGGCCTGGGAGCGATTGAGCGCCGCGGCGCTCGCCGGATGGCATTCCGCCGGAAGCGGGCGCTCATGGGCGCGGCCCGTGCTCGTGGCGGCGCAGGTGGCGATTTCGCTGGTTCTGTTGACCGGCGCATCGCTGCTGGTGCGCAGCTTGTGGAAGCTGGAAAGCGAATCGCTGGGATTTCAGCCGCGGCGCGTGGTCACCGCGACCTTCACGCTCAACCGCCAACGCTACAATTCGGTGGAAAAACAGGACGCTTTCTACTCCGAGGTGAGCAGAAGCTCGCCGGTATTCCTGGAGTCAGCCGATTTGCCCTGAGCGATACCATTCCGCCGTCGGGAGGCCTGCGCGGCCGGCCGTTCTCCAACATCCGGATTGCCGGCCACCCGCCGCTTCCCGAGCAAGGCGGCATGGTGGCGTTCCGTTACGTCACGCCCGGCTACTTCCGTGCGCTAGGCATTCCGATTCTCGCCGGACGCGATTTCGACGAAAAGGAGCGTTCCGGAACGGAGACTCCGCTGATCCTGAGCCAGTCGCTGGCGCAGCGCATGTTCCCGGCCGAGAACCCGGTGGGCCAGCGGATTGACCTCGATGTGAGCGGCCATTGGCAGCCGGTGGTGGGCGTGGCGGGCGATGTGAGGAACCTGGGGCTTACCGATGCGCCGCAGCCGGAATATTACCAACTGCGCATGCACCGGTCGTGGGCGCCGGGCCTGAGCGCCGTGGCGTTGCTCGAAACGCCGCTCGATGCGGGCACGCTGGAACGCTGGGTGCGCCGGCAAATGGCCACCATCGATCCCGCGCTGCCCGTCACCATCGAGACCATGCAGACCAGGGTCGACCGCTTGAGCGAGCGGGCGCGGTTCCTGGCCGCGCTGATCGCGCTGTTTGCCGCCTTCGGACTGTTGCTGGCCGCGATTGGGCTGTATGGCGTACTGTCATTCCTGGTTGCCCAACGCACGCGCGAAATTGGCGTGCGCATCGCACTCGGCGCAACGCCAGGCCAGATCGCGCGCATGGCGGTGCACCAGGCCGGCGTCTGGACGCTCACTGGAATGGCCGCCGGCTGCGTGGCATCCGCGGCACTGGGGCGAATCGCGCGCGGCGCTTTGTTCCAGGTTTCGCCCTTCGACCCGCTCTCGTTGGCAGCCGCAGCTCTGGTCCTGGCGATGGCCGCCGCTATCGCCGCCTGGCGTCCCGCCCGCCGCGCCGCCCAAGTGGACCCGGCAGTTTCGTTGCGCGAAGAGTAAGCCGGGGCACCCTGTCCAGGCGACTTGACAGCCCGCGCCACGACTTAGGTGAACAGTGTTGGACTTAGATCAGCACAGTTCAATCTACCAACGTGGCGCGGGCACTCTCGAAAACAGCCAGGTCTTCGACCGTGTGATGTCGCACTTGGTGCGGTTACTCAATAGCATCGAATCTTGCGGTCACGGTACTATTCCACCGGAATCTCGAAATAGAACAGATCTTTGCCGGAGCGCGCTTCCGTCAATCCGCTCAGGTAAATGGTCGCGCCATTTTGTAACTGGGTTTGGAAATACAGAAAGCCGCTGGCGGTCAGGCCCGGCGCCACCATCTGCGCCGCCAGCGCGCGGCCCTCGATCTCCGGCGCGCCCAGCGGATTCTTTTTCTTGATGTGTATCGGCATCGGTGGGGCCGCGCCCAGGTCCGGCCGGTGAGGAGGGCGCGAATATTTGACGTCTCCCGACGGAGTCGCGGTCACGCGGCTGCCATGAGGGCCAACGTATTCGGCATTCATCTGGTCCAACCGGATGGTCTCGCGGCTGTCGTTTTGAATCACTATCAGCACGGGCAGCACGCCGTAATCGTAAGGCACCAACTTGCCGAACGCCGCCCGCACCTTGTCGCCGGCGACGTAGGTTTCCGCGCCGATGGTCACCTCAGCGACGGTCAGGCGATGCGCCATGGTGGCCGCGGCGGGCGCATGGAAGGCTTGCTCCTTGTCCGCGGCGAGCGCCGCGGTTATACTCATTAAAAGAGCCAAACGTTTGAAAACAAAAGGCATTTATTACCTCTACCGAGTCTGCCAGGCGTTGGCGCTTCCCCTCCTCTTATTGTATTTCTTATATCGCTGCCTGCGCAGCCGCGGCTATTGGGCCAGTTTGCCGCAGCGCTTCGGCTTTCTTCCCGGCTCATTGAATCAGACCGGTCCCGGCGCCATCTGGTTCCACGCGGTTTCGGTGGGCGAAGTTCTGGGCTCGCTCGACTTCCTCCGCCGCATACGCGCCGAGTTCCCGCAGACCCGGCTGTTCGTTTCCACGGGCACCATCGCCGGTCAAGCCACCGCGCGGAACAAACTGAAGGAACTGGCCGACGGCATTTTCTACGCGCCGGTGGATCTGGTGTTCGCGGTTCGCCGCGTGTTGCGGCGCCTGAACCCATCGCTGGTGATCGTTGCCGAAACCGAGATCTGGCCCAATCTCTTTCGAGAGGTAAAGCGCAGCGGCGCCGCGCTTGCCATCGTCAATGCACGCATTTCCGATAGCGCCTATCCGCGATACCAGCGGTTGGCCTGGTTCTTCCGGGCGGCGTTGCCGGCGGCCGATGCCGTCCTCACCCAAAGCGACGAGATCGGCCAGCGCTATCTCTCGCTCGGTGCGCAGCCGGCCGCGGTGCGCACTGCCGGCAATTTCAAATACGATTTCGATGCCCGCCCGGCGGCGCCGGAATCGCCGGTGATGGCGTTGATCGAGCGCCTCGGCCCTAAACACGTCTGGATCGCCGCCAGCACGGTGCCTCCCGCCGCGGGCGATGCCGATGAAGACGCCGCGGTGCTCGAGGCTTACCGCGTCGTGGCCGTGCGCCACCCTGGCCTGCTGCTGATTTGGGCGCCGCGCAAGCCGGAGCACTTTGCCATTGTGGCCGAGAAGTTGGCGCGCGCCGGTATCCCGTTCGTTCGACGTTCGCGCCTGGACGCGGAATCGCTCGGCGTTCTTCCGGGCGTGCTGCTCCTCGATAGCATTGGCGAATTGTCCGGCTTGTTTGCCTCCGCGCAGGTGGTCTTCATGGGCGGCACGCTGGCGGCGCGCGGCGGCCACAACATTCTGGAGCCGGCGCTGTTCGCGAAGCCGGTGATCGTCGGTCCGCACATGGAGAACTTTCAGGCCATCGCGGATAACTTCCGCGCCGCCGGCGCTTCCGTCGAGATTACCCGGCCGGAAGAACTGGGCGATGCCGTTTCGACGCTGCTGGCGGATTCCCAAGCCAGCGCCCGCATCGGCGGCCGGGCGCTCAAGTGCGCGGAAGCCCGCCGCGGCGCGAGCGCGGTTGCCGTCGCCTCGATGCGCCTTTTGTACGATAGCCACCTGCCACGCCATCGCCGCGCGCAGCCGTGGCACGCGCTGGGCCTGCCGCTCGAGCGCGTTTGGGAATTGGCCGGTGTTGGCAGGTCGCGGACCTGCCCCACTAAGCTGGGCGTTCCCGTGATCAGCGTCGGCAACCTCAGCATGGGTGGCACGGGCAAAACACCGTGCGTGCTGCACCTGGCCGGGCTGCTCCGCGCCGCCGGCCACACGCCCGCCATCCTTACGCGCGGCTATGGCCGCCATGCGCTGGCGGGCGACCTGGCAGTCGAGCCCGGCGCCCAGGTGAGCGTCGAGGAATCGGGCGATGAGCCGCAAATCTTCATCCGCTCCGGCCTGGCTGCCGTCGGCATCGGCGCCGACCGGGCCCGCGCCGCCGCCCTTTTGCTCGAGCGCTTCCCGGCCGACGTTTTCCTGCTCGACGATGGCTTTCAGCACGTACGCCTGGCGCGCGATCTGGACATCGTTTTGATCGATGCGTTAAATCCCTTCGGCGGCGGCTATGTTTTCCCGCTCGGCCGCCTGCGCGAGCCGGTTTCGAGCCTCTCGCGCGCAGGCGCCATCATCATCACCCGCAGCCAGTTTTCCGATCTCGCGCCGGCGATCGAAAACGTGGTGCGCGAAGTCAACCCGCATGCGCCGGTCTTTCGATCCGGTATCGAGCCGGAAGCCTGGGTGGATGCGGCCACCGGCGCCAGCCACCCGCTCGCCCAGCCGCCGTTTGGCGCCGCCGGCGGCTTTTGCGGTTTAGGCAATCCGCAATCGTTCCGGCGCACCCTGGAACGCCTCGGCATGCCGCCCGCCGCGTGGTTTGAATTCGACGACCACCACCGCTACCGGCCCAGAGAGCTCCGCTCGATGGCGCACCAGGCCGGCGCCGCGGGAGCCACTGCGCTGGTTACCACCGAGAAAGACGCCGTCAACCTCGCCACCGGTTTCCGCGATGCAACCGCGCCGCTCGCGGTCTACTGGCTGAAGGTGCGGATGACGATTGACCGCGAAGCGGAGTTTCTGAGGCTGGTAACGGCGCTGTTTGCGGTTAGGCGTTGAGTGGCGCGCGAAGAAATGTCGAGACGAATCTCGACTCAGCAGGCAGGACTGCCGGCGCTTCCGCCGGCCAACCGCCGGTCCAACTGGCTCCGCCGCGATGAAACCGGGTTGGACGCCAAATCGATAACCGCTGGGATTCGCCGCGCGGCGTTGGCAGGCGGAAACGCCTGCCCCACGTTAGCGCGCCTGGCTGGTCGCGCCGGCCGGCCGGCCGCGGTCGGCAAAGTATTCTTCGAGCGCCTTCGCGATGGGCGGCATGGGCGGCAGGCCCAACCGCTCCATTTTGGCGTTGGAAAGCGCCGAATACTGCGGCCGCCGCGCTGCGGTGCGATACTCGCGATGGTTGGTGGCCAGCACCAGCGGGTCCACGCCCGCCGCCTGGAAGATCAAGCGCGCGAATTGAAACCAACTGATGGGCGCTCCGCCCCCGATGTGGAAAACCCCGGTCTGGCCGCGCTCCACCAGATCGGCCGCGCGCGCCGCCAGCAGTGGCGCGAAGGTGGGCGACGCCACATGGTCTTGCACTACGCGGATCGGCTGTTGGGAAGCGGCCAGGCGCATCATCAACTCCACGAAGTTGCCGCGCGCCGTCTTCCGGCCGCCGGGCCCGTACACGCCCGAGGTGCGGACGATCAGCGCGTTATCCAGGTAAGCCCGGGCGTACAACTCTCCAGCGAGCTTCGAAACAGCGTAAGCGCTCAACGGGTGCGGATGGTCGTCCTCCGCATAAGGATGGTGCGCGAATCCATCGAACACGTAGTCGGTCGAAAACTGCACCAGGCGCGCGTCCGCCTGGCGGCAGGCCAGCGCCAGGTGCCGCACCGCCAGCGCATTTACCTGAAATGCCGCCGACGGCTCGCGTTCCGCGACGTCGACCTGGTTGTAAGCGGCGCAGTTGAACACCACGTCGGCCTCATGCCCTGCCACCGCGCTTTCCACCGCCGCCCCATCCGTGATGTCCGCGTCTCCCCGGTCAAAGCCAATGGTCGCGTAGCCGCGCGCTTGCAACTCGCGCATCAGTTCGACTCCCAATTGACCGGCCGCGCCGAACACCACCGCTCGTCGGGTCATCGATAGTCTCCGAATACCATCTTGCCGGACTTGCCCCCTAATGCCAGCGGTGCGCGTACACCAGCGCCAGCGTGGCCAACACCATCAGCACCACCAGCCCCAGAATGATGCACTGGCGCGCCGGCGTCAGCCAGGAAACTGCCGGGGCTTCCCGGCCGAGCACCGAATCGAGCAGCCGGTGCCGCGACGGGCCCGGCAGGGCGCGCATCGCCTTGGTGATTTCGCGCCGCCCACGCTGGTCGGCAATCAGGATGGTCGCGGAATTGCATCCGTTGGTCGATTCGAGCAGCTTGGTTCGCAGCGAGGCGGGCACTTCTTCCACCGACCGGTACACCAGGTCCGCGCCGCCCGCCGAAATCAGCACCGTGGAGCTCTGATACATGCCCTTCGCCGCCGGATTGGGAGTCCCGCAATGCGGGCACGCCGCATCCTCTTCGGCCAGAGTCTTGCGGCATTGCTTGCACTTCATCACGCCACCACCTTCGGCGCCCGCGACCTCGCCGACACCTCGCCAACGTTCTCCATGACAACCTGGATAAATCCCAGCGCCGCCTTCGAGAGCGCCTTGTCGCGGCGGTAGATCAGGCCCAGCCGCCGCACCATCGGCTCGGGAGCCAGCGTGATGGCAGACAGCCTGCCGGCCGCCACCTCCTCCCGGCAATTGGACGCTGCCAGGAAGCTCACCCCCAGCCCCGCGATCACGAAGCGCTTCATCATCTCCGTCGAATCCAGCTCCATCGAGATGCGGATCCGTTCTTCCACCGGTTCCAGCCACTGGTTGAGACGCGTGCGCGTTTTTCCCTGTTTCGGCAGCAGCAGGTAAAACTCCGTGACCTCCTGCGCCTCCACCATCTTTCTACCCGCCAGCGGGTGCCCGGCCGGGACGATCGCGCAGATCTCGTCCTTGTGAATATCCACCACCTGCAACCTCTTCTCATCGACCGGAAGTTGCGTTAGCCCGAAATCGGCCGAGTTCTCCGCCACTGCTTCCACCACGCGCGTGGCGTAAGAGCGGTCCACCTGCAATTGCACGGCGGGGAACAACCCCCGGTAAACCGAAAAGACGGTGGGCAGAATGTAGATGCAGGTGGCCTCATTGGCCGCGATCACGAGTTCGCCGCGAGGGTTCGTCTCGAGCTCCGCGATGGTGTCCTGTGCGCGGCGCCGCAGCTCCAGCATCTGTTCGGCGTGGCCGGCGAAGATGCGGCCCGCCGTGGTGAGTGAAATGCGGCTGCCAAAACGTTCGAACAGGTCCGCCCGCAACTCCTGCTCCAGTTGCCGCACCTGCGCGCTGATAGCCGGCTGCGTGCGGTAACACGTCTGCGCCGCCTTGGAGAAACTCTTCAGCCTGACGATCTCTAAGAAAGTGTGAAGCTGATCGAAGTCCATTGGCGTCCGGTCCGCGGCCCGGCAGGGCGTCCCATTGCAACGCGACGCACCGGTCTCCACTCAAATCCTGGATGGGCGGGATAGAAATTATCAATTTCCCCCCGCACAACAGGGTTTGGTAAATATTGTAGCAAAGGGCCTAGGGAGGGTGCGGCCGCAGTACTTGGAATCGTGCTTTTCGCCGCCGCCCGAATTCCATCGCGCTGCCTGTCCAAGGGCTGCTGAGCCGAGAGTCATCCCGGCTTTTCTTCTCCGCGCGGGAATCTAAAGAAGAGTCGAGACAACTCTCGACTCAGCAGCCTTGCCAGGCTGCGCCACGCCTGCGAACGGCTGGACAGCCCGCGCCACGCAATTTGACACTTGTCCGAGTGGGATGATAAGTGTTGAATCTTCACAGGAGATCCAATGGCTGACGAGCAGAAGCCTGGGGGCTCGGAGGCGCCTTCTCCGCCCGCTGGAGAAGGCGCGAAACCGCCGGCCAAACCAGCCGCCGACGCCGCCAAACCGCCCCCTCCTAAACCCGCCGCGCCGCCCAAGCCGCCCGCCACCATGGCCGCGACCCCTTGGGACAGCGCCCTCGCCCGCTCGGTCAAGGAGCGGTTCGGCGACGGCATCCTCGCCACCTCGACCTATCTTGGGCAGGATTTTGTGGTCACCAAGCCCGATTCCGCCATGCCGGTGCTCGAATACCTGAAGCTGGACGCCGATTTCGATTACCTGGTGGACATCACGGCGGTGGATTGGCCCAAGCGAGCCGAACGGTTCGACCTGGTCTACATCGTCTACAGTTTTCCGCACAACCAGCGCGTCCGCATCAAGGTCCAAATCGCGGATGGATTCGAACCGCGCACGGCGACCGGTGTGCACCTGACGGCCAATTGGCTGGAGCGCGAGGTGTTCGACATGTTCGGCATCCGCTTCGCCGGCCACCCGGACCTGCGGCGCATTCTGATGCCGGAAGACTGGCAGGGTTACCCTCTGCGCAAGGATTACGGCATCCTGCAACAGGACGTGCGCTGGGTGCAGGAGAATCTGGGCATCGAAAGCGGCCAGTAAAAACATGCCGGACACCTTCCTGGATTCGACCGAACTAATCCTCAACATGGGGCCGCAGCACCCATCCACGCACGGCGTGCTGAGGGTGATCCTCAAGCTGGATGGCGAGAAGATTCTCGGCACGGATTGCGTCATCGGCTACCTGCACCGCGGGGTGGAAAAGATCGCCGAAAATCGCACCTACACGCAGTTCAACCCCTACGTCGACCGCATGGATTACGTGGCGGCCGTCTCCAACGGCCTGGGCTATTGCCTGGCGGTGGAAAAGCTGCTGAACGTGCAAGCGCCGCCGCGCGCGCAGGTCGTGCGGGTGATCCTCACCGAACTGAACCGGATCGCCAGCCACCTGCTGTGGCTGGGCACCCACGCGCTCGATATCGGCGCCATCACGCCGGTGTTTTACTGCTTCCGCGAGCGGGAAGAGGCGCTGAAGATTTTCGAGCAGTATTGCGGCGCGCGGCTCACCACCCATGCCTTCCGCATCGGCGGTTTGCAATACGAAACTTACGAAGGCTTCGAGCGGGACGTCAAGGAATTCTGCGAGATGTTCCCGCCGAAAGTGGACGAGTACGAAGAGCTGCTCACCAACAACCGCATCTGGGCGGGACGGCTGAAGGGCGTCGGCATCCTCAACGGCGACGATTGCAAGGAATACGGCGTCACCGGGCCGGTGCTGCGCGCGGCGGGCGTGAAATGGGATTTGCGCAAAGCGCAGCCGTACTCGGGCTACGAGCAATACGATTTCGAGATTCCCACGCGGGAAAACGGCGACACCTACGACCGGTACATCGTGCGCATGCAGGAAATGCGGCAATCGGTGCGCATCATGGAGCAGGCGGTGGAAGGAATCCCGGCCGGGCCGATCATGGGGAAAGTGGGCAAGGTGATCAAGCCGCCGGTGGGCGAAGCGTATGTATCGATCGAAGCGCCCAAGGGCGAACTGGGGTATTACGTGGTGAGTGACGGCTCCACGCAGCCCTACCGGGTTCGCGTGCGGCCGCCTTCCTACATCAACTTGCAAGCACTGGACAAGATGGTGCGCGGCGCGCTGATAGCGGACGTGGTAGCCGTCATCGGCACTTTGGATATCGTGTTGGGCGAGGTGGACAGATGAGGCGCGAACGAATACCAGCCACGGATAAACACAGATGAACGCAGATAAGACTTTCGTTTTTTATCCGTGTTCATCTGTGTTTATCCGTGGCTATGACTCTTTTGCGGCTGATCTGCGGGCGGCAGATAGGTTGTGTTTATGATCGGGCTTTTGAAAAAGATTTTCTTGGTGGACCTGTTTCAGGGACTGTTTGTCACGTTCCGGAACCAGAATCCAAAATACATCTACACCGAACAGTACCCGGCCGAGCGGCCCAAAGTGGCCGAGCGGTACCGCGGCGCGCCGCGGCTGAACAACAACCCGGAGAATGGCGAAACGCTGTGCATTTCCTGCAACCTGTGCGCGCTGGCATGCCCGGAAAACCTGATCGTGGTGACCAGCGAGCGCAATGAGCAGACCAAGCGCAAGGACCTGACCGATTTCACCTATGACCTCTCGCGCTGCATGTTCTGCGGCCTGTGCGAAGACGCTTGCCCGGTGGACGCCCTGGAACTGACGCAAGATTTCGAGCTGGCCAGCTACACCCGCGACGGCATGATCTGGGACCGCCAGATGCTTGAGGAAGGGCCCAAGCCGACGCAATACAAATGCTAGATACGGTCCTGTTTTACAGTTTCGCGGTGCTGGTGCTGGGAGGCGGCATCCTCACCATCACCCGGCGCAACGCCGTGCATAGCGCCATTTCGCTGATCGTTTCGCTGCTGGGCGTGGCCGGGCTGTACCTGCTGCAAGCGGCCGAGTTCCTGTTCGCGGTGCAGATCGTGCTCTACGTGGGCGGCATCATGGTGCTGTTCCTGTTCGTCATCATGCTGGTCAACCTGGATGACGCCGCGAAGGTCCGCGAGTACAACCGGCAATGGATTGTTGCGCTGGTTGCGGTGGCGGCGGTGGGCGCGGAACTCGGCTACTTTTTCCATCGCGGCGCGGCGTCGTTCCACATCGCAGAAACCGCGGCCGCCGTTCCGGTTGCCGTGGGCAACACCGAGGCGCTGGCCGATTCGCTGTTCTCCGAATACCTGCTGCCGTTCGAGATTGCGTCGCTGGTGCTGCTGGTTGCGGTGGTGGGCTCGGTGATCATGGCGAAAAAGAGGATCTGAAGATGCATCCGGTGACCACGGTTCATTACCTGGCGTTGAGCGCGGCCCTGCTGCTCATCGGGACCGTCGGCGTGCTCACGCGCCGCAACATCGTCGTCATTCTGATGTCCATCGAGCTGATTCTCAACGCGGTGAACATCAACCTGATCGCGTTTTCGCACGCCTGGCATAACGTGGGCGGCCAGGTTTTCGCCATTTTCGTCATCACCGACGCGGTCGCCGAAGCGGCCGTCGGGCTGGGCATCCTGATCGCGCTGTTCCGCAACAAGGAAACCGTGCAGGCCGACGAAATCGATTTGTTGAAGTGGTAGGAGATTCTACGTGGTAGGAAAGCAGTGAATTTTCTCGACCTCATCTGGCTGATTCCGCTGTTCCCGCTGGCCGGCGCCGTGCTGATGCTGCTCGTGGGCAAGTTGCTCGATCCGCAGCCGCCATCCGACGTCGCGGTGGCGCCGGGCGTCGGACAAAGTGGGGCATGCGCTCCGCATGCCAACCACGCCCATCATCATCCCGGCCCGTTGCAGAATCTCATCCGCCTGATCTGCCCCGGCATGGTGCTGGTGTCCTTCATCTTTTCCGCCGGCGCGGTCTGGCAGCTTGCCCATCTTCCCAACCGGCTGCACCAGGTGATTCAGTTCACCTGGATCGCCGCCATGCCGTTCCACATGGCCAACGGTCACATCGCCACCTTCCAGGTGGATTGGGGATTTCTGCTCGACCCGCTGAGCTCGGTGATGATTCTGGTGGTGACCGGCGTCGGCTTCCTGATTCACGTGTACGCCACCGGCTACATGGCGCACGACAACGGGTTTTATCGCTTTTTCGGATATTTCAACCTGTTCATCTTCTTCATGCTGATGCTGGTGCTGGCCAACAACTACACGCTGCTGTTTGTCGGTTGGGAAGGCGTGGGGTTGTGCAGTTACCTGCTGATCGGCTTTTACTTCCACAAGAAATCGGCGGCTGACGCCGGCAAGAAAGCGTTCATCGTCAACCGCGTCGGCGACGCCGGCTTCGTGCTCGGCATGCTGCTGATGCTGTCGGTGTTGGGAACGGTGCGGTTCACCGACGTCAATGCCGCGCTGCGCAGCGGGCAATTCCCGGTGGAAGCAGGTTACGGCGTGCTGACGGCGATGGCCCTGCTGATGTTCTTCGGCGCCACCGGAAAATCGGCGCAGGTTCCGCTGTATGTCTGGCTGCCGGACGCCATGGAAGGTCCCACGCCGGTCTCGGCGTTGATCCACGCGGCCACCATGGTGACGGCGGGCGTGTACATGGTGGCGCGGTCTTCGGCGCTGTTCGAGTTGACACCCGTGGCGGGCATGTGGGTTGCCGGGATCGGCGCCTTCACGGCGATTTTTGCCGCCACCATCGCGCTGGTGCAGAACGATATCAAACGCGTGCTGGCGTATTCCACCGTCAGCCAGCTCGGATACATGTTCCTGGCGCTCGGCGTGGGCGCTTATTGGGTGGCCATCTTCCACTTGTTCACGCACGCGTTCTTCAAGGCCCTGCTCTTCCTTGGCTCAGGCTCGGTGATCCACGCCATGAGCGGCGAGCAGGACATGCGCTACATGGGCGCACTGAAGAAGAAGATTCCGGTGACGCACTGGACGATGTGGGTGGGTTCGGTGGCGATCGCCGGCATCCCGGGCCTGGCCGGGTTCTTTTCCAAGGACGAAATCCTGTGGCAGGCATTCAGCTCACCAAAAGGCTCCACGGTGCTGTGGCTGGTGGGCATAGTCACGGCGGCGATGACGGCGTTCTACATGTGGCGGCTGATGAACATGACGTTCTACGGACAGTCGCGCGTAAAGCCGGAAGTTGCCGCGCATGTGCACGAATCACCGGCGGTGATGACCTGGCCGCTAATCGCCCTGGCTGCGGGCAGCGTGCTGGGCGGGTGGCTGGGCGTGCCCAAGTTGTGGACGATCTTCGGCGGCGCCTTCCGCTTGTTTCCGCGCTGGCTGGCGCCGATGTTTGCGCTGGCCGGTTCCGAGACCGAGCATCCCGCATCCACCGAATGGTCGCTAATGATTCTTTCGGTGGCCGTGGCCGCGGGCGGAATTTCGCTGGCCTACTATCTTTACTCGAAGCGTGCGGACATTCCGGATCGCATTCTGGCGCGCTTCCGGCCGCTGCACACCGTGCTCTATAACAAATGGTACGTGGACGAGATCTACGATTTCCTGTTCGTCAACGGCCTGGGCAAGGGCGGCGGCAGCGCCATGGCGGAATTCGACCGCACGATTGTGGATGGCGGCGTCAACGGCGCGGGCTGGCTGACGCGCACCAGCGCGACGCTCTCCATGTGGTGGGACACCTGGATCGTCGATGGCGCCGTGCGCTTCACCTCGTTTTCCGTCAAGCTGCTCTCCTACCCGGCGTGCCTGCTCGAGAGCGGCCGCGTGCAGACTTACGCCTTGTTCATGTTGGTCGGGTTACTGGCGTTTCTGGGGTATTACGTCGCGAGGTAACCTATGGACCAGCACATCCTCAGCATCGTTCTGCTCACCCCGCTGGCCGGCCTTGCGGTGTTACTCTTCCTGCCGGCATCGAACCGGGGCCTCATCCGCATTTGGGCCAATCTGACCAGCCTGGCCGGCTTCCTGATTTCCCTGCCGCTGGTATTCCGCTTCGACAAAAACCTGGCCGGTTTCCAGTTCGAGGAACACTTCGACTGGATTCCGTCCTTAGGCGTCCACTATCACCTTGGGATGGACGGCATCAGCCTGCTGCTGGTGATGCTCACCACCTTGATGGGCTTCATCGCCACGCTCTGTTCCTGGTCTGCTGTCGAGGACCGCGTCAAGGGTTACTACGCCATGTTTATGCTGCTGCAGACTGGCATGATCGGCGTTTTCATTTCGCTCGATTTCTTCCTGTTCTACGTTTTCTGGGAGCTGGTGCTGGTGCCGATGTACTTCATCATCGGCATCTGGGGCGGCCCGCGCAAGCTTTACGCCGCCATTAAGTTCTTCCTGTACACGCTGGCCGGGTCGGTGCTGATGCTGCTGGGCATTCTGACTCTCTACTTCCAGCACTACGCGCAATTCGGTTTCTACACATTCGAAATTTCGGAGCTGATGAAGCTCAACCTGCCGCTCCACATGCAGCAATGGGTGTTCTGGGCTTTCTTCCTGGGCTTCGCCATCAAAGTTCCGATGTTCCCGTTCCACACCTGGCTGCCGGATGCGCACGTGGAGGCGCCCACCGCGGGTTCGGTGATCCTGGCCGCCGTGCTGCTGAAGATGGGGACTTACGGATTCCTCCGCTTCTCGCTGCCGCTGCTGCCCGGAGCGTCGATCGATCAAACCATCGTGCAGATTCTCGCCGTGCTCTCCATCATCGGCATCGTCTACGGCGCGCTGGTGAGCCTGATGCAGCAGGATTGGAAGAAGCTGGTGGCATACTCTTCGGTCAGCCACCTTGGTTTTTGCACGCTGGGCATTTTTTCGTTGAACCCGAACGGAATCGCCGGCAGCGTGTTGCAACAGATCAACCACGGCATTTCGACCGGCATGCTCTTCCTGGTGATTGGCGTCATCTATGAGCGGCGGCACACGCGCGAGATCAAGGAATACGGCGGCCTGGCGCACGTCATGCCGCGCTTCGCGACCATCTTCGCCATCGCCATGTTCAGCTCGGCCGGGCTGCCTCTGCTCAACGGGTTCGTGGGCGAGTTCACCATTTTGCAGGGCGCGTTTGAAGCCAACCGCATCTGGGCGGCGTTCGCGGTGACCGGCGTGATTTTTGGCGCGGCGTACCTGTTGTGGCTTTACCAGCGCACCATGCTGGGTCAGATCACCAACGCCAAAAACCTGGGCCTTCGCGATCTGAATCTGCGCGAAGTGGCCTTGTTCCTGCCGCTAATCGCCTGGGCGATCTGGATCGGCGTTTATCCCAAACCATATTTCGACGTGCTGCGGCAGCCCGTAACGCAGATTGTGGAACGTGTGCGGCCAGGGTATTTTGATGCCCCGCAGCAGGCCGGTTGGCAGGCGAAATCCGCTTCGGACCCGAAAACCGGGGCGCCTGCACCACTCGCTCGCAAAGTGGGACAGTCGCTTTCGCCTGTCAGCCCGCCAGCCGCACCACCGGCCATCCTGGCCCGCAATGGAGGCGTTCGGTGAACCCGTTCAGCCAGTTCTTCACATCCACCGACTACCTCACCATCATTCCGGCCGTGCAACTGGCGCTGTTCGGTTGCGCCATTCTGCTCTTCGACGCCTTCGAGGATTTCCTCTTCGGCGGTCCGCAGCATCGGAAGAGGCTGGTGTTCGGCGTGCTGGCGGCGGAAGTCTTCGCCGGCATGGGTCTCGTAAAGCAGCAAATGCACCTGGGGCCCGACGGGCTGATCTCCGGCTTCGGCGGCTCGGTCACGGTGGATGGCTTCGGCATTTTCTTCAACTGGATTTTCATCGTCGCAGCGGTCATCGTCGCGGTGGTGTCGTACAAGTACCTCGAGATCGCGGGCGAGCATCACGGCGAATATTACAGCCTGGTGCTGTTCGCTCAGTCCGGCATGTATTTCCTGGCCACCGGCACGGACCTGGTAACGCTCTTCATCGGCCTGGAGCTGATGGCGCTGTGCTTCTACGTGATGGTCGGCTTCCTGCGCACCGATAAGCGCTCCAACGAAGCGGCGATGAAGTACCTGCTGCTCGGCGCCTTTTCCACCGGCCTGCTGGTGTACGGTTTTTCGGTGATGTACGGCCTGGCCGGGTCCACCAAGCTGGCGATTATCGCGAACCGGCTTGCCGCGCTGCCCGCTTGGGACCCGATCGTGTTTCTGGCGATGGCAACCACGGCCGCCGGGCTGCTCTTCAAAATTTCCGCCGCGCCTTTCCATATGTGGGCGCCGGATGCTTACGAAGGCGCGCCCACCAGCGTGACGGCGTATCTTTCGGTGGCTTCGAAAGCCGCCTCCATCGCCTTCCTGGTGCGCATTTTCATGGGACCGCTGGCTGCGTCGCGCGCCGCCTGGGAGCCAGTGCTGGCGGTGGTCGCGGTGGCCACTCTCACCATCGGCAATCTGGCCGCCATCAACCAGACTAATATCAAGCGCCTGCTCGCATACAGCTCGATCTCGCACGCCGGTTACATGCTGCTGGGCCTGGTCGCCGGCAACGAAACCGGCATCACCGGCATCGCGGTTTACGTGATGGTATACACTTTCATGAACCTGGGCGCGTTTCTGGTGCTGATCTCGCTGCGGCGGAAGAACATCATCGGCGAGGACCTGGACGATATCGCCGGTCTGATGCACAAGAGCCCCGGCCACGCCGTGCTGATGCTGATCTTCCTGCTCTCGCTGGCCGGCATTCCGCCCACCGCCGGCTTCCTGGGCAAGTATTATATTTTCCTGGCGCTGATCCAGACCGGCCACTACGCGCTGGCCGTCATCGCCACGCTCTACGTCGCGGTGGCGATTTACTACTACTTCAAGATTGTGCGCAGCATGTTCGCGGGCGAGGAGACCGAAAAGGCGCCGCTCGCCACGAGCCTCGGGTTGCGACTGGCGTTGGGCGCGACCGGCTTTTTCACCCTGGCCATCGGCATTTACCCGGAGCCGTTCCTGCGGCTGGCGCAGACTTCGTTGTTGCGGTAAGGAGACCATGCAGGCTGTTGAGGGAAGTATGAATCTAGGTATATTGATCACGAAATGACTGCCATGCAAGCAATCTTCTCCAACCCGTTATTCATGCCGGTGGTGCTGACGCTGGCCATCGTCGCGCTGGTTCCGCTGATCGCCGGCTACCTGACGCTGGTCGAGCGCAAGGTGCTGGCCGATTTCCAGGCGCGCCTCGGCCCCATGCGCGTAGGGCCGCATGGCCTCCTTCAACCCATCGCCGATGCCTTGAAACTGGTGCTCAAGGAAGACATCATTCCCACTGACGCGGATCGCGCCATCTTCTGGTTCGCTCCGATGGTTCCCACCGTCACCGGGCTCACGGCAATCGCCATGCTGCCGCTGGCGCGCGGCCTCCAAGTGGCGGACGTCAATGTCGGTCTGCTGGTGATTGCGGCCACCTCCGCGGTGGGCATCCTCGGCATCATCCTCGGCGGCTGGGCTTCCAACAGCCATTATTCGCTGCTGGGCGCGCTGCGCAGCGCGGCGCAACTGGTGAGCTACGAAGTGGCGCTGTCGTTCGCGCTGCTTTCCGCGGTCATGGTCTCCGGCACGCTCAGCATGCAGGGCATCGTCCGGGCGCAACTGGAGCACGGCGTATGGGGCGTGTTCGCCAACTACGGCTTCATGATCGTTCCGTTCGCGGTCTACATCGTCTCCGCCACCGCGGAAACCAACCGCGCGCCGTTCGATCTGCCCGAAGCCGAATCGGAACTGGTGGCGGGCTTCCACACCGAATACAGCGGCTTCCGCTGGGCGCTCTATTTTCTCGCCGAATATGCCAACCTGCTGGTGGTCTCCGGGGTGGCCGTGGCGCTGTTCTGGGGCGGCTGGCTGCGGCCGTTTCCGAACGTGGAGTGGCTCGAAATACCGTTCAACGTGATGTTCCCCGTGGCGCTGTTTATCATCTCTGCCGCGATGACCGTTCCCATGGTGGGACGCCTGCCCTACCCACTGCACCGCAAACTCCTCGCTCTGGTAGTGGTGCTGCTCTTCGCGCTCGGCGGCCTGTTCCTGGTGCCGGTAGTGAACCACGCCGTCATCGGCCTGTTCTGGTTCCTGTTCAAAGTCTCCTGCATCATTTACCTGCTGATCTGGTTTCGTGGCACCTTCCCGCGCTTCCGCTATGACCAGTTGATGAACATCGGCTGGAAGATTGCCATCCCCGTCGGCATGGCCGCCGTCCTGATCAACGCGCTGTTAGGCATGATCGGCAAACACGGCGCGTAAAGGAGTGGTAATGGAGAACACTCACCGAACGGCTGCACAGGCTGGCCACGCCGGCCGGCCGGCGCGACCAGCCAGGTCCGCTAGCGGGAGTGTCCTGGCCATGCCGTTGCGCATGTTACTCTGGCGGAATGGACGTCTCGGCGATTCCGTTCAATCGGTTCCTCGGCCTGCGGGCGGGCGACACTGCTCTCACACTGCCGGCGGACCCGAAGTACCATAACCACCTGGGAACGGTCCACGCCGGCGCGCAGTTCTCGCTCGCCGAGGCCGCCAGCGGGCAATGGTTGCTCGACCGATTCGGCGAAGGAGCGGCCGACTACGCGGCGGTGGTCCGCCACGCCGACGTCAAATTCCGCCGGCCGGCTACGGGCGAGTTGACCGCGCAGGCGGGCGCTCCTCCCGAGGAGGCGGAACGCTTCCTGGAGACGCTTACCCGGAGGGGGCGTGCCACCATCGAAGTGCGTGTTCAGATCCTCGGCGCGGATGGGAGCGCCACGCTGCAATCCGCCTTCGAGTGGTTCGCCCAGCGGGTCCGCGCGTAGGACGGATGATCGCCTTTTGTCGTCTGTCAACGCAGCGCGTTGATCCAGGCGCGACAGACCACGCAAGGCGATGGTCTGTCCTACCTTGCTTCCGGCTTCACGGCGTAATAGCCTTTGCGCACCTGGGCTTTCAGGTCCTTGTTCGCCATGCGGACTTCCAGCTTGCGATAGCTGCCGTCCCGCTTCTCGTTGGCGGACGAGAAGCCGAGCGAATACTGGCTGCGCATTTCTTCCTGCAACTCCTGGAATACGTCTTGCAGGGAGTGGTTGCGGCCCACTTTGTAGACGTGGCCGCCGGTCGCGTCGGACATCCTGCGCAGGTAGCCCTCGCCGGCGCCGCCGCCGAATCCTCCGAAGGGGCCATAGTTGCCATAGGCCCTGGGGTCGGAGTAATCGATGCTGTAGACGACGGCATCGGCCTTCTGGGCGGCCTCGATGGCGTCCTCGATCTTCTTACGGCTGCCCTCATCCACGCCGTCGGTGATGAGCACGATCACCTTGCGGCCCACCTCCGTGCGCAGTTTCTCGTCGGCGGCCAGAAACACCGCGTCATAGAGCACCGTGCCGCGCGGATCGCCGGACGTGGGGACGGGGCCGGGGCCGAAGCCTCCCACGCCGGAGCTCACCCGTAAACCGTTCATCCCCTGGCTCAGCATGCGGGCGGAATTGGTGTAATCCTGGAGCAATTCGCACTCTTCACCGAAGCTGATGAGGAACGCTTCGTCCTTCTTGCGCATCACCTGGCTGAAGAACTGCGATGCGGCGCTGCGCTCGATATCGATCAGGTTGCGCTGGCTGCCGCTGACATCGATCAGCAGGCCGATCGTCAGCGGGAGATCGGTCTCGCGCGCGAAGTACTTGATTTCCTGTTGCTTGCCGTCCTCAAAGACGGTGAAATCGTTCTTTTCCAGGTTGGCCACCAGGCCGCCCCGCTTGTCGCGCACGCTGGCCAGAATGTTGACCACGTTCACATCCACCTGGATGGTGGGCGGTTCGTCGGCGGGAGGAGAAGTCTGGGGAGGGGTTTGCGCGCACAACGCGCCAGCCAGTGTCAAAATTAGGAGGATTCGCATGCCGGTACAATGGTGTTGACGTTTCCCGGTCCCCAAGTGTTTCACGATGCAGAAAGCCATTCACCACCTCCGAAGGTCAGACCCGGTGCTGGCCGGCATTATCGACCGGGTTGGAGACTATCGTATCGAATTCCGCGACCCGGATTTTGAGACGCTGGTTAAATCCATCGTTTACCAGCAGTTGAGCGGGCGGGTGGCAAACGTGATTTTTGGCCGCCTGGCTAGCGCCGCGGGGGGCAAGATCACGCCGGCGAACATCCTCAAGCTGCGCCCGGCGCGGATGCGGGCGGTGGGGCTATCGGGTCAGAAGACAGAGTACATACGGGATCTGGCGCGGCATACGCGCGATGGGCGGGTCCGCTTTGAAGAATTGCCGGAGCTGACGGACGAGGAAGTAATGGCGCGGTTGACGGCCGTCAAGGGGATCGGCGTCTGGACGGCGCACATGTTTCTGATTTTTGCCCTGCGCCGGCACGATGTGTTGCCCACCGGCGATTTGGGAATTCGCAACGCCATCCGAAAGGCATACGGTCTTGAGGCGATGCCGCTGCCCGGCGAAATCGAGGCGATGGCCGAGCGGTGGCGCCCCTTCTGCACGGTGGCAAGCTGGTATCTCTGGCGCAGCCTGGAGCCAAACGCCAACCTCTGATTGGGCGATTTCCCCCAAATGCTGCACTTTTTAATGTGAAATACCGCTGCTTTTAACCACATTCAGGTTATAGTATGTGAGGATATTCGGACCTTGGGATGCTGTTTCTCCGGGTTCGATCCAGTAATTCCAAGGAGAGATATTATGCGCGTATTGAAACTGGCGGTCCCGGCCGCGATCATCCTGGCGGGTCTGTTAATGAGCACCGTGGCCAGCTTTGGCACCCCGGCGTATATGAAAGCGACGGGGCAGAAGGCATGCACCACTTGCCACGTCAAGGTCGGGGCCATGGCCGACATGCATAAGGACCCGAACCTGAACCCCACCGGCAAGTGTTTCAAAGCACAGGCAGACAAAACGACCCTGACCGACGCCTGCAAGGCCGCGAAGTAGGCGGCGCCACCATTCCGACGCGGCGAATGCAGTCGTGCGTGCCGCGTCGGCACTCCTGCCGACGCCCGGCTTCCCACGCACGAGTGCGTGCGCCACGTCGGGCGCCGGGATTTGGCATGGTTGTTTCGTGACAATACCCTAGAATTGAAACATGCGCGTGCTGGCGTTGTGCGCCTCCATCCCCTGTCTCCTCGCCGCTCAAAATGCGCCGGATGCGCGCGAGATCGTGCGGCGCTCGATCGAGCTGGACCAGAAGAACGAGGCGATCGCGCGCAATTACACGTTCCTCGAGCGGAATGAGACGCGCATGTTGGACCGGTCGGGGAAGCCGAAGAAGCCGCCCGAGAGCCGCACTTTCGACGTGACCCTGCTGGAAGGATCTCCCTATCGCCGGCTGGTGGCACGCGACGACCGGCCGCTGCCGCCGCAAGAGGAGCGGAAGGAACAGGAGAAGCTGCGCAGGAGCATCGACGAACGGAGTAAGGAGGCGCCCGCGGAGCGCCAGCGCCGCATCGCCGAATGGGACCACAAGCAGCAGCGGCAACGCGAACCGCTCAAGGAATTGCCCGACGCGTTCGATTTCCGGCTGGCGGGCGAAGAGATGTTGAACGGCCGGGACGCTTACGTGATCGCAGCCACCCCCAAGCCGGGATACAAGCCAAAACTCGCCGCGGACGCTTACTTCCCCAAGCTCAAAGGCAAACTGTGGATCGACAAGCGGGATAACGAATGGGTGAAGGCCGAGATCGAGACGCTGGACACGATCGCGTTCGGCGGGATTCTGGTGAGGCTCGCCAGTGGCAGCCGCGTGACGTTTGAGGAAACCCGCGTCAACGATGAAGTCTGGTTGCCGAAGCGGATCTCCGTGAGCCTGTCGGCGCGGCTGATGCTGGTCGCCGGGACGCGCGCGGAAATCGAAATCGCTTTCAGCAACTTCCGCAAGTTCCAGGCGGATTCGCGGCTGGTGCCGCAGACGCAGTACCGAATTCCGAAATTGGACGCCTCGTATCAGGGCACGGCTTCAGCCGTGCCGCCGACCGTATCCTGAGGGCTTTAGCCCCTGTCTGCCGGCCAGGGGCTAAAGCCCATCAGGTTCATACCGTTCCGGCACGGCTCAAGCCGTGCCCTGATACAAGACCTGTTGTTTCATGGTGGTCCGCAATGGGAATGCGACTTCGCCGAAGTTGATTTCGGAATTCAGGGTAAGCCAGTTCACGGCCGTCGCCCGCGCTACATCACCGGCCCGATCCGCCAGGGGACGAATTCGCGGTGGCCCAGGCGCTCGGCGCAAGTTTGCTGGCCGGAAGCCACCGCCAGCATAAGGTCGAAGATCTCGCGGCCCACTTCGTCAATCGTGCGCTCGCCGTCGGCGATGCTGCCGGCGTTCACGTCCATGTTGTCGCGCATGGCGCGGAAGGTGTGGCTGTTGCTCGCGATTTTGATCACCGGGACGGTGGGGAAGCCGATCGCGCTGCCGCGGCCGGTGGTGAACGCGATCAGGTTCGCGCCGCCGGCGGCAAGGCCGGTCAGCGAAACCGGGTCGTAGCCGGGAGTGTTCATGAACGCGAAGCCGGAGTTGTGGATGCGTTCGGCGTAGTCATAGACCTCGATCAGCGGGGACGAGCCGCTTTTGGCCGCCGCGCCGAGCGATTTCTCGAGAATGTTGCTGAGGCCGCCAGCTTTGTTTCCGGGGCTGGGGTTGTCGTCAAAGCTGCCGCCAAAACGCGCCAGGTATTGCTTGTAGTGGCCGATCTTGGCGAGCAGTTTTTCGGCGACCTCGCGATTGCGCGCGCGCTGGACCAGCAGGTGCTCCGCACCGAAGATTTCCGGGGTTTCGGCGAGCACCGGCGTGCCACCCAGCTCGGCCAGCCAATCCGAGCAGCGGCCCAGCGCCGGATTGGCCGTGATGCCGGAGAACGAATCCGAGCCGCCGCAGTTCAGGCCCAGCACAATACGAGACGCGGGGATGGGCCGGCGCGATTCGGCGGCGGCGATTTCGATCAGGCGCGCGATTTCGCGGCGCGCGGCCTCTACGGTCGAGCGCGTGCCGCCGCTCGCCTGCACCGTCATGCCCACCAGGCGCCCGGCGCGTGGCCCTGTATCGCCCAGGTAATGATCGATCTGGTTGCCCTCGCAGCCCAGCCCCAGTATCACGGCGGCGGAAACGTTGGGATGCGCCAACACACCGCCGAGCGTGCGCCGAAGCTGATCGATATCGGCGTCGCCCGCGTGGCCGCAGCCTTCGCCGTGCGGAAACGCCATTACGCCATCCACATTCGGCGGCAGCGTTTCGCCCGTGAAGCTGGCGGCAATCAGCTCGGCTGTATGGGCGGCGCAGTTGGACGCCGCGACTACCGCGATGTAGTTCCGCGTGCCGGCGCGGCCATCGTCGCGCAGGTAGCCGAGGAAGCTGGGACCGTCTTCGCGGCGCGCCGGCTCATCAAGCGAGCCGGAAGGGAACCGATACGCCGCACGGCGTTCGTCGAAGGCCAGGTTGTGGGTGTGTACGTGGCTGCCGGGCTCGATCGGCGCTTTCGCCAAGCCGATGGGCTGGCCGTAGCGAAACACGGTTGCGCCCTCCGCAATCGCCCGCAGCGCCACCTTGTGGCCGGCCGGAACGGCTTCCCGGACCATCACCGCCTCTCCGCCCACGCGCAGCTCGGTCCCCGCTGCCAGCGGCACGCGCGCCACGGCGATGTTATCGGCGGGGTGAAGCTGAATCGCCGAGTTCTCGGGGCTGGGCAAACTGGCGATATCGAGCAGCATTGGGCTACCTATTGCAGTGGTGGGGTATGCTTTAGCTTGCCAACGCCCGCTTGCGGGCGCATTTCCTCGCAGTTCCTAACCGAGCGGTTGCCGGCGATTGGACCGCTTAGTTAGTTCTTCACCTTCCAGCTTACATGTACATGCCGCCGTTGACAGCCAGCACGTGCCCGGTGATGTACGACGCATCATCGCTGACCAGGAACTTCACCGCGTCGGCGATATCATCCGGCGTGCCCATGCGGCCGAGCGGAATCGTGGCCAGCATCTTCTGCTTGAGCTCCTCAGGCAGGTCCTTGGTCATGTCGGTGGCGACGTAGCCGGGTGCGATGGCGTTCACGGTGATCCCGCGGCTGCCCATTTCCTGCGCCAGCGCCTTGGTGAGTCCGATCAGGCCTGCCTTGGATGCCGCGTAGTTGGCCTGCCCCACGCTTCCCGCCTGGCCCACCACGGAGGAAATGTTGACGATGCGCCCCCAGCGGTTGCGCATCATGCCGGGCAGGACTTGTTGGCTGCACAGGAACGCGCCTTCGAGATTCACCTTCAGCACCAGTTGCCAGTCCGATGGCTTCATGCGCACGGCCAGGCCGTCGCGCGCAATGCCGGCGTTGTTCACCAGCACGTCGATGCGGGTCTTGTCCTTGAGGATTCTGGCGAAACCCTCCTTGACCGATTCCGGCGACGTCACGTCCAGATTCAGCGTCACCGCCTCGGCATTGCAGGCGCGAATTTCGCAAGCCACCGCTTCGTTGTTTTCGAGCTCGGGTGAAGCCACCACGATCTCGAAGCCGGCGCGGCATAGCTTGAGCGCGATCGCGCGGCCGATGCCGCGGCTGGCGCCGGTGACGAAGGCTACTCGGTTGAACATTCTTTCTCCTGGGGATGTACTCGGCTGTAAGCCTCAATCATAAACCATGGCTGCGTGGCGGATGTTTTTCGGGGACGCACCGTGCCGTGCGCCAGTCACCTGGAGGGCGGCCCAAGCTGGTTCGAATCCGTTCTGGGGAGCCATTAAAATCGCCGTTTCAATTCTGTGCTTTACGGGCGACCCCAATTCTACACTCGAACTCGCTGCGCATCTGTGGCTAGCTGCCGGATGCGCGATCCATTCCCTATCCGGCCAACCCCCCGCAAGTGAACCTGTTATCAGCGATTGTCTCCCGCTATCGGCAACTGACTGTCATTGCCTTGAGCGCCCAGGGAGAGGCACCGAGGTCGGCCAAGCCAACACGGCCGCCTGCGGCCACTCTTGACGGAATTGTTCTAGTGCTGCACTGTGAGCAACGCGCCTGCCTGCGTGCTGCCCCCACTGAAGGTCGCCGTGATCGGCTGGTCGCCATCCGTCAGGTTCACGGGCACGTCGACGTTGAACTGAAATTCGCCGGGCGTAACGTTCAATCCGGCGAATCGAACGTTGGCCTGGATTCCGCCGATGGTGATCGCGGGCATTGGCGAGAGGCTCCCGGATTGGGAGACTGCTCCGCTGACTACCGGCGTGGAGGTCGGCCCGAACCCGTTGGCGTAGATCACGATGGTTTCCCCGGGCTTCGCCGGCGTCGTCCAGCCGGGGTAGAGCGTGGTTGGGCCGATGTCGGTGCCGTCGGCGTGCGTGGCCACAACGTGCGTTCCATCGAAAACGAAGAAGGAGGGCGAGACGGGCTGCGCCTGCGCTACGAACGCCTGGCTCAATGCGCCGTTGTTGGTCACCACCGCGTTTACCGGTCCTTGCATTGCGTCGGGCGGCGTGAGGATGTTGACCTGCGACGGGCTGACGTAATACACGAAAGCGCTCTCGCCGTTCACGGTTACACTGACGCCGTCGAGTTGCGTCGGCATCTGGTCGTTCACGAAATCCGCCAGACCCCAGATGCGCACATTCAGCGCGTCCTGATGCGGGGCCAGGTTTACCCCATAGACCGCGATCCAGGTGTTGGGCGCGATCACCGTGCTCGCGCCTTCGGCATTGGCGACGAAGGAAATCGCAGGCGTCGGACTCGCGGAAGTGGTTAGCGTATTTCCCGACGCGCCGTCGCCAAGGGACGTGAACAGGGACGGGTTGCCAAGCACTCCAGCCACCAGGTTGTCCGCGATGTATAACTGCTGGACCTGATTCCCGTTCGCGTTCGTGATTCCCGCCGCTACGTTGATGCTCCCGACTCCCTGCAGGTAGAGGTTCCCCCCTTGATCAGCCGTGGCCGCCTGGTCCATCTGGTTGCAGAAGATCTGCGCGGCGGACACGACGTTATTGTCCGCTGAGAAGCCAACAACCCCCGATGGTGGCGGGTGGTCCCATCCTCCGATAATGTTGATCCCGATCATCTGGGAGTTCACGTCGTTATTGGCAATCGAGATGCCGTTGACGCTATTTCCCGGTGCGCCCAATCCTGCGATGACATAAATTACCCCGCCGTTGGGGATTAGTCCCGCAAGGGTTGGCGGGAATGGGCTTGGGGGGGGTGGGGGAAGGGGTGAGCTGTGGATGGTGTTCGCCTGGACAAGCACGTTGGACAGCATATTCCCGGTGGAGGGCCTGCTGTAGTAGTCGGCGCTGGCTCCGCCAATGAGTTGCATGCCCGTCAGCGTATTACCCAGTATGGAAAGATTGTCGATGGTGTTATTGGCGTTCCCGCAGCATGCCGCTACCACGAAGATTCCGCAGCAACCGGCTTCTCCGATGGTGTTCGAGAGGATGGCGATATTCCGAGCGATGTTGTTCTCTGAATACTGGATCGGCCGCAGGGACGGGTCCGCATCGTCGCTGGCGGCATCTCCGGTCACTAGGTCAATGCCGCTCGCCAATCCGCCTGTTACGGGGTTAATCTGGTTGCCAATAACCCGCATGCCGTCCATCAAACTGGCCGATGCCGCGCCCCCGCCCGCCGCAATGCGAATCCCAATTGTGCCACCAGCGACTGAAATGATATTGTTAGCGATCAAGGTATCGAGCGCCTGGTTGTTCATTGCCCCAAGCCCGGTTCCGACGTTCATCGCAATGCCCACCGTTCGTGCCCCTGGCATAGGAAGCACAATGTTGTTATTGGCGATGGTGGTGTGCTGCCACATGTCTCCACCGGCCGTGCTGCCGAGTGCCAAATCGATACCCAGCGCCGGGCCAGCGGCATTGCCGGAGATGGTGTTGCCGGTAATCAGAATATGGTCCCAATTGCTCTGGCAATCTGCGCTCCAAGGTGAGGGTGGATTGACTCCGATTCCAGTAAACTGGATGCCCGTCAGCACCAGGTTGCTGACGGTGGTGTTGGAGAAGGTCGCTCCGATTACTGGCGTCGCCCATCCAGCAGGGCCGATCCAAACCCCGTACCAAAAGTTCTGGAGAGCCAGCGCGTAGAGGGTGTTGCCCCCGGAATAAACAGTAACACCCGCAGAACCGGTCGACAGGCTGGTGGTGAGTGTGATATCGGGCTGTCCGTCGCCGTCGATGTCACCGTTGATCGTGACGTTGCCCCCGGTCAGGCCAATCAGTCCCTGGTTGCCAGTGTCGATGATGGAGCCCTTCAGCGCGGGGGCGAACTGGATGTTCCATGTGCCCGGGTCATTGTTCGTCGCCATGATGGCTTCCTGGATAGAGATTCCATCCGGGCCGGGATTGGCCACCAGCGCCGCCACCGAGGACGTGTCGCCATTCACCGCAACCGTCGCATTGGTGACCGTGATCACCGTGCCGCGATTGAGGACCACTGGAGGAATGATCACGGTGGGAGGCGTATAGCTTTTTGCGCCGACCGCGCCGCAATAGGCCGGCAAGGTGTCCGCAAGCGCAGGGTGTGCTCCGACCGCCAATAAGCAGCAGAGGGCAACCATCATTTGTCGCATCTTCGATGTATCCTCCGGGCCACGGCGTGTTGCCGCCGGAACCCCCATTCCCGCTACTAGACTACTCCCAATCGCCGTTCGTTCTTACTCTATCGCCTTCCGCTGGCGGTCATCTCCTCAGTTACGGCGTATCCGGAGGTTACTGAGCTCCCCTTGCGAGTTCGAGATGTGCCCGGTCTGGGTGCCCAGAGTGGACAGAGGCCGGCGGTCACGCTGGATCACTCTGAAAACACTATGCGTTCGCAGGTTCGATCACGGCCCGAGTTGGCCCACAAAAGTTCGAAACGCGTCCACGACGGGGAGCCAATCTATCGCTCGTTGATAACACAGGGCTTAGCTGAAACCAAGCCGTGCAGTGCTTTGTTTTCAGGTTCGAACCCTCGCTGGGCCTAAAGCGACGCCAGCAGGCCGAATGTTCTCTTGGCGCGAGTGGCTGCACCTGCGCGAGACCTCAACCAACGAATGGATCGACGATACGCACGCCAGCGTTGACGAAATCAGCACGATTTCGCGTGGCAACCGCCAGACCGTGGACGAGGGCCGTCGCCGCGATGAGGCTATCCTTGATTGGCATGGCTTTCCCCGTGGTGCGAAGACTCGCCAGCAGTTCCGCCCATTTCAGCCCCGTGTCCGCGTCCCAGGGAAGACAGTGGAGAACCCCGACGCCCGCGTCGAACCAACGTTCCAGGGCGGCCCGCTTCTTTCCCTTGGGAAGGATTAGAATCCCGAATCGGAGTTCGCCGAGAATGACGGGATCGACGGCGACATCGGGCTCATGTGCGCGAAGCCACGCAACGACCCGCGGATCGGGCGTTGGTTTCGTCGGCTCACTCAGAACGTTGGCATCGACCAAGTACTTCACAGCGCATCCGTCGACTCAGAGTCGATGGGAACGAAGAAGTCCTTCTGCGGACAGGCGAGCAGCCATGCAATGGCGCCCTCGTTCGGCGGAGCCGCAAGCCGGACGAGGCGATAGTCTCCACGATCGACACGCTCGACGTCGAACTCCTGCCCCGGTTCGATACGGTCCATCCGCCGGAACTCTGCCGGCAGGACGATTTGGCCCTTGGAGGAGACGGTCGTCTTCATGCAGGTAAGATACCGTCTTACCTATCGTGGTGTCAAGCGCTACACCCAGGGAACCATGGCAAGTATCAGTGACTGGAAAAGCGCGCGCATCGACGATGCCGGCATGCCGCCAAAGTTCGAAACGATTCCACGACGGGGAGCCAGAAGAAGGGAACACACCCCGGCCAGCCTTGGCCATGCTTCCGTGTTAACTTTCGGCCCGGTTTGATCCCTTGCCACCACCGCTCCGCAAAAAACAATTTGCATCTTGAATGTTTTTTGGCTATTCTGGTATCGCTCTGGCGATTACCGATACCGCGCGAGGAATATGGAGACAGCCGCACAAGGCATTCTGACTCGCGACGAAATGGAAAGCAGGCGCTTGTCGGCCGCACAAGACCTGCAGAGGGGGCTCACCCAGTCCCAGGTTGCCCGAAAATTCGGCGTGAGCCGCACCACGGCTTCGCGCTGGCATCAAGCATTAAGTGGAAGAGGGATGGACGGGATGCGCAAACGGCGCGCTCCGGGCCGCCCCAGCCGCCTCAACGCCGAACAATTGCAGTTGGCAGCCGAACTCTACCGTTCCGGTCCGCGCACCGCCGGCTTCCAGACCGACCGCTGGACCACTGTGCGCTTCGCCGGCGCCATACGGGCCCGCTTCGGCATTCAATACGATCCGGACCATGTGGGCCGCATCATCCATCGGCTGGGATTGCGCGAACGCGTGCGCAGCCACCGCAGGCTGGCGGACGTTCTCTATAGCCCCCTCTCCGCTCCGGTTCTCAACCATGCGGAAGCGCCGCCGCCGGCTGCATAGGGACTTTTTCCGTGACAACCGTACCGACCGCTCTCTTCGGTCGCGGCGAATCTATTTCACGATAAGGTCCGGCTGACTGTGGCCCTGACGGGCATCATTTTTGCCTTGGTGCCGATTGCGCTTCAGTTCGGGATGTTTCTTGGGTTCCTCGCCAGGATTCTGGAAACGCTGGTGGAACTCGACCCCGGCCAAGCCAATCCCCGTCGGCCTGCGCGTCGACGCCTACATTCAAGTCGACTCGCGCTGACGGTGGGGCAGGTCGGGGGCCTGACACATCAGGCTTGACAGCCCGCGCCGCGGACGGCTTCAGCTATCCAGCCTATACCGCGATCCGGCCAGGCGGTATAGCGGGCGCCACACCAGGCGGTTGACGCATACTACCAGCATCGCCATCACAATCGTGGAAACCAGCAGCAGTTGGCTGTTGCCGGAATCGGTGGCGGCGCTGATTTGCGCGCCCAGCCCCAGCGTGCTCATGGTCTTGCCCTGGAAGTGGAAATATTCGGCCACGATGCTGGCATTCCATGCGCCGCCCGAGGCCGTCACCAGGCCGGTTACCAGGTAGGGAAAGATGCCCGGCAGAATCAGCGTCCGCCAGCGCTGCCAGCGGGTGAATCGGAAAACCGAGGCCGCTTCGCGCAGTTCGGTGGGGATGGCCATGGCGCCGGCGATCACGTTGAATAGGATGTACCACTGCGTGCCGAGCAGCATGAGGATGATGGAGCCCACGCCCAACCCGCCGCCCAGCCGCACCAGGCCCAGCAGCACCACCGGGAAGAGCGCGGTGGCGGGAACCGAGGCCGCAATCTGCGCCAGCGGCTGCGCGACTTTCGACAAGCGCGGGTTGAATCCGATGGCGACTCCCGCTGGAATGGCCCACAGCGACGCGATCCCGAGCGACGCGGCCACGCGTCCGAAACTCGCAGCTGCCGCCTCGAGCGTCGCGAGCAGTTCCGCGCTCGGAAGACCCTTCAGCAGCAGCGCGGCTTTCACCAGCAGGTATGGCACGGCTACCGCCAGCGCCAGCAGCAGGACGACGCCAACCACTCGGCCGCGGTTTTTCTTCCGGGCGGCCGGCGCTGAAACCACACGCGGAGGGCTGGTAGTCAGCCGCTCCCAGAGCGGCTCCACGGCGCGCTTCTCGACCCAACGCGAGACATCCGAGTTGCGCAACAGATGCAGAATGGGCGAAGTGACCTCCGCGGCGCTCTCCACCTGCTCCATCTTGAACTTATCCGACCACGCGATGGCGGGCCGCCACACCAGTTGATCGATCAGGACAATCACCGCGATCATGGCGGTGAGGCCCCACAGGATTCCCGCCGTATCGCCGGCGCTCGACGCCGTCTGGAGGTAGGAGCCCAGGCCGGGCAGGCGGAAATCGTGGTTGCCCAGCACGAACATTTCGCACGCCATCAGGAAGAACCACCCGCCGGCCACCGAGACGATGGAGTTCCACACCAGGCCGATGGTGCCGAAGGGCAGCTCCAGTTCCACGAAGCGCTGAGTGGCGCTGAAGCGGTTGATGAGGGCGGCCTCGCGCAACTCGCGCGGGATGGATTTGAGCGAGGAATAGAAGCTGAATGCCATGTTCCACACCTGGCCGGTGAAGATGAGCACGATCGAACCCAACTCCACACCCAACTGCCGGGTGGGAAACAGCGCCACCATGGCGAGCATGACGCTGGGGAGAAAGCTCAGTACCGGGATGGACTGCAAGATATCCAGCACGGCGATCATCACCATCTCCACGCGACGGTTGTTAGCGGCGATGTAACCGTAGGCGACCGCAAATACCAGGCTCAGCACGTACGCGACGGCCATGCGCACCAGCGAGTAGAAGGCGTAAGCGGGCAGCGCCGCGGGCGACCGCGAGATGTGGGCGGCCGGAGTCACCACGCCCATCCAGTACTTCACCGTGGCGAGCACCGCATAGATGCCGGCCAGGATCGCCGCGAAGACCAGCAGGTCCACCAGGACGGACCAACTGCGTTCCCGCATTAGCGACCGGCCCAGTTGCGGAAAGGCCATCAGTGGCTGCCCACCTCATCGCCCGCCGGCTGCGGCGTTTCTTCGGGAATGAAGAAGCGGCCGGAGGAATCGCGGTCGAACAGCTCGGCGTAGCGGCCCCAGTTGACGGCGGTTTCAAGCTGCCGCTCGGTTTCCTCTTCACTGAAATGCTCGTCCAGCAGGTCGTGGAAGAAATCGGCGGGCATGGAGTGGTCGGCTTTGCTGGCCAGCGCGCGATTGATCTGGCGGATCAGCGGAACGCGCTCGGCGGCCACGCGGAAGAGTTCCTTGCGGCGCAGGATGCCGGCTTCGGCGAAACGCTTTCCCTCGGGCGTGATCTCCGCGTCGCCTTCCTTCACATGGATATAACCCAGCAGGGAGGCGGCTTCGACGATCGGCAGCAAATCGTCGATCTCAAAGGCCAGATCGTCCGCCAGGTGGTGGATCCCGTCGCGGCCTTCGCGGTCGACCAATAGTTCCAACAGACCGGCGATTCCGCCTGGGCGGGCGTGCGGCACCATCGGATACTTGGCGCGCGCGGCGCCGGCCGCCGGAGCGGCTTCATGCTCGGGCTGCGGCGTGGGCACCAGGTCGGGCTGCGTGAGCACGCGGTAGATGTAATTCACGGCTTCCAGGAAGGGAGGGTCCTGATGGTCGCGCGGCCGCGGCATGGCGACGCGAAAATCCGTGCGGACGTGACCCGGATTTTTTCCCAGTACCACCACGCGGTCGGCCAGCGTCACCGCTTCTTCAATGTTGTGGGTGACGATGAAGACGGCGCGCGTAGGCATCTTCTTGCCGTCCCATAGTTCCAGAAGCTCCGAGCGCAGGTTTTCCGCGGTGAGCACGTCGAGGGCGGAGAAAGGTTCGTCCATGAAGAGCACTTCCGGCTCGACGACCAGCGCGCGAGCGAAGCCGACGCGCTGCTTCATGCCGCCGGAAAGCTCCTTGGGATAGGCCTGCTCGAAGCCGTCCAAGCCCACCGAATCGAGAATGCGCAGGGCGCGCTTCATGCGCTCCGTCCTCGCGACGCCGCGCGCCTTGAGCGGCGCTTCCACATTGTCGAGCACGGTCAGCCACGGGAACAGCGCGAAGCTCTGGAAGACGATGGAGACGTTCTCGCACGGGCCCGCCACCGGCTGGCCGTGCCACAGCACCTGTCCCGACGAGGGCGGCGCGAGGCCGGAGAGCATCCGCAGCATGGTGGATTTGCCGGAGCCCGATGGCCCGAGCAGGGCCAGAATCTCGCCCGGATAGACGGCCAGGTCGGTGGCTGCCAGCACCTGGATGCGGGCCTCGGGAGGCCCATAAAACTTCTCGATCGCGCGGGCCTGGATGATCGGCTCTGCCGTTGGTGTCACTCGTTTTGCCTTGCCGCTGGATTGGGACGAAGAGTCCCTCATCCTTTATACCGTTGTTCGGCGGCTGCCAGGGTTACAGCACCGTGAACAGGGGCAAAGCAAGGCGTGCAAGCGTGATGCGCAGGGGCTATCGGTGTAGGGATGATCGAGCTTGTAACGCAAGCAACCCCGGTTTCGTGCGAAAGTGGTAGAGCCGCAAAGCAAGTGCGGCAGCCACCGCCCATGCCCAAGAAGATGCAAGCTAAAGCCGCTGCGTCCGGCGCTGCACGCCAAACCGCCGCTGTGGCGCCGGTGGACCTGAAAGATCCGGCGCTGTACGTGAACCGCGAGTTGAGCCTGCTGGCGTTCCAGCGCCGCGTGCTGGAGGAGGCCGAGGATGAAACCAACCCGTTGTTGGAGCGGGTGAAGTTCCTTTCGATTCTCGGCTCCAACCTGGACGAGTTCTTCATGGTGCGCGTGGCGGGCCTGGCGGCGCAGTTGGAGGCGGGTTCGCTCGAAGCGGGCGCGGATGGGATGAGCCCGCGAGCGCAATTGGTAGCCATCCGGCGCGAGGTGAAGCGGTTGCTGGCCGAAGCGCACCGCACCCTGGAGCGCTTGCTGGAGGCGCTTCGCGAGCAGGGCATTTTCGTTCACGACTACGCCGAGTTGAACGAGACCCACCGCCAGCAAGCGGCCAGGTACTTCGACGAAACCGTGTTTCCGGTGCTCACGCCGCTCGCCTTCGATCCGGGCCGCCCCTTTCCGCACATTTCGAATCTCAGCCTGAACCTGGCGGTTTCGATTCGCGACCGCATGGGCAACGAACACTTCGCGCGCGTGAAAGTGCCCGATTCGCTGCCGCAACTGGTGCCGGTGAGCGCCAGCGCGAAGGCCGCCACCAAGCGCGGCCGGCCCAGGCGGATCGACTTGGTGTGGCTGGAGCAGGTGATCGCCGCGCAACTCGGCGTGCTGTTTCCCGGCATGGAGATTCTGGAGGCGCATCCCTTCCACGTCACCCGCGACGCGGATATGGCGATCAAGGAACTGGAGGCCGAGGACCTGCTCGAAACCGTCGAGGAGGGTCTTCGCCAGCGGCGCTTCCAAAGCGTGGTCCGGCTGCTGGTCACCGCGGACATGCCCGGCCCGATGCTCAACATTCTCATGAGCAACCTCGAGATCGGGCCAAGCGAAGTCTACCGCTCGCCGCGGCCGCTCTCGCTGAAGCGCCTGATGAGCCTGCATGGTCTGGACCGGCCGGACCTGCGCGATGCGCCTTTCCTGCCCGCGGTCCCGCCCGAGCTGGCCGAAAGCTCCGACGAGGAAGACATTTTCGGCATGATCCGCAGTCGCGATATTCTGCTGCACCACCCCTTCGATTCCTTCCAGCCGGTGATCGAATTCCTCCGCAAGGCGGCGCGCGATCCGGCCGTGCTGGCCATCAAAACCTGCCTGTACCGCGTGGGCCGCAACGCGCCGGTGGTGGAAGCGCTGCTCGAAGCGGTGGAGGAAGACAAGCAGGTGGCCGCGCTGGTGGAGCTCAAGGCGCGCTTCGACGAGGAGAGCAACATCGAATGGGCGCGCGCGCTGGAACGTACTGGCGTGCACGTGGTCTACGGGCTGATCGGCCTCAAAATCCACTGCAAGGTGGCGCTGGTGGTGCGGCGCGAGAAAGACCGCATCGCCCGCTACGTCCACCTTTCCACCGGCAACTATAATGCCGTGACGGCTCATTTGTATACCGATATCGGCCTGTTCACCTGCGATGAAGCCGTGGCCGACGATGTCAGCGACCTGTTCAACTATCTGACCGGCTACTCGCACAAGGCCGACTACCTGAAGCTGTTGGTGGCGCCGGTGAATCTGCGGTCGAAGTTCGAAGCCCTGATCGAGCGGGAAGTCAAACACGCCAAGTCCGGCGGGAAGGCGCACCTGATCTTCAAGATGAATTCGCTGGTGGATTCCAAGATTATCCGCGCACTCTACAAGGCGTCACAAGCGGGGGTGCACATCCAGTTGCTGGTGCGCGGCATCTGCTGCCTGCGCCCCGGCGTGCCGGGCGTCAGCGACCACATTGAAGTCATCAGCATTGTCGGCCGCTTCCTGGAACATAGCCGTGTTTTCTATTTCCGCAACGGCGGCGAGGAAGAGATTTACATCGGCAGCGCCGACCTGATGCCGCGCAACATCGACCATCGCGTGGAAGTGCTGGCGCCCATCCGGGAGCCGGCCATGATCCGACACCTGCGCGACAACGTGCTGGCGGTATATCTGGCCGACAACGTGAAAGCGCGGGAGATGAACACCACCGGAGTCTACACGCGCAGGAAGGGCGGCGCGAAATCAAAGGTGAACTCGCAGGAATGGTTCATCCGGCAGCGCCGCGACCCGCCCAAAAAGCGCGATCGCAATCACGCACGGCTGAAACCGCCGGCCCAGAAAACGTAGGGCGGCGAATCGCTCAACCCAACATGGTGCGGAGGATGGTGATCTTGGATGTCGGTAGAGGGATGCCGGCCCTGGATGCGGATTCATCGGCATGAACATCGCAAAACGCTGCGATGGGTCCATCTTCTTCGCGGAACAGATACGCGGCTTTCGCGTGGCAGCCTGCCGCGTCGCAGCTCATGGCGGGACCATTCAGAATCTTGATTCGGGTTCGGCGCTGCTCGACCTGGTGGGCAACAGCGGCTTGTCGCATCATATGCTACCTATTTTAAGCCGCCTGCCCATTGGCGCAGCATCTAAATTGTTTCATTTCCGTTACATAACGATGAATGAATGGTTGCAATCGAACTGGCTGGTGAGCTTTGCCACGGTGACCGGAAATCGGGCAGGCCCACCGGGAACAGGCAAATCAACTGTGTTACTCTGAAATTTCCACGTGTGCCAGCGCGCGTCAGCGAAGCTCTTGTTCTGCGTACCTACCCGCTTCAGGAGGCGGACCTGGTAGTCAGCTTTCTTACGCGGGATCAGGGGAAATTGCGCGGCGTGGCCAAGCGGGCGCGGCGCCCGAAGAATGCGTTCGGGGCCGGCCTGGAACGGCTGTCATACGTGCGGATGGCGTATTTCCAACGCGAAACCCGCGAACTGGTCAGCCTGGACGGTTGCGAATTGATTCGCTCGCAATTCGGGCTGGCGTCCGATTACTGGGCCGGCGTGGCGCTGGATTACTTCGCGGAGGTGACCGAACAGATGTTGCCCGCCGCGGAGCCGAATGAGAAGTTCTTCCGCCTTCTGCTGGCTGTGCTGGATTATTTGCGAACTGCCGCCGGGAACGGTGCGTGGCGGGCCGTCGCTTACTTTTCACTGTGGGCGGTTCGTCTTTCCGGATGGCTGCCGGAATTGCACGTGTGTTTGAGCTGCGGCAGCCTGCTCGACGATCCCGAGGCGGACGCTCCCGAGCGCGCGTTTTTCAGCCGCGACCGGGCGGGCCTGATTTGCGGCCATTGCCGGAAGACGCTTGGCGGCAGCAACCGGGAGTTGAGCGCGGGATCGCGAGCCATCGCCGCGGAAATGCTGCGCACGCCAGTGGCGCAGCTTTCCGGACCGGCTTGGAACCAGGCCACCGCGGCGGATCTGCGCCGCTTCCTGGTGGAGCAAATTGAATCGCACGTAGAGCGCCGGTTGATCACGGCGCCACTATTGGAGAATCCGTAGGGGCCGGGCATGCCCGGCCCGGCTCTTGCAAGGTATACCGATGTCATCGTTTCAAGAAATCATCTTCAAGCTGAAACAGTACTGGGCGGAACGCGGCTGTATCATTCAAGAGCCGTACGACGTGGAAGTGGGCGCGGGCACCATGTGCCCGGAGACTTTTCTGCGCGTGCTCGGCACCGAACCGTACCGGGTGGCTTACGTGCAGCCCAGCCGCCGTCCCGCCGACGGCCGCTATGGCGACAATCCCAACCGCCTGTTCAAGCACTCGCAGCTCCAGGTGATCCTCAAACCATCGCCCGACGACGTCATCGAACAGTATCTGGCGAGCCTGGAAGCCATCGGCATCGATCTCCGCAAACACGATATCAAGTTCGAAGAGGACAACTGGGAATCGCCCACGCTGGGCGCGTGGGGCATCGGCTGGCAGGTAATGCTGGATGGCCTCGAAATCACCCAGTTCACTTACTTTCAGCAGTGCGGCGGCATCGATCTCGACCTGGTTCCCGCCGAGCTGACGTATGGGCTGGAGCGGCTCACGGCGTTCCTGCAAGTGAGAGACAGCGTGTATGACATCGAGTGGACCAAGGGCTTTTCCTACGGCGACGTGCGGTATCGGGACGAGTTGCAGTATTCGGTCTACAACTTCGAGATGGCGGACATCGCCATGTTGTGGAAGCTGTTCGAATTGCACGAGGGCGAAGCGGCGCGGCTGCTCAAGCTCTACGACCCGAAGGCCGCCGATAAGCAGCGTTTCCCCCTGCTGCCGGCCTATGACCAGGTGCTGAAGTGCTCGAATATTTTTAATACGCTGGATGCGCGCGGCGCCATCAGCGTCACCGAGCGCGTGGGCGTCATCCAGCGCGTGCGCAAGCTGGCGGTAGGCGTCGCGCAGGCGTGGGCGGATCAGCGGCAGCCGGCCGTGGCGGAGGTGGCGCAGTGAGCCTGGCTTCGCTTCCCTTCCTGCTCGAAATCGGCACCGAAGAAATTCCCGATTGGATGATTCCGGCGGCTCTCGAAAGCCTGCGGCTGCAGTTCGAGAAGCTGGAGATTGCCCACGATTCGGTCACGCTGGACGCGACGCCGCGACGCCTGGTGCTGCGCGCCGAAGGCTTGCCGGCACGCCAGGCCGACAGCGAGGAACGCGCTCTGGGTCCAGCCAAATCGGCCCCGCCGAAAGCCGTGGCCGGCTTCGCCCGCAAGCATGGCGTAGCGCCAGAAGCGCTCACGGTGGAATCCACGCCCAAGGGCGATTACTACACGTTCGTCAGAACCGTGGCGGGCCGCGCCACGCTCGATATCCTGGCGGAGACGCTCGGCGGCATCATTCTGCAAATCGGTTTTCCCAAGACCATGTACTGGACCGGCAAGGGCGGTCCGCGTTTCATCCGGCCGATTCGCTGGATCGTCGCTCTTCTGGGCGACGACGTCGTGCCGTTCGAGCTGGCGGGCGTGCGCTCCGGCGCGGTCACCTCCGGCCATCGCCGGCTGGGCGCGCGCGCGATCGCCGTCACCATCGCCGATTATGCCGAGCGGCTGCGCGAGAATTACGTGATCCTCAAGGCTGAAGAGCGCCGCAACAAGATCCACAAAGAACTGGCCGGCGTGCGCGTCAAGCCCGACGCGGCGCTGGTGGAGACGCTGGTTTATCTCACCGAACATCCCACGCCCATCGTGGGCAGCTTCGACGCAGAGTTTCTGGCTCTGCCCGAGGAAGTGCTGGTCACCGTGATGCGCCACCACCAGAAATACTTTTCGGTGGAGGACGAGCACGGCAAACTGGCGCCCCAGTTCGTGGCGGTGATGAACATTCCGTCCGATCCGGAGGGCTTCGTGCGCAGCGGCAATGAGCGCGTGTTGCGCGCGCGGTTCAACGACGCGCGCTTCTTCTGGCAGACCGATCAGAAAAAGTCGCTCGCCGCGCGCCTACCCGATTTGGCGCATGTTACTTTCCAGGCCAAGCTGGGCTCCTATCTCGAAAAGACCGAGCGCGTGAAAGCGCTGGTGAGTACGCTGGGCGGCGATGCGCACGCGGTGCGCGCCGCGGAGCTGGCCAAGTGCGATCTGACCACCGAGCTGGTCAAGGAATTCACGGAGCTGCAAGGCGTGGTCGGCGGCCTTTACGCGCGCGCGCAAGGCGAGCCCGAGCCGGTCTGGCAGGCGATCTACGATCACTACAAACCGGAGAGCATGGAGGATGCGATACCGCGCAACCGCACCGGCCAGATCGTTGCGCTGGCCGACAAGCTCGACACCCTACGCGGCTGCTTCGGCGTTGGCCTGATCCCCACCGGCTCGCGCGATCCGTTCGCGCTGCGGCGCGCGGCGCAAGGCGTAGTCAAGATCCTGGTGGAAGGCAAGATCGATATCGATCTGGCGCCCCTTGTGGACGATGGGACGGACGGGGCGAAGGCGCTGGCCGAGTTCCTGCAGGATCGCATCCGGTATTATTTCAAGGAGGTTCGCGGCTTTCTGTACGACGAAGTCAACGCCGCCACGGCCGCGGGCTGGAGCAACTTGGTCGACTTAGAAGCGCGGTTGATCCGCATCCGGGACTTGCGTTCGTCGCCGGATTTCGAACCGCTCGCCGCGAGTTTCAAGCGCATCCGCAATATCCTCGACCAGCAGAAGTTCACCGGCGTCAATGCCACGGCGATCGACGAGAAGTTATTGCAGGATGGGCCGGAACGGGATCTGTACGACGAATACCGGCGCATCGCGGGCCAGCCGATTGAATCGGTGGTTTCTCAACTGCGGCCCAAAGTGGATTTGTTTTTCGACAAGGTGTTAGTAAATGCGCCGGAGGACGACGTCCGGCGTAATCGCTTGATGTTACTCGGCACGCTATTACTGGAATTTTCCAACATAGCGGACTTTTCGGAAATTGTAACTACATCATAGGAGCTTAAAGCATGCAGAAGTATGTCTATTCGTTCGGCAACGGAACCGCCGACGGTGACGGGAAAATGAAAGATACGCTCGGTGGCAAGGGCGCCGGGCTGGCGGAAATGTCGCGGGCCAAGCTGCCGGTACCTCCAGGCTTCACCATTTCCACGGAAGTGTGCAACATTTACTTCCATAACGACAACAGCGTGCCGGCGGAAATCGACGCGCAGATGGTCGAGGCCTTGAAGACGCTCGAGGAGCGAATGGGCCAGAAGCTCGGCGACGTCGCCAACCCGCTGCTGGTCAGCGTGCGTTCGGGCGCCAAGTTCTCCATGCCGGGCATGATGGACACCATCCTCAACCTGGGGCTGAACGACCAGACCGTGAAGGCGCTAGAAGCCAAGGCCAACAACGCCCGCTTCGCTTACGATTGCTACCGCCGCTTCATCCAGATGTACGGCGCCGTGGTGCTGGAAATTCCCAAGGCGGATTTCGACGCGATCTTCGACGGCCAGAAGAAGAAGGCCAAGGCCAAGCTCGATACCGAGCTTACTGCCCAGGACTTGGCGGAAGTCATCGCGGCTTACCAAAAGCTGGTTCTGAAGAAGACCGGCAAGCCGTTTCCGCAGGATGCTCTGGAGCAACTTGCCGGCGCGCGCAACGCCGTCTTCCGCTCCTGGTTCAACGACCGCGCCAAGCACTACCGCAAGATGAACCAGATTCCCGACGACCTGGGCACGGCGGTCAACGTGCAGGCCATGGTGTTCGGCAACCTGGGCGAAACTTCGGCCACTGGCGTGGGCTTCACCCGCAACCCGGCCACCGGCGAGAAAGTGTTCTACGGCGAGTTCCTGGAGAACGCGCAAGGCGAAGACGTGGTGAGTGGCGTGCGCACGCCGCACCCGATTGCCGAGCTCGATAAGTGGAACCCGGCCGTCTACCAGCAGCTTCGCGACATCACCACGATGCTCGAAAAGCACTACCACGATGTGCAGGATTTCGAGTACACGATTCAAGACGGCAAGCTCTACATGCTGCAAACCCGCAACGGCAAGCGCACCGGGCCGGCCGCGGTCCGCATTGCGGTGGAGATGGTTCAGGAAGGTCTGATCGACAAGCGGGAAGCCATCCTGCGTGTGGAGCCGCAACAGCTCGACCAGCTTTTGCACCCGGTGCTCGATCCGGCATCGAAGAAAACGCTCACCAAGTTGGCCGTCGGCCTGCCGGCATCGCCCGGCGCCTCGGTCGGCACCATCGTCTTCACAGCCGATGAGGCGGTGATACAGGCCCAGAAGTCGCCCGTGGTTCTGGTCCGCAAGGAAACCGTGCCCGATGACATTCACGGGATGGAAGTGGCCAAAGGCATCCTCACTGCGCGCGGCGGTATGACCAGTCATGCGGCGGTGGTTTGCCGCGGCATGGGCACGCCGTGCGTGGCGGGCGCCGAATCCATCACCGTCGACGAACACAAGAAGCTGGTTTCGGTCACGGTCGGCGGGAAAGTAGTCACCCTCAAGGAAGGCGACTGGCTGTCGCTCGACGGTTCGACCGGCGAAGTGTTTGCGGGCAAGGCCAACACCCTTGATGCCGATCCCTCTTCCGGCGCCCTGGCCACCTTCATGGGCTGGACCGACGAATTCCGCGGCAAGTTTGGCGTGCGCGCCAATGCCGATATTCCGCGCGATGCCAAGGCGGCCCGCAAGTTCGGAGCCGAGGGCATCGGCCTATGCCGCACCGAGCACATGTTTTTCGCCGAGGATCGCATTGAGTTCATGCAGGCAATGATCCTGGCCCGCGACGAAAAGAGCCGCCGCAAGGCCCTGGCCAAGCTGCTGCCCTTCCAGCGCAGAGATTTTGCCGGACTGTTCCAGGCGATGGACGGTTTCCCGGTGGTGATCCGCACGCTCGATCCGCCGCTGCATGAGTTCCTGCCCAAGCGCGAGGACCTGATGGTGGATGTCGCCATTCTTCCTTACGCCGATATCAAGAAGAAGAAGGAACTGGTCGCCACTTACCAGCGCTTCGGCGCCGAAGTGAAGACCCTCAAGACAGTGTTGCCCGCGTTGCTGCACCGCGTGGAAGAGCTGCATGAGTTCAACCCCATGCTCGGCCACCGCGGCTGCCGCCTCGGTATCACTTATCCCGAGATCACCGAGATGCAGGCGCGCGCCATTTTCGAAGCCGCGGTTCAAGTGGCCAAGAAAGGCGTCAAGGTGATTCCGGAAGTCATGATCCCGCTGATCGGCGGCGTCAAGGAACTGGAAGACCAGAAGAAGATCGTGGTCGCCGTGGCCGAGGAGGTTCTCGGCAAGGCCGGCATGAAGGACCTGAAGTACATGGTCGGCACCATGATCGAAATTCCGCGCGCCGCGCTCACCGCCGATCTGGTCGCCAAGGAAGCCGAATTCTTCAGCTTCGGCACCAACGACCTCACGCAGACCACCATGGGACTTTCGCGCGACGACTATACGAAGTTCCAGCAGGAGTACAAAGACAAGAAGATCTTCGCCGCCGACCCGTTCGCCGTCCTCGATCAGGAAGGCGTCGGCAAGCTGGTGAAGATGGCGGTCGAGCTCGGCCGCAAGACGCGGCCCGACCTGGAAATCGGCATCTGCGGTGAGCACGGCGGCGAACCGAGCTCGGTGCAGTTCTGCTACCGGGTGGGCATGAACTACGTTTCCTGCTCCCCGTACCGCGTACCCATCGCCCGCCTGGCCGCCGCGCAAGCCGCGATCTCAGGCGACAAGTCGGAGACGCAGCGGACAGCGTAAGCTGGCGTTAAGTAACAACCGTGCTGACCGCTCCCTATGGTCGCAGCTCCGATGCGCTTCAACGCATTCCGAGCCGCGACCGTCAGGGAGCGGTAGCCGGTGCCTACTGAAGCTCCTCGAACTGCGTGATTCGCATCTCGCGATTGGGAAAGACGGCGCGGATCTCCAACTTCCCTCCAAGCGCTTCCACATACCCTGCCAGCGTGCTGAGATATATGTCGGTCCGGTGCTCGATCTTGGACACCTCGCCCTGATTCACTCCTAGCGTATCGGCGAGCTGCGCTTGCGTCATCCGCCGCGCCTTGCGGACTTCCTCCAGCGGCATCGACGCCAGGGTCTGTCGCACGCGGTTGGCGATCTTCCGCTGCCGCTCGGCGGGCATTGCTTTAACCAATTCACGAAAGTTCCGGGTTGGCATTAGAGTTTTCCCTCCTTCTTCAATCCGTCCAGATGTCGATCATATAGCCGGTCTGCCACGGGCACGAACTTCAGATACCAGCGATCATCGCCGGTCTTGTCTCCCCCCATGAGAAGAATCGCCGTACGAAGGGGGTCGAATGCGTACAGCGTTCTCAACGGCTTTCCAGCGCTCTGCGTGCGCAGCTCGCGCATGTGGCTGTGACGTGACGCCGTCACCTTTGAACTATACGGAAAGCCCAGCGCCGGGCCAAGTTCGGCAAGCAGCCCGACGCAGTGAGCAACGTCGTCCTGCTGCTCTTCGGTGAGCGTCTCCCACCACTCACCGAACTCCCGAGTGAACTCGACTTCCCAAGCCACAATCCATTATGCCACAAAAGGAATATTCTGTCTACAGCATGTTGGCGTTGGCCGGGCGCGATCGTGTCTTTGCAGGAATACCTACTGGTGGCTTCCGACCGCATGCACGTGGATCTATACACACGGCAAGCCGATGGCCGCTGGTTGCTGACCTCGGCCAACCGTCTGGAAGACACGCTTGACCTCGAATCCGTGAATTGCCGGCTGTCTCTGGCGGAGCTGTACGAGAAAGTCGATTTGGAAGGCGCGCAGGGCGTGAGGGCGGCCGCACGTCTCCATCTCGGAAGCCGACCCGACGTTACCGTTCAACCACTTTTTCTGGGCCTGCCTCCCAGTTTTCCATTCGCTCTGGAGGCGGCCTTCTTAGCCTTGCTGCTTGACCGGCCGCCAGTCTGACCTAATCTGGCAGCAATCCACGTCTTTGAGCCCAGAAAACCCTCCAGAAGACCCGGGACATAGAGATCCGCATCCACCGCTGGAAAGTGGATGCCGAAACCTGAGGGGCTGATCTCAATTTGATTGAGCTGCAAAGGCCGTGCATCTTCCAGCCCTTCTACATCACCGGGCGAGAAGCTCACGATCAGCTTGGAGCTGAGATGGATCACGATTCGTCCGGTCTTATGGTCATACCGCGCGGAGAGCGCCCGTGGGAAGCGCGCCTGCCGGTCCTTAGCATGCTGGTTTGCCCGTTCGAAATAGTCACGCGATGCCATGTATTTGCCCCCATGCTTGGCACATTTCGGTCAAGTGGCTTGTCAAGACGGTAAGAACGTGCCTGATCTCACGCCGCGAGAATCCGTAGTTCTCGCGGAGCTCTATCGGGCCGCCCGGACAGTTCAGATCGAATACCGCCTCACAGCCATGCCCAACCGTGTGGACGTGCGCCGGGCGATGATCATTCGGATAGATCGCAGCCCGCAGTCCGTCAAGTCTGAGAACGGCCGGCACAAGTACATTCTACCTGGATTCCCAAGCGCTTGGGTTTGCCGCGGCCAATCTTCTCAACAGCTTCTCGTACGCGTCCGTCACTGCGTCCCAGGAATAGCGCCGCCTAACGCGGTCCATCGCGCGGGCGCGGTATTGGGCGCGTTCAGCCTCACTCAAAGTGAGCACCTGCGTCAGCTTGGACTCGAGTTCATCGGGTCCGAAGGGGATGCCGGCGTCGCCGGCTACTTCGGCGTTTTCCGGCGTGTTGCGGTACAGCACCAGCGCGCCGCGGCCCATAGCTTCAATCAGGGCGGGATGCGTGCCGCCGACTTCGGTGGCGTGAATGTAGGCGAAGCAGTGCGATTCCAGCTCGCGGTATCCTTCGCCATAGATGGCGCCCGGTATGACGATGCGGGCATCGCGTGTGTCGCGTACCTGCGCGATGTAGCCTTGCGCGTAAGGCGCATCGCCGATGAGGGCCAGCTTGAACGGCGTCTCAACATGTTCGAACGCCTGCCGCACTGCGAGCGGATGGTTCTCCGGCTCCATGCGGCTCACATACAGGAAGTAGCGGCCGGGCTCCAGTCCCATACGCGCCAGCGTTGAGGTGCCGACCACCTTGCCTAATTCGGCGCCGTACGGGATGAACGTGCTCGCTTTGCGGTAGCGCGTGCGGTAGTAATCCTGAATCGTGCGGGCATCAGTAATGACTTCGGTGGGGCAGAAGGTGGCCAGCCACTCGGAAACCAAGTACCAGGTTTTGGCCAGCCAGTTCCATTTCTTGCGTAGGCGTTCGATGCCGTCCACATTGAGCGCCACGGGCATCCCGCAGACGCGCGGCAGCCAGGTGAAGATGGCGTTGGCGCCGTTGCAATAGAGCGCCACATCCACGCGGTGCGCCAGCAGGTGGAGCGTAGAGAGCAGGGTGTGCGCCAGCGTGTCGAAATACTTGTGGCGAATGGTGGGCAGGTAGAGGAGGCGCACGCCGCGGTAGACCGGCTGCGGATGGCGCTCGCGGCAATAGACGGTCACTTGATGCCCGCGCGCAGCCAGACGGGTGGAGAGATCTTCGGCGAAGGTTTCGAAGCCGCCATAGCTGGCTGGAATGCCGCGCGTGCCAAGAAGGGCTATCCGCATTTTCTGGCCAGGGCGGGTGCACGCCCGAGCAGGGCCGGGTATGCCCGGCCCCTACGGATACCGCTCGGGTCACTGTAGGGGTGAGCGATGCCTCGCCCGCGGGCCGCGCGACAGAACACGATAGTCATTGCGAAATGGCCCGCTACGTCTTGGCGGTCTCGGAGCGCATCAGCGTACGAGCCAACTTCTTCGGCGCGCGCTTGCTCACTGGCGCGTAGTGGAACCAGCTCGCCATGTACTCGTCGTCCACGCGGCGAGCGCCTTGAATCAACTCGCGCTTGGCCCGAAAACGGTTCCAGTTCCGCAGCAAAAACCAGAATGCCTTGAGCGAGGTATGCTCCCACAGCAGACAGCACATCACGACCAGGATGTCGCGGCCGGTAATGGAGAACCAGTTGCGCCAATACAGATCGGTCGAAATGTTCTTCAGGCGCATCAGGAAGCGGTTCTTCACCGAGTGCATATTGATAGCGGCCGGCAGCGCGCGGCGGTTGCCGGGCAGCACCTTGCGCACATGATAGCCGCGCGCGTATGGCACATACAGGCACTTCCAGCCCATCAACTGGGCGCGCCACGCCACGTCAGCGTCTTCGCGGTACACGAAGAAATCGGAATCGAAGAACTCGCCGTCGAGCGAAATGTCTTCGATCATGGCGCGGCGGTAAAGCGCGGCGGCGGCGGTGGCGCCGAAGACATACTCGTAATGCAGATAGTGCCCGTTGTCCACTTCCTGGCTGCCGCGGTCCAGATGGCGCAGCATGGGGTTGAAGTAGATGCCGGTGGAATCCACGACCGGCTGCTCGGGAATCTCGAAGTGCGCCGACATGGTGAGCAGCTTGCCGCACACGGCGCCGATCTTGGAATCGAACTGCCCGGCATCGAGCAGGGCCTGGATGAAGTTCGGCAGCAGGAGCACGTCCGGGTTGAGCGTCAGTACCCAATCGCCGCCGGCCAACCGGATGGCCTGGTTCTGCGCCGCCGCGAAGCCAGCGTTCTCCTCGTTGTAATGGATCTGGCAGCGGTCCTCAAATTGTTCCAGGATGTCGATGGTGCCATCGCTGGAAGCATTGTCGATGACGATGACTTCCTTGAGGCGGTACCGTTGCGACAGCACGGACTCGAGGCAGCGCTTGATGAAGCGGCCGCTGTTGTAGGTCACGATCGTGACTGAGACGAAGTCGTTATGCCCCATGCACTAGAACTCGAAAAAGCGGTACTTGCACTTGAACCTGGGCCTAAAACCTGGAACCGGACATCGCGGCTGCGTCCTTCCAGCCGAAAAACAGGCAGTGGCTGGCAAGGCGCGCCACGTTCCCGTAAGTTGCCAGGGGCGTCCAACTCCTCTGCAACAACGCTCCCACAGCGCCACGGAGAATCGAGCCTGCAACCACCGACAGGCACACCATCCGGAATGCGAACGGTGGATAGTGCCTGGCTGAATACCTAATTAAACTACGATACCAATAAAAGCATCGGGCCTGCACGCTGATGCTCGCGATCGAGTGCCCTCCCGTGTGCCGCGCGACCGCCTCCGGTGTATAGAAAAGAACATAGTTACGCGCGGCTACCCGCCGGCAAAAATCGACATCTTCAAACCATAGCGGATAGTAGCCCTCGTCGAAACCGCCCAGTTCCTGCCACACTGCCCGGCGCAACATGAGAAACGCACCGGCCGGCTGTTCCACGGCTGTCCGCAAAGAATAATTCACCGCCATGGCCCGGTAGCGGCGATTGACTGGATTGTTCGGCCAAATCCGATTCAGCACGAGAACTTCCAAAATCAGCGCCGCCGGAGTAGGAAAGGACCGCACCATGAAACCGACCTGCGGTTTGTTCTGCTCGTCGATCAGGCAACCGCCAGCGCCAGCCGCGCCCTCCAGATCACAAGCCTGGCGCATCGCATCGAGGCCGCGCAGGATCACAGCGTCCGGGTTCAAGAGTAGAACATATGGCGAATGGAGCGCTGTAAACCCTTGGTTTACAGCAGCGGCGAATCCACGGTTGTTTGGGTTGGCCACCAGCGGAACTCCGCGGGAGGCAACTTCGGCGAGTGTCCCGTCCCGCGAGCCGTTATCGACAACTACAACATCGGCGCCGGTGGCCAGGGCGGCATCGAGACAGGGGCCGATTTCAGATTGCGAATTGTAGGTAACGATAACAATGCCGATGTCGGACATGTGTCACTTTGCCCCACCCCGTGTGAGCAGAAAGTACATGCGCCAATAGAGGTCGTGCCCGCTGCCGGACTGCGCCACGCGTAGGGCGCGTTCGTGGGTCACCAGAAGCGGTTCCAGAATGTCCAGGCCGCAAGGGGGCGCAACGCGGCGGATGGCGGCAAATCCGCGCAGGCCCTGCCATTTTCCTTTCAGCCACGCCAGCACAGCGCCGTGGCGCAGCGCCACGCCTCCCCATAGCAGTTGGCCAACCAGAATCGGCCAGGCCCACTTCCACAACAAATGGCGGGGATAGTGCCGGGCCAGCAAAAACACCTGGTTGCGACTCATCCGCCGTACAGTCTCCGGATGCCAGCGGCCGAGTGTGGCGCTGCCCTGGTGCCAGGCGACGGCGGTGGGGACGTACTCACCCGCCAGCGAGTGTTCTGCGCAGCGCATTCCGAAATCCACGTCCTCCAGGTACGATTCGAAAAGCTCATCGAGCAGGCCCACGCGTTCGAACAGGGTGGCGCGGAACAGCGCCGCCGTCCAGGGGGCCGTCCAAATAGGTTGCGCGCGTGAAAATGCCGGCTGATCCAGGCGTCCGCTGCCGGCCCGCCAGGCCGCGCCGCCGCGGGAAACCAGATCGAAGGTGCCGTCGATGCGCGCCGGATCTTGTGCGGAGAGGATCTTGCCGGTGGCGAACCAGCCGCCGGAATCCACCAGTTGCGCCAGGTAGTCCGGGGCGAGCTCGACATCGCTGTTGAGCACGGCGATCCAGTGCGATTGGGCCGATTGGATGCCACGATTCACGGCGGCGGCAAACCCGGCGTTGCGTCCCATGGGAATCACGCGAGCGCCGCGGCGCGCGGCCAATTCCGGCGCGCCATCGCTCGAGCCGTTATCCACCACCAGCAACTCGGCCACCGGCACCGTCTGCGCCTCCAGGCTGTCGAGGAGGCGCCCCAGCGACTCGCGCCCATTCCACACCGGTATCACGGCGGTGATGCTCATCGCCAGAACCGCTTCTTGACGAGAAACGCCAGGTTGGCGAAGCCGTCGCGCCAGAGGTGGAGCTTGGTTTCGCCCAGGCGCGAGGTATACATGATGGAGATCTCGCCGAACCGTATGCGCGAATCGCGCAGCGCCTCAATCTTGATTTCCTCGGAGAAAGACATGCCGTCGGATTCGAGCTTCATATGTTCCAGGATCGCCCGGCGGAACACCCACATGCCGGACTGCGAATCGCGCACCCAGCGAAAGAACAGAATCGACATCGCCAGCGAAAGCACCAGGTTGCCGATCAGGTTGATGAAGCTCATCGAGCGCGCATCGCGCACCGGGAAGCGCGAAGCATTCAGGAAATCGACATCGAAATGGAGAAACGCTTCGATCAGGTAAGAGAGCGCATCCACCGGGTAACTGTGATCGCCGTCCAGGGTCACGATCAGGTCGCCGATGGCCTCGCGGAAGCCGCGCTTGTAACTCCGGCCGTAGCCGCGCACATCCTCGCGAATGACTTTGGCGCCCAGCCTTGCGGCGACCTCCGAGGTGCCATCGGTGGACGCATTGTCCACCACGATGACTTCGTCGACGAAGACCGGCATCGCGCGCAGAATCTGCTCGATGCCCTGCTCCTCGTTGAGGCAAGGAATAATGACTGTGATGGACTGGTTCTTATACATGGCGGAGCTTCCGCCGTTTCTCACACATATGCGTGACGATACTCTTCCAGCGCCTCCAGCGCGTGCCGGCACACCTCGGCGTGCCGCGCCCTCTTGTCGTGGCGGAGCCGGTGGCGCACGGCCTCATCGAGCGCGGGTAACAGATCGAAGGTGATGTTGGCGGGCTGGTAATTCGCGGGATCGGCGCCCGCGATGTAATGGCACAGGGAGCCCAGTGCGGTCTCGCGCGGCAACGCGCGCGGCGTTTCACCGGCTGCCATCGCAGCCGCGTGCATTCCTGCCATCAGGCCGGTGGCGATAGCTTCCACGTAACCTTCCACGCCGGAAATCTGCCCGGCGAAAAAAACGCGCTGGGCGGCGCGCAACTGGAGAGTGGCGGATACGAGCGCCGGCGCATTGATATAAGTGTTGCGGTGGATCTGTCCGAAGCGCAGGAACTCGGCCGTTTCGAGACCCGGAATCATCCGCAGCACGCGCGCCTGGTCGCCAAATTTCATGTGGTTCTGGAAGCCGACCAGGTTGAAGCTCCGCGTGCGCAGATTCTCCTGCCGCAATTGCACCACGGCGTACGGCCGTCTGCCGGTGCGCGGATCGCTCAGTCCCACCGGCTTCATGGGCCCGAAGCGCAACGTCTCCCGCCCCCGCCGCGCCAGTTCCTCGATCGGCAGGCAGGCTTCGAAGAAAGGCGTGCGGTCCTCTGCAATGTGCGCGGCGACGGGCTGGGCCTCCAGCAGCGCGTCGACGAAACGCTCGTATTGATCGCGGTCCAGCGGGCAATTCAGATAGTCGCCGGTCGAATCCACCGACTTGCCGTAGCGCGAAGCCCAGAAAGCTACGCGCGTGTCCACCGAATCGGCGTCGACAATCGGGCTGATGGCATCGTAAAAGTAGAGGCGTTCGGAGCCGGTCAGGCGCGCGATGTCATTTGCCAACGCGTCGCTGGTCAGCGGACCGGTTGCGACGATGACGATTGGCTCCGGCGGAATCGCGGTTACCTCCTCGCGGCGTACCTCGATCAGCGGCTCGGCGGCGATGGCCGCCGTCACCTCGTTGGCGAATACATCCCGGTCCACGGTAAGCGCCTGCCCGCCTGGAACGCGCGCGCGGGCCGCCACTTCGAGCAGCAGAGAACCGAGCCGCCGCAGTTCTTCCTTGAGCAGCCACGGCGCGGTGGACTCGGTCTCCGACTTGAGCGAGTTGCTGCACACCAGCTCCGCCAGCCGGTCCGTCTGGTGCGCGGGCGTGGGCCGCACCGGCCGCATCTCGTACAACACGCACGCCAGGCCCCGGCGCGCGATCTGCCAAGCCGCCTCGGAACCCGCCAAGCCCGCGCCGATAATGTGAATGGGATCGCTCACGCCGAACTTACAGGATACAAGAGCCCCTGCTTGGCGAGAGGATCTCGTTCCGCAACCCGGGGACCTGCCCCACGGAACCGCGTTAGAATGGTCGCGTGCTGCCAAAGGCGCCGAAAGAGGAGTACTCGAGGGCCGATGTGCTGCGCCAGTTCGGTCTTTCCGAGCGCCAGTTGCGAAGCTGGGAGCGCCAGGAACTGATTCCGCCATCCGACAAGTATTCCTTTTCCGACCTGATCGCCATCCAGACCATCGTCAAGCTGCGTGAGAACCGCATCCAGCCCAGGCAAATCGGGCGCGCGCTGGCATCGCTGCGCCGCAAACTGGCCGTCGAGCAGCCGCTTTCCGAACTGCGCATCGTCTCCGACGGCCGCAAGATTGCGGTGCACATCGCCGGGCAACGGATGGAGGCCATCAGCGGCCAGATTCTGCTCGACTTCGAGACCGCCGCGCTGGGTGGCCTGGCGCCGTTTCCCGGCCGAAAGCCCGGCGCCAGCCGGATGCGCGAAGCGGAAGGTTGGTTCCAGCAGGGGCTCGACCTGGAAGAGACCGGCGCCCCGGTCGAGGAAGCCATCGAGGCTTACCAGAAGGCGCTGGAACTCAACCCGGAGGCGGCCGGCGCGCTGGTCAACCTGGGCACCATCTATTACCGCCAGCGCAAATTCGCCGACGCCGAAACTTACTACCGCGAAGCCGTCGATGCCGATCCAAGTTACCCGCTGGCGCAATTCAATATCGGCAATCTCTACGACGAGCTGGGACGGCTCGACGATGCCCAGGAGCATTACCGGATGGCGCTGGAGCTGAATCCGCAATACGCCGACGCCCATTTCAACCTGGCCCTCCTGTGCGAGCGCCAGGGCGATAACCTGAAAGCCGTGCACCACTGGAAGAATTATCTGAAGCTGGATCGCGGCGGCCAGTGGGCCGAGATCGCCCGGCGCCAACTCGACCGCCTGCGCCAGGCCACGCTGGTGCATTCCCGGACTTGACGTGGCGCGGGCAGTCTTGCCAGGCAGTCTTGCCGCCGTGTCGAGAGTCATCTCGACACTTTGTTGATGCACGCGCCATGCTCTTTTCATTTCGGTCGCTGTAGTTGAAATGACCCCCAAGTTGTAATAGGAGTGTCCGCAATTCTCGCCGGAGCGATCCAGTTTCTGACGGGATTCGGCTGTGGGGACACCCAGCTTCCGGGCGTGGCGGAACCATCGTCGCAGCCGGCTACGCCGAATTTGTACGGGTCCGGCTCCTCCGGGCATGGCCGGCCGGCGGCCCGGGCTGGCTATTTCTTACCGGATTGCTCGCTCGAAGCGCTCAGTTCTTCCCAATAATCGTCCGAGTGAGCCGTCCACTCCGGGTTGGCAAGGCCGGAGATCTGCAGCTCTTCTTCCTTCAGCGTGCCGTGCCCGTAAGTGCAGATGTATTCGATCCGCGGCCGCCCGAGTTGCAGCATGAATCCCCAAGAGCCGGTCGCGACTGGCATGCGCAGGCGGCGCAGGCAGGTGCGACAGCGGTGGCGTTGATCCCAGACAATCAGGTAAATCGTTCCCGCGGCCAGCAAGAACCAGCCCATCATAGCCGCGATGGTCGGCAACGTTGGCGCGAATGCGATCCGATGCGGAGCGGCCGGGGAGCCCTTGGAGAGCCACACCGGCAGCCCATAGAGCACCGCAGACGCAACGACCACTTTCGCGCACAGATAGCCCCAATACCGCATATATGGTTAGACACCGCTCCCGCGCATTCGGATTCACGCTGCCAGCGCTCGAGTAAGCAAGCTCACGCGTTGAACTTGACACCCCTCATGCTTCCTCCTTACGCTTAAGGCACCTTCCATGCACTCGAACCGTCTGGCCCTGGAAAAAAGTCCCTACTTGTTGCAGCACGCGCACAACCCGGTGGATTGGTACGCCTGGGGAGGGGAAGCGTTCGCCAAGGCGCGCGCCGAAGACAAGCCCATCTTTCTTTCGATCGGCTATTCCACCTGCCACTGGTGCCACGTGATGGAGCGGGAATCGTTCGAAAACGCGGTCGTCGCCGCCCAGCTCAATCGCGATTTCGTGCCGATAAAAGTGGATCGCGAGGAGCGCCCGGATGTCGACCGCATCTACATGTCCTTCGTTCAGGCTGCCACCGGCGGCGGGGGCTGGCCGATGTCGGTTTGGCTGACCCCCGAGTTGGAGCCCTTCTTCGGCGGCACCTACTTTCCGCCGGAAGACCGTTGGGGCCACGCCGGCTTCTCGAGTGTCCTCACGCAGATCGCGCAGGCCTGGCGCAGCGATCGCGACCGCATCGGCGAATCGGCGCGCCAGGCGCTGGCGCAACTCGAAAAGCAGTCCGCTTTCGACGGCGTGCCCGCCGGCAGCCACGCACCCATCGATTACGCCGTGATCGAGAGCGGATTCTCCATCTTCCGACGCACTTACGATTCCGAAATGGGCGGATTCGGCCCGGCGCCCAAGTTTCCGCGGCCCGCCGTCTTCGAGTTTCTGCTGCGCTACCACGCCCGCACCGGCAACCGGGAAGCGCTCGAGATGACCCTCCACACCCTGCGCAAGATGGCCGAAGGCGGCATGAACGATCAGCTCGGCGGCGGGTTCCATCGCTATTCGGTGGACGAGCGCTGGTTCGTGCCGCATTTCGAAAAGATGCTCTACGACCAGGCGCAACTCGCCACTTCCTATCTCGAAGCCTTTCAAATCACCGGTGAAAAGTCCTTCGCCGAAACCGCGCGCCGCATTTTCGATTACCTGCTGCGCGACATGACCGCGCCCGAGGGCGGATGCTACTCGGCCGAAGATGCCGACAGCGTCATCCGTCCCGAAGAGCCCTCAGTCAAAGGAGAAGGCGCATTCTACATCTGGTCCGCCGATGAGATCCGCCTGACCGTCCCCGCGCCGGCTGCCGAATGGTTTGCTTACCGCTACGGCGTGGCGGAGGGCGGCAACGTGGTGAACGACCCGCATTCCGAATTCTCGGGTCGCAACATTCTCTACCAGGCTGCCAGCGTGGAAGAAACCGCCGAGCAGTTTGGCCGTCCGGTGGAGGAGGTCCGCGCCGGGCTGGAGACGGCCGAAGCCGCGCTGCTCAAGGCCCGCGCCTCGCGTGTGCGCCCTCACCTGGACGATAAGATTCTCACCGCCTGGAATGGGTTGATGATTTCCGCGCTCGCTCTGGGCGGCGCCGTGCTCGAAGAACCGCGTTACGCGAAGGCCGCGCGCCGCGCTGCGGATTTCGCGCTCAGCCATCTCTTCGAGCCGGAGACCGGCCAGTTGCTGCGCCGTTATCGCGATGGCGAAGCCGCCATTCCAGGCTTTCTCGAAGACTACGCCATGTTCACGCAGGCGCTGCTCGATCTGTACGAGGCCCAGTTCGACCGGCGCGACATGGAATGGGCGGTGCGCCTGGCCGAAAAACAGAGCGCGCTGTTTGAAGACCCGGCCGGCGGCGGATTCTTCCATTCCCCCGCGGATGCTGGAGACCTCGTCTTGCGCCTCAAGGAAGATTACGATGGCGCCGAACCCAGCGGCAATTCGATCGCGATTCTCAACCTGCTGCGCCTCGCCCAAATCACCGGGCGCCTGGAGTTTCGCGCCTCCGCCGAGCGCGCCTTGGCCGCCTTCGCCCCCCGCCTGGCCCGCGTCCCGGTGGCTCTGCCGGCCATGCTCACAGCCTGCGAATTCTACCTGGCCGAGCCGCGCCAGATCGTCGTCGTAGGTCCGCGCGACTCGGTCGGCACACGCGCGCTGCTGCGCGCCTTCCACTCCCGCTTTGTGGCCAACCGCATCGTGCTACTGGTGGACACCGAGGAAACCCGCCACGCCTTGGCTGCGGGCATCCCCGCCATCGAAGCCATGCAACTCGCCGGCGGTCTCCCAAGCGCTTATGTCTGCCGCAATTACGCCTGCCAATTGCCCGTCACCGAGGCTGCCCAATTGGCCGAATTGCTACAATAGAAACTCAATCGCTAAAGTCTACTGGAGGAACTATGGAAAGACCGGGAGCTACCACCATGCGAGGCAACCCGATGACTCTGGTTGGGCCGGAGCTTAAACCCGGCGATGCCGCGCCGGATTTCAGCGTGGTCGATAGCAGCCTGAAGCCGGTGACGCTGGCAGATACCGCCGGCCACGTCCGAATCGTCAGCGTGGTGCCATCGCTCGATACGCCGGTTTGCGATGCGCAAACCAAGCGGTTCAATGAAGCGGCGGCCTCCCTGCCGGGCATCGATATTCTGACTGTCAGCATGGACCTGCCTTTCGCGCAGAAGCGCTGGTGCGGCGCCTTCGCCGTGGATAAGGTGAAGATGCTCTCCGATCACAAGGACGCCTCCTTCGGCTCCAACTACGGCACGCTGATTAAGGACCTGCGTATCGAAAGCCGCGCCATTTTCGTGATCGACAGGAACAATCGGGTGAGCTACGCGGAATATGTAAAGGAAGTCGCCGATCATCCGAATTACGAAGCGGCGCTGCAGGCGGCACGGAACGCGTTCGCGGCCACGGCCTGAACCAGCGTCGGGACGTTTCGCAAAGAGTGTACCGGCCGCTCCCTTTGGTCGCGGCTCCAATGCGCATTCAGAGCCGTGACCATAGGGAGCGGTCGCCGGCGATTGGATCGGCTACTTCCCAAGAGGCCATGAGCTCGACCGAACCAACCCCGGCATTGAGCGCCGAGCGGGTTCTGAACCGCGCGGTGGAAAGCCCGCTCGTGCGCGGCGGGCTGGTGATTGTGGCCGGCCTCGTCACCGGCAATCTGCTGGGCTTCCTGCGCGTGGCGCTGACGGCGTACCTGCTGGGCACACATGCCCGCGCCGATTCGCTGGCCGTCGCCATGGGCCCCATCGATACGCTGAATTCGGTGGTCATCAACAGCATCGTGTTCGCCTTTGTCCCCATGCTGACCGCGGCTGGCGGGAACGCGCGGCTCGCCCTTTTCCGTCGCCTCCTGCGCGTCTTCGCCTGGGTCTTCGCCGCCATCGCGGCAGCCGTAATCGTGGGAGCGCCGTGGCTGATGCGCATTCTCGCGCCCGGCCTCGATCCGGCCTATTTCGCGGCCGCCACCGCCAATCTGCGCATCTTTGCGCTCTCCACCCCCGCCGCCGGCGCCGCCGCCGTATATTGCGCGTTCCTCTACACCGGCCGGCGCTTCGGGCCCATGGCCTTCTACCAGGCGGCGCTCAACGTGTGCACCATCGCGGGCGCGCTGGTGTTGTGGCGAGCCGTGGGCGTCTATGCCTTCGCAATTGGCTACACCGCCGGCGCTTTCGCGCAACTGGCCATCGTATGGTTCGCCGCGCGGCGCGAGCTCTCTGCCGGCGACGCGGAACCGTGCGCGGTCTCCTGGCGCGAAATCGCGGCCAAGCCGGCTTTCTTCGTTGTCTACGCGGCGGCCTTGAGCCTGAATATCATCTTCACCCGCGCTTATGCCACCCACGTGGGGCCTGGGATGGCCGCCGCTCTAGATTACTGCATGCGGGGCGTGGGCGTGCCGCTGGCGCTGTTGGTAACTCCCATTTCCACTTCGCTGTTGCCGGAAATCAGCCGCCTGCGCAGCTTGTCGCGCATGCACGACGCCTTCCGCCTGATTGATCGGACGGTGGCGCTCACCGCGCTCGCCGCCGTCGCCGGTTGCGGATTTGCCATTCTGTTTCGCCAACCCGTCATCGGAATCCTCTTCCAGCGCGGCAGTTTCACCGCCGAGTCCACCCAACTGGTGGCGGCCGTGTTCCTAGGGCTGGGCCCCAGCATGGTGGGCTGGAGTTTGATTGAGGTGATGGCCCGCTCGCTATTCGCCCTGGAGCGCCCCTGGCCGCCGGTGCTCGCCGCCATGGTCCCCGTGCTGCTCAACGTCGCGATCACGCTGCGATTGCACTCGTTCCGCCCGGAATGGATCGGCCTCGGCGCCAGCCTGGGCCTGATGGCCGGCTTCGTAGTCTTATTCGTCATCGCCCACGCCGGCCGGAGAAGATGGCTGGAGCCGGGGGCGACGCTGGCGGCGGGGGTGGGGGCGTAGGGGCGGGTGTCTGGTGCCCTCAATAGCTAAGCTAACCGGAGACGGAGCGAACAAAGATGCGGTCGTCAAACGGCTCAAGAGGCTGACTGGCACCGAGAAGAGGGGCATCCGCATCACAGAGGCGCAGGTAGAAGTGCGCAATTCCATCCTCCACTGAGCAGTTCCGAAAACACTGCAGGATACCTTCCTTAGCCTTTAGAAGCTGTTTGCGCGCCTTCGCGCAGGCGTCCCAATCGATCTTCGCTGCCTGCACGCCGAACACAAGCAGATCGAATGCGCGTAGGATCGGGCGTTGGACCGCAACGCCGTCGTTAATGAGCTCCCAGATGGCAGCAAGGTCTTGGCTTAGTGTTGGGACACCCAAAATATTGCCTGCAGCGTGCGCGTACGCCTCGCCGCGGCCAATCCGCAAAGAGAACCGCTCTCCGAGGACGTCGATTTGCTCCAGCAGAGCAGGCGCTGACTTGTAACCGTGCTGGCTGAGAAGCGCTTTGTCCAAGACACCAACTGTGTTCGTTGAAAAGAGCTTATTTAGCGTTGTCCGCTTCTCTGGAAACTTCTTTTGAACTCTCCAGTTGATCTCGGTTTCGACGGCCTCGTGGACGGCCAACTGGATGGAGTAATCCTGCTTCAGGATTCGAAGCGGCGTAACTTCCTCTGAAACGACGATCTGAATGAGCGCCGACGTGTCGGCCACGATCAGGGCTGGATTCTGGGGCAAACCCGGCGATGGCGTCACGCGGCCTTCTCTGCACCGCCGATCAACGATCCGAACCTCGTCACAAACGTCTCGCGGTCCATCATTAGCATCTCTGCAGCTTTGCTTTCGCTGATCTGCTGACCATTGAGTGCCTCGATGACCTGACCAACATAGAGCGAGGGCAAACGCAGAGAGCGTCGCCCGAGATCGGTATTTCGGTTCTCGGCGATCCACTTCGGCATTTCCACCGCCTGCTTACGTAAATACTCGCGCGTGCTCAATGCGTGTGTCGTCAGCTCCCGCAATTCGCTCGCACAGTCGAGAGCGCCGTATGCTTCAAGTTGCTCAGCGCTGATCAATTCCGAATCATATGCTGCTCTCAAAACCAACCGTTGCTCCACGTGAGAGTAGCCGACGAGGGTTGCGAGATTTGCTGCCGAAATACTGCCCCACTTTAAGCCAAATCGGTTCGCGAACTGGACCAGCACAGACTTGGGAACCAGACATTCCTGGGCGAAAGCCTGCGCACGCTGGTCCTTGAGCTCGTCGCTGGCGTCTGTTGTATAGTCGATTGAGATCTGCTCGCTTTCCAGGTCAAAGATAGCGTGTCCGACTTCGTGCATTATGACGGCGTTGCGCCGAAACCAGGTCGACTTATACGAATTTGCGAAAACGCACGGCGTAGGGCCAGAAACGCTGCCGACCGAAAAGGCACAGCCCTCGACAGCCGACTTCAAGGGGCTCTCCAATGTCAAGACACCCAGCGTTCGTAGCGCGCGCCGGATCCATTCGCCGATCGCAACCTGCCCGTGCTCCAGGTCGGTCATGCTTCGAAAGTCGCGGGCAGCTCCCTTTCCCTGGAGTGCTGGCGGTGCCGTGCGATCCACCCTGTCCCGAATACTGCGGAACAATGGCTCGAAGCGACGCAATTTCTCCCCGCGTACGGCGGCCAGTTGGTCCATATAGTACCCGAGTTTCCGCACCAGAGCGACCATCTCGCGGTCTGCCTGGACGAGCTTGCTATCGCGGAGCTTGTACCAAATTGCTGGCGCGAGAGTCGCGTACGACTCCCCGGCGCCGGTCGACGCCTGCAGAAGAGTCTTCTCGGTGATGCCAAGTATGGAGGAGATCTCCGGAATGACGAACCTGGGCAGCGGACGGACTCCTGTCAGCCATTCTTCGAACTGGTCGGGAGCCACGCCAAGGAGGTCCGCACAAAACTCTGGGTCCAACTTCGTGGATTCGATTATGTTCTTTAGGATCATCGATTTGACCAACTGTTTGGAACGCAGATACGCTGCTCCAAGCTTGCGTTCCCGGTGCCACGGAGCCAGCCAAGCCTAGCAGGCAGGAACACTTGGTCCTCTTCTATTCTGTATCGCAGTCTCTTGAAAATCAACAGGTTCCGCGCCATATCCACGCGCACCCTAGGCCTAGGTCCTTTGCGGCTGTCACCCACTAGGAGTGAGGTACTGGTTCCTCCGGACATCGGCGACGATTCAGCAAACGTGGACCAGTTAGGCAAAGAATCATTCGCCCACCCCACTATAGCATCCGAGCGTGCGACCGTCGGCCTCCGTTTGGCGCCCCACCCGTTGTCAGGCAACCTTTGTGCTGCCATAGCCCTACCCAGCGCCCCCGCTTCGCTCCGCTTTGGCCTGCCGTATCTCTTCCAGCCTCTCCGCAATCCTCTTTTCGACGCCTCGGTTGGTCGGGTAATAGTAGCGATGGCCGGCTAGCGATGGGGGCAGGCATTCCATGTCGGTGATGGCGTCTTCGAATTTGTGGGCGTGCTCGTAGCCTTCGCCGTAGCCCCAGGCTTTCATATGCTTGGTTACGGCGTTGCGCAGGTTCATGGGAACTGGCTCGGCAATCGTGTTCTCGACGTCGGCGGCCACCGCGCCCAGCGCTTTATACGATGCATCGCTCTTGGGCGCGGCGCAAAGGTAGATGGCGACCTGGGCCAGCGCGAGGTCGCCTTCCGGAATCCCGAGAAAATGGACCGCCTGCATGGCTGCGATGGCCTGTTCGAGCGCGCGCGGATCGGCCAGGCCGATGTCTTCGATCGACATGCGGATCAGGCGGCGGGCGAGATACAGACGGTCCTCGCCGGATTCGAGCATCCGCGCCAGCCAGTACAGCGCCGCATCCACATCGCTCGACCGCACCGATTTGTGCAGCGCGGAAATCAGGTTGAAGTGCTCCTCGCCGCCTTTGTCGTAGAGCAGCACTTTGCGCTCGATGGCATTTTCGAGCGCGGTTTCGGTGAGCACACCCTGCGAGGCGGCGGCCGCGGCTTCGAGCGTGTTGTACGCCTGCCGCGCGTCGCCATTCGAGTAGATGGCGATCTGTTCGAGCAGATCGTCGGTCGCTTCCAGATGGACTACCGGCAGCGCGCGCCGCAGCAGCGTGGTCAACTCCGGCACGCTGAGCAGCCGCAGCGCATAAACGCGCGAGCGCGACAGCAGCGCCGAGATCACTTCGAAGGACGGATTCTCCGTGGTGGCGCCGATCAGGATGATGTCGCCGCGCTCCACGTAAGGCAGGAACGCATCCTGCTGGGCTTTGTTGAAGCGGTGAATTTCATCGATGAATAGGATCGTCCGCAGGCCCAGGCGCCGCAGCTTTTCGGCGTCGGCCATCACCGCCTTGATTTCCTTAATGCCGCTCAACACCGCGCTGAACGGGATGAACTCGCAGCGCGTGATGCGGGCGATCAGCTTGGCGAGGGTGGTCTTGCCGACCCCGGGAGGGCCCCACAGAATCACCGAGCTGAGCTCGTCGCGCTCGATCTGGCGGCGGAGCGGTTTCTCCGGCCCCAGAATGTGCTCCTGGCCGACAAAGTCCTCCAGGCGGTCGGGCCGCATGCGCTCGGCCAGCGGGCGCTTGGCATCCGCGGCGGAAGGCGCATCGGGCGCGGGCGGGGTGGAATCGAAAAGGCTCACGCGCGGATAGTCCTTTGCCGCCGGGCTTCGTAGAGAAGAATGCCGGTAGCCACGGCGGCGTTGAGCGACTCGACGCCTACCGTGGGAATCGAGACATCGTGCGCCGCCGCGCGCAGTACGCTTCCCACGCCGCGCGCCTCGTTGCCGATCACCAGGCCGCAAGGCCGCGTGAAATCCACATCGGCCAACGCCCGCGCCGGAGCCGCCGCACGTGCTGGAACGCTCGCATAGAGCTCCATGTGGTTCTGTTGCAGCGCGGCGCGTGCCAACACCGCATCCATCCCGTAGAAGCAGGGAACGCGAAACACCGAGCCCGCCGACGCACGGATCGTCTTCGGGTTGTGCGGGCTCACCGTGCCCTTGACGAACAGCACCCCGGTGGCGCCGAAGGCCTCGGCGGCGCGCAGAATGGCGCCGGCGTTGCCGGGGTCTTGCAGACCATCCAGCACCACCACCAGCGGGCAGCCGCGAAACAGCTGTTCGAGCTTCCATTCCGGCGGCCGCACCAGCGCCATCACTCCCTGCGCGGTTTCGGTTCCGGAAATACTCTGGAAAAGGCTGTCGGGAAGCACGGCTACCTTGACGCCGGTCAGGCCGCGCGCGTGCCCCGTGGCGGCCGCGCGCACCGATTCCGCCGCCAGCACGATCTTCACCTCGCACTCGCTCTTGAGCGCCTCTTCCAGCAGGTGAAAAGTCTCGGCCACGCACCAGCCATCGGCTGTCAGGCCACCCCGCGCGATGGCCCGGCGCACGTCCTTGACCAGCGGATTAGCCGCGCTCGATATGGTTTCCGGCCGGGGCATATGACTACAATAGGTTCGAACGATCAAATTATCGCAGATGAAGCGCGTGGCATGGGCCGTAGGGCTGGCGGCGCTGGTGGCGCTGGCCATCCTGGCGATCAGCATCCTTCGCCTGGCCAACCGCATCGAACGGCAGTCGACCGTGGACGAGGCGCGACCGGCTGACATCATCCTGGTGCTTGGCGCCGCGGAGTATCATGGCCGGCCCTCGCCGGTGTTGCGAGCCCGCCTGGACCACGCCCTGGACTTGTACGGGCGCAAGCTGGCTTCCCGCATCATGACCACCGGCGGCTCCGGCGGAGAGCCGGTGTTCACCGAAGGCGGCGTGGGCCGCGCTTACCTGATGAGCCATGGCGTGCCCTCGGAAGCCATCGTAGTCGAGACCGAAGGCGAGACCACCGTGCAATCGATCGCCCTGGCAGCCGAGATCATCCGCCGCATGGGGCTCAATTCGGTGATCGTGGTCAGCGACGGATATCACATCTACCGCGTGAAACGGATGCTGCAAAACCGCGGGCTCCAGGTGTACGGATCGCCCCGCAAGGACCGCATCTCGCCGCCACGCGAGCGCTGGAACTATGTGCGGCAGGCGATCGGCTACATCCTGTGGCGCGCCGGGGTGGGAGTGTAGGGGTCGGGCATGCCCGGCCCGCGGCTCCTAACCCCGCGCGGCAACGTTTTCGATGTACCAGCGCCAGGTTTCGGCGATGCCGTCGGCCAGCGCTATCTTGGGCTTCCACCCCAGCGCGGTCAACCGGCTGACATCCAGCAACTTGCGCGGCGTGCCGTCCGGCTTCGACGAATCGAACGCGATGCTTCCCGTGTAGCCGGCGGCGTGGCCGATCATTTCCGCCAGTTCGCGGATGGTCACGTCAATGCCGGTTCCCACGTTGATAATCTCGCCCGAGTCGTATGCGAGCATGAGGAACACCGCCGCGTCCGCCAGGTCGTCGACATGCAGGAACTCCCGGCGCGGCGTGCCCGAACCCCAAACCGTGATTTCCGGCGCGCCCGCGCGCAGCGCTTCGTGCGTCTTGCGGATCAGCGCGGGCAACACGTGCGACGACGCCAAGTCGAAGTTGTCGCCCGGTCCATACAGATTGGTCGGCATCAGGCTGATCGCGTTCAGCCCGTGTTGCGCGCGATACGCCTGTGCCAGCTTGATGCCGGCGATTTTGGCAATGGCGTACCACTCGTTGGTTGGCTCGAGCGGCCCCGTCAGCAGAGCCTCTTCCCGCATCGGCTGCGGCGCCAGCTTCGGGTAGATGCACGAAGATCCGAGAAAAAGCAGCTTGCGGACGCCCGCCCGCGCGGCGGCGTCGATAACGTTGGTCTCGATCACCAGGTTGTCGTAAATGAAATCGGCCGGGTATGTGGTATTGGCCAGAATCCCGCCCACCTTGGCGGCCGCCAGAACGACGTACTCGGGTTTTTCCTCGGCGAAGAATCGCCGCGTCGACGCCTGATCGCGCAGATCCAGCTCCTGCAACTCGCGCGACACCAGGTTGTCGAACCCTTCCTGGCGCAGGCGCCGGCAAATCGCCGACCCTACCAGCCCTCTGTGCCCGGCGACGAAAATGCGACTGTTCTTTTCCATGGTTTATGTGTGTGGTCTATCGGTGGGCCGAACCGCGCAATACCACGCGGTGGCCCGCCTCCGCCAGCGTGCGCTCCTGTTGCGCCAGATCCAGGTCTTGTTCCACCATCAGGCGCACCAGTTTGGGGAAATCCATTTTGGGGCGCCAGCCAAGCTCGCTCAGCGCCTTCGAGGAATCGCCCCGCAGGTGGTCCACCTCCGACGGCCGGAAATAGCGCGGGTCGGTTTCCACGTGCCGCGTCCAGTCGAGGCCGCTATACTCGCCCGCCAAGTCGAGGAATTCGCGCACCGAGTGCGACTCGCCGGTCGAGATCACGTAATCGCCGGGCCGCGGAGCCTGTAGCATCATCCACATCGCCTCCACGTAATCGCCCGCATAGCCCCAGTCGCGCTTTGCCTCCAGGTTGCCCAGGTACAGCTTGTCCTGCATCCCCAGCTTGATGCGGCCCAGCGCGCGCGTGATCTTCCGCGTCACGAACGTCTCGCCGCGCCGCTCGGATTCGTGGTTGAACAGGATGCCGTTCGAGACGAACAGTCCATAGGCTTCCCGGTAATTCACCGCGTACCAGTGCGCCGCCACCTTGCTCACCGCATAGGGACTGCGGGGGTAAAACGGCGTCGCCTCATTCTGCGGCGGCGCCGCCGCCCCGAACATTTCCGACGACCCGGCCTGGTAAAACCGCACCGGTTTGCCGCCGGCCTTCATGTGATCGCGCACCGCTTCCAGGGCGCGCAGCGTTCCGGTTCCCACCACGTCCGCCGTGTACTCGGCCTGATCGAAACTCACCCGCACGTGGGATTGCGCCGCCAGGTTATAGATCTCGTCCGGAGAGACCTGCGCGATCACCCGCCGCAGCCCGGTGCCGTCCGACATGTCTCCGTAGTGCAGGCGCAGCGCAGCGCGGTTTTCGTGCGGGTCGCGGTAGACCGCGTCGATGCGGTCGGTGTTGAAGGTGGACGCGCGCCGGATCACGCCGTGAACATCGTACCCTTTGCCCAGCAGAAACTCCGCCAGGAACGATCCGTCCTGCCCCGTGATCCCGAAAATCAAAGCTGTTTTCATCTGGATGTTTCTTCCTATTTCAGCCTACCCGGTGTGAAAAGAAAAGTCGAATCGTGGCAGCGGAGATGGGCCAACCGCAGGGGGCGGCGCGCAAGGCGCTGCCTCCGTCCGCCAGCTTGGATGACCGCCTGCATTGCCGCGCTGACTGTACCGCGGTATAGAGGGTTTGCGTGCCGGCTACACCGCCCAGACTGAACGTCAGTGGCACCAGATCCTTGGTCGGCACTACCGGAACCACCACACCGCCCCGGCCGCCACGTGCAGAATTCGCCCCAACGCGTGCAGTCTTTGCTCCGCTAGCCCAGTTGTCAACCCGCATTCCACCGCAACCTTCGCCAGATTCTCAGGTCCCGGCTGAGATGTAGCCTTGTTCGCCAGCAGGGATTCCATGATCCGCGCTTACCTGCATGCCATAATCGACAAAGGAGATGAACAGAATCCGGTGTGTGACCATAGGGCTCAGATGCCATCCGCACATCTCGGTCTGCGACGTGCGTGCCAGTCTGCCTGAGGGCTTCGGCAACAGGATACGATAGGCCATCCGGAGCGGACTTCGAGTTGCATTACTTCCAAGTCGAGTTGCATTTGAGGCAACCCTCATGAAAATAATTGAAGTTCTAACAATAGCAAGTCTATTCTTGATTCCCGGAGCCATTGCTCCTGCTTACGCAGAGGGCCAGGAGAAGCAACCCGAGCAACAGGCGAAACCGGCGCAGCAGCAACAACGCGCACAGCAACCGGCTAGGCCCGCGCAACAACCGCAACGCGCGCAGCAACCGGCTAAGCCGGCGCAGCAACAGCAGCAGGCGCAGCAACCGGCTAGACCGGCGCAACAACAGCAACGCGCGCAGCAACCAGCTAAACCCGCACAGCAACAGCAGCGCGCACAGCAACCGGCTAAGCCAGCGCAGCAACAACAACGCGCACAGCAAGCGGCTAAGCCGGCGCAGCAACAGCAGCGCGCCCAGCAACAGGCTAGACCGGCACAATCGGCGCAAGGCCATGGGCGGATTCCCGACGACCGCTTTCGTGCCAGCTTTGGCCGTGGCCACACGTTTCACGTGAACCGCTCCGATTTCCTGGGCGGATCGCGACGTTTTGAATATGGCGGCTTTTGGTTCGCCATGGTTAACCCGTGGCCCGATGGATGGCTCTACACTGACAACGTCTATGTTGACTATATAAACGGCGGGTATTTCCTTTGCGATCCCTTCCATCCAGGCGTGTATCTTTCGATCACCGTGGGTTGACGCATCGGCCGAATGGTCACGGCCCGTCACGCCCTTGTCAGCCTTGACAGAGGAGAGATTACATGTTGTTCAGACGATTCGTAACCGCGGCTATCGCTGCCTTCAGTCTGGCCGGCGCCGTCGTTGCGCAGAGCGGAGCCACGGTAACGCGGACGTTCCTGGTCGGATTGGGCACCCCCGAAACGGCCGAGATCCTCGTCGTGAATCTAGCCAATTCATCATCCAGCGGGCCCGCGGCATCCTGCATCGGCAGCATTGCTTTTTTCAATGCGGCCGGTACCGCCATCGGAACCGCCACGGCGTTTACCCTGGCAACCGGGCAAGTCGCGTCAGCCCGCCTTCCGTTCGCAAGCGCCGGGGTATCCGGCGTCCGCGTTTTGATCCGCGGCGTGGTGACCGTCACCCGAACCGCTGGATCGGGAGTGTCTTGCACGCCAGCGGCAACACTGGACACCTTCGGCAGTTCCAACGGCGTTACCAACCACCGGTACGCCGGCGAGGAAGCCATCGCCGTGGAGAATTAGGACCTCGACAAGCTCATCCCGTTGCGGTGTGGGTGCCGGATTGCAAGAGCAATTGTGTTCAGTGAAGAGGTTTCAAAAGAAAAGAGGAAAAAAATGAAGCCAAGCACGAAGGATCAGATCCAAGGTAACCTACATGAGCTGAAAGGCAAAGTCAAAGAGAATGCCGGGCAGGTCACGAATAACCCCGACCTGGTAGCCAAAGGTCAAAACGAGAAACTCACCGGCACCATTCAAAAGAAGGTCGGCCAGGTTGAAAAGGTGTTAGAGAAGTAAGTAGTTGGCTTGCTTTAGGAGGCGCTCAGTGGTGGCATTGAGCGTCGGCAACACACAAGAATGGGATGACCTCCGGCCGCTCGGCCGCGAGCTCACGTTTCGAAAAGGAAAACCTACGATGTTGATACTAATTATCATTCTGCTGTTGGTTTTAGGCGGCGGGGGCGGGTACTATGGCCGAAACCGCTGGGGCTACGGTGGGGGCGCGGGCATAGGGCTTGGCACCATATTACTGGTTCTCCTGGTAGCCTACTTGCTGGGCGCCTTCCGCTGAGGTTGCGCCTGCCGCTCACGGCCTTCTTAATCTCCTACAAAGCATCTTGCCGACCATCGAAATCGACACTGGCCGCTCGACTGCCCGTGTTCCTTTTCCGTAACCAGCTCTGGAAACCCGGCCTGTTTTCTATTAAATCAGCTAACGTAAGGGTGAATTTGCGAGGGACAACCCAGATAGGCAAGTCGCCGTGTTGTTAGCGGGCTCCGCCGCCAGAAGTGGTTTGATATCTCTTGGGCGCGGGCGTACCACTCTTCCGTTTCTTCCCCCATCTGATCGCAATGCCCTTTGACGATCTTGCTTACCAGGGGGGGTCCGCCGAATGGACCTGGCGTTCAAACGCCAAAGGGACTCCGCCATCAACCCAGTTGTTTGGACACACCTGTTAATCGATCGCGGCCGTCTCCATCACGTCAGTTTTGAGGAACACGTCAATACGCTGTTCCATTTCAGACGGAAACCGAGGCACAGGCCCCACCAGCTTCTCGCCGTATACCTTGAGCATTACTTCTTTGAACACCGGAAGTGCAGCCCTGGCGCCCGTCTCATCGGACCCGAGCGAACGGTTGTCGTCAAAGCCTATTCGTACAGCGACGGTGATTCCTTGGGGGCCGTAAGTGGACCCCACGAAAAGTGCGTCCCTGAACTGGTTTGTGGTTCCTGTTTTTCCCATCACAGCGATGGGAAACCCGGGGGAATCCAGCGCATGAGCCGTACCGGTCGGTATCCGCACCACACTGCGCAGACCCTCTTGAATCAGCGAGAGTGCGTCACTATCGACAGCGATCGGAGAGGACTGGTGTCCGCTATCCGCTATTACCTCGTCCGAATTGCGTACGATCTTGCGGATTACATACGGCTGCGTCAAAATGCCGGACGCGATCGTGCGGTACGCATTGGCCAGTTCCAGCAAAGTCACTTCGGATGCCCCCAAGGCCGTCGTGACATATGGGCGCAGGGGCGTCTGTATGCCAAGACTGCGCGCCGTCCCGAGGACGCTGCCAATTCCGATCTGTCCTGTAATCCAGATTGCCACGGCGTTTCTGGATTCCGCCAGCGCCAACCGGAGGGGGATCATGCCCTCGAATTGACCGTCGAAGTTTGAGATCCACTTCACATCCCGATCCCGGCCATTGGGGACGCTGATGGGTTCGTCGGGCACCACGGTATCGAGATTGAATGTTCCTTCCTGAAAAGCGGCAAGATAGACAATGGGTTTCATGGCGGACCCGGGCTGGCGCAGGGACTTCGTGACGCGGTTCAGGTCACTATATGCGCTGGAGTGGTCTTTATAGAATTGGCGGCCGCCCGTCTCGGCGAGAGTGCCCGCATCGCGATTCCTCAGTACCACCACCGCGCCCTGGATCACGCCACGGGCGCCGGGATGGCGGTTCTCGTATAGCAAAAGGCCGCGCTCCAGTGCCTGGTTCGCAATTTGCTGCACTCCGGCGTCCACCGTCGAGTAGACCTGGATTCGCCCCTCCCGCAGGTCCTTCACGCTGAGTTCGGATTGGCGGCTGGTGAGTTCGTCAAGGATATTGTCGACGACCGCGGACGCCTCGATGGTTTTGTCCTTGTGCTGCGCCACCACCGCAATCGGGCGCTGTTCGGCTCTTCGCGCCTGGTCGCGAGAAATAAAGCCCCTTGCGGCCATCAGCGCCAAGGTTTGGTTTCGGCGCTGCAAAACTCTCTCGGTTTCGCTGGCGCTGGGTGCATAGTAGCGCGCCGACTTTGCAACGCCTGCCAGCAGCGCGGCCTTGTCCGCATCTTCCAGGGTGAACGTGCCGAGAGGCCGGCCAAAGTAATACTCCGCCCCCTTTGCAAACCCGTATTGACCGTTTCCCATGTAAATCAGGCTGGCGTACCGGGCCAGAATCTCTTCCTTCGCTCGGCGCTTGGAACCGAAGCGTTTTTGCATCTCTTCTTCGACCCACAACGAAAGGCGGATCTCCTCCACCTTTCGAACCAGCATGTTGACCATGCGCGCACCGATCACGCCCGACAACAGGCGAGCCAGGTATTCACCGTGCCTTAGCTGGTCGCTGTTCTCTTGAGCCGTCATGGTCTTGAGAAAATAGCCGCGCACGAGCTGTTGGGTGATGGTCGATCCGCCTTGCGGGAAGATCGCGGAATTGTTAGCCGCGTCGCGACTTCCCATCTTTCGAAGACGACCGATTAGGTGACCGAATTTGACTTTGCACAGTACGCGAGCAAATCCGGAGTAGTCGACTCCGGAATGCGAGAAGAAGTTCTTGTCTTCTGCGGCGAGGATCGCATCGCGAACAATCGCGGGGATTTCCTCATATCGGGTGATCTGGCGGGATTCTGAGGCCATCTCCTTGAGGAGGTGGCCGTTGGCATCGTAAATGCCACCGATCGTAGGAAACTCAAACCGGGTGAATCCTTCCAGATCGGGCAGATTGTTTCTGTCAAAGTAGACGTGATAGAAAACGGCAGTCGCGAGAACGGCAGTAACAGCCGTTGTGCCAATAAGGAAGCGGACAAGCCCCTTAGTCCAATCAAGTCTTCCCAGGCGGGTCCTGCGCAGTCTCCGGATGGTTGCCCGGGCGCGCACTCGCAGACGTTTAAACCAGGTTCGAACAGACCTCGGCGGGGCCCCGAGCGGGGGTGGTCTCGCTATGCTCATTGGATGATCGCCTTCGCGAATCGGTTGAGCCTGGCGTTGAGGGCGTCTCGGCCTTCTGCCGGGCAGACCGTCCGGGCGTCGGCTACAACGGCATTGCGAATAATCTCGCGCGCAGCTACTTGGCCTGGAAGGGCAGTCACAGAGGCCAAGCCCAGCCGGAGCACGCGCAGATCGCACAGGATTCTCATACCCAGTACCAGGCTAGTTGCAGGTCACACACCAAACCACATCACGCTGGCGCCCCCCGCGTGTTTCCCGCGCCGTTCGGTTTATATCGGCCACGTGGAAAGCAGTTGTGCGCAGTTCCTGCCTGTTCATTGGCAAGACTTGCATGTACCATGTCCATGTAGGTCATGGGCTGATCACCAAATGCCCGGCGGCGTTCCGCATCGGTAGACGGTTTAGCGTCCGGAACTTTGGGCCATGCTGGATATCCCGGGTCTCTGGGATGGCAGGATCTGCATTTCACCCGTCATATGACGTCGTCTGATGCATGTGATGCACTTGATTTCGGGTGCGGAACGGACCATTCAGCGGTTATGATCGTCTTTGTATTCTATTCGTTGCATTCACCACCGCCGTCAGGGAATGCTTGGCCCGACAATTGCTCGTTCGACGAACAGGAGAATAAAACAACTATGTCCCGTTTCTGGAATACTGCCCTGCTGAGTGCCGCCCTTATGATCCCGGTGGCAATGGCGCCAAGAGTGCTGCGAGCCGATGATAAGGCCGCTGTCACCTATCACGACAAACAACACAACGACGATCATCAATGGAATGGTCAAGAAGGCAAGGCGTATCGTATCTATGCAAAACAGAACCATCGCAAATACAGCGATTTTTCCAAGCTCAAAGACGACGATCAGCAGAATTACTGGAACTGGCGTCACGAGCATTCAGACGCCGTGCTCAAGATCGAAGTAAAATAGCTTCGGCCAACAAACATTCGATCTTGACGGATTCCGAGGGGCGCGGGACAACCGCTATTAGTTGTTTCTGCCGCGGAGGATTTGAATGGAGCTGGCGGAGGGGCTTGAACCCCCGACCCTCTGATTACAAAGCGCAACCGAGGGGTTTCTACCGTTTACTACGGTTGACTGTAAGCCCCTCGGAAACCGCTGTTTACGGGCCTCTGGAGAGCCACGGCACTACTCCCGATTTCTACCGTTTTCTGCGCAGGGTACCCCAAGTTTTCACCATAGTGGCTGTGCCACTGTATAATCTCCGCATGATCGAAAACTCGAAACCAAGTCTACGCGCCGCGAAGGCGGGGGCGGCACTGTGACCGAGCTTGAGGTTGATGGGCTCACACTAGAGCCCTTGTTTGACATTTCCGCGCTGCCGGACGGGTCGCCCACCGGGTACCAGGTCATGAGTGTTTACCACACACATCTGGCCGATATCATATTGAACAACGTCAGCCACAAGTGGGAGTACCGAACCCTCGGGCATCCTCGCCGCGCGGGTTCCTTCGACAGCCACGAGGACGCCTTTGAAGCTCTAAAGGACCTCTATCGGGCTGATTGCTAGATGCGTCCGGCGCGATCGATAAACCCGCCGTGGCTGGCGTTCTGCTGGCGCTGGCGCGCGCGCCCGGCTGAGGGAGGCAGTGTGGCGGCGGGGAGTGCCGGCGGACGCCTCGTGAGGCTCCGCAGCGCGTTTCCGGGCCCGGCGCAAGTTACCGGCGCGGAGGGAAAAAACGGGGGCGCGGCTCGTTACCAACCGCGCCCGCCGTACCAGGGCAGACGAACCGCGGGGAGGATTGGCCGCGGGAACTGGTTCGAAAGGAGTAAATCGCACCGGTTCGCCCTGGAAACTGGAGCTCAGATCGTCGGCGCGACGTAAAAGCCGGTCTTCGGATCGTGGTACGGCCGCCGTTCAATCTCACACGTCAGCCGCTCTTCGATTTGCTGCGCCGCGGCGAGCTCGCGTTTGAGCCGCTGCCACTCTTCGAGAACGACGTTGACCGAAGCACGCAGCTCATTGTGCTCTGCCTGCTTGCCCGCGAGCTCATGCTCGGCAGCGAACAATCGATTCCGCCAAGACTCGATTTCCTGCCTGGAGGGATAAGACGATCGCACGGGCGCCTGCTGTGAGATGGCAGTCACCTTCGCCGCTGCGGTGTTAAGCGGACCTGTCGCGTAACTGGCCGCGATTGAATTGAGCCGGCCGTACTCCTTCGCCGCCTCCTCGATTGAATCGAGCAGAGCCCGGCAGGTCGCGTACGCCGCATCTCGCTCGGCGCCCAAGCCAGCCTGTTTCGCCGTCCGCTGCTCAGTGAGTCGAGACAAGACACGATCGCGCAAGCTATCGCACTCACGGAGTAAGTCGGAATTGACTAAGAGGCCAGCGTCATCGGCGCCCGCTCTGACGAGTTCTGAGAAAATGGCATCGAATGCGGCGCCCGCGTCGGCGCTGGTGATGATCGGCGGCACGTGCGCGGCCGTCGGGTCCACCGTGGCCGGCGGCATCCAGTCGCCGGTTGGCGCCGCCGTCGGATCGGCATCCGGCGCCGCGATAGGCGCCATCGGCGGTACCGGGAAGGCGGGGACCAGTTCGGATGCAAAGCTCATTTTCGATCTTAGCCAGCTAGAACCTTCAAACATGTGACTCTCCCTTTCCCGCGTCATCGTACGCCGCTTGTAGCCGCTCGCAACGCTCCGCCTCTCTGCGCCGTTCGCGCTCGTATCCGGCGCCAGGCGCGCGCCCGCCGGCCAGGATAGGATTGCACGCTTCCGCATCCATGGCGAGCTGCGCAGCGTCACCGATGCGCGCGCGGTCAGTGGTTCGAAGGCGCGTTGTGACAATCCCGCTGCGCTCAATCACACGAACGGCGAAGTCCCGCCGCTGCTCCGCCGATAACTCGTTAAAACCGTCGATGTGCTGGCAGGCGCCGGAAACTTTGACTAACAAGTCCCCGCCGTCGCCGCTCGCAATAAACGCTGTTCTCAAACCGTTTTTCATCTGATTCTCCTTTCGAGTTACTCGCTTAGTTGACTTATTCATGACATGCTTCCGCAGGCCCGCACGCTGTGAGCCTGGCAACGTCGAGCAGATAGTTCCCTTCCGCCTGGCCGGCGATCGATCGCCTGACCAGGGCAACGTCTGGATCAACTGGGCTGCTGCCTTGGTGCAGACAGCGGACGGCCAGGTCCAAAAGCGCATCGTCTCTGCCCGCCGTTCGTAGGTGGAGAATAGCTATCGAGCCATCGTCCATCAGCAGTGTGACAGACTCTTCGCGAAGAACTCGCTCCAACAGTTCAAGGCGGCCGTGTATGTTTCTCATCGGCCTCCCTTGGCCGCCGCTCTCAGTTCGTCCACATACGCCAGCGCCACGCGACGCAGCTCTGGCGAAGCCGTGGTAGCAGCGTGGCTGCGAAGCTCCGAAGTGTCACCGCGGAGACCGACGATGATCTGATCGAGCGCCTCGAGCCCGCCGGGCGCGTCGACCAGCGCCCGCAACCGTTCCAACCGTTTCATTGTTTACTCCTTTTGACCGCCCAAGGCGGCCTGCGTGCAGGTTATCCCACGTCGTGATAGTTGTCGAACTGCTGCTTTCCAGACGGCCGCCGCGATGGTGGCGCCGCCCACGGCGCGCACTTCGCCGTCCACATCGCGGTACTGCAAAATGGCGCGGTTCTTTCGCCGTCGACCGGCCGGAATGGCCTGCACCAAAATCTCCACTGCGTGAGCTTCGAGCCAGGCGAGAATCGCGCCGGCAGAAGGGCAATTCTGTGTCGCAGGCAGACGGTCGCTGGTAGCATTCCCGCGTGTTTGCAACACTTTGCCTGTTCCATCTGCGAAATCGTGGTGAAAACTTGGGGTACCTGTGCTCAAGGTGCTCACGTTCCGCCCTCCCCGGCCGCGATCTGTTCGAGCTTCCGCAAGCGCTCCTCGACGTTGAACATCTCCGTCGCCTTGAACAGCGAATCCAGGCCCGATCGCGCCGCGGTTGCCCGCTCGCTCCCGCGCGCTCTGGAATCTTGGCAGATCTCCCGCAGCGTCTGGACGAAAACAACGGCGCCGTCGTGCAAAGCGTTTACCGCGGAGTCGAGAGCTTGCGCGCGGGCTTCAGTGAAGTGCACTTGAAAGTCGTTACGCTTGCGAAGGCGCCATAGTTCGGTGCGCGAGATCGGGGTCTCTTCGATGATTTGCTGCAAGCTGCGCCCGGCCAAGAGAAAGCCGATTACGCGCTGTTCGCGCGCGCGAGCGCGTTCCGTCGTGTGCCGCGCGGTTTCGCTCATGCGGCGCCGCCTCTCGGGCGTGCTGCGCTCGCGACCAAAAGAACAGAGCGTGGCTTGCGGGTCGACGGTGTCGCCCACAGCAGGTTGACTCGATCAGCGTCGCTCATCCACATTTTCGGCGCGACCTGAAAAATCACGTCCAGGCACGCGGCGGAGGTAGCGCCGCGCGCCCGTGTTCCTCGTTGTTCCCGGTTCCTGGTGTCACCTGTCACCTGAGTCACCCCCCATTTTCGTAACTCCTATAACTGTGTTTACACATATACGCGCTACACACACATACTGGTGACAGTAGTGACATGCAACATAAGAAAGCACTTGCTCTGGTGACTGAACGGGTGACATAACTAGTGACTGCTGGTGACATTCACTCACCCACCCTCCGGTAGCGCCATTGCCGGCAAGTTCCGTCCCGCTGTTGGTACCGTTCCCAGCCCATCGAGCGAAGGGAACGCGCTACGCGGTTCGCATCGGTTTGCGTCCACTGCGCCCGGTCTTTCTTCAGGCATTCGGCCAGCACTTCAGGGACGCTGACTGTATCGCGAATGTCGATCCAGTTAGCAATGTCGGTATCCCACGCGTCGGATTCGTAACGGGCCGATTGCTCATTGGCCGCGAGGTGCGCCAGGTCTGCGGTATCCACCCACCACGGCGCGCCGCTGCTGTAGAGCGCCACCGATTCGGCCCAAAGTTGGTCCTTGTCGAGACGGAGCGCCGCGAGGTCGATTCGGCCACATTGGACGGGCCAAAAGCGTCGGTTGCCGGTTTCATCGCGCAAATAGCTGCCGTGGTTCACCGTGCCCAAAAAGACGCTGGCGCGGGGCACGTCGATTGCGCGCTTCCCGTAGGGCAGCCGGTACCGATCGACACTCGATGAGAGAAACGACTTGATGCGCGAAGCGTCGGCGCGGCCGATTGCATCGAGTTCGGCGAGTTCAACGCACCACATGCCGGCCAACTGCAAAAAGGCGTCCTTTGAGCACAGGTCCGGTAAATGATCGGTGAACCAAGGTTCAAACAGGATGCGGCCGGTTGAGCTCTTGCCGATTCCCTGCGGGCCTTCCAGCACCAGCACCGAATCGGCTTTGACACCCGGCTGCAAGATGCGCGCCACGGCACTTATGAGCCACCGAGTGCCGATGCTGGCCGTGTAGGTGCCGGCTTGCACGCTTATGTAAGTGCTCAGCCACGAATCAACCCGCTTAGTTCCGTCCCACTCCAAACCGCGCAAGTAATCGCGGCAAGGGTGAAACGGGTTTTCCATCGCGACGGTTTGCGCGGCTTCGCCGGCCAATGCAGTGGGCGCCATGATACCGTGACGCTGTAGCCACTCGGCTAATTTGCGGTCGTGTTGATCGCTCCACGTTCCGCCGGCATGTTCACCCCAAGGGAGTTCTATTTGAAACGTGATGCGCGCGGCAAATTCGTTGTAGGCGAGTGCGCCGCTCCATTCCGGGGAGCTCCTGAGAGCCGTAATGCAGTTCGCCAGCACCGGGCGCGGGTTGCCGTCTCGATTACGCAGCAGTTGCGCCGGCCACTGCTCTGCGCGGATTGCCGCGTGCTCCTGAGCCACCAAGGTTTCGATATCGGGAATGGTGCTCATGCGGCCACCTCCAGGTATCGCCTGATGGCGTGGCGCCAGGCGGCCTCCCGGTTGCGGCCGGCGCGCACCAAGCCGGCGGTAAGCTGTGGGTGAGTCAACCACCAATCGCCATACGCATCCACCAGCGCGAGACCTTGAAGCCGGTGCAATTGCTCGAGCAATCGCGTGAGGTCCTGAAGCTCGCCGATGTCCGGCCGCGGCGCGGTGGGATCGAAGAAACCCGCCTTGATGGAGTCGAGCGATAGTTCCACCATCGCGATGGCGGCCGCCCGCCAGTGTTCCGCGTTGGGCAGGTCGCGGCGCAACACCTCGCGATCGGCTGCCCACCGCGCGCGGGCCTCTACCGCTGCTGGCGAATCGTCATCAATTGGAATGCCGGCCAGTGCCGCGAGGTACCGCACGGCCTCTTGCTTCGTTCCCCCGTGCACCCTCACCACCAGATCAAGCAAGCCGCCGCCCTCGCCGGCCGCATGATCGAACCAGGTGCCCTTGGTATCGTTCAGCGAAACGTTGAAGCCGTTAGCGCCATCGCGCCAGAATGCCACACCGCGCCGCCCATTGGGGAGTGTTGCGCCGCCCAGCACACGGTAGACGGTTGAAATGGTGACCGATTCGAGAATGTGGGGTACAATCGAAACTGACACAGGGAAACCTTTCAGGCCCGCGAGTGCCACCAGCACAGCGGGCCGTTATTTTGTTCAGGGCAAAAATCAAAAGCGCGCCACCGCGCCATGATACCGGCCAAGTCCTCGCTGCCGAGCGCAGCCCGCCTCGCGGCGGTTTGGGGCAGGGTACCCCAAAAATCCCCCACGATTTCGCGGCCGTGGCTGCCCATGCGCTGCAAACAGAGGGGAAAGACACCACCAAGCCTCTGTTTGTGTATCACAGGCACTTAGCTTCTGGCCTCCACCGCCGGCACGGTCCCGCGCTCGATAAGTTCGTCTACCAGCGCCGCGCGCAGGCGCACGTTGCGGCCGATGTGAACGTGCTCCAGCTCCCGACGCCAGATTTTCTGGCGTATCGTCTTGGGCTTGAGTCCCGTGGCGACGGCGAATTCGTTCACGGTGAGTAACCGTCTCTGTAGCATTTGGTCTTGCATGATTCGAGTATGCCTCTTGACTCCTTTTCACGTCACGTGATATCATGCTCTCAATGAGTAACGAACATCGCAGTCACCCTTTCACCCAGGCGATAGCTCCGCGACCCCGCACGCAAACGGAATTGACGCGCCGCAACCGCACGCTTTCATACAGTGATGCGTTGGTTGTGGTCGAATGGCTGAACGCTACGAAAGGAACCGCGCCGTACCGCCGTGCGCTTGAAGTGCGGCAGGAACTCGAAGAGCTGGGAGCGACGATGGATTCTCTGCGCCAACAGAGGCAGGAAGCCAGGGCAAAGAATAAGGGGCGCCGGAACCCGCTATCCCAAGGAGACGTGAGCGAGGCAGTGCAACGCGCTGAACTCTACACGCAATTCCGCGAGCGCCACAACGCGCTTAATCGACTGCTCGCGCGGTATGCCTTCGTGCCCGCGATGGCTTGCGATCTTGATGCTGGCATCTGGCGATGCAGCTCAGTGCCGAAGGCCACGCGCGGGCGCACCATTGAGATTCCGGACGGCGAGTTGACGGTCCAGATCAATGAGGCTGCCGTGATCGCGGCCTTAGCCCGGCTCGCCGCAAACCGCGAATTGTACAAGGCCCGCCTGTGCGAACAGTGCCAGGAACGATGGCGCGTATCAGAACGGCAGATTGATAGATTCTGCTCTACAGAGTGCCGCGCGAGGTTTCGCATGAGTCAACCGGGGTCGAGGGAACGTCATGCGCGCCAGCAGCGCGAATACAGGCAAACGCTGAAATCCCACCCCCCACGAAACGAAAGGAACTAAACCATGTCACTCTATCGCCCTGCAGGGTCGCGAATCTACTGGATGGATTTTCATTTCCACGGCCAGCGGATCCGGGAGAGCACAGGAATGCCGGGCGTCACGCGCGCCCGTGAAGTCCAGGCGAAGCGCAAGCAAGGGCTGCGGGACGGCTCCGCGGGCATTCGAAAGGCCGAAGCCCCGAAACTGTTTTCCACCGCGGCCGCGGAGTTCTGTGAGAGGAAGGCGCAAACCTGGTCCGCAAGCATGATCGTGAGCGCGCGGAACAGTCTCAATCATCTGCTCCCGGTCTTTGGCAAGAAACTGCTCTGCGACGTCGACGGTCGCGATATCGCCAAATACCAGCGCGCACGCCTGGCCGAAAGCGCATCGAATCGGAGCGTCAATATCGAAGTCGGATTGCTGCGTGGGATCATGCGCCGGGCCGGCCTCTGGGCGCGCGTCGCAACGGACGTTTCCATGCTCCGCGAACGGGACGATGCCGGCCGCGCGCTCAGCGCCGACGAGGAAAGCACTTTACTGGGCGAGTGCGCCGCCTCCAGAAGCCGGATACTACACGCCATGGTTGTGACGCTGCTCGAGACGGGCGCCCGGCTCAATACCATCCGCACCCTGCAATGGGGCGCCGTCGATCTCGAGTGCGGATCGCTGAAAATCGGCCGCGACAAGACGGTCGCGGGAACTGGCCGAACGATTCCCCTAAGCAAGCGCGCGATTGAAACCCTTCGATTTTGGGCGCAAAAGTTCCCTGGCCGCACTGCGGGAGACTACGTGTTTCCGGCCGAGACGTACGCTACCGCCGGCGCCGAGGATACCTTCGGATTCACTGCGGATGTGATTGTAATCGACTCGGACCCATCGAAGCCGATCGGTTCCATCAAACAGGCCTGGGAACACGCCAAGGCGCGAACCCGGTTGCATTGCCCCGAGTGCAAGAGCGGCCGGCTCGCAGAGGCAGTGAAGCCCGGCTATGTGTGCGCCGGCTGCCACTGGGAAGCCGCGGAACTTCCGCCCGGCCTCGCGTCCATCCGGCTCCACGATCTCAGACATTCCGCTGTGTCGCGCATGATCGCTGGAAGGGTTCCACTGCCGATGATTGGAAAGATTGTGGGCTGGTCCCCCGGCACGCTGGCAAAGATGGCCGCCAGGTACGGCCATTTCAGCCTTGAGGAAATGCGTTCAGCAGTCGAAACCATCAGCGGGCCGCCCGAAATTCCAGCGGGGTACCCCAAAAAGTCCCCAAAGTCGGACGCTTCCGAAGAGGGGCGCATTCAATAACGCTTTTGGAATCATGGAGCTGGCGGAGGGGATTGAACCCACGACCCTCTGATTACAAATCAGATGCTCTACCAACTGAGCTACGCCAGCTTTAACTCCGGAGTTGCAACCCCGCTTCCTCAGGTTAAACCGGCTCTCCCGCCGCAGTCAACGCGAGGATGCGCTATTGGCCCGTTCACGATCCTGTTTCTCGCGCAGAGCCAGCGCCCGCACCAAGGGGAACAATCTACGTTCGTCCATTGAGCTCGGGAACCGCCAGGATGTCGTTAATGCGTTCTTCGAGGAATTCGAGGCGCTCGGCGGGCGTCAGCGACAGCATCCAGCGGATCAGCGAAAGGTCGACTCCGTCCTCGCTGTACTCAGGTGCCGGCGCTGGTTGGCCATATTCCATACCGCGTGATTTCAGCATAGCCGATCGACCCAGCCATCGGAATCGCTCCCGCCGCTATTTCCCCACGGGGCGCGAGCTGCGTTCGTATTCGGCGTTGAATTCACAGCCGATCAGCGCAATCAGGGCCATCATGTACATCCAGACCAGCAGCGCGATGCCGGCGCCGACGGAGCCGTACATCAGGTTGTAATGGCCGATATTGCGGACGTACCAGGCGAATCCCGAGGTGGCCAGCATCCACAATACGGTGGCCAGCACCGCGCCCGGCCACACCAGACTCCAGCGCTGCTTGCGGTTAGGGCCGAAGTAATAGAGCAGCGTGGTCACCAGAATCGTCGTCAGGAACGCCAGCGCCCAGCGCGCCAGCCGGCTCACCAGCTTCCACCCCCATGCCAGCGGGTTAAGCAGCGGATCCACTTTCAGCCAGTTCAGCACCATCTTCTCCACCTGGCCGCCGAACACGATCAGCAGCGTGGCCGCCACCAGTGGCGCCGCCGCCAACAGCACCAGTGCGATCCCCACCAGGTTGCCGCGCGGGAAGCTACGGTCGCGGGGCACGCGGTAAGCTGCCTGGAAGCCCTCGATCAGACTGTTGATGACGCCCGAAGCGGCCCACAGCGAGATCAGCCCGGCTATAATCAGCAGCGAAATCGGGCGCGCGCCCGTAACGCGGAACTGCTGCACCACCAGGCTTTCCGAACCCGGCGGCACGATTTGCGAAAGCACGTTTTCCATCGTGCTGGACATAAATGGGGCGCCGCTCTGCACCAGGATCGTGGCAGCCGATGCGAGCACCGGGAAAAAAGAAAGCAACGCGGAATAGGCCGCTCCCTTCGCGATGCCTAAGCAGTTGTCGTCGAACGCGGTCATCAGGCTGCGCCGCAGCAGCCTGGCGAAATTGCGCGGAGTGAGCGCCACAGCGCCAGTATAGCTGGCTCGCCCCTGTGAGGCAGGTACCCGACCGGCCAACCCGGCCAACCCGGTTGGTCCGGTTAGCTTTCGATAACTCACGGCCCGGATGCAGCGTCGGAGCATGTCCGGTACCCTGGGAGTGAAGTTTTTTGGCGTTTCGGGTGTGAAAGTACCTGAGAGTCCGGTAGAATCCAATCTGGGGATTTGCGCAAGGGGTCCCGCGGTCGATACTTCGCAATGAGGAGAGATTTCGATACCCCTCGATTCCGGCGTTGTCCTCGTTGAAAGGGGGTCAATGAAAACGGGCCGGCAGGAAAGCCGGTGCCGCGCCATAAGCCACCCATGAGTGAGACGGAACTCCAGGCTGAGATCCAACGATTCGGCAGGCTCTACGTTGCCTCGAGCCATGTCAGCCACGCCGTGGTGCGCAGCCGGTCGCGGCAGGAACTGCTGGACGAAGTGGTGCGCGTGCTGGTGGACGTCGGAAAGTTTGCCATGGCGCTGGTTTCCTGGCATGACCCGGCGACCCAAGAGTTGGTCCCAGTAGCCCGGTTCGGGGATGCGCAGGGCTACGCGGACCGCATCCGTGGGTTCGCCGACGAAAGGCCCGAGGGCCAGGGCCCCTGGGGAACAGCTTTCCGCGCTGCGACGCCCTATGTCTGCGACGATTTTCTGAGCGATCCCCGGACGCTCGGGTGGCGAGAAGCCGCCCGAGAATCCGGTTGGCGCGCTTCAGCAGCCTTCCCCATCCACATCGGTGGATCGCCGCGCGGATTACTCTGCGTTTACGCTTTCGAGCCTGGCACGTTCGGTCCCGATCAAGTGGAGTTGCTGGAGCAGGTCACGCTCGACGTGGCATTCGGCCTGGAGCACCTTGATGGTGTGGAGCGGCGGTGCCAGGCGGAGGCGGCGCTCTCCGCCAGTGAACGCCGCCTGCAATTGGCAATGGAGGCCGCGGCACTGGGTTCGTTCGATTGGGACCTCCAGACGGGAAAGGTCATCTGTGACGGACAAACCGAACGCATGTTCGGTTATCAGCCCGGAGGTTTCGCTGGGACATATGAGACCTTTGCAAAACACGTCCGTCCGGACGATTTGCCCAAGGTAAATCGTGATGTGGACGCGGCGCGCGACTCTCGTAGCATCTTTTCTCACGAGTTCCGCATCGTCTGGCCGGACGGAAGCGAGCATTGGATCTTTGGCCGGGGCGGGTTCCTCTACAGCGAGTCTGGCCAGCCATATCGGATGTACGGCGCGGTGGCGGATATCACCGAGCGGAAGCGCGTGGAAGCAGCCTTGCGCGAAAGCGAAGAGAGGTTGCGGCAGGCGGTCCGCGTTTCCCATATCGGTATTTTCGACCACGACCACGTCGCCAACACCCTTTACTGGTCGCCGGAAATGCGGATGATCTACGGCTGGGGCCCCGAGGAACCCGTAACGTTGCCGGCGTACCTCAAATGCGTCTACCCCGGCGACGGCGAGAGAATCGCCGCGGGCGTCAAGCGCGCCCACCACCCGGCGGGGGACGGTTTGTTCGACGTGGAGCATCGGATTGTGCTCCCCGACGGATCTATCCGCTGGACCAGCATCCGGTCTCAGACGTTTTTCGACGGGGAGGGTGCTGCGCGGAGGCCGGTGCGAACCGTCGGCGCCATCAGGGATATTACCGGCCAAAGGCAGGCCGAGGAAGAGCAGCGGAAACTGGCAACACTGGTGGCCATGAACCGCGATGCCATCGGTATCATGACCATGGAAGGCCGCCTGGTCTACCTGAACCAAGCCGCCATGACTTTGTTTGGCCTGGCTTCCATCGAGGAGGCTTGCCTGAGGACCCTTTTCGACCTGGTTGCAGAGAGCGATCGGGAGCAAGCCCGTGCTGACCTAGGCGCAGCCCTCAGCCGCGGATACTGGTCCGGTGAAGCGCGTATACGGCACTTGCGAACGGGCCAGCCGATCGACATCGAAGGCACCCTGTTTCAGATCCGCGACGACAACGGCGCCCCGCTCTATATCGCTGCATTTGCACGCGACATCGCGGAGAGGAAGCGGGCGGAGGCGGAAAAGGCGAAGCTGGAGGAGCAACTTTTTCAAGCGCAGAAAATGGAGTCCATCGGCCGCCTGGCTGGGGGCGTGGCGCATGACTTCAATAACCTGCTGACGGTGATCAATGGCTACAGCCACCTCGCGCTATCCGAGTTGACTCCTTCCGATCCGCTCTGGAGCTCGATTGAAGAGATCCGCAAGGCCGGGGAACGCGCCGTAGGATTGACCCGGCAACTGCTGGCCTTCAGCCGCAAACAGATTCTGAAACCCCGCGTGCTGGATCTCAACCGCGTGGTGTTGGATCTGCGGCCGATGCTGGAACGCTTGATGGGCGAGGACGTGGAAGTGCGCGTCGCGCTCGAAGCGGTGAGCGAGACGGTGCGCGCCGATCCGCATCACCTGGAGCAGGTCATCATGAACCTTGCGGTGAACGCCCGGGACGCCATGCCGGGCGGCGGCAGACTGCTGATTGAGACGGCCGGCGTGGAACTGGACGCAACTTATGCCCGGCTGCATCCCGAGGTGAACGCGGGCCGCTATGTCATGCTGGCGTTGAGCGACAACGGCATGGGAATGGACGAAGCGACGCGGCGGCGAATCTTCGAGCCGTTTTTCACGACCAAGCCGGTCGGCAAGGGGACCGGGCTCGGGCTGTCGACGGTCCAGGGCATCGTGGCGCAAAGCGGCGGCCATATCAACGTCTATAGCGAACCGGGCCAGGGGACCACGTTCAAGATCTACCTGCCAGCGGTGGCCGATCTGGCGGCGGACGCGGCCAGCCCGGCAGCCGTCGAGGCACCCGGAGGGAGCGAGACCGTCCTGGTAGTGGAAGACCTGGCCGAGGTCCGCGACTATGCGGTCGCGGCACTGCAGGCATACGGTTACCGCGTGCTCCAGGCGGGAAACGCCGGCGAAGCGCTGCTGATCTGCGAGCGGGAGCGCGACCGTATCCACCTGGTTCTGACAGACGTGGTGATGCCGAACTTAGGCGGTCCGGAACTGGCCAGCCGCCTCAAGAAACTCCGGCCTGGGACCAAGGTGCTGCTCATGTCCGGCTATACCGACAAGGTTATCGCGATCAATGGCGCGTTGGACGAAGGTGTCCAATTCATCGAGAAGCCGTTCAGTCCGGAGCAGTTGGCCATAAAAGTCCGCGCCGTGCTGGGACCGGCTACCGATCTCGGCGCATAGCGCCAAGCGTGTGGCGCGGGCCGCCAAGCCTGCTGGGCCGAGAGGCGTCTCGGCTTTTCCTCGCCACTATTTGAGTGAACAGCGCCCTCACTCGTAGCGGAGTGCGGTCAGCGGATCCACGCGCGTGGCGCGGCGGGCCGGGATGTAACCCGAGAGTGCCGCAACGGCCACCAGGCCGAGCGTGGCGGCGATGGCAATCGCGGGGTCGTGCGGCGCAATCCCATAAAGCTGGCTTTCGAGCAACCGCGTCACCAGCAGCGCGACCGGCAGCCCGATCAGCACGCCTGCCCCGGCTAGCAGCAGCACCTCCCGCATCACCAGCCACACCACGTCTCCCGCGGACGCACCCAGGGCCATGCGGATCCCGATCTCGCGCGTCCGCCGCCCCACCAGGAACGCCATCACGCCGTAGATCCCGATGGCGGCCAGCACGGTGGCCAGCACGCCAAATGCGCTCGAGAGCGTAGCCGACAGGCGCTCCACGGCCAGCGAATCGTCCCGCTGTTTCTCCTCCGTTTTCATCTGGTATACCGGCAGATTCCTATCCAGTTTGCGCACCGCCGCGCGGATCATCGGGAACATCTGCTCGGGGCCCATCGGCGTGCGGACGTAACCGGTCATCTGTGCGGCCCATTCGTGTTGCAGGTACGGGAAGTAAACCTGGCGCTGCATCTCCTCGTTCATGCGGCTGTACTTGGTGTCGCGCACCACGCCGACGATCTCGATATCGGTCTTGGTACCTGGGTCGCCGCCCATACCGATACGCCGCCCCAGTGCGCCGCGCCCGCCGAAGTAGCGCTGGGCGAACTTTTCGTTGACGATGGCCACCTTCGGAGCACCCAGCGCGTCCTGTTCCGTAAAATCCCTGCCTTGGTAAAGCGGAATCTTCAGCGTGCCGAAATACCCGGGTGAGATGTGATTCACTCGCGGATTCATGTCCTCGCCCTGTTTGGCGACGTAGCCTTCCACGGCGATCGAGCTGTCCCATTCGTCGAAAGTGAGCGGCGGGACCACGCACATTGCGGCGGAACTGGTGCTGGGAAGCGCTGCCAGCGAGTCCGTCAGTTGCCGGTAGAAGAGCTTGGCGCGCTCCGGATTGTAGCCATTCAAGGTGGGGTCCACCTGAAAACTGAGCAGGTTGCTCACCTCGAATCCGGGGTTGAGGCTTCTCAGATTGTGCAGGCTGCGCCCGAAAAGTCCGGCTCCAATCAGCAGCAGCAGCGAAAGACTCACCTGCGCCACCACCAGCATCTTGCGCCAGCGCGCCTGCCCGCCTCCCACCACCGCTCCCGCCTGATCTTTCAGTACCCGCGCGATAGCCGGCCGCGCCGCCTGCAGCGCCGGCAAGAGCCCGAAAATCACGGCCGTCACCACCGAGATCGCCATCGTGAAGAACACCAGGCGCAGGTTTGGATCCGTGGAGAACCGAAGAGGCGGGTCGGTCTCCGGCATGATGCCGATCAGCAGCCGTATGGCCCAGGGCGAAATGATCAGCCCCGCCAGGCCGCCGGCCAATGCCAGCAGCAGCCCCTCCACCAAAAGCTGGCGGACGATGCGCGCCCGTCCCGCACCGAGCGCCAGCCGCACCGCGATCTCCTTCTGCCGCGACGCCGCCCGCGCAATCATCAGGTTCGCCACATTGGCGCAGGCGATCAGCAGCACCAGCGCGACCATCGCCATCATCGCCCACAGCGGCGCTTCCAGAAACTGCCGCACCACGTCTTGCCCGCGCCCGCCCGGTATCGCATCCATCGTAATCTTCAGAAACTGCTGCCGCGTATACGGCATCGCGTGCGCGAACTCCTTTTGCTGCACCTCCATCTCCAGAGTGCGATGGAAGAGCGGGGCGAGCGACGCTTTCACTTCCCGGAGATCGACGCCCGGCTTCATCCGGCCGAAGACCTGCACCCATCGCTGCCGGCGGTCCTCGAGCGGCTTATCCTTGTCCGTCATCTCTCCGGCCATCGCCACTGGTACGAACATCTGCACCTGAAACAGCGCCTGCACTCCCTCGAATTTCCGCTCCGCCACGCCCACGATTGTCAGCCGATGGTCTCGCACCAGAATCTGCTTGCCGACCACCGACGGATCGCCGCCGAACCGGTTCTGCCAATAGCTGTACGCGAGCACCGCCAGTGGCGCGCCGCTCGGAGTCCGGTCGTCTTCGGGCGTGAACAGCCGTCCCAGCGCGGGCCGCACGCCCAGTACTGGAAAATACGTGCCCGAGACCAGCTCTCCCGCCACACGCTCGTTGCGCCCCTCGAAGCTGGCGCTGAAGTCCGTGGCGTAAACGCAGAACATCCCACTGAAGACTTCGTTCTGCTTGCGCAGATCCGCATACGTCGGATAGGAGATCGCGTTCATGCCGTTGTTGGAGCCGTACCAATCGCCGTGCTCCACCAGTTGTGCCAGCCGCTGCGGCTGTTCCACCGGAAGCAGGTGCAGCATCACCTGATCTAGGAGAGTGAATATCCCGGCATTGGCGCCGATGCCCAGCGCCAGGGAAAGGATCGCGATAGAACAGAAGACCGGAGACTTCCCGAGCGTCCGGCCGGCATAGCGTACGTCAGCGAAAAGGCTCATCGACATTACAACCGAGTACGAGTTTCCCAAACGCCCGGTTCCCGATTAGTCTGCACGGACCCGCATTTTTACATCTTCCTTAGGATGAGTTCTGACGGATTCCACTTAGTGCGTGAATAGTCGTGCCTGCCGCGGCACCCGCGTTAATCGCCGGGAACGCGCTCGGGCGTGGGGGCGTACCACCAGCCCATGCCGGCCAGTGCAGACCGAGCGCGGGCCCAGTTGGTGCGCAGGGCGGAGAGCGCCAGCATGAACAGAATCACGCCAACCGCAGTGGCGGCTGTTTCGCCCACGGTCAAGCTGTTCTTCAGGAACCAAAGCCAGCGGCCGTAGACCAGTTCGATGTGCACCCAATACACCAGCAGCGAAGTGACGCCGAACTGCCGCACCCAGCTCCACGCGCCGTGCCGCGCGCCGTAACGCGTCCACAAATACGCGCCCGAGAGCATCACCAGCGTCACACTTGCCTTGGTCAACACCTGCGCCGGGCTGTTGAGCCAGAAACTCGATGCCGCATAAATCGAGTGGGAAGAGGCCGCGCACCATTGCGCGATGATGATCGTCACACCGCCGCCCGCCGCGATCCAGCGCATGGCGCCGTCGGTTGCTTCCGGCGTGAGCGAGCGGATCAGGCTGCCGGCGCTGATGCCGAACGCCAGGTGCGCCGCCCAGGGAAAGAACCCGAACGCCACGCGGCTGGGCGCGATGTAGTTCGCCAACGCCGCCGGCACGCGTGTCCAATTGGCTGCGCTCACCAGCGGACCGGCCAGTACGATGGCCAGTCCCACCGCCGCCGCGGCCGCCACACGCTGTCGCGTACGGAACACGGCCATCACCGAAAGCACGGCGATGGAAAAGCCCATGCAGTTGAGGATGTCCACCTTGAGCAGATCGGTCCACGCGGCCGGGAAGCCCGAAACGAACATTTGCGCGCGGAAGGCGAACGCCAGGAAAAACAGGTAACCGGAACGGCGGAACGCGGCGAACACGCGCTGGCCGCGCGTCAGGCCCCGGCGCTCGCTCGAATCCATCAGAAACGCCAGCGTCACGCCGGTGAGAAACAGAAAGATGGCCGGCGGCATGCCGCCCGCGAATTGCGAAAGCACCCACGCGCCGCCAGGACGCAGCTCCGGCTTCAGGAACGAATCGAACACGTGCCCTTGCAGCATAATAATGGCGCCGAGCCCGCGCAGCCAATCGAGATACTCAAGCCGGTTTGTGCTGGTTCTGGTCTTGATGCTCACTGCTAATGCCCGCTAGTTCAACTTCTCCGGAACGGCGTTCTTGGGAATATCCCACTTCAATTCCTGCGGCACGGGGTTTAGCTTGACGTTGGTGTAAGTGGTCAGCTCATAGTCGCCGCCCGGCTCCCAGAACTTCTGTTGCACGGCGATGCCCAATGTGTCGGAGATCCACAATTCCACCTTGGTCAATTTGGCCAGTACGTCGGGGGACTTGGGAGTGAGCACCAGGCGCACGGTCTTCTGCCCGGCCACGGTTTCCGGCCCGCCGAGTTCCACCGTGTAGGCGTTTCGAATCTCGACCGAAGCGCTGCCGAAGCCCAGCAACAGAAACTGGTCCACCATCTTACTGCCCTTTTTATCCAGGTCGATGATTTGCTTCGTGTTGGTCTTCGGATAGTACATTTCCACCTTGTGGCCGGTCAGCAGAACCTTCTTGGGGTCGGGATGCAAGATGTCCACCACAGCGCGGAGATCACGCTGTTTGGGGCCGCGCCGCACCGCTATGCTGCCGGTGAACGAATCGTCCTCATTGAGCAGTGCATTGTGCGAGATCTTGGTCACCTCGGCTGACAGGCCCTTGAAGCTGGCGGCTGCCCGATCCATTCGGTCAAAAGTAGCTTGCAGTTGATCCGCGCCACCCGCCGGCGCGGCCACGCAGATTCCGGCCACCCACAAGGCAAGCGCGGCATGGCGCGACGGAATTGGTTTGCGGGAATACATGGGAGGTTAGCGTCAGGGACGCACGAAAGCCATATAGCCCTGCAGTTCCCCTTCCGAATCCAGAATTGGTTCGACGCGCGTGACGTTAACTTTGGCCGTGGCGGGCTGTGTTTTGAGGAACGCCCGCAGGCGGCCGAGACGCTGTGGCTCGGGCACGCCGGCAAGCACCTCGGAATCCACGAACAGCACATTGCCGCCGTTTTCCGCCGGCCGTACGATGCTGGCGGCGCGCGGAATCCGCGGCTGGTCGCGGAACCAGTCGCGTGGAGTGAGGAAGATGAACGCAAGGATAATCCCCACCATCACGTCATACTGCCAACTGGCGCGCGCGTAATCCCAGAGGATGAAGCGCTTGAACATCTTCCTCTATTTTAACAGGCCCGCACCCGGCAAACCTGATACGATTCGCTATGGGCCATTATGGGAGGCTCGCGCGACGCTGCCGGGCGGTCTACTCTTCGTAGATCGACGGCTCTCCCGGCGGGCGGGTCTTCCAGCGGCGGTGGATCCACAACCATTGATCGGGATAGGCGCGGATCGCGGCTTCGAGTCCGGCGTGCAAAGTCGCCGTATCGCGCGCGGCATCGCCCGTAATTTCCATCGGCGGATTGAACCGCAGCACGTAGCGGCCCTCGTCTTCCACCCACAGCGCGTAGGCCAGAATTACCGCCGCGCCGCTGTGCGCGGCGATTTTGGCAAAGCCCACGCCGGCGCAGGCGGGCACGCCGAAGAAATCGACGAACACGCCGGACTCGAGCGACGCGTTCTGGTCGATCAGGATGCCGACTTTGTCATTGCCGGCGAGCGCTTTCAGGATCGACCGCGCGAAATCCTTTTTGAAAATCACGCGATTGCCGCGAAGGCCGCGGCGGCGCTCCACCAGCCGATCGATCATCGGATTGTCGAGCGGCCGCACCAATATGCTCATGGGCCCGGAGGCCAGCCCGTGCGCGAACGCACTCAGCTCCCAATTCCCCAAGTGCGCCGTGGCGAACAACACGCCGCGGCCCTGGCGGAGGGCGGCATCCACATGCTCGGCTCCCTCGATGCGTATCCACAGGTCCAGGTTGTGTGGCCCGATGGAGGGAAACCTGGCAAGGCCGACCAGCAATCGTGCGATCGAGCGGAACACACCATCGATGATCGCGCTACGCCCGGCCGCATCGAGCTCCGGCAACGCCAGCACAAGATTCCGCTCCGCCACCCGCCGCAAGCGCGGGACCCAGCGGTCCAGCAGCCGCGCGTAGTAGCGCCCCAACGCATCGGCCGCGGCAATCGGCGTCCATTGGAGCGACTTCAAAACCACCAATGCAAACGCATATTCGACCCAGTTCCGAAGGCGAGAGCGATGCGGCATGAAACCGCATTGTACCGTGCGCGACGCCGAGGCGCGGGCTTGAAGCCTCGCTAAGGCACGACACATTGACCGACCACAGAAACCGATCGTCGGTTCTACGTGCACAGCGACAAGCTCCGAAGTTTACCGTGTATCGGAAACAAAATCGCCTACAATTGTTAAAAGGATGGCAGCCCAGCCGGATCGCGCAACCGTAACCTGGTCGACGCCGGAGTGCCCCTTTTCGATCGAGTGCAGCAGCCGCGTGCTGGACGACATTCGCCTGGCGGTGACCGACGCTTTCTTTTCGCTGCCGCGCGGCGGCGCCGAAATCGGCGGCATTCTCCTGGGAGCCTGGCAGGAGGGCAGGCTGACCATCTCCGATTATGCGGCGCTCGATTGCGAACACGCCTTGGGCCCCTCTTTCACGCTTTCGTTGGGCGACGAAACCCGGCTGCAGGAATTGATCCGCGCCGCGAGCGCTTCGGGCGCCGGCCGGGTTGTGGGCTGGTACCATTCGCACACGCGGACCGGCGTCCTTCTCTCCGACACGGATCTCACCATCCACAACCGCTTTTTCCCCGACCCGTGGCAGGTGGCGCTGGTGGTGAAGCCCCACACCTTCGAACCGATGCGAGCCGGATTCTTCTTCCGCGGCTCCGGCGGCATTATTCATTGCAGTGCAAGCTACCGCGAATTCCCGATCGAAACTGTGCCGATGCGGCAAGTGCCCAGAGCCGTTCCCGCGGAGCCGCCGGCGCAACCGCCGCACCGGCCCGCGTCCGCCCGTCCCATCGTCGATGTCCACGCCGAGCCCGAAGCTCCTCCGCCGCCCCCCGCTCCTATCGTTAACGTCCGGGCTGAACCCGAGAGCCCGCCGCCAGCGCCGGCTCCTCCCATCGTCGACTTCCGCACCGAGCGCGCGGCAACCGCAGCGCCCCAAGCCCACATGCCCGAAACCGCGCCGGAAGCTCAGCCCGCCGCCCCCGCCCAGCTACCCATCCCGAGTATGTTCGAGCAAAGCCAAGAGCGCTCGTGGGGGTGGCTGAAGGTGGTGCTGCCGGTTGGATTGGTCCTGGCCGCGGGTGTCGCGGCATATGTTGAGCGCGACGTTTGGTATCCGGCCGCCGCTTCGCTGTTGCAGCAGGCGCCCCCCCCAATCAATGCCGCCTCGATTGCCCTGAACACGGTGGATGAAGCCGGGCAATTGCAGATTCGCTGGGACCCGAGTTCGACCCTCGTGCGCACCGCCACCGGCGCCTCGCTGGAAATCACGGATGGCGATCCCCCGCCCAACATCGTCCCGCTCGATGTCCGGCATCTGGCCTCCGGCGTGTTCACCTATGGCCGCCGCAACAAGCGCGTGGATGTCACGCTGGTGCTCGATCAGCCCAGTGGAACCACGGTGCGGCAGGTCACCAGCTTTCTGGGTCAAGAGCCGCCTGCGCCTGTTATGGCGAACCCTCCTCAGCCAAACAAAGATAGCGAAGAAATGGCGCGGGTCGTAGCCGGCCTGCGAGCGCAACTGGACGCTGAACGCGAGCACACCCGGAAGATCGAAAAGGAGCTGGCGACCGCTCGCGCCCAACTGCGCGAACAGCAACTCCGCCGCCTGAGCAACCAGGCCCGCCCGCTCGAACACTAGCCGTCCAGGTGCGCCCTTCAGGCCGCCGTCCGCTGCTAACACAACTTGCGGAAGCGGTCGCAATCGTTCCTGGCGCTACGCAAACGCCGTGTTATATGTAACTGTCGTGAGGTGAACCTGTGAGAGCGCTTGGTCTGTTCACGCTGATAGCGTCCGTGTTGGTTGGTGCCGTTTTTGCCCAGAAAACAGAGCCCGAGGGTTCGTCCTTCAACGTGCGTGCGCTCGGCGCGCGCGGCGATGGCACTACGCTCGACACGGCTGCGATCTCAAAGGCCATTCGGTCGGCCAATGCCGCCGGCGGCGGGACGGTTGTCTTCCCCCCAGGCACTTATCTCAGCGGAACCGTGGAACTGTTGAGCAATGTTACTCTCGAACTCCAGGCGGGAGCCGTGCTCCAGGCAAGCCCGAATGTTCGAGACTACGGCAGCATCTCCGAATACGGCTTCGGCCGGAACTACGGCGTCGATAGTTCGGGCGAAGGGTTTCGTGTCGGACTCATCGTGGCACGGAAGGCGCATAACATCGCCATCACGGGCCGCGGCACCATCGATGGCAATGGCGATTCCTTCTTCGACCTGAAATCGCTCCACACCGGCGCCGATTTCGACGCCACTTACACAAGGCAAGGCGCGGATTTCGATGCTCCCACGTACGGCCTGGAGTCCGGTCCCGTCGAGGCCGGTCCCGCCGGGCGGCCCGGGACCATGATCATTCTTTCCGATTGCCGCAATATCCTCATCCGCGACGTGACACTCAGCAACGCGCCGAATTGGACGCTGCACCTGCAAGGCTCGGAAGGGGCCACCATCGCCGGGGTCCACATCGACAACGACGTGCTGATTCCCAATAACGACGGAATCGACTGTATGCGCTCGAAACACGTACATATCTCGGATTGCGATATCCGGGCGGGTGACGACGATTTCGCGATCGTTTCGAGCGAAGACGTCCATGTCAGTAACTGCTCGTTGTTCTCTTTTTCGGGCGCGGTCCGGCTCGAGGATACGCGTTACAGCACGTTCAGCAACCTGTCGATCCACGCCAATCGAGGTCTCGCCGTCTTCAGTCTCGGTGAGGAGCACACGGCTCATGTACTGTTTTCCAACATTACGATGGAGACCAGCCTGATCACCGGGCACTGGTGGGGCAAGGCGGAACCGATCTACATCGCAGCGCGCAAGGGCAAAGGAAAAGCGGACGTCCGGGACATTCACTTCACGAATATCACGATCGAGGCAGAAGGCGGAATGATGATCTACGGGGCGCCCGACAGCATTGTGCGGGATATTTACCTGGAGCAAGTCCGCATGCACGTGCGGGCGCCGCAACAGCGAATCGCGCAATCGGTCGGCGGCAACTTCGATCTTCGCTGGACCGCCACCAGCTTGAGTGAGGCGATTTTCAAGCACGACATCCCGGCGCTTTATGTGCGCTATGCGGATGGGCTTCGCATTCGCGACTTCGATTTGAGCTGGGGCGATAACTTGCCCGCGTACTTCTCAGGCGCTCTGGAGGCCGCGGATTCGAGGAATCTGGACTACGCCGATTTCAAGCCAAGCTCGCCTCCCGGCTCGACCGCGCGCCCTGTGTCGATACACTGATCGGCTGCAAGTTTCGCCGGGGGCAGTCCGGACATTCCGGGCATCCGGGCATCTTGCGCGAAACCGCTTCGGGCCTGCTATACTCGCACAAATGGGAATTTGAGGTTTCCCCCAAGCCTGAGGTTTCACCAAGTTGTAATTGAGGATCAGGTACCCTCGTCGTTCTGATTCTCCGAGGTTGATGGGCACGGTCTCGCTGTATTGGGGTTGCGTCTGGCTACCGCCGGCGCACGAACCGGCTTTGGCCGGAGGGCAACATAACCAGGGGTTCTGTTTACGATGAATGCTTCTGTTTCTCGGGGAGAAAAATCATGAAAAGTTTACCGACGGATTTTCTCAGAAAAGCTATCTGCTGGACGATCTTGATCTGCGCCGGCGCCTATCCCACGCTGCGCGCACAGCAGATTCAGGGCGCGATCACCGGCACGGTCAAGGACGCGAGCGGCGCCGCCGTGCCCGGCGCGACCGTGAAGGCGCTGAATATCGCGACCAACTTTACGGTCACTGCCAAAACGCAAGGCAACGGTTCGTACCAGACCTCGAACCTGCCGGCCGGGACCTACAAGTTAACGATCACCAAGGAAGGATTTGAAACCGAAACGCACACCGAGGTTCTGGTGAACGCGGATCGCACCACCACTGTCGATGGCAACCTGCGCGTGGGCGCGGTCAGCACGACGGTGGAAGTGACGGCGACTCCGCTGATGAACCAGGTGGACACCACCAACGGCTACGTGGTCGATCAGTTGACCATCCAGGAAACGCCGCTGGGAACCGGGAGCTTCACGCAACTGGCGCTCCTCACGCCCGGCGTGCACGCCGACATGCTGGGCGGCGCAGGCAGCAACGCGGGGCTGGGCAACCAGGCGATTTTCGCCAATGGGAATCGCGACACCAGCAACAGCTTCTCGATGAACGGCGTCGATACCAACAATCTGTTCAACGGGAACTCGACCAGCCAGGTGGGCGAGAACCGCTTCGTACTGAACATCGGAGAGAACTTCGGCGCGGGCGGCGCGATTCAGACCAGCACATCCGTCTACGGAGCCATTGGCCAGGCCCTGCCCACACCGCCGGCGGAAACGATCCAGGAGATTTCCGTGAACGCCGCCATGTATGACGCTACCCAAGGCGCCCATAGCGGAGCTCATGTCAGCGTGATCACCAAGTCGGGGACTAATGAGATTCATGGCCAGCTTTACGAGGAATTCCAGAACAGCTTCTGGAATGCGGCGCCGTTTTTCTATAACGCTTCGCCGGCCATCACCGACAAGGACCCGTTTCTCAGCCGCAATCAGTTTGGGGCCACCTTCGGCGGCCCGATAAAGAAGGACAAGGTGTTCTATTTTCTGGCTTACCAGGGCGCTCGCATCGCCGATGCGGCGGATGCCACCAAGGATGTCGACGTTCCTATCGGGCTTACCAACGACCGCAGCTTGCAGGGCATCGTGAATGCGATGCAGACGAGCTACGGTAAGACGATTACCACCTCGCAAGTCAGTCCCGTGGCGGCGGCCATGTTGCAGGCGACGCTGCCCAACGGGCAGTATTTGTTCCCCAGCGCGCAGATCACGAATTCAACCACGGCGAACGCGCTTGGCTATGACGCCGTAGTGCAGGGGCCGAACGCGAAATCCAACGTCGATCAGGGCATGGCGAACGTAGACTACGTGCTCAGCGAAATGGACCGGCTCACCGCGAAGTATTACGTGCAAAACAACCCCACCACCAATCCCTTCGGCGCGGTCGGATCCTTGCTTGGCTTTGCACAGCAGCTTTCCGCCGGCAGCCAGGTGGCCGCCATCAATAACACGCTGATCCTGTCGCCGGCGTTGACCTGGCAGCAGCACGCGGGATTCACCCGGATGCGGGCTTACTCCCAAACCAGTCAGGATTTCACACCCGGCGACTTCGGGATGGGCCTTCTCGGGTCTACCTCGTTTCCCCAGATGCAGATTTCCGGCGCCCTAGGTAGCAACGAACTGGAATTTGGTCCCAGCGTAAGTTTTGGCAATGCGGGCATGTACCAGAACCAATGGGAAGTGGGATCCTCTCTCAACTGGGTGAAGGGTCGTCACACGATCGCCATCGGAGGTAATTGGGATCACACGCAGCTCAACGTCCTCAATAACTCTACGACCACCGGAACGGATAATCTCGGGTTCAGCAGCTTCTTGAACTTCGTGGAAGGCAACGTGCGAACCGGCCGGTACTCGGACGCGTTTGCGGGCAACTCCAACCGCTATTACCGGTCGGACACTGCGGGCGCGTATGTCAATGACAACTACAAAGTACTGAGCAATCTCACGGTGACAGCGGGAGTGCGCTGGGACTTCGATGGTCCGCTCACGGAGAAGTACGGCAGACTAACAGCCTTTGACCCGAGCCTGTATTCTTATGATACGTCGAGCAACACGATTACGAATTCCGGACTCGAGATAGCCGGAAACAATGCGACGTTTGCAACGGCGGGCGCCAGCGACTCACTCCTGCAGAAACACCAGTGGGGATTTGCGCCGCGCATCGGGCTGGCGTGGAGTCCGAAGCCCAAACTCACGGTGCGTGCCGGCTTCGGCATCTACTACGACCGCGGCGAATTGTTCAGCGATTTTTCGCCCAGTGCCGGTTTCGGGTTCAATGGTCCGTTGGGTGTGACACTCCAGGAGCCGTTCGTGTCGGCCGGTTTCGCCACCAAAGGCGCGACGCTGGCTGCGCCATTCGGCACCACCGCGCTGGCGGCGCCGCCGGCCGATGCCGCCGCGTTCCAGGCCCTGCTGCCTAACCTCGCACAGACCACGAGCGGCAGCTATCCGACGGGCAATGCCTTTGGACCTTTCCTTATGGGCGGATATAACATCGGCAACAAACTGCCTTACACGGTCAATTGGACGTTCGATCTTCAATACCAATTGTCCAATAGCTGGCTCTTTAGTGCCGGCTATGTCGGCAACCATGGAGTGCATGAGATACTGCCGATTCCGTTCAACCAGCCGGGGATTGCGACCCCGCAAAACCCCATAAACGGCCAGATCTATTCCTATGGCGGAGTGAGTCCGCTCAGCGGGTGCAACGACGGGGTACTGGATCTCGAGCAGATATGCCCGGGGCCCGAGTACTCCGGGAATGCGCCGGTTCGCGTGCCCTATATCGGCTATGACATGAATTCCGTGTTATACACCGCCGATGGTATTTCCAACTATAATGCTCTGCAGCTTCAAGCCCGCAAACGGCTATCCAGTGGCCTGCAGTTCACCGCTTCTTACACCTGGTCGCACTCGCTCGACGAACAAAGCGGCTTGGGTTTGTTCTTTACCGGCAACAATCCGCTCGACCCGAGGTCGAACTACGCCTCGTCGGATTTCGATCAGACGCACGTTTTTCTGATCAACATCAGCTATACGATTCCTAAACTGACCACCAATCCGTCTCTCGGCTATTTCCTGAACGGCTGGACGATCGGCTCCCAGATCGTGGCGCAGAGCGGCCAGCCTTATAGCGTCTACGACTTTTCGGGATCGGTCGCGAGCCAATACTACGGATCCAGCGATTACATCACGAACCCCATTGTGCCGATGGTAGCTGGCGTCAGCGCCAAGCAAGCCGAGTTGCAGGGAACCACCGGCGTCAACGCCGGTCAGCCGGTCCTGAACGCAGCCGATTTTGGACCGCAGTTCCTGGCTCCCGGACAAGGCGGCGTTCCTCCGTGCGACGCAACGGGATGCGACCTGTACGAATCGCTGTATTCGACTACTGGACGCAACCTCTTCCGCGCGCCTTTTCAGTTTCGCATCGATACCACGCTCGCCAAGGAATTCCAGATCCGCGAGCGCTTCCGCCTGCGCTTCAACTTCGACGCGTTCAATCTCTTCAATCACCCGAATTTCGACGCGCCCAACAACGACGTTGATTTCTTTCCAGGCTACGAGGGACCGCCGACGATTCCGCCGGCCGGCAGCCTGGGGATGATCCAGCACACCATCGGCAGCCCGCGCTTCCTGCAGATGGATCTGCACTTGTCGTTCTGATCGCCGCAGTGTGGGGCGGGCTTTGTCTGAGAGGCTCGCCCCCCCTAATCGTCGCGCCTCCGAACGGAGCCGCGACCACAGGGAGCGGTCCTTTCGTTAGAACCGAATCTGCCGGTCGAAGATCCAGTTACGCCACTTCGCGATTACGATAGCCACCACAACCCACTCGTAGGGGCCGGGCATGCCCGGCCCGCCTGGCGCGTTCTTAGCTGAAGCTGCCGCTGGCGCCCTGAAAGCCGCGCATCGCCTGCTTGCCCATCCAGCGCACCACGCGCATGGCGTCATAACAGTACGCCAGGTTGTGGTTGAGGGTCGAGAAGCAGTGCGGCTGGCAGCCGTCCTTCATCTCTTCGAGTTGTTTCGTCTCGAACCTGTGCCGGCCCACCACGCCCCAATCGTAAGTGGCCGAATACATCGGGAAACAGGGCGCTAGCGTGCCATCCACGCGGATGATCACGTTGTTGTGCCCCGCCCGGCAGTTCCATTCCTGCAGCTTCCCCCGCATGAACTCGCGCATCTCATTCAGGCGCTGCACGGAATTCACCATCTTGTATCCGGACCGGTTTTTCTCGATCAGCCAGTCCACCAGCTCGTCCACCGCCGGCCAGTCCTCCTGGTGGATGTAAGTTACGTTATCGTCCAGATGGGCGAAATGCTCCGGCTGAATCATGGGCGTTTCGTTGATGTGATAGTCGGTGGCGATGCGGTGCTCGCGCGCGATCTCGGTCAGCTCGCGGATATCGTCCATGTTATTGCGGCAGATGTTCATGTTGAAGAACACCGTGTATCCGTAACGGTACTGCCGCCGCACCAGGTGATCGAAATGTTTGCGGATCGGATTGAGCGCCTTGGGCAGGCCCGGCTTTTCGTCCACCGTGTCCACCGCCAGGTTGAAAGTGGCCACGCCCGCGTCGCCCAGCCGGTCGATCACGTCCGGCCGCAATAGCCGCCCGTTGGTGGGCACGTAAATCCAGAAACCCTTCTTGGCGGCGTAATACACCACCTTGTGGACGAACTGCGGGCGCAGCAGCGGCTCGCCGCCCATCAGCGCCAGCACGCGGCAGCCGTTGTCGTGCAGCCAGTCGATGGAGCGGCGCGCCACGTCCTCGGTCATGCCTTTCACGTTGTTATCGAACGCCCAGCAGTAGTGGCAGTCCAGGTTGCACTTCCACTCCGTGAACAGGTACGCAATGATGGGGTGAAAAATCCCGGGCATCACGCGTGACCGCAAATAGGGAAACAGCCAGCCGCGCATGGCCCGGTAGACCAGCGGCGCCGGCCAGGCGCGTTTGTCCGGAAACACCTCGGGATCGGCAAGGGATTGCAGTTCCGGATGCGCCGGGAACACCGGCTCGGGCAGCGTCTGCGGTTCGGCAGGCGCGGGCAGCAGGTTCTGGGGACCGCGGCCACTCTTGTTGACCAGCAGGTCGTGCAGTTGCACGTCTACGCGAAAACTCTGGTGCGCAGTCGTCTTCCCGGTTTGCGTTTCCATCCACGTCCCTCTCTAGTCAAGAATGCATGCACGGCGAATCCGGTTACACGTCCGACCCGAAAATGGTTGGATTGCATGCTCGGATAACAGCTATCTTAGCCGATGTAGCGTTCTTCTTGGGCCGCAGTGAGTTTCTTCACGATTTCGCGATGGGCCTGCACAGGGGAAAGCCGCGGCGACGCCTCATGCGGGCCGCCTCTATTCTCTGCCTGTGCTTTATAATGCAAAGTGCTATCTGGTTGCAAGCATGACGAAAACAGCCTGTACCATTGCCTGTCTGCTGGCTGCGTTGTTCTTGGCCGCCTGCGGCCGGTCCAACAACCTGCTGCTGGGACGCGTCGAGGCGAAAGTGGGACCGCATCGCGTGGTGGTGACCGACTGCTATCGCTTTAGCGTTCCGCCTCCCGAGCGGACCCGCGATGGCGGCTACCGCTTCACGCCCTGCGCCGACGCCGATATCCGCATCGAACCCTCCGGGTTGGTGGTCAACGGGCTCTCCTATGGCGTGGTCGGGCCGGTGGACGACATTCTGGTGGATCGCGGCAGGGTATCGGTTCATCCCCAGGGCGCTGTCGAGTGACCGTAATCCTGCTACAACAGAGGGCATGGCAACCGAATCCGCGGATCGCCGTGCGTTTCTCAAGCTGGCCGGCGGCGCGGCCCTCACTTCGTCGCTGTTCACCGGGAACCTGAAAGGCGCCAACGACAAGGTCAACATCGCCTTCATCGGCGTGGGCCGCATGGGCTCCGGAAATATCGGTTACTGCGCGAACGTGCCCGGCTTTGAAATTGTCGCGGTTTGCGATGTCTACCAGCCGGCGCTCGATGCCGCGGTGGAACGGGCGCGCAAGGGCGGTTTCGCCGGCGTCAAAGCCGTTCGCGACTTTCGTGAGATTCTGGCCGACAAGTCGGTGGACGCGGTGTGCATTGCCGCGCCCGATCACTGGCACGCCTACATGGCCGTCGAAGCCTGCAAAGCCGGCAAGGATGTGTGGGTGGAGAAGCCGGCCTGCGTGTACGTCGAAGAAGGCCTGAAGATGATCCAGGCGGCGCGCAAGTTCGAGCGCGTGGTGCAGGGCGGCACCATGCAGCGTTCCGGCGGGTTTTTCCGCAAGGCGCGCGAAATCGTCAAGAGCGGCGAACTGGGCGACATCACCTTCTGCCGTACTTTTCAGGCTGACGCCACCAAAAAGGAAGGCTGGGGCAACCCGCCGGACAGCGATCCGCCGCGCACCCTCGATTGGGACCTGTGGCTGGGGCCGGCGCCGGCGCGCCCCTTCAACTCCAACCGCTGGGGCGTGGCCAGTGACCACTACTCCACCTTCCGCTATTTCTGGGATTATGCCGGCGGCAACATGACCGATTGGGGCGTGCATCTGCTCGACATCGTGCAGTTCGCTTTCGACGAAGCCATGCCGATTGGGATTTCCGCCCAGGGTGGGAAGTTTTACGTTTCCGACAACACCGAAACGCCGGACACCATGCAGGTCACGTACCGCTATCCCGGCTTCATCGGCGCGTACGAAAGCCGCACCGCGAATGCGTTCCCCATGTACAACTCAGGCTACGGGACGGCCTTCCACGGAACCAAAGCCACGCTAATGGTCAACCGCGCCGGTTATACGATCTTCAAGCATGGCCGTGGCGCGACGCCGGTCGTCGAGAACAACCCTACGCTGGCGGACATGAACCTTCCCCACTGGCGCAACTTCATGGAGTGCATCCGCTCTCGCCAGCACCCCACCAGCGATATCGAGAACTGCGTCCGCTCCACGCTCACCTGCGTGCTGGCCAACATTTCCATGCGCCATGGCCTTATGCTCACCTGGGACGACCGGGCGATGACGGTCCAGCAACCCGAAGCCCTGCCTTATCTTGAGGCCCGCTACCGCGCGCCGTGGAAGCTGGAAGTTTAGCCGCGCGGCGCAGGCTGTCAAGCCTAGCTACTTTCCGGCGCAAAAGTGGATTTTGCAGAAACGAGTTTCCAGCGAGCGACTCCCAAGAACGGCGAAAAGCCCGGCGGGATGACCGCCGAGCAACGTAAGCATTTGATTGCGGGAGACTT
>Ga0302319_10000346_pt1 | contig 103151 bp, 102 predicted proteins | sample Bog_T0_2_FD_203319 | JGI IMG/M metagenome (GOLD analysis project Ga0302319, IMG submission 203319) | Peat permafrost microbial communities from Stordalen Mire near Abisko, Sweden - Bog_T0_2 | ecosystem: Environmental > Terrestrial > Soil > Wetlands > Peat | place: Sweden: Abisko, Stordalen... | reverse complement strand
TTGCCTTCCTTATGAAATCGGCGCCTGGCCACGAAGGACACACGAGGGCCGCGTACGAGGCATCTTCTGGGAGTGTTCGGAGAGAGAGCACAGGAATTCGCAAACCTGATCGCACCGCCCAGCGCTCAAGGTTGGCTGCTTGCGTGGGGCTGCGTGCCAGCATAGCGCAATGCGCGCCATCTGGTCCAACTAAGGGCTTTAGCACCTTGTACAAAGCCTTTCCCTTTTCCGCACCAAACGTGGTATCCGATCGAATCAGTGCCGCCATTCCATCGAATGCCGCCTCAAAGGCCGAGATGGCGTCAGGAGAAATTGCTGCTGGATTGAATGCAATGTCGCGGCGGATTCGGCTGATTTGGGCCCCAAAAGCAGACTGTTCCTCGGGCGTTGGGGGTTGAACGAAACGAGCAGCCTCACTGAGCAATCCCCACGCTCGCCTCGCGATGCCGGCACCTGTGCTTTCTGGCTCAGCGGCGATCATTCCACGGAGTCCTTCGAGGGCGGCGCAAACCGCGTCTAATCCTAAATCCGCACAAGACTCCGCCTCCATTTCCAGTGAAACGTAGTTGGTCGCCCATCGGGCAATTGGTCCGAAAACGGGGCCTGCAGCGAGTCCTCCTTGCAGCTCGTGGGCATTGAGGCGCCAAAAGCGGCATTTTCGCTTTCCAAGTGCCTCCATATATTCGTGCTCGTCAGCATCCAGAAACAAGAGCACTCGCTGTGACGCAGTGATCGCGTCAAACGACTGTAGATTTTTGATCAATGAAACATCATTGATAATGACCAGTTTGGAATCCTTAGGTTTATTTGTGCAGAAGTCGGCCAACTTTTCTATCGAAGAGGTTACTGCAACCAAGGGTTCAATATCGAAACTTGTATCATCCCAATTGCGAAGGTGAGCTGGCTCGGTCGAGGTCCCATCCGTCAGCGAACCGAAAGGAATCATTTGCCCTATGGGCGGGAAACCGCCCGCATAGTTCGGCGGCTGGAAGCAGGTAATTGAAGCGAAATCTTGGAAGGCACCCTGTGTATCCAGCAGAAGCACTTCGTTGTGCATCAGGCTCCGATTGCCAAATGTAGGCGTTGCGAGAATCAGATCAAGGGGGTGAATATTCGGATTTGCTCGAAAGTTTGAGAGAGTTCCGCGCGGACCATTCAAATGTGTAGGCTCAAGGCGCAAAAGAGCCGCAGGAGTATCGAATTCTTGTACTATTGCCGAAGTCGATTTGTTGAGTTGGCTGATTCTAACTCGGACACGGGGGTGTAGTTCAACCCATTCCAGTCGATACACGAAGCGATCTGGCTTTAGGCGCACCTTGGTGCCTGCAGGAAATGTTCGAGTAATGTGATCCTCGATCGCTTCCGGAAGTTTGCGATCGAGTTGCTGCAACGAGTGCATCACAGCGACGATTCGACCGAGGTTGCCTTTACGGGGAAGAATAAACCCGAGAGGCTTACTGTTTGGGGCCTCAGCGACAGCGAGAAGCACCGCAACGTATGCCGGAATTTCCCCGCCTGCAGTGTCCGCCAGAGAGACTATATGCACTCGCTCCAAAAGCGGAAATCTTCCAACCAGTTCGGAAAATGCCTCCATCGTCGCTTGTTTTATCCGGTTCGTTTGTTCCAGGGTGGGCAAGCTTCCGTCGCCAAGGGCAATCCCCTTACATTCACGTCGTCAAGGGGGGGCGCTCTCATGAATTCCATGCCCTACATGGGCTATCCGACCCGTAGGGTAAGGACAATGAGAAAACCTCGGGGCGTGACAGAAATTCTAGAATGCCCCAGTTGACACGCATTTTTGGACTCCAAGCACTGTATCCTGCGCTCGCAGCCCGGCTTTGAAACCGCAACGATATAGGTCGATACGGTAGGAAATCGAGGCCGAGAAAATCTTCCAACAAGAATTCAAACAGGGACCTATACGGACCGCGGCGGGCGATGTATTACCTAAAGTATTACCGCCCCTATTTATGGCCCACAAGTACCTAATAATCAACAGATTGGAGGCGAGGGGAGTCGAACCCCTGTCCCCGGCGATGTCCATACAAGTGACTACATGCTTATCCGGCCGTTAGATTTTGGGCTTCAGCGCCGGGCCGGCGCAGTACATCCACCCTAGCGACCACGAAATCGAATCTCACCCCTCCGGCGCGGTTGCTCCGCCGATGGGGCCAGCCTACTGTCGTCGCTCCCGGCCTTAGCAGGCGTCCGGCCGGGAACGTCGCGGTCAATTAAGCCGCGAGAGCCAGATCTTCGTAATTGGCAGTTATTTTTTTGACCCGAGCTTTTAAAGAGGCCAACGGGTCGTCCTCTGCATGCCGCCTGCACTTTCAACACCGGGTCGAAGCCAGTACGCCCCCGTTTTGACTGCAATTCGGGTACCAGAAACATGCAGCAGGTCCCCGGCGATTGCAAGGGGAGGGATTCTATTCGGCCCGGTCGGATCGGGCGCCGAAGGGCGGGGCTTGCTGGAATTGGCCGCTCTGGAGGTCGAAGGTCTGGACGGTGTTCTGGTTAAAGGTGGGCGTTGGCGCGGGAGCGGCGGCCTGGCGCGGGGAGGGGGGTGTCTGGCAGGCTGCGAGGAGGGCCGTGGGGATGAGGAGCAGGATTGTGCGGCGCATGGGGACTCCAGTGGGATTATCGTTTCGGGTTTCGCATTTTCCGTGATAAAGCTGCGAGGTGCGAAGGAATTTTTACCGGCTTATGCGGCTTGCGATGGCGGCCGGGGCTGTGCTCTGGGTGCTGGGCGGGTGCGCGTGGCATCATGGGCAGAAGGCGCCGTCCTATGACAAGTCGATCGGGGAGGATGAGCAGGACCCGACCTACCGGGAGGATCCGCAGCGGGCGGGCGAGATCATCAAGGACGACTCGCAATGATGTGTCGCCGGGGTCGCAAGGATGGAGGCGGCGGGCGGTGAGGATCTCGCGCAAGGCGGAGTATGCGCTGCGGGCGCTGGTGGCGCTGGCGCGGCAGGGGAGCCCGTTGCAGATCGGGGAGCTGTCGCGGCTGGAGAATATCCCGGTGAAATTTCTCGAGCAGATCCTGCTCTCGCTGCGCAATGACGGGTTCCTGGCCAGCAAGCGGGGCGTCGGCGGCGGCTATACGCTGAAGCGGCCGGCGGCGAGGATCCCGGTGGGCGAGGTGGTGCGTGCGCTGGATGGGCCGGTGGCGCCGCTGCCGTGTGCGGCGACGACGGGAAGCGATGTCCCATGCTCCTGCCCGGACCCGCGAACGTGCCCGCTGCGGAGCTTCATGACGCAGCTTACGCGAGAGATGAATGCGCTGCTGGATGCGCGGACGATCGAGGATTTGGCAAAGATGGATGTTGGTCAGGCGCTGGCATTTGAGATATAAGGCCGGGAATTCCCCCCTCGGACTGATGGCATTTTTCAATCAACCGCTTTCCGCCCGGCGCACCAATCGGGCAAACTCGATTATATTCTTTGGCGCATTCACGGTTTTTGGCGGCGCCTTTTTCTTCCTGTTCTTTGTAAAGCCTGTGCTCGATGTATGGGCGGCGCGGAGCTGGACGGAGACGCATTGCAGCATCGTCAGCAGCCGGGTGCGCGAGTTCCAGGGGAACAAGGGTCCCACTTACAGCGTGGATATCGTTTACTCGTATCCCGTGGGCGGTCAGGAATACCAGGCCCGCCGTTACGACTTTATGGGGGGCTCCTCAAGCGGATACGATGAGAAGCAGGCGGTGGTGGATCGATATCCGCCGGGCATGCAGACGGTGTGTTATGTGAATCCATCGGACCCTGACGACGCGGTGCTGGATCGCGGTTATCCGGACGGGCTGAAATTTGGCCTCATCGCGCTGATTTTTCCGGCGGCCGGCATTGGGGGGCTCGCGTTCACGTGGAACCGCTCAAAGCAGCCTGGTGCGAACCTCTGGTCGCCGCCGGTGATCCCGTCCATTGGCGTCGCTACTGCCGGGATGACGGCGAAACCTGAACCGGGCAACATCGGCCTCGTAACCATGGCGCCGCCGGGCACCACGCGGCATGATCGCCCAGTGGAACTGGCTCCGACCATGACCACGGGTTACAAGGCGCTGGTCAATTCGCTTGGACTGATTGCATTCGGCGGCGGACTCATCGCAGTCATTGCCAGTAACATCAAGGTATTGGGCACCAATGGATCGGATGGCTCCAATGCGCTCACGGGCATTGTCATCCTCGGGGTGATCACGCTGATATTACTTATCAGCACGACACGGGCGTTCATGCAATTGTCGGATCCTCGCATTCATGTGCGCATCGCGCCCGGCACGGTGCGGCTGGGGCAGGATTTTACGCTGGAGTGGGAGGCGCAGGGAGGACGGCGGCGGCTCTCGGGATTGCGCATCGCCGTCCAGTGCCAGGAGGAGTCGGTTTATCAATCGGGCAAGACCGGCGGGATCGCGATCTCCGTCTGCTACCGTGCGGACCTGGTCAATACGCAGCAGCCGGATCAGCTTACCACCGGCACGCTGACAATGCGGATGCCGGATGGCGTCATGCATTCCTTCAATGGCGGACGCAACCGGATTAGTTGGAAGATGCGGGTCATCGGGACGGTGCCGGGCTGGATCGGGGTGAAGGATGAGTATCCGCTGGTGATCCTGCCGGAAGGCTGGGAGGGCGTGACATGAGCGAGATGAAGATTGCGGTGCGCAAGCATCCGGCGGCGTATTCGCCCGGCGAGGAGATCGCGGGCGGGGTGCAATGGAAGCTGGACAAGATGCCGCAGTCCGTCGAGGTGCGGTTGCTCTGGCATACGACGGGGCGGCAATTTGAAGACGTGGGGGTGGTCGCGAGCGTGCGCTTCGACGGCGCGCAGGATGATACGCAGTCTTTCAGTTTCGCCGCGCCGGTGGCGCCGTATAGTTTTACGGGGCAGGTGGTCGCGCTGACGTGGGCGCTGGAGGTGGTGGCGCTGCCGCACAAGGAGAATGCGCGGGTGGAGATCGTCATCGCGCCGGGCGGGAAGGCGCTGGAGTTGCCGAAGGTCTAACCTTCGCCGCCCGTCCGCAGCACCAGCAGATTCGACGGGATCACGTTCTCGAGCCATTCCATCCGCGAGGGGAAATGCGGCTGGCCTGCGGAGGGCTCGCTGGCGACGACCATCAGGTCGGCCTCGATGGATTGCACAAAATCGGCGGCGGCAAATCCCGTCGTTCCCTCGATGCAACGGGTGATGATCGGGATATCCGCGATGTCGAACTCCTCGACGAAAGCATCGAGCCGCGCCTCCTCGATGCGCAGGGCGGTCGAGTCTCCGCTCCCCGGCTCCGCGAGGAACTGGGCGAAGACCGTAAACACCCGAAGTACATGCACGGCCTCCGCCCGTGAGCGGGCGGCAAGCTCCAGAGTGGCGCGCAGCGCATGGCGTGAGGCCGGTGTGTAATCGACTATGACGGCCAGCGTGCGCATGGGCGGCGGTTCGCGCGAGGGATTCGCGAAGAGCAACAGCGAGCAGGGCGCGTTATGGATCAGGGCGCGCGCCACCTTCCCCAGGAAGTACCGTCCCTGGCTGTCCTTTTCCATCGCGCCCGCCAGCAGGAGATCGACGCCGGCATCGGTCACGGCCTGGATAATCGCCTCCGATGGCTGTGGGGCTTGCCGCCAATGGATGGGGCTGTCGATTTCCATCTCGGCAAAGGCGCTTGCAAAGTGGTCGCGATCCTCCGCGCTTTCCTCGCCGGCGTGGACGATCTCAAAAGGCTGGCCGAGCAGGGTCGCAAAGGCTTTCGCTTCCGCCAGCATCGGGAGAAAGCGCGGTGAGAACGTGGATGCTACGGCAATTTTGCCGAAGAGATTCATGAAGTGTTATTATGCCCTGCCGGTACCCCAACGATGATGCAGAAAGCGCTCCCATGGCGAGAACAGGATTTTATCAGCGAGCAATCCGATCACAATAATGACGATCATGATGCCGATGACCTGGTCCATCGCGGAGAGGTCGCGCCCGCTGTCGAGCAATTGCCCGAGGCCGAATCCGGTCAGGATCGTTACGTAAATTTCCGCCGCCATGAGCGAGCGCCAGGCGAAGGCCCAGCCCTGTTTCATCCCGCTCACGATGAAGGGGAGGGAGGCCGGCAGCATCACGAAGACGAGCGTGTAAATGGGTTTTGCTCCCATCGTTCGTGCGGCGCGGGAGAAGATCGGCGGGACATTGCGCACGCCGTTGTCCGTGGCGATGACCATCGACCAGAGCGATCCCATCACGACCACGAAGAGCATTGCCGCCTCCGTCTGCCCATACCAGAGGAGTGTGAGCGGCACCCAGCAGACGCTTGGCAGCGTCTGGAGCCCCAGCGCCAGCACGCCGATGGTATCCGAGCAGACCTTGAAGCGCGCCGTGAGCAGACCGAGCGGAATGCCGAGCACGATGCTGATCGCGTAGCCAATCAGCAACCGGCGCATCGTTACGCCGCAGGCGCTGAGCAACGTCCCATCCTTGACTGCGCCCACGAGATAAGCCCAGACCGCCGACGGGTCGGGCAGCACCACGGCGCTCCATGTCCCGCGATGCACCAGAAAGTGCCACACCCATACCAGCGCGGCAAAAAACAGCAGGGAAGTCAGCAGCCGGCGCAGGGCTCCCAGCAGGCGGTTCATTCGGCAGCGCCTTCCCCTTTGAAGTAGCCCTTGAGCGCGCGCGTGATCTCCGTGGAGTACTCGGCGAGCTCCACGGAATTGATGTCGCGCGGGCGGGCAAGGTCGATCTTGAATTCCTCCCGGATGCGCCCGGGATGCGGGGAGAAGAGGACGACGCGATTGCCCAGGCAGGCGGCCTCGCGGACGTTGTGGGTCACGAAGACGATGGTCTTCTTGCGGACGTCCCAGATCTTCTGGATGTCGCCGTAGAGCTGCTCGCGGGTCAATGCGTCGAGCGCAGCAAAGGGCTCGTCCATCAGCAGCACGCGCGGGTTCGGCGCAAGCGCGCGGGCGAGCGCGACGCGCTGTTTCATGCCGCCGGAGAGCTCGTGGATGTTTGAGGAAGCGAAGCGCTCCAGGCCCACCAGCTTGATGTAGAATTGCGCGACATCCCTCCGGTCGGACTTCGTCAGGTTCGGCTTCAGGTTGAGGCCAAACATCACGTTGCCGGTCACATCGAGCCATGGGAAGAGGGCATGCTCCTGGAACATCACCATCCGGTCGCGGCCCGGCTCCGAGACCGGTTTGCCATTGGCCAGGACCTGGCCGGAATCGGGATGATCCAGGCCGGCAATGATATTGAGCAGCGTCGATTTTCCGCAGCCGCTCGGGCCGACGAGGCAGACGAATTCGCCCTCGCCGATGCTCAGCGAGACATCGTCGAGCGCCTTCACCGTGCCGCGCCCGGTCACGAATTCCTTCGAGACATGATCCACCACCAGCTTGGCGGGTGCGATGGGCTGCAACTCTTCTGAAAGGGCCATGGGGCTGTAGGAAGTCATTGGAAAGCGGCGCGGGAAGTTGCGCGGCGCTAGAGATGCACGATGAATTGAGAAAAGTCCGGTGTCTGTTTGAGGAATCCAGCCGCCTTCGCCTTGGCGACGAATTGATCGACCGTGGCCTGCGTGAAATCGTCCGTCAGCACAATGCTGTTCCATGCGTGGGCGACCAGCGCGGGCGAGATCTTGCCCCTGGTCTCCGCAGTCAATTCAAAGAGCACCAGTTTCTGCGCCTCGTCAGGGTGTTGCTCGATCCAGACGGTTAGTTCGTGATTGGCCGCGACGAATTTCGTGGCGATGTCGCGATGTTCCGCCAGGAATTTTGCGCTGCTGGCCAGGACTGTGATGGTGGTCTCCTTGTCCTGCACCAGCGGCACGCCGCCGGCTTCCATCTCCAGGCGCGAGACCCATGGCTCCACGGTCCATGCGGCGTCGATCTGCTTGCGTTTGAAGAGGGCGAGTTGATCCGGGTTTTCCGTCGGCAACACCTGGGCGTCGCCGCCATTCTGTGTGATGCTCAATCCGCCGGCTGCCAGCCATGCGCGGCAGGTCACATCCTGCGTATTGCCGAGCTGCGGCGTCGCGATTTTTTTGCCGCGGAAATCGGCGGCCGTCTTAAGGTTTTCATCGGGCTGCACCACGAGCGCGCTGCCACCATCGACCGCGCCGGAGATTATGCGGATGTCCTGGCCGGAGCTGCGGCAATAGGCATTGATGGCGGGGCTGGGGCCGACATAGGTCAGGTCCACCGTGCCATCCATCAGCCCTTCCGTGGCGCTGGGACCGGCGTTGTAGGAGTACCATTGGATGGTCACGCCCGGGCCGAGCCGCTGCTCAAACCATCCCTTGCCCTGCCGGGAGAGCGCATTTGCCACCAGAGCCTGAACGTGCGTGATATTCGGGAAATGCCCGACGCGCAGCACGAGGGTGCCCGGCGCCGAGTCCTGGGCATGCTGAGTGCAACCGGCCAGCGCCAGGGCTGCTGCCGCGAGGAGAAGTCGAAAGGGTTTCATTTCTTCTTCGCGCTCTTCCGGCGGGGAGGGCCGGAGGCCTTGCCGCTCGTCTGCGCCTCGGTAAGCATTGGCACGGGGACATGGATCATCCCCAGGAATGGAAGCGGCACGCGGTCGCGCCGCATTTTCCGCAGGGTCAGCTCGACGGTATCGGCGAGGGTGTACTTGTCCAAAATATTGGCGAGGGAGTTGCGGACATCGAGCATCAGCATGTGGAGGCCGCAGTGCGCCTCGTCCGGGCAGGTGCATGGCTCATAGGCTGTCTGGCTCACGCAGGAGATTGGCGCCAGCGGCCCGTCGATGAGCCGGATGACGCCGCCAAAGCTGATCTTCTCCGCCGGCATCAGCAGGTGGTAGCCGCCATATTTTCCGCGCTTGCTATCCACGTATCCCGCTTCCTTGAGCTGGGTGAGGATTTGCTCGAGAAATTTCACTGGCAGGCGCTCCTGGGAGGCCAGCTCGCCGATCTGGACCAGTTCGCGCCCGAGCTCCTTGGCGATGCCGATATCGATGAGGGCGCGCAGGGCGTATTCGCCGCGTTTGGAAATCTTCATGGTTAAACCCTATGGGTTTGGTAAACTAAGCGGAAACCGGGGGTTTCGGAAACGAGAAATTCGAAATGTTTCGAGAGTCAGGGTGTTTCGGGATCCGGAGTGGGACCTATAGGACCTATGGGACCTATGATTGCCAGGAGTGAGGGTGACAGGTACAGGAGGGGGCAATGGAGATGGCGCTTTCATTGATGGCGCCGGCATGGGTCCCACCCGCTAGATATCCGCGGCATAGGAGATGAACTCCCGGTATTCCCGGAGAATGCTGCGCAGTGCGAGGACGAAGGCCTGCCGTTGCAGGTCCAGCGGAGCGTGCTGCGGGGTCTCGATGACCATCTCGAAGGGCTCCGGCGACGTTCCGGGCGGGGCTGCGAGGATGCCGCCGTAGCCGGAGTGGATGATCCCTTCCACGGCATGGAAGCCATCGATCTGGTCCCGTTTGTTGCGCGGGAGGGCGGCCTCGGCTGCGGCCAGCGCCGGCTCCAGGAGTTGCTTTGTCAACGTATGGCCGCGCGCGAATCCGTACATCCCGTCGCTCGTGTCATCGGAGTGGAGCGAGATGATGCCGTCGAAGCATTGCCGGCGCAGCTCGGCTTCCATGAGTTGAATTTCCGGCTCCCGGCAGTCGCTCCAAAAGTGCCGATTCAGGTCCAGCCCGCACCGCGCGTGGCGAGTGCCATCGATATACCCGGAGGGATTGCAAAGCGGGTAGAGGTAGAGGAGAAACTCCTTGCCGAGCTGCGGGTCGGAGTCCAGCTCGCGCACAAAATCGATCAGCCCCTGGATCCCCGCGGGTTCATCGCCGTGGATGCCGGCAAAGATGCCGACCTTGATGCGGGACTTTACCACCTGGGTGCGCTGGAAGACGAATCGCGGCAGCCAGAACCGCTCCTCGCCCGCACGCCAGAAGCCGAGCGAATCGGCCCGCAGCGTATCGGACGCGCCGACCTGGAGGAAGAGCGGCAGCAGGAGTTCTTTGATCGACTGCGTCACTGGAGAATGCGGGAGGGGATCGGGCGAAGGGCGCCAATCAGGGTGGGCCACATCCGCGTACCAGTCAATCCGGTCCGCATTCATCAGATTTGCACGCCGGTTTAGAACTTCAGGTTCAGGTCCACCTGCAGCACATCGGTGGTCTTCGCATTGGCGAGCTGCGCGCCCCCGGTGGCCTCGCCGCCGGTGATGCCGCGGTTGAGCTGCCAGCTCTTGAAGAAAGTGATGTCGCCCACGAGCGAGTCTGTGAAGCTATAGGCGATGCCGATCTTGATGCCCTGGACATTGAGGTAGCTGAGGGCAAAGTTGGAGTCGTTGAGATTCGGATCGATCGAATCCATGCCGACCCGGCGATAATTGACATAGGCCGACCAATCGCCGGCGTGGGCGTTATTGCCTACCTGCAGGCCCACCAGCCATGCGTAATCATCTTCCGCCGAGTGCGTGGAGAGAAAATACTCGTCGGCGGCGCGGTGCTCGCCCTCGGTATTGTAGGCAAAATCCCAGTAGAACTTTGTATCGAGGCCGCCGAGGTTAAAGGAGATATCGCCCGGCGCCGTAATGATGGCCAGGTCGCGGGTTTCCTGCGCCGGAGTGGCGCCGACCGGGGTCGTGACAGTGACCGTTCCCCCGCCAGTGGTCGCGGTGGTGACAAAGGTCTTGTTCGCCAGGGCGTGATTCGTCGGGATTGTGGAGGTGATTTGGGTCTGCTGGTTGGTCGTGACGGTGGTCACGCTGCGTACCGCGCCCGTAGCCGGAGTGGTGGTGGTGACGGTGGTTGTCGTATTGACCGGGGTGACAGTCTTCGTCCCCGCGCCGGTTGACGAATACTTGATTGTCGTTGTCTCCGTGGTGGTGGTGGTCGTTTGCACCTGAACGCTCGCGGCAGCTGTGAGGGCGTCGTCGCTCTTGCTGAACTCCTGGGAATTCTGCAGGCCGGTGATGGAAGCCGCCGTTTCCGTCATGAAACCGGGCGCCAGCGTGATGCTCAGGTTCTTGTTCAAGTGCCATGTCGCCTTGAGCTGCTCGGCGAATTGCCAGGACTGATCGCTGCCGCCGGTGAAGCTGGCGCCATTGTAAAACGCGCCCTGCATGGAGATGAGTTCCAGCGAGAACCGTTTTTCCTCCTCCGAGGCGAAGGCCGCGGTCAGATCGATCGTCTCGACGGCGCCGTTCGGGGTGAGATCCGGGCTCCAGACAAGGTCAGTGGTGTAAAATGGGTTGGCCTGCTTGCCGATGACGAACGTGAACCAGTCATTGGGCTCCCAACCGGCGAAGGCTTTGTCGATATAGATGCTATAGTTATCGTAGCCCTCCGTGTAGGTCTGGTTGTTGCTGTCCGAGGGCTGGCCGCTTGCCAGCGTCACTCCGGCAAAGAACTGATCCCCCAGTTGAACATCCGCTCCGATCCGGAGGCGGAAACGGAAACGGTTGCGATCCGTCGTCGCCAACGCGGGAACCTCGACCACCGGATGAAACTCGTCGCCCTGATACCGGAACCGCAGATCGCCGTAGAGCTTCATCTCGGTCACGCCGGAACTGAGCAGGATTTTGTTCTGTTCGCTTTGCTCGACGACATCCTTGCCCGCCGCGCCCGTGCCGGAGTAGCTCACGGTGGAATCGGCCTGCTCCTTCTGGAGTTTCTCCACCTGGTTTTGCAGGGACTGGACTTGCTGCTCGAGCGCCTTGTAATCGGCTGCGCTCTGGGCGAATACCGGATAGGAGGCGAGCATGAGCGCCAGGGCGGCGGCAGAAAGGGAAACGAAGGGAAAACGCATGTTTGGCAGGGTTTATCCAATCCATACCAATCCGATAGATTACAGCAAGAAACTTTTTTCCTACTGTTTCAATCGGGTTAATCGGGTTTGACCACGGATTTTGGGATAGGAGGGTTGGCGGACATTGGGGGCCGCTACGCATGCTGCCGCTTTTTTTACCACGGATTACACGGATTTTATGGATTACACGGATGGCTGCACGGACTTCATAGCGCATGAGTCAGCCAAGGCATTCATTCGGTCTTTTCCCCATCCGTGTAATCCATAAAATCCGTGTAATCCGTGGTTAGAAAAAAGCCGTTCCCTGCGTTGAGGCTTCCGATGTCCTATCAACCCCGGCCGATAAACATCCGTGGTTTTCAGCCCCGGCGGCGGTCACTGGGTACCACCAGCACCGGGCAGTGCGCATCCTTGAGAACGGCGCTGGCCACGCTGCCGACAAAGAGATGATAGAGCGCCCCGTGGCCGTGTGAGCCCATTATGATGAGTGTCGCCTCGTGCTCGCGGGCGAGGTCTAGGATTTCGTCCGGGATCGAGCCCTGCACATGCAGGGCGAGGACATCGATTCCTTCAAATTGCCGCTTAAGCGCCTCCAGCCTCTGCTGGTCCGCCTTGATATCGTGTGTCACTGCGACACGGACTGTCAGCGGGCCCGGATCGTACCCCACGAATTCCGGCTCGGGCTCCGCCACATTGACGAGGATTACGCGACTGCCGAATGCCTTCGCCAGCAGCGATGCGGTCTCCACGACCTTCGCGGAGACATCCGAGAAATCGACCGGAACAAGAATGGTTTTCATGGGAGATATCAGTTTCCCCAAGTCCCTGTCACAATCTCCACCACCCGCGCCACCTCGTCCAGTGTGTTGTAAAAATGCGGAGAGAGCCGGATGTACTGGAGGCCGGCCCGGTCAAAGCGCAGGGAGGCGACGATTTTGTGCTGCTCCAGCGCGCGGAAGAGCGCCGCGGAATCACGCGCCGGATGGCGGAAGGTCGTGATGCCGGAGGCGGCCGGGCCGTCCAGAGGGCCGAGGAATTCGAAGCCCGCCGCCAGCAGCGGCTCCGTGAGGGCGCGCTTGAGCGAGAGGATGCGTTCGTTGACGCGCTCGATCCCCGCGTCCGCAATCAGGTCCAGCGCCGCGCGCATCCCGTAAACGCCGGCCACATTCAGCACGCCCGGCTCGTAGCGCTGCGCGGTCGCATGGAAATCGATCTGCGGCTGGGTGATGAAATTCGGCGAGCGCACATTCCATGCGCCGAGCAGGGTCGGCCGAAGCAAATCAAAGTGCTCCCGCCGCACGAACACGATCCCGATGGCCATCGGCCCCAGCATCCACTTGTGCGCATCAGCGGAGAGGAAATCGACATGCTCAACGCTCAGCGGCGCTGCACCCAGCGTCTGGATCGCATCGAGGGAGAAGAGCACCCCGCGCTTGCGCAACAGCCGTCCGATGGCATCGACATCTATTTTGTACCCGGTCAGGAAATTGCACGAGGCCAGCGCGACGAGCCGGGTCCGTTCCGTGAGCGCCGCCTCCACCAGCGCGGGCGTAAGCTCGCCCGGGCGCTCCGGTTGCAAATACCGCACTGTCACCCCGCGCCGCGTGAGCTCCATCCACGGGTAAACATTCGCCGGGTAATCGTCCGCGTAGCAGAGCAGCTCATCCCCATCCTTCCACGGCAGGCCATTGGCGAAGAGGCTCAGCCCCAGCGAGGTCGGTCCCAGTAGCGCGATTTCGTCCGCGCCGGCGCCGATGAACTCCGCCGAGACCTTGCGCGCCCGGTTGATGTCCGCGAGCACCTCGCCGAATTCCTGGTGCTGCTCGCACGAACGCCGGATGTACCCGATCATGGCATCCGCCACCACGCGCGGCAGCACGGTAACCCCCGCGTGCCCCATGAATATTTGCTCGCGGCACACGGGAAATGCCTCGCGGCGCGCGGCCTCGTCGAGGACCTGGGTGGTGATGAAGGCTGACATGTAAAATCTGATTCGATTACCGTCCCGGCGGTGTCCCGGCGGGCTCCGGCTTCTCGATCTGGGTGCTGACGGTGAACTCCTGGTAGATCATCTTCTGGTGCGTGGCGGGGTCTGTGAATTTCGCCCAGCCGAGGCTGAAATTATCCGGCGGGACGTAGGGGACCTTCGGCAGCGGGCTCAGCCCTGCGATGAAGTAGAAGACGAGCGCGTGGACCGCGATGACCGCGCCGACGATCAGGAAGAGCGTTTTCCGTTTCACCGGTGGGAGCGCGCCTCCTTGCCCTCCTCGATGAGTTTCCAGAAGTCGGTCGTCTGGCTCAATTGCTCATCCTCGGCCATCGGCAGTTTCGTGCGGAAGAGGAAATCGCGGATGGTGTTCTTGTGCAGAACGCGATGGATCGTGAGGCCCTCCGGGCTGCGCTCGAAGTAGATGCGGTAGTCCTTCGTGCGATAGCGGTAGAGTTTTTTCCCCTCGCGCTCGATGAGGCCGAATTTGACCGGGTCGAGGTTGTCCAGGTCCTCGGGCATGACCTCAAACTCGGAAAGCAGGTCGAGCTGCAGATCCTGCGGCAGCCGCGCCATCTCCGCGGCGGATATTTTATTGAAGACGATCTGGAACATGGAGGGTGGATGGTTATCCGCAGATTAACACAGATTGGCGCAGATATTAGAGGAAGGCACGCTCTGCTTCAATCCGAGGTTCCGTTGATATACAAACGTTCCACCCGGGTCCCGATGGAGGTAAAAATCTCCCATGGGATGGTGCCAGCCTTTGCGGCCAGCTCAGCGGCGGGGATTTGCTGGCCGCCGGTGGAGCCGATGAGGATGGCTTCGTCGCCGATGGCGGCTTCGGTGATCCCCGAGACATCGACCATGATCTGGTCCATCGTCACCCGGCCCAGCAGGGGGCAGCGGCGGCCATGGATGAGGACGTCCGCGCCGCGATTGGAGAGGGTGCGGTGGAATCCGTCGGCATACCCGATGGCGAGCGTCGCGACCCGCGTAGGCTGCGCGGTGATAAAGGTGCGCCCGTAGCTGACGCCGTGGCCGGGCGGGAGATCCCGGATGAGTGTAATCCGCGTCTTGAGCGTCAGCACCGGGCGCAGTTCCGCCTGGTAGTCCGGCAGTGGAGATGCGCCGTAGAGCATCAGGCCGGCGCGGACCAATGCGCCTGCATGGCTGGGAAAACGGAATATCCCCGCGCTATTGAGTGAATGGACGCACGGCGTATCGACGCCCAGCTCCCGGATGGCCGCCAGCAAACCCTCAAAGCGTGCAAGCTGATCGCCCGTGTACTGCTCGTCCTCGTCCGCCACGGGCAGGTGCGTGGCCACGCCCGCAATGACAAGGTCCGGCATCCGGACAATCTCCCGGATCATCTCCAGCGCCTCCTCCTCGGCAATTCCCATGCGGCCCATGCCGGTATCGATGGCAAGATGGATCGGGACCGGTTTCCCGTGGCCGAGCGCCGAGTATGCCGCAGCCTCCCGCAGTGTGGAAATCGCAGGCACAAATTCCCCTTCGACAATCTCCGGCCGCTCCCCGGGCAATGCGGGTCCAAGAATGAAAATACCGGGCGCGCCCGCGGCATCCGTGCCCAACGCCGCGCGCACCGCTTGCGCCTCGTGGACATTCGCGACGCCATACATGGCCACCATGTCCCGCAGCGCACGCACCACCCCGGGCAGTCCATGCCCATAGGCGTTTGCTTTCACGATCGCCATCACCCCCGCCCCGGGTCCGGCCAGGCGGCATACGACGGCGGCATTGTGGCGCAGGGCGGATAGATCGATCTCTGCCCAGCAGCGGAGGTTCTCGGTTGGTACGTCCACCGGAGAGCTATGATACAGGTTCAGGCACGGGCGCGGTCGTCTCGGCGAGATTACGGAGATTATCGAGGCCGATGGCAAAGTCGCGGCCGATCCAGCACATCATGAAGAGGTCCAGGTAGCGCGCCCACGGCAGCGCCGCGCCCTGCCAGCGGGCGATCCAGAGGATGCGAGTCTGGTGCGGAGCGATCTCCTCCAGCGAGAGGGCGCCTTCCAGCAGCCAGCGGTCATCCATCATGAGGGTGTAGGCGATCCGGTTATCCTCCACGCTCTGTGTCATGTGCAGCACCCCGGAGTGGCCGGAGGCGCGCCAATGCTGCGTCGCGCCGATGCCCGCGGGCGGGCCCTCGTAATGGTACTCGACCTCCTGGCGCTGGTTCCACGCCGTCCAGCGTGGCCAGTTCCGCAGGTCATTGATAAGCGGGAAGATGTGGGACTTGTCCGCCCGGATGAGAATGCGCCGGGCGATCCGTGGCCGGCGCGGCAGGAAGAAGGGGATGGTGCCCAGGGCCAGCGCGAGAAGGCCGAGGCGGATGCGAATGCTTTTCATCAGGAGAATGTCAGGGAATCGCGTGAGAGGTCCGTTTTGCGCGCGGTTAATTCTTCCATGATCGCAAGTCGGGCGGAAGGGGAAAGATTCGACCATGAAGCGATCTGCGCCAGAGTCCGTCCGCAGCCCGTGCAGACGCCCGCGCCGCCCATGGTGCAAATACCGACGCATGGGGTGTCCAGGCGGTTCTGTGGGTCGCAACTGGAGCGGTTCATTGTTTTGAGGGTTTGATTTCGGCAGAAAACATGGCAAACCACAAGCCATCAGCCAGAAACCGATGAAAACTTCCCTCGTTTCGCTCCTTGGCGGCATTTGCGTCGCGGTCAGCATTGCCGCTGCCGAGCCGGACGCCTCTCCCTCGCCGACCCCAGACGCCAGCCCTGCACCCGCGGCATCCGCAGAGGCCTCGCCCTCCGCGTCGCCGGCGGTTCATCATCGGCATCACCACGTTCTCCCGGCCCCAAGCCCGACGCCGTCTGCGACCCCGGCCAGGAAACACCATTGGTGGCAGGGATCGTATACACCGACGCCGAGGCCGTCGCCCGGCTCCGGGGTGACGCTGGTTTCCATCCCGCTTCCTGAGCCAAGCGAGTCGCCGGCTCCTAAAATGCATACCGTTTACTATGCGAGGCCGACCCCCACCCCGGTTCACCGGACGTCCGGGGGCAACTGGTTCTCGGCCTTGTTCGGGCATCACCACCGGCGGGTGACCCCGACCCCGGTCCCGACCGCGACGCCGCTTGCGCACAGGCACCACAAGCTCCCCGGCGCCGAGTCCGCCACCACCCCCGGCGGCGAAGCCACTCCCACGCCGGAAGCGCCCGCCCCCGAGTCCACCCCCACGCCCAAGCCCGGCGGGATGACTGAGCAGGTACCGTTCGTGCCGCCTCCCGAGAAAACCGAGGCGCCGGATGCCAATCAGACGCCTGTGATCGAGACGCAATCCCCCGCGGAGGAGGAAGCCGACGAGAGGAGCCGCTTCCAGGCCGCCAAGACCAAGGCCTTGACCGATCCGCATATCCAGGATTTGCAATCCGCCGCCGACAGCGCCACTGGCGACGACGCGATCGCCGCCGGCAAGCGGTATTACCGGGCCCTGTACGACAAGATGCGGGACATCGACCCGAGCATCAAGGACCGCATCGACCGCACCGAGGCGGCCACGCTCCGGCGGGTGGAGCAGGAGAATACGCAGTAGATTTAAGGCGAAATCCGGGCGATACAATATCCATGGAAGCCCTTCACGATAACGCCTTGCTGAATACCGGCATCTATGGTGTGCCGGAGGCTGCGCGCTTGACGAAGGTATCCAAGGATCGCATCCGGCGCTGGATCAGGGGCTACGATTTCCGTGCCGGTGATGGGCGGCGGCACTCCGATGCGGTCTGGGCGGGGTCCATTCCGCCTGTGGATGGGAAGGTGGCGCTTGGATTCCTGGACCTTATGGAGGTTCGCTTCGTAGATGCTTTTTTGCGGGCGGGAGTGAGTTGGAAGACAATGCGCAAGGCGCATCTGCGGGCCCGGGAGGAGATTGGGAACAGTCATCCGTTCTGCACCAATCGCTTTGTCAGCGACGGACGGCGCATCCTGCTCAGGCACGCGACAGAGACCGCCGATGCGGCGCTTCTGGATATCGTTTCAAGCCAGGCGGAATTCGAAGTGATCGTGACGCCTTTTTTGGCCGACCTCGACTTTACGGAAGATATCCTCACACGCTGGTGGCCCATGGGCCGCGAGCGGACGGTGGTGGTGGATCCAGTGCGAAATCTTGGCCAGCCGATTGCAGCGAAATCCGGCGTCCCGACGGAGGTGCTGGCCCGCAGCGTTAACGCGAATGAATCGGTTGAGACGGTGGCCCGGTGGTACGAGGTGCTTCCTGAAGAGGTCCGGGACGCGATAGCGTTCGAAGAATCGCTGGCAGCGTGAAGTTCTTCCTGGACAACAACTTGTCTCCAAAGCTGGCCAGGTGTCTGCACGTTCTAGTGCAGCCGGATCACGAGGTCGTCCACCTCAAGGAGCGCTTCGCCGCCAATACCCCGGATGAAACATGGATGCGGACCCTGGCCGGTGAGGAAGATTGGGTGATCATTTCCATGGACACCCGGATCCTGCGAAATCCCCATGAAACCAAAGCCTGGCAGGAAGCCGGCCACACGACATTCTTTTTGAAGAAAGGTTGGAGCCATCTCGGTTTTTGGGATCAGGCGCAGAAATTCGTGAAGTACTTTCCAGAAATCATCGAGACCGCATCGCGCACCGCGCGAGGCTCGATGCATTATGTCTCGGTCAACGGGAAGATGGAGTGACCGGTCGAGAAATTGCCGCTACATCCCGCTGGCCATGGGCGTTGCGGGCATGGGCAGCGCGGTGTAGCGGCCGTTGATGATCGCGGTCGCGATGCGTGTGGCAAGGGCCTCGCGGAATTCTGGCGTGGCGCAGCGGGCGGCCTCGGCCCGGTTGCTCACGAAGCCGCATTCCACCAGCACGGCGGGGTAACGATTCTTCCGCAGCACGCGGAAGTGGCAGGTCATGATGCCGCGGTTGTAGGTGATCTTGCCGAGGCTCTGCGAGATGGCTTGCGCCATCGGTGCCGACATGGGCGAGAAATAATAGACCGTCGCTCCGTGGATATATCGCGCCGGACTGTCATTGAAGTGGATGCTCACGAAGAAGACATTCGAGTGCGCATTCGAGATGGCGGCCCGGGTATTGAGCGGGATGAAGACATCCGTCGTGCGCGTCATCACCACCTTGAAGCCGGCTGCCTGCAATTTCGGCCGCAGCCGCAGCGCCACGTCGAGGTTGAGGGTCTTCTCCTGCAAATGATTGCGCGCCACGCCGCTGTCCATGCCGCCATGGCCGGGATCGACCACCACCGTGCTGAACGTGCGCGAGGTATCCACGGGCCCAGAGGCGCAACTGGCGAGGAACAGAAGACACCCGGCCAGGAGGAGCCGGATGGGATGCTGCAGGAGTGTGCGTACGGTCATTGGCAAAAAATGCAAATAGTGACCAGACATGGGGCCGCGTCAATGATGGGATTGCGCGCGGCAGCGTTCTGGCGATGATCGGATCCATTCGATGCCATGAAATATCAACTCGTGCTACAATGGCCCGGATCCTCGATACAGGATTACGATGCGATGATTTCCATTGAGGATGCGCTTATCGCGGGGATCGGCGAAGTGGCGAAAGTTGACGGCCACGATTCAGGATCCGGAACAGTGAATATTTTTCTTTATGCTGATCGCCCTGATTTGGCTCTACGTGAAGTAATGCGGATTCTAGGAAAAGAGCGCTTCATGACGAGCGGACTCAAGGCGGCATTTCGCGAACGGAAGGGGAACGATTACCACATTCTCTGGCCGCCGGGTCTTAGCGAATTCTCGATCATGTGATTTACCGTGAGCGAAACCCACACCAACCGTCTCATTAGCGAAAAATCGCCTTACCTGCTTCAGCACGCGCACAATCCGGTGGACTGGCATGCGTGGAATCCGGAGACATTCGCGAAGGCGCGTGCGGAGGATAAGCCGATCTTTTTGTCCATCGGGTACTCGACCTGCCATTGGTGCCATGTGATGGAGCGGGAATCGTTTGAGAACGAGCGGATCGCGCGGCTGATCAACGAGCACTTCATCCCGGTCAAGGTGGATCGCGAGGAGCGGCCGGATGTGGACCGGGTCTACATGACATTCGTCCAGGCCACGACTGGCAGCGGCGGATGGCCGATGAGCGTCTGGCTGACGCCGGAGTTGCAGCCGTTTGCCGGAGGCACCTATTTCCCGCCGGAGGATCGATATGGGCGGCCGGGGTTTTCCACCGTTTTGAGCAAGCTGGCGGAAGTGTGGAGCGAGGACCGGGACCGGGTGATTGACCAGGGTCAAAAAATTACGGCGATGCTGCGCGATTACGCGATGCCGCACGGCGGCGGGGGAGAACTGGACGAGAGTGTGGCGCGCGATGCGTCGCACCAGGCGTCGGAGATGTTTGACGAGGAGCTGGGCGGATTCGGCGGCGCGCCGAAATTTCCGAGACCGGTGATGCTCGATTTTCTCCTGGCGTATTTTCGGCGCGAGCCAGCCTCGGCGGAAGGGCAGCGGGCGCGGGAGATGGTTTTTCACACGCTGCGGGCAATGGCCGTGGGCGGGGTGCACGATCATCTCGGCGGCGGGTTTCACCGGTACTCGGTGGACCGTTACTGGCACGTGCCGCATTACGAGAAGATGCTGTACGACCAGGCGCAGCTCGCGGTGAGTTACGTGCAGGCGTGGCAGATCAATGGGGAGGAGCTCTTTGCCGCGACGGCGCGGGACATTCTTGATTATGTGCTGCGGGATATGACGGGGCCGGAGGGAGGGTTTTTCTCGGCGGAAGACGCTGACAGCCTCGTGACCGGCGGGACGGAGAAGCGGGAGGGGGCGTTCTATGTGTGGAGCAAGGCGGAGATCGACGAGGCGCTGGGGGCGGATGCCGCGTTGTTTAATCGCGTGTATGGCGTGGAGGCGGCGGGCAATTCGCCGGAGGGGAGTGATCCGCATGGGGAACTGACGGGGCTGAATACCTTGATCCGGCGTTGCAGCGATGACCGGGCGGCAGAGGAATTCGGGCTCGCGCTGGACGTGGCCCGCGCGACGCTCGCACGCAGCCGCGCGCGGCTCATGGAACTCCGCGGCGCGCGGCCGAGGCCGCATTTGGATGACAAGATTCTGGCGGCCTGGAATGGACTCATGATTTCCGCGTTCGCGCGAGCCGGCATGGCACTGGACGACGATGGCTACATCGCGGCGGCACGAAAGGCGGCAGAGTTTGTGAAGGACCGGATGTTCGCCAATGGCCGGCTGCTGCGCAGCTATCGCGAGGGGCCGGGGCCGGAGGGTTTCGCGGAGGATTATGCGGCGATGGCGGGCGGAGCGCTGGACCTTTACGAGGCGACCGGGGAGATCGCATGGCTGCAATGGGGGGCGGAGCTGCAGGGGACGCTGGACGAGCTGTTCCTGGACCGGGAGAACGGCGGCTACTTCTCCGCGCGCGAAGGCGACGCATCGATCGTGGTGCGGATGAAGGAGGACCATGACGGCGCGGAGCCGGCTGCAAGCTCCATCGCGGCGCGCAATGTGTTGCGGCTCGCGCGGATGCTGGATGACGCGGGGCTGGAGGCGAGTGGGGTGCGGACCATCGCGGCATTTGCGGAGCAACTGCGCCGGATGCCGACTTCGATGCCGGCCATGCTGGAAGCACTGCTTTTATCGACGAGCCCGCGCAGGCAGATCGTGATCGCGGGGACGGCTGCGGATGCCGGCGCGCTGGCGCGAGTGGCGCGGGAGTTTGCCTCGCCGGAGACGGTGCTGCTCCATGCCGATGGCGGGGTTGGCCAGGAATGGCTGTCGGAGCGGCTGGAGTTTATGCGGACGCCGGGACTGGGCTCAAAGCCGGCTGCGTATGTGTGCGAGAATTTCGCGTGCAAGCTCCCCGTGACTGAGCCGGGGGAATTGCGGGCGATGCTGAGGTAGGGCCGGTTCTTACTGGCCGCGCCCATTCGGTCCCGGCGAGCCGGACGGGACGCCTGCGGATTGCGCCGCCCGCTCGGATTGCTCGCGAGCGGCAGCGGCATTCGACGCGGCCTCGGAGGCTTGCTGCTGGCGGGCGGCTTCCTCGGTGTGGAGTTCCTCGGCCCGCTGCTGCTCCTGCTGGGCGCGCTGTTCAGCCTCGCGCTGCTGCTGCTCCGCGGCGGTTCGGGCGGCCTGGGCTTCCTCCTGCTGGCGCTCGGCGTCGCGGGCGGCCTGCTGTTGCTGGATGATCTCGAGATCGTGGTCCTTGCGTTCCTGAGCATCAGGCGGGAGAGGCGAGGGCGCCATCTGGGATGGGAAACGCATCCCGGACGGCGGCGGGGGTGGGGCTGAGGACTGGAGGTGATCGGGCGACGCTATGTAATCCGGCGCCCCATAGGCCGCCTGGCTGACCGGCGCGGCCTCCTGGCGTGGCGGAGGCGTATTCATGCGGGCCACCGGTTGCGCCCCAACTGTCGCGGGCGGCTGATATAGCGGCGGCATCGGCGCGCCGTGGGGCGGCGGCGGATTGGCCGGGGTGACCAGGCGGGCGTCGAACACGTAATCATTCACCGCCGCCGGCCGGGCGGGCGCACGGCTGCGGACGATGCGCGGAGCTGTCACCCGCAGCGTGGTGCCGGAGACGCTCGGCCCATTCTGGCCATCATGCCGGTATCCATAGCGCTGGATCCCGAGCGGTGGCCGCAATGGGCGGCGGGACTTGGAGCGCATGAAATCGTAGCTCGGCCCGTAGCAGATGATCGCGTAGGTGCCGGGGTCGTAATAGATGTCCGTGATGTTGTTGCTCTCGTCGTAGATCGGTCCTGTCTGGTCCGGCGGAACCTCGTCATCCGCCATGGTGTCGTCGCCGAAATCCGCCGCCGGCACGAACGTGTAATCCGATGCCCCCAGGTCATACTGCGAGTCGGCCCACTGCTGGATGCCCGCGGTACCGTCGAAGCGCGCCTCGGGCGGCAGCGGCGCCCAGCCGACGAAATCATTACCATAACGCCACGAGACCCAGGCCGGGGCCCATTGATCGCCCGGTGTCCACACCCAGCCGAGGGTATGGGTGCGCATCCAGCGTCCGTAATGGTAGGTGATCCAGCCGAATGGCTCGTCGGACATCCACGTCCAGCCATCATCGGTATAAGCCCAATGGCCCAGCGTATAGGGGCGCCAGTCGATATCGTGCAGCGTCGCCGACGGCTGCCAGACGTACCCGTACGGATCCATCGCCAGCCACGAGCCGTATGGGGCGAGGAGGTCGTAGAAATTCTGGTAGCTGGCATCCACGCTGTAAGCCGGGGCAGCGGCAGCCGGTTGTGCCGGTGCGGCAGCGGGTGCGGCCGGGGGTGGCGATGCCTCGGATGGAGGCTCTGCGGAGATGGTGAGCTGCTGCTCGCGCTCGTTCAGGACGCGCTGTTGCTCGTCGAGCGCCGCCTGTTTCTCATGAAGCTGGCTCAATGCCACCGCCTGCTGCTCCTCCGCGATGCGCTGGGCGTCATCGCTGCTGCTGCTGGCGGTCTGTTGCTTGCAACTGCACAGCAATGCCGCGCAGGTGACGGTAACGGCAAAGGGGAGAAGCTTCATATCCAATTACTCGGATGCGGCCAGCGCCGGATTCATTCAAAGAATATATCACGGCGCCGCTCCCTGCGCGGGTTAAGTTTTCTGCCAGCCCGTCCCGCGAGCGGTCGCCTTAGAACCCGAAGGTCACGCCGGCGGTTTCAGCGGCGTAGCTCTGGCGCGCGTCATGGATGATCCAGCGGCCCTCGAGGAAGAACCCGTAATCGTGCGGCAAAGCGAGCTCCAGACCGCCGCCGATATCGCCGATGCCTTCCGCACGGCCGTCCCACTGGCCGCCGCCGCCGATGAGGGCGTAGGGAGCCAGACCCCATGTGGGGCCGCTTACCGTGGACTTGCCGTCCTTCGCATCCCCGGAGGTAGTTTGGCCGAATTCAAACGGGTAGCGGAAGATCAGGTTGGCGGTGACAGCGGTGTTGTAATCGTAGCTGCCGAGGAAGTCGCTCTCCAGCGAGACGCCGAAGTATTCGTTGAAGAAATAACCTCCCTGGACGCCGCCGCCCAACGCATTGTGCAGGATATGATCGGAGCTGGTGATCCGGCGGGTGGTGGTGCGCCTGTAGATCTTCCCGTTCTTGGTGAAGGTCTTGCTCGTGGATTTGAAGATCACCTCGTTGTCAGGCGTTTGAGAGGGGCTCGGCGTCGGGGTCGCCGCAGGGGTGGTCGGGGCGCCGACGACGTGTGTGGTAGTCGTGTACGTGGTCGTCTGATTCGGATTCGAGTCCACATTCCCATTGGCCGTCTCCGCGAAGACTGTGTAGCGGAAGCCGGTCGGGAAGAGCGGCGCGTTGTCACCTACCAGGGGCGGATCCACCGGGGGTGGCGCCTCGCCAACGCCGCCTTTCGCGGAAACAGCGGCAAAGATCATGGTTGCAGCCAGGCTGCACAGAATAACGGAGGAGGGGTATTTCATGGTAAGAATGAGAGAAAGGGACGAACGCTACGACCTTGGGAGTCTGAGTCGATACGGACATGCCAGTCAAGGCAAATGCCCTCTGAAGGGTTTCGGCGCCGTCAGCACACTGCCCGTCCGATTGCCCGGATGACCAGGTGATACCGCCCAGCCTGCCGGCGCAGCGCCACCTTTGCACCGAAGGTCTCGCTCAATGGGCCCGACGCCAGGATGCGATCGCGCGGCCCCGCTGCGAGCACCCGCCCTTTCCTGAGTAGCAGCACATGCGAGAATACCGGCATGATCTCCTCCACATGATGCGTCACGAGGATGAGCGCCGGCGAGTTCCGCAGCCCGCCGAGGCGCTGGATGAATTGCAGGAAATGCTCCCGCGAGTGCGGGTCCAGCCCAGCGCATGGCTCATCGAGGATCAGCAGACGCGGCTTCGCCATCAGCGCGCGCCCGATGAGGATCCGCTGGCGCTCGCCCTGGGAGAGGACCCGCCACGGGCGCGCAGCAAGGTGTCCGCACTCCACCTGCCGCAGGATGCGCATTGCCCGGGCGCGGTCTGCCGCGGTCGATTTGCCCCAGAAATCGATCATCGCGAACTTCCCGCTGATGACGCTGTCGAGCGCCACCTCCTCATCATGCATCATCTGGCGGACGCTGGAGGAGACGATGCCGATGGCGCGCCGCAGCTCGCGCCAATCGCTCGCTCCATAGCGCTGTCCCAGGACCTCCACCTCGCCGGTGGTGGGTGTCAGGTAGCCCGTGAGCGCGGAGAGCAGCGAGGTTTTGCCCGAGCCGTTCGCGCCGAGGATGACCCAATGCTCCCCCTTGCGGACGCCCCACGTGATGCCGTCGAGGATGCGATTGCCATCACGGGTAATGCCGAGGCCGGTGACGTTGAGGATCATCCCTTTTTCCGATGCTCAAGCTCAGGCAGGAAACCGGTCAGAAGGCCGATGAGGGGCAGGTAACCGCATACCTGGTAAACATAGGTGATGCTCGTGAGATCGGCCAGCTTTCCCAGCACCGCAGCGCCGATGCCGGCCATTCCAAATGCCGAGCCGAAAAACAAGCCCGCGATGAGCCCGACCCGCCCGGGGACCAACTCGGTGGCATACACCACGATCGCCGAGAAAGCGGAGGAGAGTATCAGCCCGATGACCACGGAGAGTGCCGCAGTCCAGAGCAAATCCGCATGCGGCAGCGCCATGGAAAATGGCGCGACCCCCAGGATCGAAACCCAGATCACCCGCTTGCGGCCAATTCGGTCGCCAATCGGGCCGCCGGCGATGGTGCCGAGCGCCACCGCTCCCAGGAACAGGAAGAGCAGGTATTGCGATTCCTGCACCGAGACGTGGAACTTTGCGATGAGGTAAAACGTGTAATAGCTCGTCATCGAGACGAGGTAGAAATATTTCGAGAAGACCAGCGAGAGGAGGATCCCGATCGAGAGCATGACCGTGCTGCGCGGCAGATTGTGCCCTGCGAAGGCATGGTGCGGCGGGCGCGCATTCACGAGGTTGAGGTGATTGCGATACCACGTGCCGACCACACACAGGATCACGATGCCGCCCAGCGCGGCGAAGGAAAACCAGAGCACATCCCGCTGGCCGCGCGGGATGACGATGATCGCCGCCAGCAACGGCCCGAGCGCCGATCCCGCGTTGCCGCCCACCTGGAAGAGCGATTGCGCCAGCCCATGCTTCCCTCCCGAGGCGATCCGGGCGATGCGTGAGGCCTCCGGGTGAAAAATCGCCGAGCCCACCCCCACCAGCGCCGCCGCCACGAGGATGACGGTGTAGCTGGTGGCAAATGCGAGCAGCACCAGCCCGCATAATGTGATCCCCATGCCGGCGGCCAGTGAGAAAGGCTTCGGCCGCCGGTCGGTGTAAAGGCCGATGACCGGTTGAAAAATCGAGCCGGTCATCTGGAAGGTAAACGTGATCAGGCCGACCTCGGTGAAATTGAGGCCGTACGTTTTCTTGAGCAGCGGGTAAATGGAGGGGATCAGCGCCTGGATCGTATCGTTGAGCAGATGCGAGCAGCAGAGGGCGACGAGGATGGCCATGACGGTGGACTGGGCGGGATCGGGAGCCGCCGCAGGCAGCGGGGGCTCTTTAATGCCGGTCAAACCCGGGCTGGTTTCTTCATCGGATGCACTACGCATGGGACGGCGAATATCGTGGCGATGACAAAATCTGTCCAGATACAGCAGGGGTTGGTTTTCGTGGCGGGCTGTATTCGGGGGGGCAAAAACGTGCGTCCGGACAACTGCCGTTCCGCGTATGTGGAGGAAGGCATTTATATCTATGAACAAACCGGCGCCCGCGGGGCATCCCATCCTTGAATTGATCCGGCAGCGCTGGAGTCCGCGCTCCTTCCTGCAAAAGCCCGTGGAAACGGCGAAGCTGCTGAGCATCCTGGAGGCCGCGCGCTGGGCGCCCTCGTCGTACAACGAGCAGCCGTGGTCCTTCATCGTCGCCCGCGCGGAGGATACCGCGGAGTACGCGAAGCTGCTGGGCTGCCTGGTGGAGGCGAACCAGGCATGGGCGAAGGCCGCCCCGGTGCTGATGATCTCCGTGGCGAGGAAGACCTTTGATCGCAACGGCAGCCCCAACCGGTGCGCCCCCCACGACGTGGGGCTCGCAAGCGAGAACATGGCCATCGAGGCCGTCGAGCAAGGGCTGATGACGCATGGCATGGCGGGGATCGACCAGGATAAAGTCCGCGAGGTCTACGGCCTGCCGGAGAATTGCGAAGCCATTGCCGGCTGGGCCATCGGCTACGGCGGCGAGCCCGACGCACTCGAAGGCAAACTCAAGGAAGCCGAGGAGTCGCCGCGCACACGCAAGGCCCTGGCGGAGTTCGTCTTTGGCGGGGAGTGGGGGAAGGCCGCGGATTTTGTGGATTGAATGGGCGACGCGCCGGCTCGGTGCTGTTCTGCCGGCTCGCCAGCCAAACGGCTTTTTTTACCACGGATTACACGGATATTTTGGATTACACGGATAGGCTGCTGATAATTCCAGTCCTTGTAACCATTCGACGCGTCGACAGTTTATTTTCCCCATCCGTGTAATCCCAAGTATCCGTGTAATCCGTGGTAACTCCCTCGCCGAAGTCCGGCCGGCAAAGAATGCGATCACGCTTGGCAATGAACGCCTCCCCAACAATCCGCGGTCCCCGGGAATAGCCGCACCAGTTCTGCCTCTTACCCTGTAACAATCCATGGTTCCTACGTCGCAGTCCCCACCCGGTTCGTGCAACTCCCGCCGGGGCATGATAGTCTCCGTTATGCGTTTGCCGAAATTTGTGATGGCAGGTCTCCTTCTTATCGGGAGCCTCTGCCATGCGCAGGTGTATCAGGGGACACAACTGGTACGCGCCAGCCTCCTTGCGGACCAGACTGGGATCGTACCCGGACAGCCGATTACCATCGGCCTTGAATTGCAGACGGCGCCCGGGTGGCACACCTACTGGGAGTACCCGGGTGATGCCGGAATTCCGACGCGGATCGACTGGAAACTCCCCGCTGGTTTTGCCGCCGGCCCGATCCAATGGCCCGTTCCCGCGCGCGACGATGAGCCGGGCGATATCGTTAATTACATCTATCCCGGTGATGTTCTGCTGCCGGTGGAAATCCAGACGCCCGCCGGCTTGAAGCCCGGCCAGACCGTCACCATCAATGCCCACGCTGCGTGGCTGGTCTGCAAGGACCTTTGCGTCCCGGGGAAGGCCGATGTCTCGATCACCCTGCCCGTGGTTGCCGCGAGCCAGCCAGCCAACGGCGATCTTTTTACCGATACCCGCGCCGAACTGCCAATGAAGGGTGTGCCGCCGTTCACTGCATCGTGGTCGCGGCAGGGGCAGGCGCTTGTGCTGCACCTTGGGGGGCTTGAGCCGCAGGCGACGTTCGATTTCTTCCCGTTGCCGGGTGACGTGCAGATCGGGCACCCGCAGGTCATGCCGCCCACGGTCAATGTCCCGCTTCTCGACGCCAAGGCGACTCCGGATTCCATCGACGGCGTTGTGGTGCTGCGGGCCAGGGATGGCAGCAGCCAGGTCTGGCAACTGCCCAGCGCAAAACCGTCTGCATCCATCTCCGCGGTGGGCGCGCGCGGTGTCGCCAGCAGCGGGCAATCCTCGCTGTTTTACTGGCTGGGGCTGGGTTTCGTGGGCGGGCTCATCCTCAATGTCATGCCGTGCGTGCTGCCGGTCATTGCGCTCAAGATTTTCGGGTTCATCAAGCAGGCGGGCGAGTCGCCACGGCGGATTCTGGCGCTGGGGTTCACCTTTGTCGGCGGCATCTTTGCGTGGTTTTTCTTCCTCGCCGCGCTGATTGTCAGCTTCAAGCTGGCAGGGCATCAATTGAACTGGGCGTTTCAATTCCAGCACCCTGCGTTTGTGGCGGTGATGGTGGTGATCCTCCTGCTATTCGCGCTCAATCTTCTCGGGATTTTCGAGATCGTCCTGCCGGGGCGCCTCCAAGCGAAAGTCTATGACGCCGCAGGGGGCGAGGGCTACGCGGGCACCTTCTGGCACGGGGTCTTTGCCACGCTCATGGCCACGCCCTGCACCGCGCCGTTCCTTGGCTCGGCGCTCGGGTTTGCGCTCGCGGCGCCGGCGCCGACGGTTTTCGCGATGTTCGGCTCCATTGCCGCAGGGATGAGCTCGCCGTATGCAGTGCTGGCGATCAAGCCGGCATGGCTGCGGTATTTGCCGAAGCCGGGCATCTGGATGGTCCGGGTCAAGCAGGCGCTCGGCGTCCTGCTGATGGGGACTGTCGTCTGGCTTGGCTGGGTGCTCGTCGAGCAATTGACCCCGCGCACCGATACCTTCCCGGCGGAACTGGCCAGCGCCCTCGCAAAGCACCAGATCGTCTTCGTCGATTTCACGGCCGACTGGTGCGTCAATTGCAAGGTCAACGAGCACCTCGTCCTCGACAGCGGCCCGGTGCAGGATGCGTTTAAACAGAAGGGCGTTATTCTCGTAAAGGCCGATTGGACCCGGGGCGACGAGGATATTACTGCCTACCTGCGCAAATACGGCCGGGCCGGCGTTCCCTGCTACGTCGTTTTCTCCCCGGATGGCCGTCCCACCGTCTTGCCTGAGGTGATTACCAAGGATATAGTGCTCGACGCGCTCAGCCAGGCAGCTTCCTGAGCACAACCAAAAGCCCCTTTTGATCGTTAAACCACATACACCCATGAAAACTCGACTCACCCTGCTCCTCGCGTTCGTCTCCGCCACGGCCTTCGCGGCTCCCCAACCGGGCGATCCCGCCCCGAACTTCTCGCTGACTGACGTCAACGGCCAGAGCCATTCCCTCGCCGATTACAAAGGCAAATACGTCGTCCTGGAGTGGAACAACCCCGGGTGCCCCTTCGTGCACAAGCATTACGACTCCGGCAACATGCAAAACCTGCAGAAGCAAGCCGAGTCCAGGGGCGTCATCTGGCTGACCGTCAACTCCGGGGCGGCGGGTAGACAGGGTGCGACGACGAACGAGATCAAGGGCTTCCTCTCGAGCGAACACGCAGCGCCCACCGCGTACCTGATCGACTCGGAGGGCAAAGTGGGCCGCCTGTATGGCGCCAGGACCACGCCGGACATGTATATCATTGGCCCGAACGGGAAGCTGATCTACGACGGCGCCATCGATAACAAGCCGACGCCCGATCCCGAGGATATCCCGGGCGCGACCAATTACGTGAAGGCGGCGCTTGAGGAATCGATGGCCGGCAAGCCGGTCGAGGTCACCACCAGCAAGCCCTACGGTTGCAGCGTCAAGTACGGCGGAACGGATTAGTCCACCCTGGCGCCGCCGCCCATGCCGACGCGCCGGTTTCTGCTCCTGCTGATTCCATTGCTGCTGGCTGGATGCGACCATCAGTCGCTCCACCAGCAGGTGGAACTGGAGCGCCAATTCAGTGCGCGGGAAGACCGGATGTATGCCGAGCAGGCTGTGCGTCAGATCGAGAAGACCTACTGGACCCTGCGCGATCACACATGGATGGGCAGGCTGCCGGACGGGAGCGTTGTTTGCCTTGAGGGGCCGCACGCCACCGCTGCCCCGCTCCCGTCGCGCGCCTTCTACAGCGGGTGGCACCTGCAACTGACCATCACCAGCGACGATTGGCGCACCTATCCGGCGTCAGGCCACACGCAGCCCTTCCAGGCGGTCTATGCCATCACCCGCCACGGCGTCGATAACTGGAAGATTGATGTTACCAGCGGGCCGACCACCGCGCCGCTCCAACGTGAGGATGTGGCGCTCATCAACGAGTAGAGCGTCACAAGACGATGGACGGCTTGGTTTTAGCCGCAGATTAACGCAGATTAGCTCAGATTATTCGGGAGGATGATGTGGGCTCTGGATAGGAGCACTCTATTACGCCTCGTGCAGCGCGACCGGCTATTGCGGTCGAGTCGTCTTGCAAAGCGAATGCGCCCGTTAACCTTCTTAATAATCTGAGTTAATCTGTGGCTAAAAGAGCACCTTACACCCGCTCTACCGGAACCCCTGCCTTCTGCCGCGCGCGGGCTTCCTTTACCAGCGTCGCATAAGTCTGCGATGGGCAATCGCCCAGGAAATCCACGGCCAGGCGGTCTGTGCCACTTAGGTAATCCAGGGCATATAACCCGAACCGCGGTGTAAACGATCCCCATTCGTAGTTATCAAACAATGACCAATGCATGTAACCAAAGATCGGTATCCCCTCGTCGGTTAATCGCTCCACTTCATTCACGTGGGCGCGGAGAAATTCGCTGCGCGTCGCCTTGTCCTTGCGCGGGAAGTGCTCGTTATTGAATCGCCGCCGCAATGCCATGCCATTCTCGGCAATCAGGATCGGACGATTGAAATCCTCCGTGTAGAGCTTGCAAAAAAATCGCAGCCCGCTCGGAAGCACATTCCAGTCCCACCACTTGGCCGTGACGGAATTCATGATCCAGTCGTGAAAAGAGCGGCTGCGGCTCTCGTGATCCCACCAGACCGGCAGGCGGAAGATATGCGCGGCGAATGGATCGTAGTAATCCAGGCCGATAAAATCGATCAATTGCGAGCGCGGCGATCCATAGATCGCATCCAGCGCGGGCGCGAACTTCGACGCGTTAAACCACTCGCCGCCCAGCGCGTTGCTCATCCGCTTGATCATCATGCCGAAAAGAGAGGGCAGATCTTTCCGGAGCGGGATTTCCGCCGCGCGGAAGGCCTCGTCGAATCGCTTCCGGCACCGGCAGATATAATCCTCGATATCCTCCCGCGGGATGCCACGCTCCGCGGCGGCGACAAGGTCGAGAAAGAATTTATCCAGCCAGTATAAGTCGCTGCAGTAGTTATTAAAGGTAATCACCGGCGCTTCCCACCCGCGAGACGCGTATAAGTCATGCAGACAATTATAAGCCCGAATATGCGCGCCCAGCAGACCGTTGACGGCGTTGTTGATCGATTGCAGTCCGGGTGTTCCCTTGCCCGGGAATTGCATCCCGAGATAGGTGTTGAAGACCAGCATGTTCGGCTCGTTGATCGTGATGATCACATGCACCGGGTCATGCCCGGCGGCGATCAATCGCCCGTTCAAATACTCGATGCTCTTCGCAACGTATTTCTCGAACAACTCCGGCGTCGTGGGATCCAGCCACGGATCGGTCCCGAGCCATGCGGGATGGGTAAAGTGATGAAGCGTCAGCACCGGCTCCAGGTGTTGTTCGCGGCAAGCGGCGAGCATTTGCGCGTAATGCTCCAGGGCGTCCATGTCGAACGGGGGCGGCGCCGCCTTGCCATCCTTGTATCCCGGCTGGATGCGGCTCCACTCGATCCCGAGCCGGAAAGCGTTCAGCCCCAACCCGCGCACCCGCTTGAAATCCTCCGCATATCGCGTCCAGAAATCCGAGGCCCTGCCGATCGGAGCCACGCGCCCCTTCTCTTCCGGCCGCGCCCAGTTGGTGCGGGGCTGACCGGGACCGTTGTAGCCGCCTTCGCTCTGGTACGCGGAGGTGGAGACGCCCCAGAGAAAATCGTGGGGCAAAACTGGCGGCGGATAATCCATGGAGCTGCGTTAAATTGCGGGGTCGGAAGTGTCAGGAACTCAATGGCACTTCGCCTGTCGCCGCCTGCGCGATTGCATCCCGCTGCCCGGCGTCGAGCTCCAGCGGGGGCAATTGATCGTTGATCAGCGTCTCCACGATGGTCTTTGCCGCGTTTGGGCGGCCCATTTCCCACGCGTTGCGCTTCATCGCCTCCAGGCGGCCAGGCTGGTCGAGCAACTGGTCGATCTTCCACGCCAGCGTGGTCAACTCGTTGGATTTGAGCGCGCATCCTTTTTCCAGAAGGTGATCGCTGTTGCGCTCCTCCTGGCCGGGGATCGGGTCGACGATGATCATCGGCAACGAAGAGGCCAGCGCCTCGGCCGTCGTCATCCCGCCCGGCTTGCCGATGAAGAGGTCGGAGATCTTCATATACTCCTGCATCTTGTCCGTGTAGCCGATCACCTTGAAGCGGTCCCCGTGCGGCGCGAGCATATCCTTGAGCCGGTGCCGCAGCTCATCGTTGCGCCCGCAAATGACGATGCCCTGCACATCGTGCCGCATCTGCAGCAGCCGGGCGACGACAAACTCCGCCGGTGTCACCCCCAGCGCGCCAGCCGAGACCAGCAGCGTCGTCTTGTCCGGGTGCAAATGGTTCTGGTACCGGATTTCCTTCCGGTCCACCGGATCGGCAAACGAGGGATCGACCGGGATGCCGGAGACGGTGACCCGCTCCGGAGGCAGCCCCAGGACATCGAGGTGCGCCTTGGTCTCCTCAATCGCCACAAAGTAGCGGTGAAACACGCGGGAGAGCCACATGGCGTGCATATCCAGGTCTGTCACCACGATGGAGAGATGCGCATCGAGCATGCCGCGCGAGATGAGGTGGGAGATGATGCCCACCGGCATAAAATGGGTGCAGACCGTGATGTCCGGGCGGAAATTGCGGATGAATTTCACCAGCGGCATGGCGCTCAGGCGGTCCAGTCGGAGGCGGAGCTGGTCGGTCTTCCAGGGTTCGTCGCTCTGCTTGTAAACCCAGCCGAGCACCTGCGGGGCGCTGCGAATGAGCTGGACGTAGAGTTTCGAGTAAAAATCGCGGAACAGCTTGTTCGTGTAGATCAGGGCATCCTTGTGTTCCACCGTCTCCACGCGGGGATCGCGGGCGAAGGTTTTCGCCAGCGCCTCCGCCGCCTTGACATGCCCGGTGCCCGCACTGGCTGAGAATATGAGTACGCGCTTTTTCATCAGGGGATAATGCTTATGCCGTTTAATTTATGGAGCCGGTCGAATCTTGCACTCTTAAAACGGACCAGTTGCCCCCCTTCAAAATCCCTTCCCTTCCAATCGCCCATTCCCTTAGCCTCCGCCGATGCTCGATATTCGTCTCATTCGGGAAAAGCCGGACTATGTGAAGGAGCGCCTCGCCACGCGTGGCGGCGACGCGGGGGCGCTTGTCGATGCGATTCTCGAGTCCGACAAGGTCCGGCGGACGCTCGAGACCCGGCTCCAGCAGCTCAACGGAGACCGGAAACGGATTTCGAAGGAGATCGGCGCCCATCGCGCCAAAGGCGCCGATACTTCGGACCTCGAGAGCCAGGTGCGCGGCATGGGCGACGAGATCACCCTTCTCAACCAGCAGACCGCCGAAGCTGACACCCGCCAGCGCGATCTGCTGCTCCAGATGCCGAATTTGCCCCACCCCGGCGCGCCCATCGGCAAGGATGCCGAGGACAACCCGGTCGTACGCACCTGGGGCGAAAAGCCGGCAATGACCGCGCCGCGCAGCCACATCGAGCTGGGCGCGGAGCTGGGCCTCTTCGATCTCGAGCGCGCGGCCCGCATGAGCGGCAGCGCCTTTGCCTGTTATATAGGGCAGGGGGCGCGGCTGGAGCGGGCGCTGATCAATTTCATGCTCGATTTGCATACGCGCGAGCATGGTTACACCGAGGTCAGCCCGCCGTTCGTTGTTCGCAAGGAGGCGCTCATCGGCACCGCGCAGTTGCCGAAATTCGAAGATCAGCTTTACCGGTGCGAGCGCGATGAGGTTTATCTCGTCCCGACGGCCGAGGTTCCCGTGACCAATTTCCACCGGGAGGAAATTCTTCCGCTGGCGGAGCTACCGAAGAAATTCGTCGCCTATACGCCCTGCTTCCGCCGCGAGGCCGGGGCGGCGGGCCTTGGGACGCGCGGGCTTATCCGGGTGCATCAATTCGACAAGGTGGAACTGGTGAAGTTGACCACGCCGGAGGCTTCCTACGCGGAGCTGGATACGCTGACTGCCAATGCCGAGAAGGTTCTGCAATCGCTCGGCCTTCATTATCGCGTCATCGAGCTCTGCACCGGCGACCTCGGCGCCAACGGGGCGAAGACCTACGACATCGAGGTTTGGGCTCCGGCGCAGAATGCATATTTGGAGGTATCGAGCTGCACGAATTTCGAGGACTTTCAGGCGCGCCGGCTGAGCCTGCGATTCAAGGACGCCGAGGGCAAAAATCGCTTCTGCCATACGCTCAACGGCTCCGGCACCGCGCTGCCACGTATTTACGTGGCGCTGCTGGAGACCTATCAGCAGCCGGACGGCTCCATCCTCATCCCGGAAGCCCTGAGGGGCCATTTCGGTGCCGAAAAAATCTCCAAAGCCTGACCTTGCAGGTCTGCCCCTCGCTGGTATTCCCCGCGACCGCCGTATTCTCGTCGGCGTTTCCGGCGGTGTGGATTCCGTGACCCTCCTCCACGCACTCGTCAGGGAGGGTTTCCGCAAGATCACTGTTGTTCACCTGGATCACGGCTTGCGCGGCCCGGCAGGGCGAGGGGATGCGCGCTTCGTCAAGTCCCTCTGCAGCCGGTTCAAGCTCCGCATCATTGCGGCACGCGCGGAGGTCGCCGCGCTAGCCCGCGTTGGCAAACTCTCCATCGAGACCGCCGCGCGGGAGGCCCGCTATGCTTTCTTCGCAAAGGCCGCGCGGCAGGCCCGCTGCCATACCCTCGTCCTCGCCCATCACGCGGACGACCAGGCCGAGACCTTCCTCTTCAACCTCCTGCGCGGGGGCGGTTCGGGCCTTGGTGGGATGCGGTCGCGGACCGTCCGGACCATTGACGGGGTAAGACTGGATATCCTTCGTCCCTGGCTCGGCGTATGGCGCGCTGAGATCGAGGCGTATGCGGCCGCCACCAAAATCCGCTATCGCGAGGATGCCACCAATGCCTCCCCCGATCACACCCGCAACCGCCTCCGGTTGCGCGTCCTGCCGATGCTGGCTGAGGAATTTGGCCGCGATATCCGCCAGAGCCTTTGGCGTGCAGCCGAGGTCCTGGGCGCGCAGGAGGAGTGGCTGGACCAATCGCTGCGGCTCGACGGCGAAGAGCTCCCGGTCGCCCCGCTTCGTGCATTGCCAGAAGCACTCCAGCGCCACGCCATCCACCGCTGGCTACGCCGGATGCGCGTCCCGCAAATTTCCTTCGACCTGGTGGAAAGCATCCGCGCCATGATCCCGGAGGGCGCCACGACGGCGAAGGTCAATCTTCCCGGTGGAGCATTTGCGCGGCGGCGTGCGGGGCGACTTTTCGTCGAACGCGCAAGAGGTCAGGTTGGCGCGGATAAAGATTAGGGCGGTGGCCTTAAAGAGCCAGCCAGGAGCGGACTGCATTCTCCACCTTATCCATCGTCGCAGCGTCCACGACACCGATCCGGCGTTCGAGTTTTACATCCGGAATTGATGCAATCCCTTGAGCGTCGAAGGCCCCGTCAGGCATGCCTCGCGATGGATGTGAAACCTCGTACTGGGTGCCCCTCACACTAGTGGTGCGGATAACGTACGTCACCACCGCACGCTCCTCGTTCCTGTAATCGACGCTCAAGATCAATACGGGGCGAACCTTCGCGACAAAGCCGAGATCGGCCATCCAGATCTCACCGCGTCTTGCCCTGGGCATGCGATTGCTCCTCCTCGTCATACATGGCGAAAAGGGCTTCTGAAGCGCCAACCATCGCCTGATGTTCCTCCAACCATGCCAGCAGCCGCTTGTAATCGTCCGGCGGCAATTTTTCGATGGCGGCTTCGATTTCAGCTACCGTGCTCATGGTGGAAGCTTACCGGTTCCCGCCGGTGTCGGCAAGGTCACTTTCCGTTAGCTGGAGCGATGGCGACCTTGCGGGTCATAAATCCCCTCCGCCGGCGTTGATCCCGCCGCGCGAGGCAGATACACTCCGGCCCCAGAATGCCCCGCAACCTCACCCCCATCCAGCAATTGGTGGCATTCCTGGTCGCCGTGCCGTGCATCTACCTCTTCATGGTGGCGCTGGGGCGGTGGCTCAAGCGGCACGCGCGTGTGCAGTTGAGCGTCATGTACAAGCTCTTTGGCGCGGTGCTCGCCATTTACGTCCCGATGCGACTGCTCGGCTGGACCGGGTCGACGTACCCATACGAGCCGGCGGTCAGTCACGACCTCACCGCGGCCTGCATCCTCCTGGGCGTCATCTTCCTTCTCTCCCTTCTAAAGCGGTACCTCTGGGAGTTCTACTTCGGCGAGAAGCGGAAGATGGAGGTCCCCAAGTTCCTGCGTGAAATCTTCTCCGCCCTCTTCTTCATCGCGGCGCTGCTGGTGGTCCTCTCGCGCGTCTATGAAGTCCCGCTCTCCGGAGTGGTGCTCTCCTCCACAGTCGTCGTCGGCGTCATCGGCTGGGCGATGCAGGATCTCCTGAGCAACGTCATCTCCGGCGTGGCGTTGCAGCTCGGCAAGCCGTTCAAGGCCGGCGACTGGCTCATCCTGGACACCCAGCACGCCGAGGTCATCGAGGTCAACTGGCGCTCCACCAAGCTGCGCACCAATGACGATCATTACCTCGATATCCCGAACAGCTCCATCGTCCGCAGCACGATTGTCAATCTCTCCTACCCCAGCCATCTGCACGCCATGCGGATGCGGGTCGGCGTGGATGGGGAGGCGCCGCCGAACCAGGTGAAAGCGGTGCTCATGTCCGCCGCTCTCTCCTCCCGCGGAGTGCTCGCGAGTCCGCCCCCGAAGATATTCATGGTTGAGTTCGCCGACTCCTCCATCACGTATGAGGTCAAGTTCTGGATGGAGCATCACGCGGCGTACAACGAGATTTACGACGGCCTCCGCACGTCGGTCTGGTATGCGCTCCACCGGGCCGGGATCACCATTCCCTCGCCCATCCGGACCGTCCAGATCGAGCGCCGGAAGGACACCTCCTTCAAGCTGCCGGAGGAGACGCGGATCGCCATCCGCAACAAGCCGTTCTTTAAGTGCCTTACCGATGAGCAGGTCCAGAAGGTCGTCGGGGCCGCGCGTGTCTGCCTCTTCGGCAAGGGGGAGAAAATCGTCGAGCAGGGGGCGGAGGGGACATCGATGTTCGTCCTCCTCACCGGCGAGGCGGCGGTCTATGTGCATCATTCCGGCCAGCACGGCGAGCCGGTGCGGGTCGCGGGCGTGGGTCCGGGCGAGTACTTCGGCGAGATGTCGCTGCTCACCGGGGCAGCGCGCAGCGCAACGGTCATTGCCACGGCCGATTGCGAAGTGCTGGAGATCGCCAAGGCCCAGATCGCCGCGATCCTTCAGGAAAACACCGCCCTGCTGACCACCCTCAGCGAGATGCTGGCCCAGCGGCAAATGGAAAACGAGAAAGCCGGCGCCACGCAGCACGAGGATGCCGCCGCCGCAGGCAAGAAGGATGAGTACGCAAAGGGGTTCCTGAAGGTCCTGGCGCGGTTTTTTGATTTGTAGGGTTCAGTACCCTTCCCCGGCCAGCAACTTCGTCGCCGCGAACTCCATCAGCGGCGCCCCGGCCTTGAACATCCCGCGCTCCTTAATAATGGGACGGACGCTCAGTTTCTCTCCCACGATGTCCACCGTCATCCGGCCGCTCATCGGGAGGAAGCTCCCTGTATTGATGATCGTCCTTGGCCCGCGCCGCCAGCAGCCGGAAAAATGGGTGTGCCCGATCAGGACGAACCGCGCCCGCGGCCGGAAGACCCGCGCGAGCGCCTCCGCCTTGGCCGGGGTGACCGCCCATGAGTGAATGATCTGCAACGGCCGCCATGGGGGCCAGCACTCGCGCAGTACCGTGCGGATCGCGGAGAGATTATCCCGCCGCATCCGCGATTTGCGCATCTCGATGGAGAGGGCAGCCCGTTTGCTCGCCTTCAGCCGCTTCTCAAAATCAAGGAATGAGTCCTCATCCAGGCTCGCCAATTCCCGCGAATGCGCCTCGGCGATGATTTCCGACTCATGGCTCCAGGGGGAGATATCGTGAAAAAGCAGGTCGCCGTGGGTCACCAGCACCGCCCCATCGACCAGGTCCACGTGGCAGAGCTCCGAGAGGATGGGGTCGTGATTGCCATTGATGAAAATGGGGCGCACCCCGGCCTCGGCGCACGCCTCGCGCATCAGGCCGGCATTGTGCATCCCGATGCGGCGGCCCTTCAGGTAACGCAGCTCGACGGTGTCGCCGTTGAAGATGACTGTTTTCGCGTCCCGCAACAGCGGGATCAACTGGCTGGGCTGCTCGATGATGCTGGCGGGATGGCCGAAGTGCAGGTCGGACAGAATCCGGATGGGCTCTTCGAGCGGGGTGGCCTGTTGCTGAGGCGTCTCAATCATTCAGTCGCCCGCAAGGTAAACCGGATTGTCTCGGGGCCGAAAGGGGAAACAGTCGCAAACGACGCGGGTGTCCGGCATTTTGCCGCTCCTCGCCGGGGAGCGGACCGGGGAGGGGAGAGGGATGCAACACTTAAGCGGGCGTTGGGCACGATTTTTGCACTCACAACGGGTCGACTTTATGAAATACAGCCTGCTCGCCCTCTGTCCGGCCCTGCTGCTCGCCTCCTGCGCTGACGTGCGGATCACGCATACCGACGTCGCCACCGGGGCGACCAACCCCAGCGCCATCTACATCAAGCCCTTTGACGTGAGCGATTGCACGTTCATCGGGAAAAACACCTCCAACGGCGAGCGGGCGATCAAGGAATCGCTGGCGCCCGCGGTATTTGCCGAGGACCTCAAGGAGGAACTCGAGCAGATCGCCCCCGCGCTTGTGCTCAAGCCCGGTGATTACCCCACCAGCGGCTGGCTGGTCGAGGGCAGCCTCGATCGCGTCGATGCCGGCCACCCCGGCGAGCGCGGCGCATCCCTTATCGGCGCATTGCATCACGGCGCATCCCATATCATGATCCACGTTCGGGTGATCGACCTCGATCTTGAGAGGATTCATGAGCAGGACGCCAAGGACTCCGGCGTTACGATCGCCGTCGCCACCGATAGCACCGACGTCGCCAACAGCGTTACCACCACGACCGTCACGACCGGCACCTCCGCAGTCGCCACCAGCGGCACCACGGGCGCGACTGCAGCAGCCGCCGGCACCGATGTAACGGCCAGCGCCACTCCGGCGCCCGTTACTCATATCTTTAAGAGGAAAAAGGGCGTCGTGATCTACGAGTTTGACATGGCTGGCGGCAGTAAGGCCACCGGTGCCCTCGGCTCGATCACCGCCCCTGGTCTCGGTTACGCCCCGATGTTTGACTACCGCAATGCCGCCGAGCGCGTGTACGAGGCCCTGGACCCCGACGAATTCAAGTTCGGCCTCCGCGACTCGCCCACCATCCGGTAGGCAGCCGCCTTTCCCCACTTTTCCCACCCCGCGCCAGAGCCCGGTCCCCTCCAGGACCGGGCTCTTCTTTTGTAGCAGGGCTGCGAGTCCTCGTCCGATCCAAACCGCCAAACTGGCGCTTTTATTGTCAGGAATTGTCCCCGCCCGTTTGTTTTGTTGCCAAGCGCCGGGCCGCAGTTACGCTTTCCGGCCTGAAAGTAATTCCGAATGCCTGACCTGCGCAGAATCTTCGCCATCAGCGGCGCCGTGCTGGCCGCCGCCCTCCTTTTCTCCCTGCCGCGGGCCGTCGCGCAGGATGCCACGGCGTACTCCGTGGTCGATAACGCGAGTGGCCACGTTTTGCTCTCGCGCGACGCCAATAAAAAGCTGGGCATCGGCAGCCTCACCAATATTGCCACTGCCATGGTCGTGCTCGACTGGCTGGACCTGAGCAAGACCGACCTCGGCGCGATGGTCACCATCCCCCCGGAGGCCACGGGTTACCCCGAGAACCCAATCGGGTTCCAGCCCGGCGACCAGGTGAGCATTCGCGACCTGCTCTACGCCTCGCTGATGCAGTCCGACGACATCGCCACCTCCTCGCTGGCACTGTACGTGGGGCGGGATTTGCCCACCACCGCCACGGATGAGACACCGATGCAAGCCTTTGTCGCCCAGATGAATGCACTGGGCCGCAAGCTGGGCCTCCGCAGTACGCTCTTTGTCGATGCCACCGGCCTGGAACTCAACGAGCGCCGACCCGGGTACTCATGCGCCGCGGACATGGCGACTCTCGCCCGCTATGCGATGAATCGCTCCCAATTCCGTTTTTACGTCTCCCAAAAGGCGCGGCAGATTTCCATCAGCCACGTTTACGGAATCCCGACCGGTTACCAGCTCGTCAATACCAACGAGCTGCTGGATATCGACGCCATCGACGGCGTGCGCACCGGCACCAATCACCGCACCGGCCCGTGTGTCATCATCTCCGCGGCGAAGGCCCCGGAATCCGTCCAGCAGGGTGAGAATTACATCATCACGCCACGCCGGCTCATCGTCGTGGTGCTCGGCTCGGATCGCCGATTCGATCTCGCGCACCAACTCCTGCTGAGCGGCTGGCAATCCTACGATCAATGGGCAGCCGCCGGCCGTCCCATGAAAGGCAGTTAGCACTGTTATCCCACGTTCCTCCCCGGAATCGTCAAGCCAACCAAACACAGACCATGGAACGCAGAAGAATCGGAATATTGAACAGCGGCGGGGATTGTCCCGGCCTCAACGCGGTATTGCGCGGCTCGGTGCGCGCGGCGATGAAACTGGGATGGGAGGTGGTGGGATTCAAGGATGGCTTTGAGGGGCTCCTGCCCCCGGGGCGTTTCATGATGCTGGACCGGCACAAGACCGCCGGCATCATGCCGCTGGGCGGCACCATCCTGGGCACGACCAACAAGGGCCACTTCGTGGCGAAGGTCGGCGCGCACGGCGACAAGGCGGTGGTTGCCGAGGAAATTATCGAGCAGGCTCGCGCGGTCCTCAAGGGGCTGCGCGTGGAAGGCCTCATCATCATCGGCGGAGACGGCTCGCTGAGCACCGCGCTTCAATTGCACGAGGCCGGCATCCCGGCCGTAGGCGTGCCGAAGACCATCGATAACGATCTCGCCGCAACGGCCATGACCTTCGGGTTCGACTCCGCGGTCGCCTGCGTGGCGGATGCGCTCGACCGGCTTCACACCACCGCCACCAGCCACCGGCGCGTCATGGTTATCGAGGTCATGGGCCGGCATGCCGGCTGGATCGCCCTTTACGGCGGTCTCGCGGGCGGCGCGGATGTGATCCTGCTGCCGGAGATTCCTTTCGATTACGAGAAGGTCGCCGAGGCCGTGCGCAAGCGCACTGAGGATGGGTGCCTTTCCACGATGATCGTCGTCGCCGAGGGGGCGATGCCCAAGGATGGCACCATCCGCACCCGGGCCACCACCAGCGGCGAGTATCGCCTCGGCGGCATCGCCGAGAGCGTGGCGGATGAAATCTCCGCCCGCACCGACCGCGAAGTGCGGGTGTGCGTGCTGGGCCACCTCCAGCGGGGCGGCGCGCCCACGACACTGGACCGCATCCTTGGCACCCGTTTCGGCATTCACGCCGTGGAGATGATCGCCACCGGCAAATACGGCCACATGGTCTCCTACCAGAATTACCTCGTCACCGAGGTCCCGATCGCCGAAGCCGTCAACCGCCTGCGCCTCGTCTCCCCCGAGGGCCAGATGGTCAAGACCGCCCGTGCCGTGGACATCGAGTTCGGGGATTAAGAACGCAGACCGCGCTACCGGCTTACCGCCAGCACCGGCGCGACGATGGGCACGTCCGAGAGCGCGTCCATGATCGGGCGCGGGAAGACGCCGAAGATGAAAATCGCGGTCACCAGGCAGGTGATCGTGAAGCTGGCCAGCGGCGAAACAGGGATGGCCGTCTCCGCGGCCGGGTCCAGCCAGTACATCGCGCGCACCACCTTAAGGTAATAGTAAAACCCAGCGCCAACCGTCACGATACCGATCGCACTCAGCACGTAATGCCCCTGGTCGATGGCCGCCGCGAAAACGAAGAACTTCCCAAAAAATCCCGCCGTTAACGGCACCCCGGCGAGCGAAAGCATCGCGATCAGCAACGCAAACGCCAGCCCGGGCGAGCGCTTGCCCAGTCCGTTGAAATTGGCGATGTCATCGCCGCCCGTGGCATTCGCCACCACCACGATGACGATGAAGCTCAGCAGCGTCATCATGAGGTATCCGGCGAGGTAAAAGCCAATCGCCGAGCTCGCGCCCGGCCCGGAGAGACTGGCCACCGCGATCAGGAGGTAACCCGCGTGGGCAATGCTCGAGTACGCCAGCAGGCGCTTCAGGTTGTTCTGCGGCAGCGCCGCGAGGTTGCCGTACAGCAGCGTGAACGCCGCGACCGCGGAGAGAATCGCAATCACCTTGTCATGCAGCACCGGCACCGAGAGGAATGTCTCCACCACGCGGATCAGCACCACAAACCCCGCCGCCTTCGAGCCCACTGAAAGAAACGCTGTGATCGGCGTCGGTGCGCCTTGATACACATCCGGCACCCAGAACTGGAACGGCACCGCCGCGACCTTGAACCCGAGTCCCATCAGCACCAGCATGAAGCCGAAGAGCAGCGGGCCCTGGCAGCTTGGCAGGAAGCGCATCGCCGTCGCGCATTGCGCAAGGTTGGTCGTCCCGGTGATCCCGAAGATCCATGTCACGCCGTACACAAAGAACCCGGTCGAGAGCGCCCCGAGCACGAGGTATTTCACGCCAGCCTCCAGCGAATTCGAGTTTCGCCGCATGTAGGCGACCAGGATGTAGAATGAGATCGTCACCAGCTCCAGCGAGACGAAGATCATTGTAAAATCGACTGCCGACGCCATCCACATCAGGCCCGCGCAGGTAAAGATCGGGATCGTATAAAACTCCCCGATGCCCGCATCCGAGTGCGCGCCGTAGATGAACTTGCGGACCACGTCGCGGTACTCCAGCGAGATGACCAGGACAATGATCGTCGTCAGCAGCGCGAACCGCTTGAAGAAGAGCGCGAGCGCATCCGCCGTGTAAAACTGCATCGCACCGGTCGGCGGCCCGCCGATATTGATCGTGGGCGTGGCGAAGAAACTGGCGATGAGGATAATGGTCAGCGCGGCGATGCCCATGCCCGCGACGAACCCCTTCTCGCGATCCTGCGCAAAGGACTCGTAGATCAGGAGAAAGAGTCCGGTGATCAGGACTGCGACTTCGAGAAAGACAGGCTGGATCATCTTAGTAGGGGTGGTAGGTCCAGTTTGGCAATTGGAGCAGGCCGGGGGCGCTCAGTGATTGCGCGAGCACCGGCTTCACAAGGCCGACGATCAGGCCGGGGAAGAAACCGGCCAGCATCAGGACCGCGAGCAGGAGAATGATCGGCCAGCGCAGCGTGGTGACATCCTTGAGGCCGGCCCAGCGTTCATTGATCGTGCCCTGGAAGACCGCACGATAACCGCGCAGCATATAAACGGCGGAAATGACGACCCCCCACAGCGCCAGCAGCGTGGCGACCTGCCATTGGGAATAAGGGGATGCGGTGCCGTTCTTGAACGCGCCGAAAAACACGAGGATCTCCGAGGCGAAATTGGCAAACCCCGGCAGGCCGATGGAAGCGAACGCCGCGAGCCCGAAGGCGAATCCCAGGACCGGCATCGGCTTCGCAAGGCCGCCCAGTTCCGTAAAGACCAGCGTCCCCGTGCGCTCGCGCACCTGCCCGGCGATGGCGAAGAGCGCGGCGATCGAAAGCCCGTGCGCGAACATCAGCAATGCCGCGCCCGTGGTGCCGATGAGATTGAGCGACGCGAACCCGAGAAAAATATACCCCATGTGCATCACGCTCGAGTAGCCGAGCATCAGGTCGAGGCGCTTCTGGCCGATTGTCGCAAGGCCCGCGTAGAGGATATTCCCCAGCAGCAGCACGAGCAGCAGCCCGGCGTAATGCTGCGCGGGTCCCGGCAGCAGCGGCAACGCGATCCGGAGCAGGCCGTACAGGCCGAATTTCTTGAGTACGCCCGCGTGCATCATCGCCGCCGGCGTCGGCGCGGAAGCGTAGGCAGTCGGCGCCCAGGTATGGAACGGGAAGAGCGAGATCAGGATTCCGAAGCCGAAGAGCAGCGCCAGGTAGATCGCATTGCGGGAGCCCGGATTGATCAGCGCCGCATGTTGCTGGAGCACCGTGATATCAAACGTCCGCTGCTCCACCGGGAAGCTGAAGTAGAGCCCGATCAGTCCCAGCAGCAGGATAAAGCTCCCGACCGCGAGATAGATCGTGATCTTCCACGCAGCCGATTGCCGGTCGCCCGTGCCCCAGATGCCGATCAGCAGGAAAGTCGGGATTAGCGCCAGCTCGTGGAACGCGTAGAAGAAAAAGAGATCGAGCGAAGCAAACGCCCCCATCGCCCCAGCCGAGATAAAGAGCAGCGAGGCAAAATATGCCGGCTCGTTCCCGCTTACCTCCGGCGCCACCCAGAGCGCCGCCACCGTTACAATGGCTGTCAGCAGCAGCATGATGAGGCTCAGCCCATCGACCCCGAGCAAAAATTGCAGATGCCAGTCTGGCAAAATTGGCACCCGTAAAATCTCCTGATACCCGCCCGTCGCCGAGTGATAACCCAGCAGCGCCCCCAGCGTGATCAGCAGATTCAGCCACGCCGCGCCATTGGCCGTCTTGCGCACCGGCGCCCCCAGCAAAACTGCCGCGGCCGCCAAAATAGGAACGAGAATCAAAAGTAAAAGCATGAGCGTCTATTCCTCCCGATCAGCGTGGTTATGGGAAATCGCGTTCATCGGCTAAAAAGAAAATAGTAAATCAGCACCACCGACCCGGCCCCAAAGAGAAAGCCGTAGGCCTGCAGATTCCCCAATTGCAGGAACCGCAGCACAAACCCCGCGACCCACGCCACGCTGCTGAGGCCGCGCACAATCGCCCCATCGAGAATCCAGCGATCGAACGTCGCCGTGAGCGATGCTGCGAGGTCCTGCGTCCAGGCGATGAGCGTCTGGTAAAATTGATCGATGTAAAAGCGGTTCGCCAGCAGCGGGATGACAATTGGGTCCGAGTCCTTGCCCTTGTAAATCATCCAGGCGAATCCCGCTCCCGCGAGGAACACGAACACCGAGAGCCCCATCAACCCCATGTTCATCGGCTCCTGCGGCACCGCGAGAAATTTGCCCGCGAAAAAGTGATACCCTGCGAACACCGACGGGATCGCCAGGATGATCAACGGCACGGTCATCACCGCCGGCGGCTGATGCCCATCGCGTGCATGTTCAGATCGGGTATGCCCCCAGAAAACCACCACCATCAGGCGGAACATGTAGAAAGAGGTAAGACCCGCCGTGCAGAGCGCGAGCACGTAAATGACCGGGTGCCCGTGCCCCGCCGCGGAGATGATCGAGTCCTTGCTGAAGAATCCCGCGAGGCCCGGGCAGCCCGTCAACGCGAGCGTGCCAACGAGGAAAGTGAGGAAGGTCGACGGGAGCCGGTTCTTCAGCCCGCCCATCTTCCAGATGTCCTGCTCGTGATGCGTCCCGTAGATCACTGCGCCGGAGCCGAGGAACAACAAGGCCTTGAAGAAGGCGTGGGTAAAAAGGTGATACATCGCCGCATCGTCCGCCGCCATGCCGACCGAGCAGACCATGTAACCGAGCTGCGAGAGCGTCGAGTAAGCCAGGATGCGTTTGATGTCATTCTGCTGCGTCGCGATGAGCGCCGCGCCGACCGCCGTGGTGATGCCGATGAACGCGATGACCGATTGCGCCGCCGGCGACGCCTGCACCAGGAAGAACACGCGCGAAAGCATGTACACGCCCGCCGCGACCATCGTCGCCGCATGGATGAGCGCGGAGACCGGTGTCGGGCCTTCCATGGCGTCCGGCAGCCAGACATGCAGCGGGAATTGCGCTGATTTGCCGACCGCGCCGCAGAAGATCAGCAGCGTCGCCACCGCGAGGAAACCGGGATGCTGCGCCAGCCCCGGCGCGGCCGCCTGGAGATCGCCGAAGTAGATCGACCCGGTCGACACCCAGAGCATCAGGATGCCGAGCATGAACCCGAAATCGCCGATGCGATTGCAGATGAAAGCCTTGTTCGCGGCCGCGGGGGGCGCCGGCTTGTCGAACCAATGCCCGATCAGGATATAGGAGCTGACACCAACCAGTTCCCAGAAGATGAACATCATCACGAAGTTGTTCGCGAGGACGATCCCGAGCATCGAGAACATGAAGAGCGACAACCCGGCGAAGTAGCGCGATTTCCCCTCGTCCTCGTCCATGTACCCGAGCGAGTAGACATGGATCAGCAACCCGATGCCGGTGACGACAAAGAGCATCGCCTTGCTGAGTTGATCCACCGTGAATCCGATGGAGACCGAAAAGAGCGGACTGATGTCCAGCCAGCGGTATTCGCTCAGCACCGGTCCATGCATGCTGAAAATACAGCACGTGGCCAGGAACGAAACCGCGCACGCCGCCACGGAGATATACGCACTGATATTGCGCAGCCGCTGCGTGAAGAGCGCGATGAAGGCCGCGCTCAGGAGCGGGGTGAGAAGAATGATCCAGGGAAGAGCCATTTAAAACTTCATTGAGCTGATGTCCTCCACGTGGGTGGTCTGCCGCGCGCGGTAAAGAGCAACGATCACCGCGAGCCCGACCGCGACCTCCGCCGCCGCCACGGTAATGATGAAAAAGACGAGCATCTGCCCGCTGTAATTTGGCAGGCCCAGTTGCACCCGGAACCGCGAAAACGCCACCAGCGAAAGATTCGCCGCGTTCAGCATCATCTCCAGGCACATGAAGATGATGATGATATTGCGCCGCAGCAGCACTCCCGCAAAACCGATGCAAAACAGCGCCCCGCTCACCAATAGATAATCGTTCAGCGTCAGTTCCATTACTTCAGCTCCCGTTTGCTCAGCACCACCACCCCGATCGTCGCCACCAGCAGCAGCACGCCGATCACCTGGAATGGCAAATTATAACTCGAGAAAAGGATATGGCCCACGTTTTGCACATCCTGCAGCCCGGCATCGGAAGTCGCCAGGTGCGGAAACGTCTGGCCGCCGAACGGCAACTCCTGGACCACCGCGAAAATCTGCGCAAAGAACGCTGCCGCCACCACGATCCCGCCGATGAGGACGCCGATGTTGAATTTCCGGCGCTCCTCCGCCTTGAGGTCCAGCAGCATGATCACGAAGAGAAACAGGACCATCACCGCGCCCGCGTACACCAGGATCTCGATGATCCCGATGAAGTAGGCATCCAGCATGAAGAATAGCGCCGAGAGAAAGACAAACGACACCACGAGGCTCAGCGCGCTGGCAACCGGGTTGCGGTTGAGCACCACTGCGACCGCGAACCCCAGCATCAGGGCCGCGAAGAGCCAAAAGAAAACGGGAAGCATTTTTTACTTAAGCGGGTTCCACTTGAAGACCAGTCCCTCGAGCGTCCCGCCGATCTCGTAGAGCTTCTTCTTGTCGTGTACCATCTGGTCCCGGCTGAAGCCGGTGATGGCGTAATCCTTGCGCAGGAAGATGGCCTGCTCCGGGCAGACTTCCTCGCACATGCCGCAATAAATGCAGCGGGTCATGTCGATATCGAATGCCTGCGGGAATTTCTCCACCTTCGACCATTTGCTCTCCGCCGGCAGCTCGCCCGGATGGATGCGGATGGCGCGCGGCGGGCAGATGAACTCGCACATCTGGCAGGCCACGCAGCGTTCCCGGCCCTTTTCATCCTTCACCAGCGCCGGCGCGCCGCGGTAATAGGGCGGCATGCTGGTGTCCCACTTTTCCTCCGGGTATTGCATGACCACCCTGGTCTTGCCGGTGATCATGTTTTTAAAATGCCGGAGCGTGATGATCAGGCCGCCGACGACCTGGGGAAGATACATCTTCTCCCAGATGGTGAGCTTGGGGCGTGTGACGGTGTAGGCCATGGCTATTTCGGGATAAACGCCAGTATGAAGGCGGTGAGGAAGACGTTGGCGAGGGCGATCTCGAAGAAGAAAATCCAGCCGAGCCGCATGAGTTGGTCGTACCGGAAACGCGGGAGCGTCCAGCGGACCCAGATGAAGAAGAGAAGGAGCAACGCCACCTTGCCGAAGAAGACGGCGATATTCACCAGACCCCAGATCGGTGCGGGGAAGATATGGAGGAATTCCAGTCCGCCATTGCCGGCGCCATCGGGGATAAAGGGGCAACTCCACCCGCCGAGGAAGAGCGTCACGATCAGCGAGGAACCCGCGATCATCGCCGCGTACTCGCCCAGGAAGAAGAGGGCGAACTTCATCGACGAATACTCCGTGTGATAACCGCCGACGAGTTCCTGCTCAGCCTCGGGCAGATCAAACGGGAGCCGGTTGGTCTCCGCGAACATCGAGATCGTGAAGATCACGAACGAGATGAAAATCGGAATCCAGAGAACGATCTGCGACAGGTGCGGGAAGCCAATGCCGCCTTTCAACAACGGCAGGAGCAGCCAGCCGTTCTTCGCCTGGTAATTGACGATGTCCGTCAGGTTCAGCGTGCCGAGGATGAGGAAGAGCGGGATGACCGAGAGGCCGAGGCAAAGCTCATAGGAGATCATCTGCGAGCTCGACCGGATGCCGCCGAGGAAGGAGTACTTCGAGTTCGAAGACCAACCCGCGAGCACGATCCCGTAAACGCCCAGCGACGAGAATGCAAAGATGAACAATGGCCCGATGTTCACGTTGGCGATGCACATCGGGAACCCGAAGAGCGTGCTGCCAAACGGGATGACCGCCAGGCTCACGATCACCGCGCCGATGCCGAGCGCCGGGGCAATCCAGTAATAGAACTTATTGACGTGCGCCGGTGTGAAATCCTCCTTCAGGAGCAGCTTCACCGCATCCGCAATCGGTTGCCCGAGCCCGCCAAGGAAGGGCGAAAAATCCTTCTTCGCCCCGAACAGCGTGACCGGAAATCCCACGCGATTCGGCCCCAGCCGGTCCTGGATCAGCGCGCACACCCGGCGCTCCGCATAAACAGTGTACGAAACCATCGTCAGCACGATCACCAGCACCGCGATTGTCTTGGCAATCGAAGTCAGGATCAAAATCCAATCGATGGAATAGATAAGGTCCATTTAAGCGGGGCCGTGAGGGTTCAAGTTCAAGTGTAAGTTCAAGTGGGCGTTGTCGTGGGTGAGGCGGTCTTGGGCGCAGGGGCGCCCTCACCGGTCTCCAGGTTCAATTGCACGCCCAGGTCGCCAATTTTGCTCAAGCTCAGCCCCGCCATCTCCGGCACGGCCGCCACGATTTGCTTGAACACATCCTCGATCATGTAAATCCCGTTCGCGCCGGAAACCCCTTGCAGCAGGTCCCGGATAATCTCCCAGTCATCCCGCGCCGCGCCTGTCGCTTCGATGGCGCGATTGAGCCGCTGGAGCCGGCCGTTCTTGTTGATCATCGACCCGCGCTTCTCGGCGAACCCGGACGAAGGCAGCACCAAATGCGCGAGCTTCGTGGTGCCATTCGGGTTGATATTGGTCGTGACGATGAGCTGTGCGTTCGCGATCTCCTCGCCCAATACCGTCGTCGCATCCTCGGCCAGGACGACGAGCGCCTTGATCGTGCGATTGCGCAAGCCGGTCGAGATCAACCCGAGCAATGACCCGGGTACGCCGCCCGTCACACCCATGAGCCGCGCGCCCGTGGTATTCGCGTTGCGATCGGTGCTCAGCAGGATTTTGTCGCCCGCCGCATTGTGCGGGATGATGTCGATGAGCGTCGTGCCGAGCGCCTCCGCAAGGCGGCGCGTCAGGAAAAGTTCCTCGTTGGTCGCGCTGCCGGAGGAGATGATCGCCACCTCGTCGCCGCGATATTTTTTCAACTCCGACGACGCGCGGCTGAGCGCGATCTCCCATTGTGTGATCTCGTTGCCGCCAGCGCCCTTGATCGTCGGATTGGTGAGGCGATCCGGGCTGTGGAGGTAATGGAAATTGAGCCGCCCATGGTCGCACATCCAGACGGAGTTCACGTCATTGTTCTCCCGCGGCGTCTGGCGATAGACGATATTCTCGCGGCTGCCGACCAGCGTATTGCAGCCAGTCGCGCAACTGGTGCAGAAGCTCTTCGTCTCCTTCAAAAACCAGACGCGCATCTTGAACCGGAAATCGGAGGAGGTCAGCGCGCCCACGGGGCAGATATCGACGGTGTTGAGCGAGTAATTGCTGTCCAGCGTCCGGTCCGGATGACATGCGATGGTCGAGTGGCTGCCGCGATCCACGAAGCCGAGCACGTCATCGTGCGCGACCTCTTTCATGAACCGGATGCAGCGCGAGCAGAGCACGCAGCGCTCGGCATCCAGCGTCACGCGCGGGCCGACTTCGACGTTCTTCGGCTTCTTGACCTTGTGCTCGAGGAAACGTGAGCCGCCGTTCCCATACTCGACGGAAAATTCCTGCAGCTTGCACTCGCCCGCCTGGTCGCAGATCGGGCAATCGAGCGGGTGATTGATCAGGAGAAATTCCATCACACCCTGCCGGCATTCCTTGACCATCGGGGAGTCGGTGCGGATGCCCATGCCCTCGGCGATATCCTGGGCGCAGGAGATTTGCGGACGCGGGATCCAGCCGATCTCGGCCTTGCCGTCGGGTCCCATGACCGGCTTGCGATCCGGCCCCATCTTCGGCATGCCCATCTCGATGAGGCACATGCGGCAATTGCCGGGAGAGGAGAGCTTCGGGTGATAGCAATAGCGCGGGATGTATTTCCCGGCCTTTGCGCACGCCTCGATCACGCGGGTCCCCTTGGGGAATTGCATCCAGACACCATCGATCTGGACGTTCAGCAACTGGACTGGAGCGGCGGTTTCAGTGCTCATGCGCGGGGAATATCCTTGCGGGTGCGGAAGTGCTGCCGGCCACGGCGATGACCTCGTCGGTGCCCTCGGTATGCGGGCCGCGGAGGGTTGCGATTTCGGCGTTGTCGATCAATTGCTCGGGAAGAATTTCCGGCGGCATCGGCGGTGGCAGTGGCTTGGTGGCGCGCGCCTCGAAGTCGGGCTTGAACTTGGCCAGGAAACTCTGCGTCGGCCACGAGCAGGCCTCGCCAAAGGCGCAGATGGTTTTGCCGGCGATGTTATCGGCCACGGTCTTGAGCTGGGCCGCGTCGCCCTTCACGCCGCCGCCGGCCATGAGGCGATCGGTGATTTTCTTCATCCAGAGCGAGCCCTCGCGGCAGGGGGTGCACTGGCCGCAGCTCTCGTGGGCGTAAAATTCGTTGATGTTATTGAGCGTCCAGACCATGTCGCGCGAATCGTCCAGGACAATGACCCCGCCGGAGCCGGCCATCGAGCCGACCGCTGCGAGCGAGTCAAAATCCATCTGGATATCGTTCATCCCGATCTCGCGCTCCGCCATGCTGCCGTCTGGCTGCTTCTCCTTGATCTTGAAGCGTTCGGTCGCGTTCAGCACCTTGGCCGATGAGCCGCCGGGGATGACAGCCTTCACCTTGCGCCCGGCTTTCGGGCCGCCGCAGACTTCGTTGATGAGTTCGCCCATGGTCAGCGAACCGACTTCGACCTCGAAGTAGCCCGGCTTCTGCACGTCGCCGCTCACGCAGAGGATGCGGGTGCCGGTGTTATTGGGCCGGCCCAGCTTTGCGTACTCCGCGCCGCCCATGCGGATGATGTGTTTCACGTGGCAAAGGGTCTCCACGTTATTGACGATGGTCGGGCACTGGTAGAGGCCGAGTACGGCGGGGAAATATGGTGGCTTGATGCGCGGGTAGGCGCGCTTGCCTTCCAGCGACTCGATCAGCCCGGTCTCCTCGCCGCAGATGTAGGCGCCGGCGCCGCGATGGACGTAGATTTCGAGATCGAACCCGGATCCAAGGATGTTTTTGCCCAGGAAACCCTTCGCGCGCGCCTCGGCGAGGGCTTTCTCCAGGATTTGCGCCCCCTCGGGGAATTCTCCGCGGATATACAGGTACGCGAGGTGCGCCTGGACGGCCAAGCAGGAGATGATCATCCCCTCGATGAGCTGGTGCGGATCCTGGTGGATGATGTAGCGATCCTTGAAAGTGCCCGGCTCCGACTCGTCCGCGTTGCAAATCAGGTACGTTGGCTTCGGCCCGCCATACTTGATGAAACCCCACTTCACGCCGCACGGGAAACCCGCGCCGCCGCGGCCGCGCAGTCCGGATGCCTTCACCTCATTGACGATGTCCGCCGGCTGCATCGCGAGCGCCTTCTTCAGCTCCGCGTAGCCGCCATAGACGAGGTATTTCTCGATATCGTTGGACCAGCCTTCGCGGTCGATATTCTGGAAAACGATGCGCTTCTCGCGCCAGTGGGGCGGATGGATCTTCGGCACCGTGGCGCTGGAGGAGGTGCTTTCGAGGAGCTGCGGGATCGCCTCCGGCGTCACGCGCTCGTGGAAGTCATCGCCGGACATCGCCACCGGCGCCGTGCCGCAACTCGCCAGGCACTCGACGAATTCCACCGAGACCTTGCCGTCCGGGCTCGTGGAGACGGGATCGCCATGCCCGTGCCCATCGCGCACAATCCCGGTCGCGGCGCAAATCTTGTCCATCAACTGATAGCTGCCGGCCATCGCGCAGGAGAGCGTGCGGCAGACGCGGATGTGGGTGCGCCCGGCCGGCTTGCGGCGGAACATCGGGTAAAACGTGACCAGCTCCAGGACATTGATCGGCTCGATCTCAAGCTTCGACGCAATCCATGTGATTGCCTCATCGGAGATAAAACCGAAGTGCTCCTGGATCAGGTGCAACAGCGGCAGCGTGGCGCTGCGGCGCGAGACGGGGTAATGGGTAATCACCTCGTCGATATGGGCTGAGAGTGCTGCGGGAAGCTTCATTGATCAAAAGGTGCCGTCCACGCCGCTGTTCTTGCCGTCCACGAAGTGGATGACCACGGTTTTGCCATTTTGCTCGTAGATGTATCGCTGGATGGAAAGTGTCTTCGCGTCGGCCTGGAGCGGCAGGTCGCGCAACTCCTGCCGGGTTGGCGGGCCGAGGATCGATTCCACCTCCTTGGGGCTCATGTCAATCTTCACGCAGGCGAGATTGTCATTGGTCAAGTTGCGCTGGCAGCCTTGCAGGACCATGCACGCGATGAGCGCGGCGAGCAGCGTCGTGGCGGGCACGGAGAACGATGAGGCGCGCGTGGTCATGCGATTAGCGGTCACACTCTCCCATGACGAAGTCCAGCGATCCAAGGATGGCGACGACATCGCTCATCATATGGCCCGGCAGGATCGCCGGCAGGATGCTGAGGTTGACGAAGGAGGGGGCGCGGATTTTCAGCCGGTGCGGCGTGCCGCCTCCCTTCGAGTTGATGTAAAAGCCGAGTTCGCCCTTGGGATTCTCCGCGCCGAAATAGATTTCCCCGGGCGGCGCGTCGATGCCTTCCGTATGGATGATGAAGTGATGGATGAGCTGCTCCATCTTCGTCATCACCTCGCTCTTGGGCGGCGGGAAATTCTTCGGGTCGGTGACGTTGATCGGACCTTTCGGGAGAGTGGCCAGCGCCTGATTGAGGATTTTCACGCTCTGGCGCATCTCCTCCATGCGGACCATGTAGCGGTCATAGCAATCGCCCACGGAGCCGATCGGGATGTCGAAGTCGTACTTCTCGTAATCGAGATACGGCGAGAGCTTGCGAACGTCGCGATCCACGCCGGAGCCGCGCAGGTTTGGCCCGGTGAGGCCATAGGCGATGGCCATCTCCTTCGAGATGACGCCGACGTTCTGGGTGCGATCCATCCAGATGCGATTGCGCGAGAGGAGATTGTCGGATTCGTCGAGGATGGGCGGGAATTCATCCAGGAACTTGCGCACCGCCGGGAAGAAGGGCTCCGGCAGATCGCGAGTCTGGCCGCCGATGCGGGTGTAGCTGGTCGTGAACCGCGCGCCGGAGATGATCTCGCAGAGGTTGTAGATTTTCTCCCGCTCCGTGAACGTGTAGATGAAGACCGTCATCGCGCCGACATCCATCGCGTAGGCGCCAAGGCCGAGGAGATGGGCGGAGATGCGGGCCAGCTCGCAGCAGATCACGCGGATGGCTTTGCCGCGCGGCGGCAACTCCCAGCCCATCAGCTTCTCCACGGCCAGTGCGTAGGCCACGTTATTGGCCAGCGGGGCGAGGTAATCGAGCCGGTCCGTGTAGGGGACAAACTGGTTGAACTGCATGTTCTCGGCGATCTTCTCGTCGCCGCGGTGCAGGTAGCCGACATCCGGGGTGGCCTTCGTGATCAGCTCACCGTCGAGCTCCAGCACCACGCGCAGCACGCCATGGGTGGCCGGATGGGAGGGTCCCATGTTGAGGACCAGCTTTTCCCCGAGGAGGTCGCCAGATTCCGAGCCTGCACGGGAGGCGGCGGTCGCTGCGCGTGCGGCGGTGTCGGGCGATTGAAACTCGTGGGTAACAGCCATGCGGAAGGGCAAAAAATGGACAGCCTAGGAATCTATGAGCGGGCCGGAGAGGGGGGCAAGATTGTTTTGTGAAAAGATTCACAAGCGGCGATGGAATAGCTGCAAGTGTTTGGAGGTGAATTAGTTGTATTTACACATTGAAATATGGTCTGTGGGTGTCCGAGCGATTTAATACGGGCAACTGTGAGCAGCGGCGCCTTCCCCCGCACGGGTCACCGACCCGTCGCTACAATATTTGCGCGGAGCGCCATCTCTGTAGCGATGGCTCGGCGAGCCATGCGGGGGTTGAGCCCGACTTGCGCTAACGCGTGTTCCCCACTAACCGGCTCCCCCGCCGAGAATCCCCTTTGACCCGCGCCCCCGGCCCCGGTTTATTACCCCAAATGGATCGATTGCAGCAAATCCTTGAGGTCAAACGGGGCGAGATCGCGCGAATGGTGCATCGCACCGAGCTTTTGCGCGCTGGCGCGCTGCAGCGAAATGACTTCCGGAGCTTCGAGCAGGCGATCAATCGCGGCCCCGAGGCTCTCGGGCTGATCGCTGAGGTCAAGAAGGCCTCCCCCTCCGCCGGCGTCATCGCCGAGACCTTTGACCCGGTCCAGATCGCGCTGGCGTACGAATCCGCCGGCGCGAACGCGATCTCCGTCCTCACGGACGAACAGTTCTTCCAGGGCCACCTCAGCTACATGACCCGTGTCCGCGCAGCCGTAGGCCTGCCGGTGCTGCGCAAAGACTTCATCCTGCACGAGGTCCAGATTTACGAGGCCGCCTGCGCCGGGGCCGATGCGATCCTGTTGATCGTGGCCGCGCTGGAGCAGGCGGAACTGGAGCAACTGCTGGCCGTTGCGACCGATTTCCAACTCGACGTCCTGGTCGAAGTGCACACGCTGGCCGAGCTGGACCGCGCGCTGGCCACCGACGCCCGGATCATCGGCATCAACAACCGCAACCTTGCCACCTTCCAGGTCGACCTGAAGACCACCGAGGAACTCAGCGAGGAGGTCCCCGAGGACATCGTGCTCGTGAGCGAGAGCGGCATCAAAACCGCCGAAGACACCCGCCGCGTCCTGGAAAGCGGCTGCAACGCCATCCTCGTCGGCGAGACCCTCATGCGCGCGCCGGACGTGAATGGGAAAGTGGTGGAGCTGGTGGGAAAGCCGGGTTAGTGCGAATGTGAACCAGCCGCTACATTTTTGGGCAAATAAAAATGTAGCTCGTCAGGAGCAAGAAATATAACCAAACGATAGCTCCGGCCAGACCTCGGCGTCGAAAGATAGAGGGAGTATACCCGATGAGAGTCAGTGTGGCCGCCAGTTCCGTACAGTGGATAACTGCACATCGCACCCAGGCGGAATCCTCGTTAAGATATCCTGCGTTAGTTATAAAAATGACGGAGAGCGTGATTTGGGTTGTGAGCGCGCAGATGAACACCCGCCGCCAGAGTAAAGGGGAGGTACGCTTCCCGGGGTCGGCTTCATTGGTGACGTACATGCTCATAACGTGCGTCGATTGTGTTTTTCGCGCAACCGCTCAAGCCGGTCCATAATCTCCGGTTCCTCCTTGTATATCAAAAGCGGCCCGAGCTGTTCCCGGATATATTTCCAATCCAACGCTTCCCCCTGGCGAACGATTGCCATTTTGACATCCTGCCAGTCCCGATCGCGATTGGCGAATGCCTTCATCACGATCAAGTCTTCGGCGGTGCAGAAGCGAAGCTTAATCCCATCGCCTACTTCGATGTCCTTGGCCCTTGCAACGGCTGATTCTTCAAACGGCAGTGCTCCCAGCGCAATATCGATTCCAAATCCTCGCTTGTCCTTCAGCAAGAGAACGCGTTTTAACAAAGCAAATTCTCGCGCTTCCGGGACCCTGGGCTCGAAATGCCGAAGGCATTCATCGATGTAAATCTCCTCGTTGCCGAAACCCGTTATCAAAGTCAGATCCACATCCATGGTCACCCGTGGTTCGCCCCAGTGCTGCACCGTAAGCCCGCCTATGAAACAATACTTCCAACGTAGCCCGAGAAAAAGTTCCTGAATGTCAAACGCGAGATCGAAAAGTTCGCTTATACCGCTCACTTGATCAGGCCTTCTCTCAACGCGAAAAGTTGAAACCACCTCTGCTGCTCCACCAGGCCTGACGTTGGCTTTGGCGGGTGGTTCGGTAGGCTCATTAGCGCCATGCCCTTCAATGCTCTGATGGAGCTTTGTGTATTCGCATTCCGCACATCCTCTTCACGCATCCGCTCCAATTCTGGCCCCAACGTTTTCCAGGTATCCACCCAGCGCTTCATTTGCGCCCGCTGCTCGGGGGTCATTTCCTCAAGGGTCATGTTCGAAATTATAGCTGGTGATCCCCCCGTTGCGAGCCCGATCATTTTCCCCTCTTCGTCTTCTTCTGCTCCTCCTCAAACAGCCCCCGCCAGTAATCGAGCCGTTCCTTGACCCGTTTTTCGTAGCCCAGCTCGGTGGGCTCGTAGTAGATGCGGCCCTCGGGGAGGTAGGCTTGGGGGATGTAGCCGGTTTCGGAGTCGTGGGCGTATTGGTAGCCTTCGCCGTGGCCGAGTTTTTTGGCGGATTTATAATGGGCGTCGCGGAGATGCTTGGGGACGGGGAGGGTGACGCCTTGCTTGACCTCGGTCATGGCTTTGCCGATTGCGGCGTAGGCGCGGTTGCTCTTCGGGGCGGTGGCGATGTAGACGGTGGCGTGGGCGAGGGGGATTTGCGCCTCGGGCATGCCGATGAATTCAACCGCCTGCTGCGCGGCCACGGCCAGGATGAGCGCCTGCGGATCGGCCATGCCGACGTCCTCGCTGGCGCAAATAACGATGCGCCGCGCGATAAAGCGGATGTCCTCCCCGGCGTAGAGCATTTTAGCCAGCCAATAGATCGCGGCGTCGGGATCGCTGCCGCGCATACTTTTAATGAAGGCGCTGATCGTGTCGTAATGCTGGTCCTCGTCGCCGTCGTACACCACGGCTTTTTTCTGGATGCTCTCCTCGGCGACGGCATGGGTAAAATGGATGACCCCATCCGGGCCGGGCGGGGTGGTGAGGACGCCGACTTCCAGGGCGTTGAGGCATTTGCGGGCGTCGCCGTCGCTGGTGACGGCCAGGTGCTGGAGGGCGTCGTCGTCCGCCTTCACCGGATAGCTGCCGAGGCCGCGCTCGGGATCGGCCAGCGCCCGCCGCATCAAGGCCATGAGGCTGGCGGGTGAGAGGGGTTCCAATTGAAAAACCTGGGACCGGGAGACCAGCGGGCTGTTGATATAAAAGAACGGATTGTGAGTCGTCGCGCCGATAAGCCGGATGACGCCGCTCTCCACGTCCGGCAGGAGGATGTCCTGCTGGGCTTTGTTGAACCGGTGGATTTCGTCGATAAAGAGGATCGTCCGGACGCCGGACGTCTGGAGGCGATTCGCGGCAGCGGCGATGACCCGGCGCATATCGGCCACGCTGCTCTCTACCCCACTGAGGCGCTCGAAACGCGATTCCGTGGCCTGGGCGATGATCTGGGCCAGCGTCGTCTTGCCCACTCCGGGTGGCCCGAAGAGGAGGATCGACGAGATGCGGTCCGCTTCGATGGCGCGGCGCAGGAGCTTGCCCGGACCCAGGATGTGTTCCTGCCCGGCATACTCCTCCAGCGTCCGCGGCCGCATCCGCGCGGCAAGCGGCGTGGCGGCCGAAACCGCCTCCGGCGCCGTGGCATCCTGAAAAAGGTCGGGCATTTACCCACTATACCGCTCTCCGTGCCGGATGTCTCGCTTCGCGGGCGGAACCACGGATGGGCTGGGGGTGAGCGGACATCGGTGGTCTCTACACAGCCAACGGCTTTTTTTTACCACGGATTACACGGATTTTTTGGATTACACGGATGGGGAGAATATCGCTGGACGCCTCAGGAAGGTGGTGCGCGTTGAAGTCCATACGGCTATCCGTGTAATCCAAAAAATCCGTGTAATCCGTGGTAAAATTTCGTGGAACCCACTCTCGACCAGCCATCGCTTGAGACTTCGGCTGGTCCTCTTCCCCACCCAATCAAATCCGTGGTTACCCCCCGTCCCCGATTTTTACCACCCTCAACCCAGACGCTTGACGCCTTATGCCGCAGGCGGTTAGCTACTGGGCATCTCTTACCCCTGACCGGAGCCCACCAATTTGGATCTCAAAGAAATCAAGGAACTGATCGCGCTGATGCGCAGGAACGAACTCACCGAATTCGAAATGGAAACGGAGGGCTTTCGCATCAAGCTCAAGAAAGGCGCCGATCCCATTGCAGCCCCCGCTTATTATGCTCCGCAGCCTGCGCCGGCCGCGCCCGCGGCCGCTGCTCCCGCCGCGCCGGCCAGCAACGGCGGCGACACCAAGCCGCTCGGCCGCGTCATCAAGTCTCCCACGGTCGGTACGTTCTACTCCGCGGCATCCCCCGAGGCCAGCCCCTACGTGGAGGTGGGAATGGAGGTCACCGAGGAAACCGTCGTCGGCATCATCGAGGCGATGAAAGTCATGAACGAGATCAAGGCCGAGACCAGCGGCACGATCATCGAGATCCTCGTGGAGAACGGCAAGCCGGTGCAGTATGGCCAGCCTCTTTTCCGGCTCCAATGAGCGTAAAGCCCATCAGGAGCATGGGGCTGGGAACCGCATCCCGGCCTGTTTTTTCGTCCGATGTTTAAGAAAATCCTCATCGCCAACCGCGGCGAAATCGCCCTCCGTGTCATCCGTGCCTGCAAGGAGATCGGCATCAAGACGCTGGCGGTTTACTCGGAGGCGGATGTCGATTCCCTCCATGTCCAGCTTGCGGACGAGGCCATCTGCATCGGACCCGCCCCCAGCGGCAGCAGTTACCTGAAAATCGATCGCATCATCTCCGCCGCGGAAGTCGGCGATGTCGATGCGATCCATCCCGGATACGGGTTCCTTTCCGAGAACGCTCACTTCGCGGAGGTGTGCGACAGTTGCAATATCAAGTTCATTGGCCCGCCTGCGTCGGCCATCCGTGCGATGGGTGATAAAAACGTCGCTCGCGAGACCGCCCGCAAGGCCGGTGTCCCGGTCACGCCCGGCAGCGATGGCATTGTCGGCACCGAGGCGGAGGCGATGCGGATCGCGAAGAAAATCGGCTACCCGGTGATGATCAAGGCGACCGCCGGCGGCGGTGGCCGCGGGATGCGCCCGGCGCACAATGACGTCAGCCTCGTCCAGGGCTTTCATGCAGCCCGCGCGGAGGCGGAGAAGGCATTCGGCAATCCTGGCGTCTATATCGAGAAGCTGATCGAGAACCCGCACCATATCGAGTTTCAGGTCATGGCGGACGACCACGGCGATGTCGTCCATATCGGCGAGCGGGATTGTTCCATCCAGCGGAGGAATCAGAAGATCGTTGAGGAATGCCCGTCGCCGATGCTGACGGAGGATCTTCGCAAGAAGATGGGCAAGGCCTCGGTCGCCCTCGCAAAATCGGTCAATTACTCCGGCGCAGGGACGATGGAGTACCTCGTGGATGAGAAGGGCAACTTCTACTTCATGGAGATGAACACCCGCATCCAGGTGGAGCACACCATCACCGAGGAGGCGTACGGGATCGATCTCGTGAAAGAGCAGATCAAGATCGCCGCCGGCGAGAAGCTCTCCCATTGGGTGCGCGAGCCGAAGCTCAAGTACCACGCCCTCCAGTGCCGCATCAACGCGGAGGACCCGTTCAATAATTTCCAGCCGAGCCCCGGCCGCATCGAGCTTTATTACGGCCCCGGCGGACGCGGCGTGCGGCTGGATTCGCATGCCTATGCGGGGTACACCGTGCCGTCGCATTACGACTCGCTCATTGCCAAGATCATCGCCATGGGCACCAGCCGGGAGAATGCCATCGCGCGGATGACGCGCGCCCTGGGCGAGTACATGATCACGGGAATCAAGACGACGATCCCCTTCCAGGAAGCGATCATGCGGAATCCGGATTTCCTGCGCGGCACTTACAACACCGGATTCGTGGAGCAGATCGTCCAGTCGCGCAGCGGGCAGTTCCAGCGGTAGCGCGCAGGGGGAATCCACCATGCCCAGGTTGGGATTCGACTCCTTCGGTGGCATTGGTGATTGCCTGCGGCTCCTGGTGCTCTATCACGGATCGCTCCTTCATGCGATCAATCGCGGCCGCACCCCGGTGCGCTGGAATGACGGCGGCACCGCCGGCAACCGGCTGGTGGAGGATATGATCATCGATCGCATCCCCGGCTTCTACGCGGCGGGGAAGGAGGAGCAATTCGTCTCCATCCTCGAGCATCCGCGCTACCAGCGTTTCTTCCGCTGGACCCGCATGCCCATCCCCTTCCGGCTGACCCCGGAGGAGGAGGCGGGTCTGCCAAAGCTCTCGGCAAAAAAGCCGAATATCGCCATCTGCCCACATCACAATGGGCTTGCGTGCAAAAAGCTGCCGAACGATGCGATCAACAAGTTACTGGGCCTGCTGCGCGCGCGGCTGGACGCGGAGTATTATATTTTCGACGAGCGGATCGAACCGGGCAGCGTCGATGCGCCATGCATCGGCGGGCTGAACCTGACGCAGGCGATGGTGCTCATGGCGCGCTTCGACGCCGCGATTTCGATCGATAGCTGGCAGAAGTACATCCTGGGCATGCATGGCAAGCCGCAGACCGCAGTGGTGGTCGATTTCCGCAAGAACGAGTCCTACACCCACGAGGGAACGCCGCTGGCGGTGTATGAGGAGTTCTTCCGCTGGCGCCTGAAGCCGAGGGAAATCCTCGGTTACGCAAACGGCTTCCGGGAGTTCCGCTGGATGAACGCGGCGCAGGTCGAGCCCGAGATATTGGCCGAGCATTTTCTGATGCAAGTCGCGGGCAGGTTGAAGACCGTGTAACCGCGTGCTACGATGCGAACTTTCCACCCCGAATGAAGCACCTCGAAGAGAGCAAGTTGTATGGCATCCTGGACCTGAAATATGTTCCGCCTTCGGATATTGTCCGGGTCGCCACCCAAATGGTCTACGGCGGCGTCGATATCCTCCAACTGCGCGCGAAGTCCTTCATCCCGGATGATGTCCGCTGGTTTGCGGAGCAGATCCATCCGGTAACCTCCTCGGCCGGAGTGCCTCTCGTGATCAATGATTACCCGGAGGTCGCCGGGGAGATCGGCGCGGAGGGAGTCCACGTTGGCCAGGACGATCTCTCCGTGGATCGCGCACGGGAGCTGGCGGGTTACCGGACGGTGATTGGAAAATCGACCCACTCCATCGCCCAGGCGATGGCTGCCGCGGTGGAGGATACCGATTACCTCGGGTTCGGTCCGCTCTTCGCCACGCCGACCAAGCCCGATTATGCGCCCCTCGGTTTGCAGGACATCAGGACGGTTTACGAGATGGTGAAGAAACCGATCTTTTGCATCGGCGGAATCAAGCTGGAGAACCTCGGTGCCGTGCTGGAAGCCGGGGCCCGCCGGGTGGTGATCGTCTCGGGAATCCTGCAGGCTCCCGACATCGAGGTGTACTGCCGGAAGGTGAAAGAGATGCTGGAAGGGTGAGGATTGATTGAGACAGGATGGCCTCATCGAGTCTCTGCGATATCCCATTTCCATTCTTCATCCTGTAAATCCTGTTCATCCTGTCTAAAGTCTCCGCTCCACCGCGCCGTCAGGCGTCCAAATCCATCCTCCTCATCCCAAGCCAATGTCCGTCCTCGTTGTAGGTTCCATCGCCCTCGATACCGTCAAGACCCCCATGGCCGAGCATGCCGATCTGCTCGGCGGCTCCGCCAGTTACGCGGCAGTGAGCGCCAGTTTTTTTTCCAAGGTCAACCTCGTCGGCGTGGTTGGCGATGATTTCCCCAAGGAGCACATCGAGTACTTCGGCAGCCGCGGTGTCGACCTGGCCGGATTGCAGCAAGTCCCCGGAAAGACCTTCCGCTGGTCGGGCGAATATCACTGGGACTTGAATACGCGGGACACACGGAGCGTGGACCTAAACGTGTTCGAGCACTTCACACCCACGCTCGCGCCCGGTTATGCGCAGACACCGTATGTGCTGCTGGCGAATATCGCACCCGGCCTGCAGCATCATGTGCTCGACCAGATGGAGAAGCCGCGCTTCGTCATTGCGGATACGATGGACCTCTGGATCAACATCGCGAAGCCGGAGTTGATCTCACTGCTCGCCCGCGTCGATATGCTCATCCTCAATGACGGCGAGGCGCGGCAATTGACCGGTCTCACCAGCCTCATCAAGGCCGGCCGCGCCATCCAGGCAATGGGCCCGCGCTATGTCGCCGTGAAGAAGGGCGAGCATGGCTGCCTGCTTTTCGCGCCCGACGGTTTCTTCAGTTGCGGCGCCTATCCGCTGGAGGATATCCACGATCCCACCGGCGCCGGCGATACCTTTGCCGGTGGCCTTGCAGGGTTCCTCGCCAGCCAGGATAACGCAACGGTCACTTTCGAAAACCTGCGCCAGGCCGTGGTTTACGGCAGCGTGATGGCGAGCTTCAACGTCGAGGCCTTCTCGCTGGAGCGCCTGCGTACATTGACCCAGGGCGAAATCGCGGAACGTTACCGGTTGTTCAAGCTGATGAGCCAGTTTGAGGTGATTTCGGATTGATTACTGTGTTTTATAGTAGGTGCCGTCGAAGTAAGCACCCATGCCCTCGTAGTAATCTGCATCTTTGCTCTCCACCTTCACGATGTGCCCGTCGATGAACGTAAAGGTAAGTTGTGCCGGCTTGCGGTCCGGATTGTCCTGATCAGCAGGAACGACTTCCTTATAATAAGCTTTGTCTCCCTGTAACTGCGCCACTCCGGAGATATCGCCCTGGTCCGCAGCCCGTCCACGCACTACGTCACAGGAGAATTCGATGCTCTGCTTCGTCTGCTTCAAGGTCAGATAGCCATCGTAAAAGTCACTGTAAGTTCCCGAGATCCCCTTCGGAACATTGGCGCCGGTGTAGACTTTCAAAAACTGGGCCCGATTCGTGGTCTGATCGGTCATGTATTTCCAATACGCGGCGCTTTTCTCCGGCGTGTCTTCATTGGCCGGATCGTCGCCATTGAAGTGCAGTAGGTCCTGCGCATGCTGGTCCCGATACTGCATCCAATCGCGCTGCAGATCCCGCAATGCCGCCAACTGCGGCTTCGTTAATCCCGCGCACACGGCTTTGTAAGTCTTGTTCAGGATCGTGTCCGCGGCCTGGAAAGCTTTCCGCGCCGTTGCCAGCGTCGGCTGGCCGTCCGCAAATGCCGGCAGGCAAAATGCAAAACAGACTGCAAACAGCAGCGAAAGTCTGGCCGGTATCATTGAAAGAGATCGCTGTGTGTGCCCGTTCGCTCGAAGCGGACGTGATTGGACGAGAGGTTGTAGATCAAAACCCAATCCGGCTCGATATGGCTGTCCCGGCACCCCGTAAATTCGCCTCGCAAGGCGTGATCCTTGTACTCTGCAGGGAACGGCTTTTCTTCAATCAGAAAGTCCATGAGGAGGCGCAATTTTCCCAGGTTCTTCCCGCGCCGCTCCATCCGCTTGACGTCGCGCTTGAACTGGCTGCTCCTGCTGAACTCCCTCACAAGCCGAGGTCTGCGTAGAGTTCCTTCTTGGTGGCGAAGTGCTTCACACCCTTGCCGGCCTTGCTATCGCGAAGGACCTTCGCGGTCAGCGCATTGGGGATTTCGACTGCAAAAGGAAGGCCCTTGCGCAGCTTGATCTGGCGATAGAGCAATTGGATCGTCTCCGATGCCGTGAGCCCCAAAGTTGAGAGGATCGTTTCAACCTCTTCCTTCAGGCCAGGTTCAATTCGCGCTCGGATTGTCGTCGTCTTCATTCTTTTCATGTAGCACGAATGTGGCTACGTTGCCACGATTCTTTTCGGTTTCCATTGGAGTCGGTAATGCCCGGTGGATTGAAAATCCCAATGCACATCCGTGGTTGCTGGGTTAAGCTGCCCGTTTCCATGCGCGGACCTCGTGTTCATTACATTCCAGATTCCACCGGCTCGCCGAAGGTGCGGCGGAAGACCGTGGGCCGGGTGTTCGCCTACCTCGGGCGATATCCGCGGCTGGCGTTTTTGACGCTTTTCTTCGCGGTGGCGGGGACGCTGATGGTGATCGTTTTCCCGCATGTCACCGGCCAGATCATCAACCAGGTGGTGAAGGGGAATCATCCGGAGCTGCTCCGTCCGCTCATCCTGGAGGCGGTTGGGGCGTTCGTCTGCATGCATCTGTTCAATGCCCTGCGCATCATCGTGAACAATACCTTTGAGCAGAAGGTGATCTTCGACCTTCGCAGCGATCTCTACTCCCACATGCAGCGCTTGCCGCTGAAGTGGTTCGACAACCGAGCCACCGGCGACCTGATGACGCGGGTACTGGAGGATGTGACTTCCGTCGAGCGGATGCTCATTGACGGGCTGGAGCAGGGCGTCATTGCCGTGTTGCAAGTGGCTGTGGTTACCGTGGTTCTCTTTCGTTTGGAGCCGGTGCTAGCGTTGCTGGCGCTTTCGCCGTTGCCGCTGCTGGCGATTGGCGCATTGACCTACACCCTCACGGCGCACACTCGCTACCGGGTCCAGCGCACGGCTTCCTCGGCGATGAATGCGCTGTTGCACGACAATCTGGCTGGCATTCGCCAGATCAAGACCTTCGTTCGCGAGCAGGAGGAGCATGGGCGCTTCAATGCCACCAGCCAGCAATTGGCCGAGGCGACGCTGGTGGTGATGAGAGCATGGGCGCTTTATTCGCCCGCGATGGATTTCCTCGCCGCGATGGGGCTGGTGCTCGTGGCCGGGTTTGGCGCAAATGCCGCGCTGCACGGGCAACTCAATGTCGGCCATTACGTCCAATTCCTGATGTTGGTCCCATTCCTGTACGACCCGATCGGCAAGCTGCATCAGCTCAACCAGCTCTTCCAGGCCGGGCGCGCCGCGGGCGAGCGGGTCTTCGAGATCATGGACGAAACGCCGGAGGCGGGCGATGACGGCCGGGACGAGCCCGACCTCGGGCCGGTGATGGGCGAGGTGGAGTTGCGTAACGTCGGCTTTGCGTACGACGAGTCGCTCCCGGTGCTCAAGGGCATCCGCCTGCACGCGCTTCCGGGCGAGACCGTCGCGCTCGTCGGCCAGACCGGCGCCGGGAAATCGACACTGGTGAACCTGCTGACCCGCTTCTACGAGTACGACACCGGCGAAATCCTGGTCGATGGCCACCCGCTTCGCGACATGCCCAAGAACTCCCTCCGCCGCGCCGTCGGCATGGTGACGCAGGAGAGTTTCCTCTTCAATGGCACCATCAGGGACAATCTCCGCCTCGGCAAACCCGACGCCACCAGCGAGGAAATGCTCTCCTCGCTCGAGGCCGCCAACGCCCGGGAATTCGTCGACCGCATGCCGAAAGGCCTGGATACCATCGTCGGCGAGCGGGGCGTGAAACTGAGCGTCGGCGAAAAACAGCGCGTCTCCATCGCTCGCGCGTTGCTGAAGGACCCGCCCATTCTCGTCCTCGACGAGGCGACCGCCAGTGTCGATACGGCGACCGAACGCCTGATCCAGGAGGCGCTCGACCGGCTGATGGAGCGCCGGACCAGTTTTGTCATCGCCCACCGGCTCTCCACGGTACGGCATGCCGACCAGATCCTCGTGATGGATCACGGCCGGATCGTCGAGCGCGGCCGGCACGAGGAGCTGCTGGCGCTCAATGGCATCTACACGCGCCTGTGCGCGAACAGCTTCATGGATACCGGCGCAGGGACCATCGCGGCCATTTTGGGATGAGAAAGAGGTTCGCAAAAAATAGATATTCCACCCTCCCCAAATGTGCTACTCTGCCATGTCCAGTAGAGGGTGAATTGACCCGGGGATGCCCTCAGGGGCAGAAAGTGGGGGGAAATGGGGCCAAGTGGAGTGGATTTTCTTGACGCGGCACGCTTCGTGGTCTTGAAGTGGGTCAATGTGGGGCTCAGTGGCGCAAAACCCCACGAATTCCCATGTCATCCCAACCTGAACCAACCGCAAAGCCTCGGCTGTACTCAGGTGAATTCCACCTTTCGCTCGACGAGAAGAAGCGCCTCACCATCCCCGCCCGCTGGCGGACCGGTTTGCTTGAAGAATTGTTTGTCATAAAGAGCCCGAAGCGGGGCTGCCTCTCCGCGATGCCGCAGGAGGTCCTGCAGGCCATAGGAGAGAAGGCGGCATCGCTTGCCCATACGGTAGCGGATCACCAGGCGTTCAAGGATCAGTTTTTTGCCAGCGCGGTCATTTGCCCGGTGGATGGGCAGGGACGCATGGTCCTGGCGGACGATCTCTGCCGCTTCGCCGGCATCAAGGTCAAGAGCGAGGTCGTGCTGGCTGGAAGTGCAGACAAATTTGACATCTGGAACCCCGAGACATGGCAGCGGCAGCAGCAGGCCAGCGTCCAGAACTACGAGAAGATCCTCGGGAGCCTCGGGCTATGACCATTTTGAACGATCTTTCACGACATGATTTGTGTTGAGCCACTTTTCTGGAGCCGTATGCGCCCCGACGAACATTTCCACACCCCGGTCCTGCTGAAGGAGGTCCTCGCGGCGCTATCGCCGCGCCCGGGCGAGACCTTCGTCGATGGGACGCTGGGTGGCGGCGGCCATTCAGAGGCGTTGCTGGAGGCCGGTGCGCACGTGATCGGCCTGGACCAGGACGCGGATGCCCTTGAGTTTGCCAAGGAGAAACGCCTGCACCGGTATGGAGACCGCTTCCATCCGGTGCGGGCGAATTTCTCGCAGCTCAGCGCCGTGCTCGACGAGCTGCACCTGCCGGAGATCGACGGCCTGCTGCTGGACCTTGGCGTTTCCTCGTGGCAATTGGACACCGCCGAGCGCGGTTTCTCCTTCCAGCGGGAAGGGCCGCTCGACATGCGGATGAATCGCGACGTGGGGCCGACCGCAGCCGATCTCGTCAATACCCTGCCCGCCGCGGAACTCGCGAGAATTTTCTTCCAATACGGCGAGGAGCCGAACGCGCGTCGGATCGCCGCCCGGCTGGTCAGCGGGCGGACGTTGCGCCCGTTTGAAACCACCATGCAACTGGCGCTGGCAGTGGAGGAGGTTGTACCCCGCCGCGGGCGCATCCATCCGGCCACGCGGATTTTCCAGGCGCTGCGCATCGCGGTGAACCGTGAGCTGGAAGTGCTGGAGAGCGTGCTGGCGCAGGCCGTCACGCGCGTCCGGCCCGGCGGGCGCATCGCAGTGATCACATTTCATTCGCTCGAGGACCGGATCGTGAAGGAGTTTTTCAAACTCCGCTCGACCGCGGAACTCGACCGTCCCGAGTGGCCGGAGCCCCGGCCAAACCCGGACTACGTCTTTCATGCGTTGACCCGCAAACCGGTCATCGCGAGTGCTGAGGAACAGCAGAGCAACCCGCGGTCGCGCAGCGCAAAGCTGCGTGCCGTAGAGAAACTTCAACCCGCATAAAGAGCAATATGAACCGTCGCAGACACGCCAATCTCGTCCCGGTCGCCGCGCTTGTAAAATGGGTGGTGGTGGCCTTCTTCCTGTGCACCGCAGGGCTTTGTTACGTTTATTTCAAGAACCAGATGCAGACCACCGGGAACGACATCCGTGGCCTGGAGACGCGCTTGAACGAGCTGCGCATGGATGACGACCGGGAGCGCGCCCAGATCAACCGGCTCTCCTCTCAGAGCTACCTGGAGCGACGGCTGCAGGAGGGCTTCATCCAGTTGACGCCCATCACCGACGATCACATCGTGCGCCTCCACATGGCCGCGACCCGGACTCCGGCCGATGCCACGGCGGACATCGACGGCGCTGACCAGCTTTCCCAGGATCCCAACCGGATTGTCGCCCAATGACTCACTCCGCCAAAGTCCGCGCGCTCATCGCGTGTTGCGCTCTGGCGTTGGTCTTCACCGGCTTCTCAGCACGGCTTGTTCAACTGCAGGTGACCGAGCACGAGAAGTGGGCCGATTGGGCCCACGAGAAGCACGGCACCCGGCAGACCATCTATGCCCAGCGCGGCCTGATCATGGATATCAACCAGCAGACGCTGGCCGATAACGAACCGGCGCGCATGGTGATCGCCGACGACTCGATGATCACCGATCCCGACGATGCCGCCGCCGTCATGGCCGGCCCACTGGGAATGAGCGAGACCGATCTCCTCGCGAAGCTCACTTCCGGACGGCGTTACATTGTGATCAAGAAGGGCGTGCCGGAGGATTTGGCGGAGCAGCTCGATACCCGGCTCGCGGTGCGGTCCATTCGCGGGATCACTTTCCAACAGGATTCCGAGCGCATTTACCCCAACGGGACGATGGCCTGCCATGTCATCGGGTTCATCAACGATAAACATAACGGTGTGGGCATCGAGACGCAGGAGGATCAATACCTCAGCGGCCACGATGGCTTCCGCTACACGGAGCGCGACCGTTCCGGCCAGGAGCTGGTCGCCTATCGCGGCCAGGAGCATGCGGCGCAGGATGGCTACAACGTGCGCCTCACCATCGACATGAACCTGCAGAACATCGTCGAGACCCAGCTCGATGCCGCCTGCAAGCAATACAAGCCGCAGAAAGCCATCTGCATCCTCATGCGCCCGCAGACTGGGGAGATCCTCGCGATGGCCAATCGTCCGAACTTTGACCCGAACGATGTTCGCACGGAAACGCCCGACCAGCTTGCCGCCAACGTCGCCGCGCTGAAGAATTGCGCGATTACCGATGAAATGGAACCCGGGTCCACCTTCAAGATGGTGACCGCGGCCGGCGCCCTCAACGAACACGTCGTGACCCCGGATACGACGATCTACTGCGAGAACGGCTCGTTTACGTACGCCGGGCGCTCCCTGCGCGACGATCATCCGAACGGCGACCTCTCGGTCGACGACATCCTGATCAAGTCCAGCAACATCGGCGCGGCCAAGCTCGGCATCAGCCTGGGCGAGCAGCGGCTCTACAGCTACATCCGCGCGTTCGGTTTCGGCGAGCGCACGAACATCCTGCTGCCGGGAGAAATCCCCGGCCTCGTCCCTCCGCCGCAGCGCTGGAGCAAGCTCTCGATCACACGCATTCCGATGGGCCAGGAGGTCGCGGTAACCCCGCTGCAGACCATCACCGCGATGGCCGCGATCGCCAATGGAGGCCACCTGATGATGCCGCAGATCATCCATGACATCAGCGATCCGAACGGCGGCGTCATCTCGACCTTTCCGCCGGTGGAGATTCGCCAGATTATCACGCCGGAGACAGCGCGCGAGATGACCGCCGCATTCCGGGGAGTCGTTAGCGCGCGCGGCACGGCCGTGGGAGCGAAGGTGCCCGGCTTCGACACCGCCGGCAAGACTGGCACGGCGGAAAAGATCGATCCGGACAAGCCCGGGTACCTCTCCGGCCATTATATCGTCTCCTTTTGCGGCTATCTCCCGGCGGACGATCCGGCCTTTGTATGCCTCGTGATGCTCGACGATCCGCATACGGCTGAGGATCAATATTATGGAGGATTAGTTGCGGCGCCCATCTTTTCGCGCATCGGTGCTCAAGTGGCGCGTTACATGAACCTGGTTCCGCAGCCGGATGTCCCGGCGAGCAGCCTGGTCGTTACCCAGCGCGAGCACGATTGAAATGCAATTAAAGTACCTTACCCAGAACCTGCCCAACGCCGTGGTGACGGGCCTGCCCGATCGTGAGATCGCCGCGCTGGCCTATGACTCGCGCAAGGTGCGCCCGGGATGCCTCTTCGCCGCGCTGCGTGGTGAGAAAGTGAACGGCCTCGACTTCCTGGAGCAGGCCATCGCCGGCGGCGCAATTGCCGCTCTCGGTGAGAATATCGGCGCAGATTCGCGGATTACTACCATCCAGGTGCCCGATGCGCGCGCTGCGCTGGCGGAGGTCGCCGCCGCCTTTTACCAGCAGCCCGCGCAACGGCTCAAAATGACCGGCGTCACAGGCACCAACGGCAAGACGACCACGACATTCCTCATCAAGCATATCCTTGAGCGGGAGCTGCTCCGCTGCGGTCTGCTCGGCACGGTGCGGTATGAAATTGGCGACCGCATCCTGCCCGCCTCGCGCACCACGCCGGAGAGCCTGGACCTCCACGAGATGCTCTCGCAGATGCGCAATGCCGGCTGCAAGGCCGCGGTGATGGAGGTCTCTTCCCACGCGCTCGCGCAGGAGCGCGTCCGCTGCATCGAGTGGGATTGCGCGGTCTTCACGAACCTGACCCAGGATCATCTCGATTACCACGGGACGATGGAGAAATATTTCGAGGCGAAGAGCCTCCTCTTCACCAGCCTCGCGGGCCAGCGGAAGAAGGCGACGGCGGTCATCAATGCGGATGACCGCTACGGCGCAAAGCTGATCCCGATGTGCCAGGTGCCGGTGCTGACGTACGGGCTCGGCGTGCGCGCAGATTTTCGCGCGAGCGAAGTGAAGATCGATTTCTCCGGCACGTCATACCAGCTCGACGCGCGCGGGAAGAGTTTCCTCGTGAGGCTGCCGTTGATTGGGCGGTTCAATGTTTACAACTCGCTCGCGGCCATCGCGGCGGCATCCGCGTTGGGAGTCGAGGTGCGCCACGCGGTGGTCGCGCTGGCGAATGCGCCGCACGTCCCGGGGCGGCTGGAAGCGGCGCCGGTCAAGCGGCAGTTCCGTATCTTTGTCGATTACGCGCACACCGACGACGCCTTGATCAATGTGATGAAGACGCTGCGGGAGCTCTCGCCGAATCGATTGATTGTCGTCTTCGGCTGCGGCGGAAATCGCGACCGGGCCAAGCGCCCGAAGATGGCCGCGGCGGTGGATTCACTTGCGGACTGGAGCATCGTCACCTCCGACAATCCGCGCAAGGAAGAGCCCGAAGCGATCATCGAGGATATCGTGAAGGGATACCGCCGGCATAACTACGAGGTTATTGTGGAAAGGCGCGAGGCGATCTTCAAGGCCATCGCGATGGCGGAGCCGCGCGACATCGTGCTGCTGGCCGGGAAGGGCCACGAGACTTACCAGGAATTTGCCGATCACACCGTGCCGTTTGATGACATGCAGACCGCCATTGAGGCAGTCGGCGCAACGCCCATGGAAGTGGGCTACAAGAAGGAGATACGTCCATGAGAACATCGATCGTCCTCAAGAGTATTACCAGGCAATCGACCGAACCCGGCCTGCTTCAGCGGGCCTTGCTGCGTTTCCGCCTGCCCTCGCGGGCCGCGACGGATCTTGAACAGGCGGCAGCCCGCAACCGCGCGCAGCGGCTTTTTGAAGTCAATTTTCGGAACACGTGGACCCGGTGAACCTGAGCACCATAGCGACCTGGGCGGAAGGCGAACTCTCGCGCGGCAATGCGACCGCGCAGACGGGAGTCGTCCTTACGGATTCACGCGCCCTGACGAAGGGATCGCTGTTCGTCGCACTGCGCGGTGAGAAATTCGACGGGCATGCCTACATCCGCCAGGCGGCGGAAATGGGGGCGGTGGGTACGATCGCGGAGGAAGCGCCTGGGGATTTGCCCGGCGATTTCGGGGTGATCACTGTGAAAAACACGCTGGTTGCGTTGCAGCGCCTTGCCGCGAGTTATCGCCGCACGCTGCACGCGAAGGTGGTGAATATCACCGGCAGCAGCGGCAAGACTTCCACCAAGGATTATACCGCTGCGATTCTCGCGGAGGGCGGCCGCGTCGCGAAGACCGAGGGGAACCTGAATAATCACATCGGCCTGCCGCTCACCATCCTGCGCGCATCCTCCATGGACGAATTTGGCGTGTTTGAAATCGGCATGAATCACCCGGGCGAGATCGCGCCGTTGGCGCGGATTTCGCGGCCCGACTCGGCGGTCATCACGAACATCGGCGATGCGCACATCGAGTACATGGGCAGCCGCGCGGCCATCGCGCAGGAGAAGGGGATGGTCGCGGAGGCTGTCGGGGCCGAGGGATTCGTCGTCATGCCGGCGGACGATCCGTTTACCGATTCCATTGCCGCGCGCACCGAGGCGCGAATGATCCGGGCCGGGCTGGAGCATGGCGACGTGCATGCGAGCGACGTGCGCGCCGATCACGCCGGGAGCCGTTTCATGGTCCACGCGCGCGGGCTTGAAATTGAGGGGCACCTGGAAGCGCCCGGCCGCCACATGGTCAAGAATGCGATGCTCGCCGTGGCCGTCGGCCTCGAATACGGCCTGTCGCTGGAGGCGTGCGTTGAGGGCTTGCGCACGGCGAAACTGGGGAAGGGCCGCCTTGAGCGCAAGATGGTGCGCGGCATTTCCATCCTGGATGATTCTTATAACGCCAATCCCGAGTCGATGGTCGCCGCGCTGGAGACCCTCGGCCAGATGCCGGGCCGCAGGATCGCTGTGCTCGGCCAGATGAACGAACTCGGCGCGGAGTCCGAGCGCGGGCACTGGCGCGTGGGCAAGGCCGTCGCGCACGAGAACATCGATTGCCTCATCACCGTCGGTGACATCGCCGCGGGCATCTCCGCGGCGGCGCGCGAGTATGGGACGAAGACCGCCCTATCGCTGGGCAACGTGAGCGAAGCTGCCGCGATGCTGCGCAGTCTCGCGCGCAATGGCGACACAGTGCTGATCAAGGGAAGCCGCTCGGTCAAAATGGAAACCATCATCGAGGAGCTTGCCCGGCCATGATGTATTTCCTCTACCATTATCGCTCCACATGGTCGGCTTTTAACGTTTTCTATTACATCACGTTTCGCAGCATCGCGGCGGCGGTGACCTCCTTCCTGCTCTCGCTGGTGTTTGGCAATTACGTCATCCGCCGGCTCATCGGCCTGAAGGCCGGCCAGCCGATCCGCACCAAGGAACAGGTTCGCGAACTGGCCGCGCTGCATGGCGGCAAGGCCGGCACGCCGACGATGGGCGGCGTGTTGCTGCTCGGCACGGTCGTGGTTTCCACGCTGCTCTGGGCGCGCCTGACCAATCACGCCATCTGGCTCGCGCTCTTCACGATTATCTATCTCGGGCTGCTCGGTTTCGCGGACGATTACCTCAAGGTCACCAAGAAAAAATCCGATGGTGTGCATGGCCGCGTGAAAATGGTCGCGCAACTGGTGCTTGCCGCGGTCGTGACCGCCTTCTTCCTGCTCGATCCTGCGACGCAAGTACAGGCGCGCGCATTGTACGTTCCTTTTTACAAGGAGCCGCTGATCTTCAATCTCGGCTGGGGCACATTCTTTTTCTTCGCGCTCGTGGTGGTCGGGACATCGAATGCGGTGAACCTCACCGATGGCCTCGACGGTCTCGCCACCGGCTGCACGGTCACCGCCGCGCTCGCCTTTGCCGTGCTGGCCTATGTCGCCGGCAATGTCAAAATCTCCTCCTATCTCCAGATTCCGTTCTATCCCTTTACCGGCGAGCTGACCGTGGTTTGCATGGCGCTTGCGGGATCGGGCCTCGGGTTCCTCTGGTTCAATTGCCATCCGGCCCGTGTGTTCATGGGCGATACGGGCTCGCTGGCGATCGGCGGAGTGCTCGGCGTGGTGGCGATCTGCTGCAAGCAGGAGCTCCTGCTGCTGGTGGTGGGCGGGGTCTTTGTGATGGAAGCGCTTTCGGTCATCCTGCAGGTCGCCAGCTTCAAGCTTACCGGCAGGCGCATCTTCGCGATGTCGCCCATCCATCACCACTTCGAGCTCAAGGGCTGGAAGGAAAACACCGTCATCGTGCGGTTCTGGATTCTCTCAATCATGTTTGCCGCGCTTGGCCTCGCGACGCTCAAACTTCGGTGAAACGTGTGTGCCCGCAATGTCCTATAAAAACAAAAAAATCGCCGTGCTCGGTTTTGGATCGAGCGGGGAAGCCGCTGCCCGCGTGCTCGCGCAGGAGGGAGCCATGACCACCATTCTCGACAGCGCCGATTTCAAGAAACTCCGCTCAAAGATCGACAAGATCAAGCCGCTCGGCATCTCCGTGCTGGCCGGCGTGGATGCGGACCGGGACTCGCGCAAATACGATCGCGGCATCCTTTCGCCCGGCATCGATCCGAAGACGCCGCTGGTGCAGAATTTCCTAAAGAAACGGATCGAGATGATCGGCGAGCTCGAGTTCTCCTTTGAGCTGTGCAAATGCCCGGTCGTCGCGATCACCGGCACGAATGGCAAGACCACCACGACAGAGTTGGTGGCCCGGGTGTTGAGGGCCGGCGGCGTGAAGACTCTCGCGGCAGGAAACATCGGCCCGGCCTTTGCCGCCGTGGTCTCGCAGAGCGCGGACCTGGAGGTGATGACGCTGGAGGTCAGCTCCTTCCAGCTTGAGGAGATTCGCAGCTTCCGCCCGCACATTTCCGTCTGGCTCAATTTCACACCCGATCACCTGGACCGCTATCCCAACATGGAAGCCTACCGGCGCGCGAAGCTCCGGATTTTCGAGAACCAGACCGAGGACGATTTTGCGATCGTGAATCTCGCGGACATGCCAGGCGCCGTCTCCCCGGCTGCAATCAAGGCGCGCGTGATCACCTTCAGCGCCGTGCGGGAAGGGGGCGATTTTGAATTGCGCGACGGGATCATCCACTTCCGTGGTGCGCGGGTGCTGGTCATGGAGAAGACGCGGCTGCGCGGCGTTCACAATGCCGAGAACCTGATGGCGGCCCTCGCGGTTGGATATCTGATGGGGCTGAGCTTCGAAACAATGGCCGAGCCGCTGGCCACCTATACCCCGTTGCCGCATCGTTGCGAGCTGGTGGGCACTGTGGAGGGCATCGATTTTGTAAACGATTCCAAGGCGACCAACATCGATGCGCTGGAAAAGGCCCTCGTCTCCGAGACGCGGCCCGTGGTGCTGATCGCGGGCGGCAAGGACAAGGGATTTGAGTTCGGCTCCATCGCGGAACTCGTCGCGAAAAAGGCGCACCACGTGGTCCTGATCGGCGAGATGGCGCAGCGCATCGCGAAGCTCTGGAGCAGCCGCGTGCCATGCGAGCGCGCCGGCTCGCTGGAGGACGCGCTTCGCCGCGCGCGCGGCCATGCAAAGGCCGGCGACGTCGTCCTTTTCTCCCCGGGTACTTCCTCTTTCGACATGTTTAAAAGCTACGCCGACCGCGGCGACCAATTCCGCAACCTCGTGAAATCGCTCGTATGAACCTGCCATTGAGACAACCGAAAAAGAAGAAGCTGCAAGCTACAACCGCCCGCCGTGCCCGGGAGGCGGATTTTACCGAAGAACCCAACGTGAAGCTGTCGAGCGCGTTTGTCGTAGTGTTGATCCTCCACGTCGTCGCAGTGGGCGGAATTTATGCCTTCAACGCCATCAAGGCCCATCAGCCCCTGGCGTATGAAGAACCCGCCGATGCGCCGCAGCCGCAGGCCACCCCCCAGGCTCTCCCGGTTGTTGCGGCCGCCACCACGCAGACCGATACGCCGGCCACTCCCGCTCCCAATATCCCGGCGACGCCCGAGTTTTATCGCGTGAAGAGCGGCGATACCATCATGCGGATCGCCACGGCGTATGGCGTGGGCGCTGAGGCGCTGATCAAGTTGAACGACCTTGAGGACCTAGGCGGCATCCATGTGGGCCAGGAGCTGAAGCTGCCTCCCGGCGCAACGACGCCCGACCAGGTGGCCCTTGTGCCCAAGCCCGTGAGGGATTCCGGCAATTACTACACGGTGAAAAGCGGCGATACGCCCGTCAGCATCGCGCACAAGCTGCATGTCGTGTACGCGGACCTCATCCAGCTCAACAGGATCGAGGACCCGAAGAAGCTCAAGATCGGCTCACGGCTCAAGGTGCCGATGCGGCGCTCCGCGATGTCGACCGCGCAGGCCTGATTCATTTCAATCCATGCACCGGAAAAGCATCTACTTCCTGGTACTTGCCGTCGCGACGCTGGCCGTGCTCGGCCTCGTGATGCTTTTCAGCACGGGCGCGTTCGCGCAGGACAGCCATGGCGATCCCTTCTTCTTCCTCAAGCGGCAGTCGCTCTGGATGGGCGTGGGGATCATCGCTTGCGTGGTGGGTGCGATGGTCGATTACCAATTCTGGCAGCGCACATGGTGGATGTGGTTTGTCGCATCCGCGATCCTGCTCGCCCTCTGCTTCGTCCCGCATATCGGGCTTCGGATCAACGGGGCGCGCCGCTGGGTCAAATTCCCGTTCCTCACCTTTCAACCCTCTGACTTTGCGAAGATCGCAGCCATCGCTTTCCTCGCGCATTGGTATTCGAAGTACCAGGAGGAGTCCGGCACCCTGTTGCGCGGATTCCTCGCACCGATCGCGATCACTGGCATCCTGATGGCGCTCATCGCGCGGGAGATCGACATGGGGACCACGGCGCTCATCGGCGGCACGATGTTCGTGGTGATGTTTGTCGCCGGGAGCAGCTTGAAATACATCGCGCCGCTCGCAGCCACCGGAATCGCGGGGACGCTCTATCTCGGCTTTCACATGAAGGACCGGATGGGGCGCATGATGGCATTCATGGACCTGGAAAAGTACAAGGAGACGTACGGCTTGCAGCAGTGGCAGGCGCTGATGGCGTTCGGCTCCGGCGGCGTCCATGGGCTCGGACTGGGCAACGGCGTGGAGAAGTTTAACTACCTCCCCTTCGCGCACACCGATTTCATCTTCCCGATGATCGGCGAGGAGCTTGGGCTTTGCGCCACGCTGGGAGTCGTGTTCTGCTATGTCATGATCATCGTTTTCGGCACCGTCATCAGCATCCAGGCGCGCGACCGTTTCGGGATGCTCTTTGGCTTTGGTGTCGTGGTGATGCTCGCGCTCCAGGCCGCGCTCAATATCGGCGTCACCACCTCCCTGCTGCCGAACAAGGGACTGCCGCTGCCGTTTATTTCGTACGGCGGATCGAATCTCGTTTTCTGCCTGCTTGGCGTCGGCATCCTGATCAATATCTACCGGCAGGGAATGAATGAAGGCCGCAACATCGTCATGCACCGCCGCCTCGCGGCCCGCATCACGCCGCGGATGTAATTTACCGTGAAAAAAACATCCAGCGAGGGAAGCAGGAAACAGAAGCGCAAACCGCACGGAAAGCGGAAAAAGCGCTCCGGGTGGATCACGTGGGATCCGGAATTCCTCAAGTGGTTGAGGGAGGGTGTAAGTTCAAGTGAAAGTGTAAGTTCACGTTCGGGAAATAAGGGGAGGGCCGGTTGAGATTTGTGATCGCGGGAGGTGGAACCGGCGGTCACCTGTTCCCCGCTCTCGCGGTGGGCGAGGTGCTTCTTGCGCGCGGGCATGAGGTGATGATCTTCATCTCCGAGAAGGACGTCGACGCCCTCGCGACCAAGGACCGTACCGAGTTCCGCTTCGAGAAGCTCCCGAGCATCGGCATGCCGAAGATCTTTTCCCCGGCCATCCTCGGGTTCGTGAAGCGATTCAACGACAGCCTCGCCCCATGCCGGAGGCTCTACCGCAAGTTTCAGCCGCACGCCGTGCTCGGCATGGGCGGGTTCACTTCCACCGCGCCGATTCTCGCCGGCCGCATGCGAAAAATCCCCACATTCGTCCACGAGTCCAACGCGATCCCCGGCAAGGCCAATCGCCTGAATGCACGCATGACCGATGCAGTGCTGCTCGGCTTCGAGGCCTGCGCGCGTTACTTCCCGAGTTCGCGGTTCCAGGTCACTGGCACGCCGATTCGCAAGAGCCTCACCCAGCGCATCCCGCGCGAGGAGGCGCTCGCCGCATTCGGCCTCAGTCCGGAGCGCAAGACGCTGCTCGTGATGGGCGGCAGCCAGGGCGCGCACGGCATCAACGAGGCCGCCATCAAGGCGATGCCGATGCTCAAGGACCTTCCGCTCCAGGTCATCCATCTCACCGGTCCCGACGACGAGCAGGTCGCCGCCGCGAATTATCGTCGCGAGGAAATCCCCGCGCACGTTGCGGCCTTTTGCCATCAGATGGAGATGGCCTACAGCGCAGCGGACCTCGCGCTTTCACGCTCCGGCGCGGCGAGCCTCTCGGAGTTGTCTTACTTCGGCATCCCGTCGTTGCTCATCCCGTATCCGTTTGCGGCGGAGAATCACCAGGTGCTCAACGCGGCCATCTTTGCACGCGAGGGCGCCGCAATCGTCGTGGAGCAGGGACAGGTCAGTGTCGATATTTTCGCGCGGGAGATCGGGGCCTTGCTGCGCGACGAGGCGCGCCTCTCCGCGATGTCCGCCAAAGCCCGCGCCCTCGCGCCGGAGAACGCCGCTGAGTGCGTCGCCGACACGGTGGAACACGCCGCCGCTGTCCGCGCGGGAAATGAAACCAGCGCAACCACAGGCAATGGGAAGGGAGTGGTAAAAAAGTGAATCCAAAGGCAGAGATTGGTTTCAATTTCCGCCGTTTTAGTGTTGTCTCTTCTTCTTCGTTTTCATCGTCAAAAATAGTCCTTAGCGGACTTTCTTCCACGCTTTCCAATTCAGTCTTCCGTAATCATTTAATGGACACCGGCCAAATCCTCGCGGACATCCTTGTCGCGGGAGAGATGCGCATTCATCTCATCGGCGTGGCCGGGTCCGGGATGAGCGGCATCGCCGGCCTGTTGCTCGCGCTGGGACATCGCGTGAGCGGGTCGGACAAGGTTTCTTCCCTTGAGACCGACCGGCTGCGGAGTCTCGGCCTCCAATTCTCCTGTCCGCACTCCGCCGAGGCGGTGCGCGATGCGGACATCGTGATTTTTTCCTCCGCCATCAAGCCCGGCAACGTCGCCTATGACGAGGCGCACCGGCTCGGCAAAATGATGGTGCGCCGCGCGGATGCGCTCGCCGCCGTCATGCATCGCAAGCGCGGCATCGCCGTCGCAGGCATGCATGGAAAGACGACGACCTCCTCCATGGCCGCGCATGTCCTGCGCGTTGGCGGCTTGAAGCCGTCCCACTATGTCGGCGCGGAGATTCCGATCCTCGGCACGAATGCCCATTGGGACACCGAGGGCGAATACTTCGTGGCCGAAGGCGACGAGAGCGACGGTACCATCGCGCTCTATCATCCGGAACATGCGATCCTGCTGAACATCGAGGAGGAGCACATGGATTTCTACGAGAGCCTTGCGGCCATCGAGGCGGTGTACTGCCAGTTGCTCGACCAGACCTCGGGGAATATTTTCTATTGCGTAGACGACCCCCACGCCGCGCGCGTCTGCAAAGGCCGCCCGAATGCAATCTCGTACGGTGAAACGGATTCCGCCGAGTTCCGTTTCCAGACTGTCCTGTCGCGCAGTTTTCACTCCAAGTTCAAGGTCTTCCGCCGCGAGAAATGGCTCGGTGATTTCCTGTTGAATATCCCGGGGCGGCACAACATCTCAAACGCCACCGGCGTCATCGCACTGGCAACCGTGCTCGGCATCGAGGTGGGGAAAATCGCCGAGGCGTTCGAAAGCTTCCGCGGCGCGAAGCGCCGGTTCGAGGTGAAATACCGGAGCGACAATTACATGGTGGTCGACGATTACGGCCATCATCCCAGCGAGATCAAGGCCACCCTGGAAACCGCACGCGCTGTCTGCAGCGGGCGGGTGATGGTGATGTTCCAGCCGCATCGTTACTCGCGGACGCAGGCGTTGCAGCATGAGTTCGGCAGCGCATTCGGCAAGGCGGACCGGCTCTTCGTTGCGGATGTGTACGCCGCGAGCGAGAAGCCGATCCCCGGCGTCACCGGCCAAACCGTCGTCGATGCCGTCGCGCGCACCGGCCACGATGGCGCGCAATACATTGCGGATCGCAAACAGATCCCCGCCGCGCTCGGCCCCCTGCTGGAGACCGGCGATTTGGTGCTGAGCCTCGGGGCAGGGGACATCCACGAGCAGGGTACCCGGCTCGCCGCGGACCTCGCGCGCCTGGAAGAGCTGCATGCCGCCATGGGTCCTGGCCTGGCGAAACTTTACGAGCCGCTCGCGCGGCACACCACTTTGCGCGTGGGCGGTCCGGCGCAGTACTGGCTGGAGCCGGAGACCGAGGCTGGCTTCGCCCGGCTGGTACGGCATTGCACCGCCAATGCGATCCCGCTTTTCGTGATCGGACGCGGTTCGAATCTGCTCATCTGCGACGGCGGTATCCCTGGCGCGGTTGCGCATTTGTCGCGCGGGGAATTCCGCAACATCGTCGTGAACGGAACCGAGATTACCGCCGGCGCCGGCGTGAAACTGAAGGAACTCGCCTACGCCGCGCGCGATGCGCTGATCGCGGGCTTTGAATGGTTCGAGGGCATCCCTGGCCAGGTCGGAGGCGCATTGCGCATGAATGCCGGCGCGATGGGCGGCGAGACTTTCCGCCAGGTTTGCAGCGTGCGCTACGTCGATGAGCAGGGTGCTTTCCATACCACCACGCCCTCGGAGATGCAGGTGCATTATCGCGATGTTCCATCCCTTGCGCGCAATTACGCCCTCTCCGCCACGTTCAAGGGCCAGCCCGGCAAGGCGGAGCAAATCCACGCTCTGCTCGAAGCCTCGATGCAAAAACGCCGCGCCACCCAGCCGAAGGAATCGAGCGCCGGCTGCATCTTTAAGAACCCGCCCTCCTGCCCCGCGGGCAGGCTCGTGGATGAACTCGGCCTCAAGGACACGCGTGTCGGCGGCGCCCGCGTCTCGACGGTGCATGGCAATTTTATCGTGAATGACGGGAACGCCACCGCGTCTGACGTTCTGGAGCTGATCGCAAAAATCAAAGCCGTCGCGCGTGAGCAACGCGGCATCGAATTGGAAACCGAAGTGCAAATCCTGGGAGTATCATGAGTGTAAGAGGCAAAACCATTGCAGTGCTCATGGGCGGCCCAGGCTCGGAGCGGGAAGTCTCGCTGGCCTCCGGCCGCGGCGTGATCAAAGCCCTCACTGCCCTCGGCGCCCACGTCGTCCCGGTCAATGTGACCGGGCCGGATTTCGTCATCCCGTCGCCGGTCGATATCGCTTTCAATATCATCCACGGCACCTTCGGCGAGGATGGCGAGCTGCAGGGCATCCTCGACGACCGCGGCATCCCGTACACCGGCGAGGGTCGCGACGGCAGCTACCTCGCGTTCGACAAGATCGCCACCAAGCATCGCTTCGTGGATTGCGACATCCCCACCGCCCCCTTCGAGGTCATCCAGCCGAACATGAAGCCGGCGATGTCCCTCCCTTACGTGGTCAAGGCGCCGCGCGAGGGATCCACTGTCGGCGTTTACATCGTGAAGGACGAGTCCCAGGTCGATGCCGCCATCGCCGGCGCCGCGCAATATGCCGATTCCCTGCTCGTCGAGAAATATGTTGCCGGTGAGGAATTGACCGTTGGCGTCCTCGGCTCGGAGGCCCTGCCGATCATCATGATCAAGCCGAAGGATGGCTTCTACGATTTCAAGAACAAGTACCCGTTCCTCAATCCGCAGGCTGGCGGCGGAGCCGATCATTATTGCCCCGCCCCGCTTTCCCCGGAGGTGACGAAACGCATCCAGGAGATCGCGCTCGCGGCGCATCGCGCGCTCGGGCTGGAAGTCTATTCGCGCGTCGATTTCATCCTCCCGGCCGATGGCGAGCCGTGCGTGCTGGAGATCAACACCATCCCCGGTATGACTGAGGCGAGCCTGCTCCCCGAAGCCGCTGGCGTGGCCGGCATCGGCTATGGGGAACTGTGCGAGCGCATCATCGAGCTCTCGCTCGCCCGCTTCGTGGCAGGGAGGGCCAAATGAAGAAAACCCGGACGCCCGCGCGCGCACAGCCCCGCAACCAGCGCGTCTCCTCGCACAAGCAGCGCAAGCAGCAGCACCTGCTCGACGTAAAAGTCCGCTCCCGCGCCGCCAATCGCCAGCGGAACCGGAGCATCATTGCATGGCTCAGCGTGCTCTTCCTCATTTGCAGCGCGGTCGGCGGCGCATGGTATGGCGGGCGCAAGGCGCTGCGGCATTACTTCTGGCAGAACCCGGAGTATAATCTCACCGAGGTGGAAATCCACACCGACGGCGCCCTCACGCGCGAACAGATCATCGGCGCCACCAGCATCCGCGAGGGCCAGAACATTTTCGCCATCAATCTCTCCGATGCCCGCAAGGCGATCATCGCGCTGCCGCAGGTGCAACGCGCGGACATTGAGCGCATCATGCCGAACAAGATTTCGATCGATATCTCCGAGCGCAAGCCGGTCGCGTGGGTGACCGGCAAGGACGATTCCAACCCGAGCGCCGATCCCGGCGCATTCCTGATCGATCGCGAGGGCGTCCTGATGCGCGTGCGCAGCCAGGTGCCCGATTACTATCATCTCCCCGTCATCTGCGGCCTGGAGGTCGATAACTACGATGAGGGCGAGACAGTCGATCTCCCCGAGGTCAAAGCCGCCCTGGAACTCATCCGCCTGACCGGCGAGAACCCCGCCCGCTACCAGGTCCGCAGCATCGATGTTTCTCTCGGCTACTGCCTCGTCGTCACCGATGAGCGGCATGCAAAGATCACCTTCCCGCTGGAGGACATCGCCACGCAACTGGACCGCCTCGCGCTGCTCTACCAGAATGTGGATGAGAACCACCAGGAGATCCAGACCGTCAACCTCCTGGTCCAGCGGAACATTCCCGTGACCTTCGTTCCGCCGCCCGATCCCACGGCCGATGCCACCGATCCCAACGCCCCGGCCGCCCCTGCCGCATCGCCCTCTGTAACACCAAAGTCCCTGGTGGACGCCCCAGCCGTTGCCGATGCATCGGCCACCCCGTCCGACGAGATCAAGAAGGCCAAATTCCTTTCCACAAAAAAATTGGTAAAACGCGCGCACGCTCTCCACGCCAGCCCGTCGCCCGCGCATCACACTTATCCCACCGTGCTGCGCGCGATTCCGATTTCCCAACCGTTCGAGACCCCGTAGAATTCGATCCATGGCAAGAGATCACATCCTCGTAGGCCTTGAGATTGGCACGTCGAAGATCTGCGTCGTCGTCGGCGATTCCAAGCCCGATGGCTCCATCAAGATCCTCGGTGTCGGCCAGGCTCCATCCCGCGGCGTGCGCAAGGGAGAGATCGTCGATTTTGACACCGCGCAAAAGTGCGTCCACGAGGCGCTGGTCGATGCGGAGGAGAAGAGCGACGTCATGATCCAGAGCGTCTACCTGGGCGTCACCGGCGCGCACATCGAGTCCTTCAACAACCGCGGCATGGTCACCGTCCCGGAGGACCAGGAGGAGATTACCGATGCCGATTGCGACAATGTCCGCTCCAGCGCGCGCGAGGTCAGCATCCCCTCGCAAAACATGTTCATTCACTCGATCCTCCAGCATTATTACATCGATGGCCAGGAGGGCGTCCTCAATCCCGTCGGCATGCTGGGCAACAAGCTTGAGGCTGATTTTCACATTATCCACGGCATCGGCACCCGGGTGAAAAACGCGGTCCGCTGCGTGAAGGAAATTCCGCTGGAGGTCGAGGATGTCGTGTTCAATCCGCTGGCTGCTGCACAAGTGGTTCTTAATCAGCACCAGAAAAACCTCGGCGCGCTCGCCATCGATATCGGTGGCGGCACCACCGATTATCTGATGTATGTCGATGGCGCCGTGCGGCAGAGCGGCAGCCTCGGGATCGGCGGCGATCACATCACCAACGATATCTCCATGGGCCTGCGCATCCCCATGGCGCGCGCGGAGAAGCTGAAGGTCGAGGAGGGGAGCGTGACGCTCGGCATGTCGCTGCCCGGCGAGACCGTGACGCTCAAGGACGACAGCGGCTTTGCCGGCAAGGAAGTCGAGCGCGAGACCCTCAACACCATCATCCACATGCGGGTGCGCGAGACCTTCGAGCTGCTGCGCCGCAAGCTGGAGCTGGGCGGCGATTTGCATCTGCTCGGCGCCGGCATTTTCATCACCGGCGGCACCAGCCTGCTGCGCGGGATCGATGCGCTGGCGCAGGAGATTTTTGAGCTGCCCGTCCACATTACCCATGCCCAGACGATGTCCGGCCTGACCTCGGCGTTTGAGAATCCGCAATTCTCCACCGCCATCGGCCTCATCAAATACGCCCAGGCCGTCCAGATGGACCGGCCCGCCGGCTGGCTCTCCAGATTTACCCAGAAGTTACCGATCTTTGGCCGCAGGAGATGAGGAACATCGCGAGATGAACCGACTTTTCTGCGAGCCGCCCAGCCGTTCAAAACCAAACCCGCAGAAACATCGCGCTCCATGATCGAATTCACCCACAAGCAACAAATCGTCAGCACCGGTTCCGAGCATGTCCAGATCAAGGTCGTTGGACTCGGAGGCGCCGGCCTCAATGTCATTGACCGCATCGTCCTCGATGGCGCCGCGCCCGGCGCGGACCTCGTGGTCATGCATACCGACGTACAATCCCTCACCAGCTCCGTCGCGAGCCAGAAGGTCCAGCTTGGCCGCGGCGTCACCCGCGGCCTCGGCGCCGGCGGCGATCCCGAGATCGGCTACGGCGCGGCCGCCGAGTCGCAGGAGGAGATCCGCAAGGCGCTCGAGGGCGCCGGCCTCATCTTCCTCTGTGTCGGCCTCGGCGGCGGCACCGGCTCCGGCGCGGCGCCGCTCGTCGCCAGCATGGCGAAGGAGAATGGCTCGCTCGTGGTCGTCATCGCCACGATGCCCTTTACCTTCGAGGGCAAGCGCCGCGGCAGCCAGGCCGGCGACGCGCTTATCTCGCTCCAGTCCTGCGCGGATGCCGTGATTTGTTTTGAGAACGACGTGATGGGCGAGGCCGTCTCGCCAAAGGCCGGCATCCACCAGGCCTTCGCCGCCGCGGACGAGACCATCAGCCAGTGTGTCCGCGCCGTCGCGTCGCTCTTCACCCAGCCCGGAATCCTGCATATCGGCTTTGACGATCTCTGCGCCGCACTCCGGCCCGGCATCGGCGGCGTGGGCCGCTGCCTGTTTGGCTTTGGCGAGGCCGAGGGCGACAACCGCGCCCACGAGTCGCTCACCCGCGCATTGAAGAACCCGCTGATGGACCGCGGCCGGATGCTCGACGAGTCGCACAACCTGCTGGTCAATATCGCCGGCGGCCCGGACATGACGCTCAACGAGGTGCAGATGCTCATGAGCGCCCTCGCCAAGCACACCGGCGACGAGACGCAGATCCTCTTCGGCGCGTCGGTCGATTCCCGCCTCTCCGGCCGCGTCACCGTCACGATCATCTCTTCTTCGTCAATGTCCGTCCGGGAGGGCGCGGTCGCGCCGCAATTCATCCCGCGCGTCGTCCCCGCTCCGCCTGTTTTCACTCCCGCGCCCGCTCTCCGCACCCACGCCGCAGCCGTCCAGGACATGGCCGCCCCCGCTGCCCAGTTGGAGCCCGAACCGGAAATCACTGCCGCAGCCGTTGCGCCCGAGCCGGAACCCGAGCCCGCCTACGCCGCCGCCACCTCCATGGACACCGAGCAAGGCTCCCTCCTTGACATGACCCCGCCCGCCGAGCCGGAGCCCGCGCCCGCCCCGGTCCGCACCGCCCGCGCCCCGCGCCAGCCACGGATCGTCAATGCTGCTGCCGACCCATTGCCCATCCTCCCCGCCGCCACCAAGCGCGAGGAGCGCCAGGAGACGTTGCAATTCGAGCCCGTCACCCGCGGCCGCTTCGAGAAGAGCGAGCCCACCATCGTCGACGGCCAGGACCTGGACGTGCCGACCTTCCTGCGGCGGAATATGCGGGTGTCATAGGCAAGGGTGCGCGTTCGCCATGGGGCAGATCACCACGAGTATCGAGAGATGCCCTTCCGAGTCCGAGACTCTGCGCCTGATCCGTGCGTTGGTCGGCTTTAACGACACCCAGGCTCCGCATGAGGACTATTGCGACCTCGCCGTTCTATCCCGGGACGCCGGTGAGCTTGTGGGCGGCCTGCTCGGGTACACGCATTGGAATTGGCTCTACATCCAGCAGCTATGGGTTGCCGATGCCTTCAGGCGTCGCGGCCTCGGCAGCAACCTCATGCTCACAGCGGAACGCGAGGCGTGCGATCGCGGTTGCCTGCACGCCCATTGCGATACCTTCGACTTCCAGGCACTCCCGTTTTATCAAAAACTCGGCTACACCGTCTTTGGCTCGCTCGAGGATTATCCAATCGGTCACACCCGTTATTTTCTCCGGAAGCGCAACATTGTGGGAGGCGCATGACGAAATCGGCTTTTTTGATAAAGAACGAGGGTGCACCTTACCTGGCCATCCCCGAGACGAGATGACGGACCATTATGCCTAAGCGCCCGTTCCGGATCATGTGTCCGGCGGTAATCCGCGAAGCCGCATCTGGCGACGCGGAGGCGATGGCGGCTCTCATGGGGGAACTCGGGTACCCGGTCACCCCGGATGTTCTCTGGTCGCGCATCGAGCGAATGGCCTCCCCTTTGCACGCTACCTTCGTCGCGGACGTGGATGGATCGATTGCCGGTTTCGTCGGCTGCTCCGCGCTCGCGATTTAAGAGAGCGACAAGCCCGCTTGCTGGATCATGACGCTCGCGGTGGGGTCCCATTTCCGGAGGCACGGGATCGGACGCGCCTTGCTCCTGGAGGTCGAGCGCTGGTGTGCGATCCACGGCATCCCCGATATCCGTCTGCACAGCAGCGACGCCCGCGCCGAAGCTCACCTGTTCTACGAAGCATGCGGATTTCGCCGGGCGGGTTCCCGGTTCAAGAAGTCGTTATGAGATCAGCCCTTCCGTTTTAATGCCGTTTTAATCACGGTTTAAAGACGAGTTATTGACGAATTCATGACAGAGGGCGACGTTACCCCATGCCGTTCGCTCCGAATTTCCGGATCACGCCCCAAGCCGCCAGCGCCTTGATGGCCGTCGAGGCTGCACGTGTCGAGGTGGACCGGCTTCCCATTACCCCGCAATTGATCGCCGCGTTGAGGGAGTCCGCGCGATTGCTGTCCACCCACTATTCCACGCAGATCGAGGGGAATCGCCTGACGGCTGCGGAGGTCGGGCAAGTGATCTCCGGAAAACGGGGGATTCCTGGACGGGAGCGGGATGTGCGGGAAGTTTACAATTACTATCGCGCCCTCGAAAAGGCGGAGGACATGGCTGCCGCAACCCGGAGCCTCAGGGAAAATGACATCAGGATTCTTCACGGTCTGGTCATACACGGAAAGGCGAAGCCAACCCCGTACAGGGATGGGCAAAATGTGATCCGGGACGGCGGGACTGGGGGAATTGTCTATCTGCCCCCTGAGGCGCACGATGTCCCCGGACTGATGTCATCTCTGCTGCAATGGATCAATGACACGATGGAGAAGGGAGAAGTACCCGTGCCGGTCGTAGCGGCCCTGGCCCACTACCAGTACGCGACGATCCATCCTTATTACGACGGCAACGGCCGCACGGCGCGATTGCTGACGACCGTGATCCTTCATCGCGGCGGCTATGGACTGAAAGGCATTTACTCCCTGGAGGAGTATTACGCGGGCAATCTGTCCGGATATTATCAAGGCCTGGCCGTGGGCGGCAGCCACAACTACTATCTTGGCCGCGAGTTCGCCGATGTGAGTGGATTTGTCGAATACTTCTGCGTGGGAATGGCGGATGCCTTTGCAAAGGTCCGCGTTCGCGCGGAATCCGCCGGCTTGCCTTTGAATTCCGACCGCACCGCTGCAATTAGGGACCTGCGTCCGGGGCAACGGCAGGTCCTTGGCTTATTCGTACGGAACAAGATTGTGACCACGAACGAGGTGGCGGATTATCTCCATATCTCCGTGCGTCTGGCCCGCGACCTGTGCGGCAAGTGGGTGGAAGCAGGATTTCTCTCAGTCCAGAATCCTTCCAAAAAAGCCCGGGCTTACCGCCTGGCGGAGCGGTTTGAAGAGGAATTGATCCGCGCCAGACCTGCGATTCTGTGACGAGCGAGATCCTCGTTCAATTCAACGGCTGCAGCGTGTCGTTCAGCGGCTGCAGCTTCGGCGTGCTGAGCGGGACGGTTTCAATGCTGTCGCCATTTTGCAGGATCACGGAGTTTTCCGTGATCTGCCGGATGAACCAGCCCTTGGCGGTATTGCTGTTTACCTCTTCGTCCGTCTCGTAGGAGAAGCCATTGATGATGGCGTAGCTCGGGTTGCCAAGGGAGATGCTGGTGACGACGAAGGTGTCCGGCGGGAAGGATTTTGGCACAGGCACTGAGGTGGCTGCGGCGACTTGCGCTGTGGCGGGCCTGACTGGGACCGCGACGGCGGGGCCGGCGTGAACCGTGGGCGGTGCGGGGGCGGCGGCTGAAGGGGCAAACGAAACCGTCGTCGTACCGGAACCTGGCAGGCGGGGAAATTGACTCAGGGTAATCCGGCCCGATTGAACCAAACCGCCGATGGCGGCCAGGGAGATCACGATGAACGCAAAAACCATGAACCTGGCCGAGAAAAACGGCTGCGGCACCGCATCGACCTCCGGGGGCAGGACCACGTACGTCTTCCCGGGTGCCGGCTGGAGGTTATGGGATTGGATCTGAACGTCCATTGCTGGATTGGATGAGCATCCAATATGCCGGGGAATCCCAAATATTCGGCCCAAGCCTCACTTCCCTACCACGCCCGTCGCGAACACCGTCTGGAAATGCGGCGGCTGCTCCTCCCGTGCCACCACCTGCACCTCGATCTCCGTAAACCCAGCCCCCTCCAGCAGCCGGTGCAGTTCCGCCTCGGTAAACCCGAGCCACATATCCGCGTACATCTCCCGGGCCTGCTCGAATTGATGCGCCAGCAGGTCCAGCACCGCCACGCGCCCCCCGGGCTTCAGCAGCCGGTGTGCGGCGGCCAGCGCCCGTGCCGGATTGTTCGCGTGATGGAGGGCCTGGCTGAAGAGCGCAAGGTCCACCGTTCCTTCGGGAATCGGCGGCTCCTCGATATCCCCCAGCCGGTATTCCAGGTTCACAAAGCCATGCTCCCGCGCCAGCGCCGAGCCGAATTCCACCATCTTCTCCGAGTTATCCACCGCGATCACCTGTTTCGCATGCCGCGCCAGTAACTGGGAGAGCGTCCCTTCGCCCGCGCCAAGGTCAGCCACCACGATCGGCCCCACCAGCGACATCAGCAGGTGCGACACCCCTTTCCACGTCCGCCCCGGACAATAGCTGCGGCCGAAACGCCCCGCGAGCCGGTTGAAATACTCCCGCGCCTTGTCCTGGCGCTTGCGCAGCACCAGTTGCAGCGCGGTGATATCCCCTTCCGATTCAGGCATTTCCAATGCCCCAGCAGCCACGATCTCAGCGATTTGCGACTTCAGCGGGTAATCCTCCCGCAACGCGTAGAAAATGTTCTTCCCCGCGCGCCGGGCGCGCACCAGTTGGGCGCTCTTGAGCTGGGAGAGATGGCTGGAAATGCGCGACTGGCCCATGCCGAGGATTTCCTGGAGCTCGGCGACGGTCAATTCCTCCCGCTGCAGGAGGTGCAGGAGACGGAGCCGAGTGGGATCGGCAAGAAGGCGGAGGGATTTTACGATTGACGCCATGGCCGGACTGGCTTAGACCTATCATCCCATCATGATTGGTCAATATATTCCGTCCCGCCCCCGCTTTTAATCTGACCCCGCCACCATCCACTCAACCACTCCCTCTCTTTCCATGTCCCGACGTTACATTTTTTCCTCCGAGTCCGTAGGCGAAGGCCACCCGGATAAAGTTTGCGACACCATCTCCGACGCCGTCCTCGACGCCTGTCTCGCGCAAGACCCCGCCAGCCGCGTCGCCTGTGAGACCTACGCCAAGAGCAACATCGTCGTAGTCGGCGGCGAGATCACGACCAAGGCCGCGGTTCCCTACAACGACATCGTCCGCCAGGCCATCCGGGAGATTGGCTACGTCAATGACGACGACGTCTTCCATGCCGACCGCGTTTTCATCATGAACGTCATCACCGCGCAGTCTCCGGATATCGCGCAGGGCGTCGATGCGCGCGCCGCCGATGGCAAGGACACCGCCGAGCAGGGCGCCGGCGACCAGGGCCTCATGTTCGGCTTCGCTTGCGACGAGACCCCTGAGCTCATGCCGGCGCCGATCATGTTCGCCCATCGCCTCGGCAGCGAGCTCACCCGCATCCGCAAGTCCGGCGGCGCCCGCTGGCTGCGCCCGGACGCAAAGAGCCAGGTCTCGGTCGTGTACGAGAACGGCCGGCCCGTCAGCATCTCGAATGTCGTTATCTCCACCCAGCATTCCGCGGATGTGAAACACTCGGAGATTCGCAGCTTCATCATCGAGGAGGTCATCAAGCGCCAGCTTCCTCCCGAGATGCTCACCAACGAGACGGAATTTTTGATCAACCCCACCGGCCAGTTCGTCGTCGGCGGCCCGCAGGGCGATACCGGCCTCACCGGCCGCAAGATCATCGTCGATACCTACGGCGGCATGGGCCGGCACGGTGGCGGCGCCTTCTCCGGCAAGGACCCAAGCAAAGTCGACCGCAGCGCCGCCTACATGGGCCGTTACGTCGCGAAGAACGTCGTCGCCTCCGGCCTCGCCACCCGTTGCGAGGTGCAATTCGCATACGCCATCGGCCACCCCCGCCCCGTCAGCATCCACATCGACACCTTCGGCACCAATACCGTCTCCGAGGAGAAAATCGAGCACGCCGTCACCGACGTCTTCTCCTTCAAGCCCGCAGACATCGTCAAGCAGCTCAACCTCCTCCGCCCCATCTATGGTTTGACCACCAACTACGGCCACTTCGGAAAAAACAATCCAGAAATCACCTGGGAGCGTACCGACAAAGTCGACGCCCTCAAATCGGCGGCAGCCGCGCGATAAGCGCGGCCTTGAGCCTGTCGAAAGGCATAAGTCCCATTAGTCCCATTAGTCCCATCTACACTTACATACCATGTCCACCACCACCCTGATACCCACCACCCAGCAGGATTTCAAAGTCGCCGACCTTTCGCTCGCCGATTGGGGCCGCAAGGAGCTCACCATCGCCGAGCAGGAAATGCCCGGTCTCATCTCCATCCGCAATAAGTACTCCGCGGAGAAGCCGCTCGCCGGCGTGCGCATCACCGGCTCGCTGCACATGACCATCCAGACCGCCGTCCTCATCGAGACGCTGGTCGCCCTCGGCGCAGATGTCCGCTGGGCCAGTTGCAATATCTTCTCCACCCAGGATCACGCCGCCGCCGCCATCGCGAAGGCCGGCGTCCCCGTCTTTGCCTGGAAAGGCGAGTCGCTCGAGGAATATTGGTGGTGTACTTACCAGGCCGTCTTCTTCCCCGGCGGCAAAGGACCCCAGATGGTCGTCGACGACGGCGGGGACGTTACGCTGCTCATCCACAAAGGTTACCAGCTCGAGGAAGGCGACGATTGGGTCAACACCCCGTCTGGCAGCCACGAGGAGAAAGTCATCAAGGACCTCCTCAAGGATATCCACGCCGAGAATCCCTACCGCTGGCATGAGCTCGTCAAGGATTGGCGTGGCGTCAGCGAGGAGACCACCACCGGCGTTCATCGCCTCTACAAGCTCCAGGAGGCCGGCAAGCTCCTCGTCCCCGCCTTCAACGTCAATGATTCCGTCACCAAGTCGAAGTTCGACAACCTCTACGGCTGCCGCCATTCGCTCATCGATGGCATCAACCGCGCCCTCGATGTCATGATCGCCGGCAAGGTCGCCGTCGTCTGCGGCTACGGCGATGTCGGCAAGGGCTGCGCGCAATCACTCCGCGGCCAGGGCGCCCGCGTTATCGTCACCGAGGTCGATCCCATCAACGCCCTTCAGGCCGCGATGGAAGGATTCGAAGTAACCACCATCGAAGAGACCATGGGCCGCGGCGATATCTATGTCACCACAACCGGCAATCTCGATGTCATCACCATCGATCACCTCGCCGCGATGAAGGACCAGGCCGTGGTTTGTAACATTGGCCACTTCGACAACGAGATCCAGGTCGATAAGTTGAATCATTACCCCGGCATCCAGCGTGTGAACATCAAGCCGCAGGTCGATAAGTATATCTTCCCGAACGGCAATGAAATCTTCCTGCTGGCCGAAGGCCGCCTCGTGAATCTCGGCTGCGCCACCGGCCACCCGAGCTTCGTGATGTCCAACTCCTTCTCCAACCAGGTCCTCGCCCAGCTCGACCTCTGGAAGAACCGCGAAATCTACAAGCCCGCCGTCTACATCCTGCCCAAGAAGCTCGACGAAGAAGTGGCCCGCCTGCACCTCGAAAAAATCGGCGTCAAGCTCACCACGCTAACTCCCGCCCAGGCCGCCTACATCGGCGTCCCTGTCGAAGGCCCGTACAAGCCGGAGCATTACCGCTATTAACTCCAGCGGGTCAGTTTTAGCCGCATGCGCCTGAGGACGCATCCGTCCTCAGGCGGAGATTAATACAGATTAGACGCAGATTATTGGGAGGAGCACTAAGCTGCTCTTTCTGGTAATCTGCGTTAATTCTTTTTTAATCTGCGCTAATCTGAGGCCAATATAATACACCCCGAATTCGGATATGCGCGCCCACTCAGACTCATTCACCGTCCGCACTCGCGGGAAGGGGACTTACGAGATCACCTCCGAGGTCGAGGCAATCGTCCGAGCGAGCGCCGTAACTACCGGCCAGGTTACAGTCTTCATCCAGCACACCAGTGCCAGTCTCATCATCTATGAGAATGCCGACCGCTCGGCCCGCGTCGACCTGGAGAACTACTTCAACCGCCTCGTTCCCGAAGATGCCGATTACTTCGTCCACACCGCGGAAGGCCCCGACGATATGCCGAGCCATATTCGCATGGTCCTGACCCGCACCTCCGAGACCATCCCCATTGCCCGCGGCCAGATGCAGCTTGGTACATGGCAGGGAATCTTCGTCTTCGAGCACCGCAACGCCCCGCACACGCGGCATCTCGCCGTTTCGGTGATCGGCTCTTGATCGGGATCAGGCGTTTGCAAAAACGTCGCCCGCACGTTCCCGCTGCCTTGCCCGGCGCATATGCTGGCGGGCCGTGGCGGCCAGCGTGAGCCATTGCGGATTGCCGCGCGCACAATCGCCGAGCTGGAGCGCGAGGATTTCCACCATCTCCCAGAGCTTCAGCCCATCGAAGATCGCCAGTTTCACCGCGAGCACCTCAGGCCAGTGGCGCGTTTCGTAGCTCATCTGCTCGAGCTCCTGGTTGGCCTGGAGGTAAAGGCCCAATGTGGCGTAGCCCTGGGCGGCTTCGAGGAATCGGAGATTGTCTAGGAGACTCGGCATGAGAATCCCTCATTGCAGCTTCCGTTCCAAAAATTATGGAAAAGATGGAAACTATCTCAGCAGATAGGGCCAAATCTCTCGGCACCTTCGTTTTAGCAGCAGATCAATCCATGAAAACCATCCTTCTTCTCCTTGTTCCCGCCGTTGCCCTTCTCGTTTCTGCCTGTGCTCCCGCCGGCCCCACCTACGTCAGTGGCGGTGGGGGCGGCTATTACGGACCCAGCGGTGTCTGGATCGCGGGCGGTGGCGGCGGCTATGACCGCGACCATGGTTACGACCATGGCGACTACCATGACTCGCAGCAATACAACCGCAGCGTCACCCACGTAAACGACGTGAACGTCAACCGGACCGTTGAGAACGACCGCACCGTCAACCGGACGAACGTCAATCAGGTGAACCTGTCGAAGAAAACCGTGCAGGCGAACTCGAAGAGCGAGGTCCGCAAAGGCGATAAAAAAGGCAATGAGCAGGGCCAAAACGGCGAGGCCGTGGCGCAGGGACAGTATCACCAATAAGACGCCGCGAACGCCACAGCTCCCAGAGGCGCCTTACACGATCCACTTCGCCGCCGCAAAATCCGGCCCCGGCACAGTCAACTGAATCGCCGCATTCTCCGGGTATTTCTCCGTCTCGATGCCATCTGCCAGCACGCGCACCTGGAAGGCGACCGGCGCGCCCGGCTTTAGCGCGAGGTCCAGCAGGGGCACCTCCCACTCCACGATGTCCTTGCTGGCGATCGACGCCCGCCGCAATTGTACCCCGCCAGGCGTCGTGAGAATGAATTCGCCCGGCCCATTGGTCGGCAGCACCCCGGAGAGCAGCATGAAACCGCGCGGCTCATAAAATACGATCTTCAGCGAGGCGTTTCCCCACTTGAGGAAATCAAACCGCAGGTAGAGCGACTCCGCCCCGAACCCGAACCGGATCCCGTCCAGCAGCCGCTCGGAGCGGTACATCGCGGATTGCTCGCTCCCCGGCTGGTAAAATCCCGCCCCCATCCACTCGAAGTACGACGACAGCACCCCGTCGATCTCGGGCTCGATCAGGCTCTCCGGCATTTGATACACCTGCACGGCGCGCGTCTTCGTGATCGGCGCCTCCAGCAGCGCTGGCGCCGGCTCGCCGCAGATCGCGTACACATTCTTCAAGTGCTGGCGGAAAAGCTCGTCGAAGAGATCGTCGTTCTCCGTCGAGAAATCCGGCCCGTACCACCAGAACCAGTCGCTTCCTTCCGCCGCGTAAATCTCCTGCAACGCCCGCTCCTTCGCCTCGTCGGAGAGCTCGCCGGAATCGATCCGCCCCTGGAGAAAAGTGCGCGCCTCGCCCAGGCGATCCCACGCCCGGTTCTCCTCATCCTCGCCGATCCAGATATCGAAGTTGCCGCAAATCCACGAGCCCGTGTGCAGCGTCGTCAGGCTCTTGCGTGGCGGATTCCGTGCAAAATAATCCTCGATCGTGCAACTGTGCAGCCGGTCCGGCGCAGCCGCGATGCCGGAGTATAGCGCCCGCAGGAATGCCTCGCCTCCATCGCGGAACGTCTCCCACGCATTCTCCCCATCCAGGATCAGCGGGATCAGCCCCGTGTCATGCGGCACCATCGTGGAGATGTGCATCATGTGATGCAGCAGATGCCGCGCGGCATCCTGCGCATCGTTCTTCGATGCCGTGAACCCGATGAAGTCCGAAAGCGGCCGCTCGCGGAAGACCGCGTTCACCGACGCCCCGTCATATTGGATGCGCCACCCCTGGAAGAGCTCCAGGTGATCCACCTGCTTCCCCGCAAACGCCGGGTCCCGCTTGATGGAATGGAAGAGATTCTCCTCATCCGTGCAAAAATACTGGATGCCCACCTTCTCCATCAGCGGGATCAGCTCCGGCGCGATCGACCCTTCGCTCGGCCAGAGCCCGCGCGGCTTTTTGCCAAACAGCCGTTCATGCTGCTCCACCGCATGGGTCAATTGCGCCGCCGCATCCTGCGGCCAGTGGAACCGCTTGGGAAATTGCCGCCCCGGCAGGCAGCGCTCGGCAAAGGCCGAGTCATAAATCAGCGGCAGGATCGGGTGGAAAAACGGCGTCGTCGTCAGCTCCGCCTGCCCGCGCTGCTCCGCCGCCGCGTAGCGTTCCAGAACGATGCGGAGAATCTCCAGGTGGATGTCCAGCACCCGGTTCTTTTCCTCCTCGGTAAAGTCCCGTCCCTTCGCGCGCAGCTTCGGCAGCTCCGGGTAGAGCTTGTCCGCCGTGTACCCGCACCACGCGAGGTTGAACCACACCTGCAGATCCAGCAGCTCCTGCGTGGTAAAATAGCCCAGCCCGCGCCGGACCTCGTCCCGGTAAAAAGTCTGCCCGCGCTTGTTGAGCAGCTCCCAGTAGCGCGGGTACGGTTTCACCAGGTTGTCCCAGTGGATTTTGAAGAAGTTCTCCAGGATCGCGAGCTTCTCCTCATCGTTCAGCTCCGCCGCCGGCTTGCGGGCCCATTCCAGCCAGAGATCGGTGATCTCCCCGTCGATCAATTCCTTCACCTGCAGCAGCAGCACCGGCGTGAGGTTAAAATTCACCTTCACCGCCGGGTAATCCTCAAGGATCGATACCATATCCAGGTAGCCCTTGACCGCGTGAAGCCGCACCCATGGCATCATCGCCGTCCGGGTCACCGGATTGACATAATACGGCTGGTGCATGTGCCAGAGGAAGACGACATTCGCCATGACGCGCAGGGTAGAAGTAAAACTGGAAATTCGAAATCAGAAACTCTGAAATATGATTTTGCTGCGTTGCCGCGAACGACTTCCATGGCGATGTCCGCCCGGGTGATTGAGCCAGTGTCAAAGTTCCGCGAGAGGAGATTGAGAGAGAGATGGTTGCTGGTTGGGCAGGCTGGATGCGGTCACAAATTGTGACCGGACGATTGCCCGGTTTTGACGGTTTTGAGATGCCAATTTGGCATCTCAAAGTTTCGTCCTCCTCTTTCGTGAGCTGGAACATGAAATCCTCCGGGAAACGGTCGAGGTGGCGCTGTACGGCACGATTGAATTGGCCTGTCTCGACGCCGTAAAGGGCAGCGAGATCGGCATCGAGAATAACTCGTCGGTCCCGGATGGTGAGAATCAACGCAGTGGGGTCGGGCAATGAGAGAGGTGTGGATTTGGGCATTGGCGAAATCTCAGCTTGCGGGGGGTAAACTGATTCTATTGATTCTGCTTGTAAATCTCTGGAGTGATTCCTCCGCATCTCAATGCCTCACGAAAATCATCCCGCCCCGGAGAAAGTGGCCCGTTCCCGCATCCTCATTGTCGATGACGACCCGCTGAGCCGCCGGCTTGTCATGCGCTCGCTGGAGCATGAGTACGAGGTCATCGAGTGCCGCAGCGGCCTTGAGACCATGCAGATGCTCGAGGGCGCCGGCCCGGCGCTGGTGGTGCTCGATTACCAGATGCCGGACCTCAACGGCGCTCAGGTTTGCGAGCTCGTCCGCTCTTCGCCCGATCCCGAGGTGGCGCAATGCCCCATCATCATGCTCACGGGCCATTCCAATGTGGCGCACGAGATCGAGTGCCTCCGCTCCGGCGCGGACGATTTTGTCACCAAGCCTCTCAACGTGGCCGTGCTGCGGGCGCGGATCGAGACCCATCTGCGCCTGCATACCCTGCGCAAGCAGCTCCTGGCGCAGAACGTCGAGTTGGAGGCCTGGCGTCGCCGGCAGGAGGAGGACCTCGAGGCCGCGCGCCTCACACAGCAAGCCATCCTGCCCGCCCGCCTGCCCGTGTTGCACGGATGGGATTTTGCCGCGCAATACCTGCCGCTCATGCGCATCGGCGGCGATATGTATGACTGGCACAAGATCCACGACGGCCCGCTCCTGGTCTGGATCACCGACGCCACTGGCCACGGTGCGTCGGCAGCGTTGCTCACTACGTTGAGCAAACTCCTTTTTCGCCACGCCATCGCGGAAACGCAGACGCCGGCGGGCATCATGGATTACGTGGAGCGGGAGTTCCAGGCGGTCTTCAAGGGGCACTCCTTTATGACAGCGGCATGCCTCGCGCTCAACGCGGAGGATGGGAGGATCACCTTTTGCGGAGCGGGCCAGCCGCCGCTGCTGGTCTCGCGGACACACGGACATGTGGAGTTCATGCGCTCGATGCGCCCACCGCTCGGCCTGAACAAGGCGGAGCACAGCATCGAGGAGGGTTGCGACATGGCCCCGGGCGAGGCGCTCCTGCTATATACAGATGGTCTTTACGAGATCCAAAACAAGTCGGGCGCACGCCTCGGCAACGAGGCCCTCGCAAAATTGCTGCCGCGTGCATCCGGGGGCCTCACAGCGTCCGTATGGCTTCAGGAAGTAATTGAGAAAGCCGGCGCATATGCTGATTCCGTTTTATTCCCCGATGACATCGCCGTCTTCGCCGCCCGGCGGGAATGACGGGTATCAGGCAATACCCTGATTCGCGCGTAGTGCAGCGCCTTTCACTTCGTTTACTTGCTACAATGGAACTAAATGGTCTCTGCAATGTTGCGCCATCTGGTAATACATTCCCTGAGCCCTTGAGCGTTCCAATGAAGAACCCCCCGAATTTTCTTCAAGGTGGCGGTGAGATGGGCCGCCGCATGCGCGCCTTCGATTGGGCCGCTCACCCGCTCGGGCCGCCCGAGGCGTGGCCGCGCAGCCTTAAGACGGTAATCCAGATCATTCTCACCTCGCGGTTCGCCATGTGGATGGGCTGGGGCCCGGACCTGATTTTCTTTTGCAACGACGCCTACCTGCCCACCACTGGCATGAAATCGGGCTGGGTTCTCGGCGCTCCGGCCAAAGAGGTGTGGGCGGAGATTTGGCCCGACATTGGGCCGAGGATCGAGGCCGTGATGCAGCGGGGCGAAGCTACCTGGGATGAGTCGCTGCCCCTGTTCCTGGAGCGCAGTGGATTTACCGAGGAAACCTACCATACGTTTTCGTACAGCCCGGCGCCGAATGATGACGGCTCCGTGGGCGGCCTCCTCTGCGTGGTCACCGAGGATACGGAGCGGGTCATCGGCCAGCGGCGGCTCGCATTATTGCGGGCGCTGGCCGCGGATATCTCCACGGCAGTCACGGAGGCCCAGCTCTTCAAGGGGGTGCAGCGGCAATTGGAGCAGCGCCCGCAGGATTTGCCTTTCGCGCTGGCGTATCTTTTCGATGGCGATCACATCGAGGCCCAACTCGCCTTCGCCCATGGCGTTGCGCCGGGCGGCGAGGTCGCGCCCTTGAAACTCGATGCCACGGTGGATTCTGCCATTTGGCCTGCCCGCCAGATTCTCGAGGACCGCATTAGCGTGGTAGTCGATCAGCTTGGCTGCCGGTTTCCCTCGCTTGCTTCCGGGCCATGGACACGACCACCGGGCATGGCTGCCATCGTACCGCTGGACCATCAGGCACATGGCGCGCCGGCTGGTTTTCTCGTGGTTGGGATCAATCCATGGCGGCCGTTCGATCTTGGGTATCGCGGCTTCGTCGAGTTGCTGGCCGGGCAGATCGCCGCCGGGCTGACCACCGCACGCGCTTATGACGAGGAGCGGAAGCGCGCGGAGAGCCTTGCCGAGCTGGACCGGGCCAAGACCGCATTCTTCAGCAATGTCAGCCATGAGTTCCGCACACCTCTCACGCTCATGCTCAGTCCGCTGGAGGATTTGATCGCGGGCGCCGAGGAGTCAAATATCGCGCCGGAAAATCGGGAGCTTGCCGTTCTCGCCCATCGCAACGGGCTGCGCCTGCTCAAACTGGTGAACACGCTGCTCGATTTCTCCCGCATCGAGGCGGGCCGCGTGGAGGCGGAGTATCAACCCATCGATCTCGCCGCCTGCACCGCGGAGCTCGCCAGCACCTTCCGCTCCGCCGTTGAACGAGCCGGCCTGGAGCTGGTGGTCGAGACGCCTCCGCTGAGTGAGCCGGTCTATGTCGATCGCGAGATGTGGGAGAAGATTATCCTCAATCTCATCTCCAATGCGTTCAAGTTCACCCTGCACGGCCGCATCACCGTCCGGGTGAGGGAAGCCCACGATCATGTCCTTACCGATATCGGCGATACCGGCAGCGGCATTCCCGCAGAGGCGCTGCCGCACCTCTTCGAGCGGTTCTATCGCGTCCATGGCGCGCAGGGGAGGACGCACGAGGGCAGCGGCATCGGCCTCGCCCTGGTGCATGAATTGGTAAAACTCCACCACGGTCGCGTCGATGTGGAGAGCACGCCCGGGAAGGGGAGCACCTTCACCGTCTGCATCCCCAAGGGGATCTCGCATCTTCCCCAGGATCGCATCCGCAGCGGCCCGATGCCCTTCTCCACATTGCCCGGCGCGCTTCCTTATATAGAGGAGGCCTTCCGCTGGCTGCCGGAGAGCCGGTATGGGGAGTCCCCGGTTGCATCGGACAATGTGGGCGGCTCGAAACCGACGATCCTGCTGGCCGATGACAACGCCGATATGCGCGATTACGTCCAGCGGCTGCTCTCCGGGCGCTTCCGTGTGATCACGGTCGGCAATGGCATTGACGCATTGGAGATCGCGCGGCGCGAGAAGCCGGACGTGATTTTGACCGATGTGATGATGCCGCGCCTGGATGGTTTCGGCCTGCTGCGCGAATTGCGTGGGGATCGCAATCTCGCAACGCTGCCGGTCATCATGCTCTCGGCCCGCGCAGGCGAGGAGGCGCGCGCGGAGGGATTGTCGGCCGGCGCGGACGATTACCTCATCAAGCCATTCACCGCCCGCGAACTGCTGGCGCGGATTGGCGGAACGCTGGCCGTTGCCCGGGCGCGCCGGGAGGCGGCGGAGCGCGAGGCGGAGTTGCGCGCCGAGCATGCGGAAATCCTGGAGACCATGACGCTTGCTTTCATCGCCCTGGATGAGGATTTCCGCTATGTCTACATGAATGCCGAGGCGGAGGGCATTCTCGGCCTCAAGCGCGAGCAGGCGCTGAACATCCCCATGTGGGACCGCTTCCCCGGGTCGGAGCTCACCGAGTTCGGCCAGCAATTGCGCTGCGCGATGGAGCGCCGCATCCCGATCCGGTTCGAGACATTTTACGAGCCGTTCGACCGCTGGTTTGAGGTCAACGCCTACCCGATGAGCGGGCGGCGGCTCGGCGTTTTCTTCCGCGATATCTCCGAGAACAAGCTCACCGAAGAGGCAATGCGCGCCGCCAAGGAATCGGCAGAGGCCGCCAGCCGCTCGAAGGACCGCTTCCTTGCCGTGCTCAGCCACGAGCTGCGCACCCCGCTCAGTCCCGTGCTGATGAGCGTCTGCGCGATGGAAGCCGATCCGGATCTGCCCCCATCCTTCCTGGAGGAGATGGTCATGATCCGCCGCAACATCGAGCTGGAGACCCGCCTCATCGACGATCTGCTGGACCTCAGCCGTATCGTCAATGGCAAGCTGGCGCTGCACATGCGCGCCGTCGATCTCAACGAAAAGGTCAAACATGTCGCCCAGATTTGCCGGGAGCAAATTTTGGAAAAAGGGATGCACTTGCACATGTCCCTGGATCCACGGGTCGGCACCGTCTCCGGCGATCCGTCGCGCCTCCAGCAGGTGCTCTGGAACGTGCTCAAGAATGCGGTGAAATTCACGCCCGAAGGCGGCGATATCCATGTCACCACCGCGCTGATGCCGGATGGGTCCGCGGAGGTCATCGTCAAGGACACCGGCATCGGCCTCGCCCCGGACGCGCTCCACTGCATCTTCGACGCATTCGAGCAGGGAAGTCCGGAGATCACGCAGCAATTTGGCGGCCTGGGCCTCGGTCTCGCCATCTCCAAGGTTTTGGTGGAAATGCACGGCGGCACGATCCGCGCGGAGAGCCAGGGCCCTGGCGCCGGCGCCACCTTTATCGTGACGCTGCCGGAGGCCCGCGCGGCCATCGCGGAGAGCGCGCCCGTGGCTGCCGTGGACCAGCCCGGCGGCGCCACGAACATCAGCATCCTGATCGTTGAGGATCACGCCGATACCGCGCGCATCCTCAGCCGTCTGCTCGCCAAGCGCGGCTACCGCGTCCGTACTGCCGGCACGGTCAAGGAGGCCCTGGAGGCATTTAGCGAGCCGGTCGATTTGATGGTGAGCGATGTCGGCCTGCCTGATGGCACCGGGTATGAGCTCATCCGCCGGGCCCTGGAGATCCGCCCGGTGATTGGCATTGCCATGAGTGGCTTCGGCATGGAGGAAGACATCGTCAAAAGCCGCGAAGCCGGCTTCGCCGAGCATTTGGTGAAGCCGGTGGATGTCGTGCAGATCGACGAATCGATCCGCCGCTTGCTCAAGAGCGGCGGTTAGGCCGCGTAGCTCCATCATTGGGTGGGGACAGTCAATCGAATAACCGACACTCGGTTCACGTGCGTCGTCCGATGGCACTCATAGGTCGCACAGGTCCTATAGGTCCCATCCATAGCGGCACCGCCGCCCCCTCCAGCAATTGACACCACCCCCAGGATTGTCACCATGGCGGCCCATGCGCTATCTCGTCCTCTCCTGCAGCCTCAATCCCAGCAGCCGCAGCCGCATTCTTGCACAGATGGTCCACCAGCACCTCGCAACCCGCCCCGGCGGCGCGACCCTGGTCGATCTTCAGGATTACAATCTCCCGCTTTCTGACGGCGGCGCCTGTTACGGCCACCCGCACGTTGCCGAGCTCTCCCAGGTCATCCGCAAGGCCAAAGGCATCATCGTTGCGACCCCCATCTATAATTACGACGTCAACGCCGCTGCGAAAAACGTCCTGGAGCTGAGTGGCAAGGCATGGGAGGGCAAGGTCGTCGGCTTCATTTGCGCCGCCGGCGGCCACGGCAGCTACATGTCCGTCATGCCCTTTGCCAATAGCCTCATGCTCGATTACCGCTGCCACATCATTCCGCGCTTCGTCTACGCCGCTCCCTCCCACATCGATGAGAGCACCTTCGGCGACGAAGCCATGAACCGCCGCGTGGAGGATTTGGCAGTGGAAACCCAGCGGGTGACCGATGCGCTGTTTCCAACATAAAAATCGCCGCGAAGCGCCATTTTTATAGCGATGGCTCGCCGAGCCATGCGGGGGGGCGGCCGGTGTTCATCACACCCGTTCCCCCCCTTTGACCGATCGCTCGCCGATTTCGCGCACATTTCTCGCCTCGCCCCATATTTCACGCAATTTTTTCATTTCCCTCTTGCCAGCTTTCCACGCTCCTCCTACATTCTCCCTCCCGCGCGATGTGGTAGACCCGTATTCGCGCTCCAGAGAAATAACGATTGCGCGAGTGGTGGATTCGTTTACCTTCGCGCTCCCCGCATCCAGTGGGTTTCGAGAAAGACCCGCTTGAAGCGGGTTTTTCGTCCCGTGACCC
>Ga0302319_10000345_pt1 | contig 103206 bp, 90 predicted proteins | sample Bog_T0_2_FD_203319 | JGI IMG/M metagenome (GOLD analysis project Ga0302319, IMG submission 203319) | Peat permafrost microbial communities from Stordalen Mire near Abisko, Sweden - Bog_T0_2 | ecosystem: Environmental > Terrestrial > Soil > Wetlands > Peat | place: Sweden: Abisko, Stordalen... | reverse complement strand
TAATAAATCATTTTTATATTGTTTACGTGATAAAACCATTTTATAATGTTTAGGTGATATGAGTGATTATTCGATCAAAACGCCACAGCAGCTTGGTGCTGTCTTGGAAGGATACCGCCGGGATAGTGGGCTGACCCAAACGCAGGTGGGATCCAAGGTCGGTCTGGCACAGAGCGTGGTATCGTTGCTGGAAAAATCTCCGGAGCGGGCGGGATTGTCCAGAATCTTCAAACTCCTGGCCGCCTTGGACCTTGAAATCGTGGTCAGGCCACGGGGAACGGTATCCCACAAATCAGAATGGTGATGTATGGGACGACTTCGAAAATCCCGGGTGCTGTCTGTTTGGATGAACGGGGAACAGGTGGGAGAATGGCGACGTTCAGGGGGAAATCAGGAATTCCTATATGCGGAATCCTGGCTGGCCTCACCTGCCGCCAGACCCATCTCGTTGTCAATGCCACTGCGCCCCTCCCATGAACCTTACCGAGATGGAGTTGAGGCCTTTTTCGACAATTTGCTGCCGGATAATCGCCAGATCCGCGAACGAATCCAGCGCCGTTTTCAAACAGGCTCCATTGGGGCGTTCGATCTTTTAACCGAGATTGGGCGTGATTGCGTTGGGGCTTTACAATTGATGCGTGAAGGTCAGGCCCCACCGAACGTGCGGCAAATCACGGCTGAGCCATTAGCGAGTGCTCAAGTGGCCGAATTACTCAACCGTTCGTTGGGCGAGGAGCCAAGTCATGAGGAAGCCTCCGACGACACCTTCCGGATTTCCCTCGCCGGAGCCCAAGAGAAAACGGCGCTGCTGATTCATGATGGCAAATGGCACCGGCCAACTCAGGCCACACCCACCACTCACATTCTAAAACTTCCGCTGGGTGTAAATCCCCAAGGAATCGACCTCTCCACCTCAGTGGAAAATGAATGGTTGTGTTCCGAGATCGTTCGCGCCTTTGGAATTGAAACCGCCAAATGTTGGGTGGAAACCTTTGGCGAGTTCAAGGTGTTGGTCGTTGAGCGCTTTGATCGCCGTCTGGCATCCGGGGGCAAATGGTATCTCCGCTTGCCGCAGGAGGATTTTTGCCAGGCCACAGGCACTTCACCCGGTTTAAAATACGAAAACGACGGAGGACCGGGTATCGCCAGGGTGATGGAACTGCTGCTGGGATCGGAGCAGTCTGAGCAGGATCGTCGGGATTTCATGCGCACGCAACTAGTGTTCTGGCTCTTGGCGGCGATTGACGGTCACGCCAAGAACTTCAGCCTCTTTCTGCTTCCCGGTGGTTCCTATCGACTGACACCGCGTTACGACATTTTATCCGCTTATCCAGTGCTGGGTCACGGTCGGGGAAAACTATCGCCAGAGAAAATCAAAATGGCCATGGCTGTCCAGGGAAAGAACCGGCACTACCGCTGGAATGAAATTCGCGGCCAACATTGGCTGGAGACCGCCAAACGATGCGGACTCGGTGGCATGAAATCCACGCTTCAGGATGTCATTGACCGAACGCCCGGTGTGGTCAAACAGGTCCAAGGCCTGATTCCAAAAGGATTTCCGGAACAAATTGTGGACTCCATCTTAAACGGAATAAAAGAATGCACCGAACGGCTCAAAGCAGATTTGTCCAGTTGATCTACGAGGCCTCGGAATAATTTGGTGCCTTTGGGATATTTGGGAACAGCCCTTACGTGGCTACTTCGTTCCATTTTAATCGATAGGGCAGAACCACCGTGGCACACAATTGGATATGTGGTTGGCATCCTGTTTGGCATGACCTGCTGGTAAAAGCCAGGACGGCACAACTCCGTCCTGGCCTCATTTTGTACGAACTATTTGCTACCGTACTTGCCACCATTTCGACTGATCCCCAGCCGTCTTTCATTGTACCGGCGCCATTTCTGTTTATGCGCTGCAGTTTTTTTGGGTACGTGTTGCAAGATTTGGTACAACTGGCCCTTCCCAGCCTCAATCGCGGCTTCATTCAGTGCCTTGAGAAGCTGTTCCACTTCCTCGTACACGAGGACCAATTCGACACCGCCGCCGGGGATTTCCCGGAATCGTGTATGGACCTCAGGGTATGCCTCAACAGCGACCACGGGATATGAACTGGGTGGGAATTTCGCGATCTTCCAAACAAGTTGTTTGACCACGAACTGTTCATCCGGCGAGACGTAACAGACCTTGTCCATCAGCTCCGTTTTTCGCCGGCCAGTGGGTGAGAATGCACTTGGTGCCAGTTTTTCCTGAATAGTTGGGCCAGGGGGTGATGGGTCTTGGGGTTTGGGTTGTTGTTCTGGGTTTGTATTTGGATTTTGTTCCATGTTTTTATTTTTTTGGTTGTTTTTGAGCACAAAGGACCTTGCCGGCCTGCTCAGTGCCGGTTGGTTTTGCAGCAGGTAATTCCGGTTCCTACCGGGTTCCTGCTACGAAAATGATTGTTGTGAAGCGGCGGCTGTGGATCGAATGCCGCCGATTTGAGGTTGGCCAAAGGTTGGCCACGCTGGTACCGGATCAGTCGGCTGCGACGTCGGTTTTCAGCGCTTTTACCTGTCCATTGCGGAGTCGCAGGTGAATTTCACCTGGAGGGAGCATGGCGAGTTCCTCGGCTGCCAGAACCGGCTCAAATGCTGGCACTAGGACATGGCTATCGTTTCGTCCTGGAACTACATCTTCCCGGGGAAAGATCAAGGGTGGGGGGATTGGTTGGTTGATAGTGTGGTGCTGGCGATAAACGAGTTTGCGACCCAAGGATCGGGCGGCGTATGTTGCTGAGGCTGGGTCAGTTGAGCCGAGCCACATTTGTGTAGCACATAACGAGGCGATTTTGTCCACGAGCGGCTGTGACGCTGTTGCCAACAGGGACGAAATCCCCTGAGTGCATAGGATAACCCCACAGCCACACCAGCGGCAGGTATCCATCCAGTTTGCCTCACAGGCCGGGCTTTCCGCCTGTGGGGTCATCATTTTCTGAAATTCCTCCATCACCACAAACACCGGACGGACCTGGTTGATCGGCAGTTTTCGTCGCGATAAAATGAATCGGGCAAAACTGGACTTCAATAGCACGGCTGCCGGAAGCAATTCAACGGCACTTTCCGCATCGGCCAAATCCAGTAAAACCACCTTCCCTTCGTTAATAATACTAGCCAATGCCAGTTCTGGGCGGCCGGCTTGTGGTATCAGCACGTCTTTGAGCGGCGGTCGGCCAAAGGGGGCCAACAATGCCCCGACGCTCGTGGCAACACATTGTCTGGTGCTATCGGGCAGGGCGGCAAATTCCTTCAAGGACGTGCCGGCGTCCCCACCGACCACCTTCGCCAACGCTGCCGCTTCCTTGGCCATCGATTTGTTACTCTGCGTCAACAAGCTGCGCAACCGGACGATATGTTCGATTGAAAACGGCTCCTTGCATTTGATGTGGGTGTGAAGGTGTTTTGCAACTGCAACCAACGCTGTCAAAATATCCCTCAGGGCATGATCCCAAAATGGATCCGGGTTTCTCTTTCCAGAGTTCCCTTCGCCAAGAAAATTTGCCGCCGCGATCAGTTGGTTGGCAATTTTTACATCGGGGATTTGGGTTTCCATAAAATTGAAAGTGGCGTTCGTCGGGCCCACCACGACCAAATCTTTTGATCGACCTGCTTGGTCCAAGGCTTCCCCCAGGTATTCACGCAATTCGCCGCCCTTGCCGTCCAACAGAAGCATGCCAGTCTTCAGTTCCGGGTTGCTGGCATTAAGTGTGACTAGTTCACGGAGCAGGGGACGAACACAACAGCGTGATTTTCCGGAACCTGGCCTCCCAGTAATCAATGTATGAGAATACAGGTCCTCCACCGGAATTTTTAGCCCGTGGAAATTGATCTGGCTATGGCTCGTTTGGTGTCTGGATGATTTCATGGTCTGGGGATTTTTCAAAATTGAGAATGAGTTGTGGCGTTGGAATCGGCACCAGCGCATCAGCCATGCCTAATTTAATGGCCTGTGTGGCAGTAATCATGCGTGGACGGCTCCAAAGATTGCGGGGAAGGCCCAGTTCCTTCGTCAATTGCTGGATCTGGATTTTTATCAGGCTTTTGGCCTGTTCTCGTAACGATGGTTCACGGTAGTGGTGGCCCAGGCCGACGCTTCCATTGGGCAGGTGGGTGATGTCATCCACGTCCAATCCACCGAGGCTGATCAGTGCGTGGGGCAGCAAGTGTCGCTGGCCCGGTTGACCGGCGGCGAGCACGAGTGCTTCAAATTCGGGTAACAATCCCAGTCCCACCGTATGCACCGGTGACCGCAGAGAACGAATCAGGGAACAGGTCTGGATGGCCTCGAGTGCCCTTATTCCATGGCGACGTTCGCTCCCAACCCCCAGATATATGGTGATGGGGGTGCGCCAATTTTTCGGGCAGGCGTTCATTCGCAACAACGCGTCAATGACCGCGTCCGTTGGCAGAGATCCGCCAAAGGCCACGGTTCTTCCAGCGAGATCAAATAATGGTTCCACTGGGCCTCCGACTTCTCTCGGCTTTAAGCGAAAGGCTGGTTTGCGGTGGGTTATGTCGTTTTAATGTGAGGTTCATTTTGTTTTATTGGTGTGGCCAGTTGTGCAGTTTTTAGCATGGGAATGGGGTGGGTGAGCCCATGCTTTCCCCTGTGAGTAAAATTTAGCGAAGTGAAGCTTGGCGCCGGTAGGCGCGAGGCTCAGCTATGGGGCGCTTTCCACCCCGACCACCGTGAGGCCACTTTTATCTGCGGTTATGGTTACCGCCTGCTTGGGTAAATCCTCGGTTCGCCTACATGCGAAACAGAAGACCGTTCGTTCCCCAAACACGGTCCATACTTCGAGCTCGCACAATGCTAGGACGGAATGTGCACGGGGTCGAGTAAGCACCCATGTTCTGGATGGATCGTTTTGCGGATGGTGTTCAATTTCAACGGCTTTCCGCTTTGGATGGCCGATGAATCGAAATGCCGCTCTGAAATGAGCCCGTTGGGCTATGTGGATCGTGGAAATCATCAGCACGGCCTCGGTCGTCTTTGTAGCCACTCCAGTGTCAGTCGTGACTCTCTGGCGTCTGGGTGGTTGTTTCTCATTCGAGTTTTTAGATATTGACCATGGTGTTTTGTGAGGGCCACGAGCTCGGCCTGCCACAGCACATCCACAACGGTTGATCGCAGGGCCTGATCAATGGCGTCTGGCTCTGGCTGGATGTCGCGGTACCAATTGAACCATGTCGAACCTTCGCTAATGGCATTCGCTTTTAATTGATCCCGGAGGGTTTCCCAATCCTGCGACCACGTGAACCGAGACCACCTCACGGCCAAATACGCGAGTTTCGGGTGCTCTGTTTTGAGGCGGCTGATCCATTTGCTTTTGAAATTGGGCGGGGCCAATGGTTGAAGTACCAAAGCTGTCACCGCAGGAATGCCATGCGACTCAGCCCGGATGCAGACTCGGCCCAGCCACAGATCCGCCAAAGGCTCTCGAAGCGCGAGAAGGGCAGACCAGAGGTCGTTCCGTCCCATGGCCAAGGGCACCAACGGATTTATGAAATCAGGATTTGATTGCCAAAGTGAAGCGACAAGCCTTGGCTCGTAGCTTACGCATCGAAGTAATCTCCCCGCTTCGTCCGCCATGACCAAACCACTTGCGGCAAAATAAGCACCCCACCAATTCTGAAAGGCGCGTTCAGTTAAAGCCACCCTCAGAGGTCCCGGAAGAGGCTTTACGGACATCAGCAATACCCCTGCTACGATGCTATCCAGACGATTCACATCTTCCGGAACGTATTCACAGTATTGCTTGCAAGGTTCGTGAAAACTCATCAACTGGGCGTTTCGGCGATACCTTTCCTTAAGCCCATAATAGGCCGGCAACCATTGTTCGGGCAATAGGCGCCGCACAAAGGGCCCCATTCGCTCCATCAGAGCGTAAGGTTGCTCCTGAAACGGCAGATTTACATCAGTGCAGATTCTTGGAAGTGAAATTCCACAACAGTCGAGCTGTTCGCTTATCCTTGGCATTGGCAAATACGGCAACAATTTCGCCATCGCTGCCTGAGCTTCTCCCAGGTCCGGTTTCCAATTGAGATTAAAATTACTCATCCAATTTTGTGGCAATGTGCAGAGAAAAATGGAGGCCTGAATTTTTCACAACGAGGGCCATCGTGAGAGGATACTCAGCCAATCGCTCGTTTATTTGATCCCTCGTGGCGAATCCGGTGACCACCTTCGGGACCAACTCGCCCTCAATCGCGGAAAGGACCGTGGTGATTTCCACATAATTCGGTGCCAGCTCCTTCATTTCAGGTTTCCTTGCTTTGTCGGCCATGGTGGCATTTGCCTGCAAAAGCATGACCTTGGAGGGTTCAGCGCTTTCTTTTTGGACCTGCCACGTTTTCGTTTTTAATAATTTCCCGGCAGGGTCTACAAAATTGAATACGACGCGGTAGCTATAGCGATTTGGCTCTAGCAACCAGACTTTGGGGTTTTTCATCTGGTTATTCTCCGGAATGAAGGGTTACGCTGATTTTGCCGCTGGTGACGAGCACTCCGATCGCAGCAGGGCACTCCGCAAATTTGGAAAACATTGTGTGCATCCAGTCATTTAGGGGGATGTGGGAGAGGTCGCAAAGGGTGGCGGGTGATGCATCACCGATTAATTCAACGGTGAATTCCGAGCAGGTGTTCGATACTTGTTTCATCACTCCACTGGGCTCCGCTTTGCAGGGCAGTTCGAGGACGATGATTTTTGGTGGCGAGGTGAGCGTGGTCTCCAGATCCAACGTCATGGCCCAGTCTGAAAGTCCGTCAGTACTTTTCAGGATGATCTTGAGCTCATGATTTGCGTGTTTGGGTTGTGGGCGAAATATGCCCATCTGTTGAGATCTGCGTGTGTGTTTCATAGGTTTTTTCTTCTGTTGTTGTTTTTAATTTTGGGGACGAAGGTTTCTCCGGCGTCAAAAAAGCTGACCACCGAAGCGCTGATTAAATTGTCGCGCTTTTCAATTTCCTCCTTTGAAATACCGATGCAATCGGCGAGTTCGGCTGCACGGCACGTCATCTCGGCCAAATGTTTGCTTAACTGGGAAATGTCGTACTGGAGGCTGACGCCCCGCGCGGTTTGGCAGCAGACCAAACCATTTACGTGGCAAAGCGCTAATGCCATAAAAATGCTCACATCCATGATTTGTTCCACGGATGAGTTGCTTGTGATTGGTTTCAAGCGGAGGAAATATCCCGCGTACGGCCAGCGCGCATGTAGCGATTTAAAAAATTTGCGGGCTTCGCTTTTCGCGAATATGTCTGCAGGGCCTGTTGCGCCATGGACGCGAAGTCGCACGGCCCCATGAAGTCCGTGGATGTCGGCGTCTGCTATTTGTTCGGGATCCACACGAATGATCGCCGAGTCGATGTCGCATTCAGTGATTTGTTGCTGAGTAATCAGCCAGTTTGCTTTTTTCATAAATTGTTGAGCATGGATTTGAATTGTTTGTCCACGGCACTGTGCCGGGCCTTGATAGTTCTGGCCTGGATGCCAGCTCGTTTGGCCAGTCGGTCAATAATTTCATGTGACCGAAATTGGAAGCGCCTTAATTGTGGTTTAACCACATTGAGGACTTGGTCTTCACCAGACGTTCTGTCTGCCACGCACATTGCTAGGGCCAGAAGTGGTGTTTTGTTCAGCCCCATCCCGGGACCCAATGACTCCTTCAAATTGAGGAAAAACCCTGACCAGGGCCAAATTGCGTGCAGTCGGCGGAGTAAAATGCGGAGTTCACCGTTGGTGTGAACTTCGACCTCCTCAATGCCCTCAAATTTGAAACTGATGGCCCCAAAAAGCTTTGCCACCTGGCTGTTGTCGAGTCGGGGTGGATCATATTTTGTGAGGAATTCCCTGACGTCTCCCCGTGCGATCTGGGATCGCGTGAAGCAATGTATGCTCTGCTGATTTTGAATTTTGTCTTTCATGCCCCCATGCCTTTAAAACACGAGCGGGGAAGGTCGATGGAATCGGCCGGCCGTCACTCGCTACAACAACGCTCAAAACAGAGCAGCTACCCAGCACAGCTCTCGTTTCAGCCCCCAAGAACAACGCCCCCAGCCCGGTTAAATCTGAAAATCCACGCGGATGAACGCGCCCGCCGAAGGCCGATAATTTGTATGACGGGAACGCCTCAACTGAATGGGGTTGTTCCCCGAAAACGTTCGATTACACTTAAAACAGGAACACACGATGCCAACCACAGAAGATCTGTTGAACACGAGCCGGAAGGAGCTCCTCGATTTATCGACGAGGAACCGCCTCCTTTCGATTCCTGTGGACTCGTCATCGGCCAAGATTGTTCAAATTCGGGACGAATTAACGTCGCAGGTGTTCCGGATGCTCGTGCCCGAAAAGAAATCGTTTAGTTTCTTGCCGGGGCGCCCTTCCGTGGCGGGCGGTCGAGCCGGCGCGGCAGTGCAGGACCCGGATATTTTCCTCGACGATGGTTTGGTGCCAGCTCTGCCACAGCCAGAAGAAGAGCACCCGGGCGACGAAATTGATCAGACAACAGGACTGCCGAAACGCCAATTAGATAACCGACTGCAAACCTCGTTCACGCCGGAAGGGCTCCAACGCCGGTTGCTGGACTTGTATCACGATTCCCGGGCGATGATCGAGGAACAGGGCGTCAATATCCTGTATTTGGCTCTGGGGCACCTGAAATGGTATGAGGCTGACCAAGCTGACACACCCCGCTATGCTCCGCTCATCTTGGTGCCGGTGGAACTCAGCCGGAAAACGGCGTCGGAGAAATTCATTCTCCGTTGGAATGAGGATGACTTTGAGGAAAATCTGTCGCTGGCGGCCAAGCTGAAACAGGATTTCAGCATTGAATTGCCGACGTTCGCGAACCACGAAGATTTTGATGTAGCGGCCTACTTGGTTGCGGTGGCCAAAGCCATTGGCACGGCAAAAGGCTGGGCTGTGTTGCCAGATGAAATTACCTTGGGCTTTTTCTCCTTCGCGAAATTCCTAATGTTTCGGGACCTTGATCCCAAAAACTGGCCCGATCCAGACCACTTGCTGAAACAACCGTTCATTGCCGGCCTTTTGCAGGACGGCTTTCCACAGTCGGAAGTCTCTTTCTCTGACGATTCGCACCTGGACGAACTAATCTCGGTCACAAAGCTGGACCATGTAGTGGATGCTGATTCCACCCAAACCCAAGCGATTGAGACAGTGCGTCAGGGCAAAAGCTTGGTTGTTCAGGGACCGCCCGGTACGGGGAAAAGCCAATCCATCACCAATATCATCGCTACGGCGGTGTTGGACGGCAAAAGGGTTTTGTTTGTCGCCGAGAAGTTAGCGGCGTTGGAAGTGGTGAAGCGCCGGCTCGAAAAGGAAGGGTTGGGAGCCATTTGTTTGGAACTTCACAGTAACAAGTCCAACAAACGCGCGGTCATTGAAGAAATCGGCAGGACATGGCGCCTTGGACGGCCAAAAGCGACCGACTTGGAAGATCTGGTGCCCAAATTGGAGGAAAAGCGGGCCGTGCTGAATCGGCACGTCAATTCGCTACATGAAAAACAGAGTCCAAGCGGGCTGACCCCATTCAGCATTATCGGACACCTCTCGATGTTGGGGGACCGTGGCCTGTCGGCGGGTGAGCTGACTTTTACCAATGCTGAAACTTGGACAGCCGATCAGCGCCGCAGTAATCGTTGCCTCATTGAGGAACTGGCAGAGAGAATTGCTCAGATCGGATTGCCGGCGAAACATCCATGGAGGGGCGTGAATCTGGTGGCCATTCTGCAGATTGATCTGGAGCCTCTCGCGAAGCGTATCCGCCAAACCGGCACAGCATTGGCGGATTTGCGGGAAACCTCGCAGTCATTGGCCAGCAATCTGTCGCAACCGGCTCCCAACACATTCGCAGAAATCGAGGAGCAACGGATAATTGCCGGTTTTGTTGCCGATGCCCCGAAGCTGGACAAGTCGGCATTATGCGATGCCGTTTGGGATTCTGGCTTGGACCAATTGCGGGAATTGATCGCGGAGGGTCAAAAGTTTGAGGCCGCACAAAAAGTAGCTGATAAAAAAGTGGTGGAGACAGCGTGGGAAAAGGACTTCACCGAGGCCCGAAATCAAATCGGGGCACATGGGCAGTCATTACTACGGTTTCTAAATTCGAAATATCGTGCTGCCATGTCGGAAATCCGGGGTGTGCTGAAAGGCGAGTTGCCCAAGACCCATGTGGAACGGTTGGCTTTTATCGATGGCCTCATCGCCGGCCAGCAAGCGCTCAGGAAGCTTCGTGAGTTTGAAGAGGTTGGCCGCGTGGCCTTTGGTACGTTTTGGCGGAAGGAGAAATCAGATTGGGCCCAGTTCGGCGTCATTCTCGACTGGGTTGTTCGCCAGAATGAAGCCGGTTTGAGTGCCAGCTTCCGCAAAATGTTCGCTGGAATCGCTGACCAAGGGGCAATAGCCGAGCAAGTGAAGCTACTGGGGCAACGACTGAAAGGCGCTGTTGATAGCATGCAACGTCTTTATGGTGAGCTTTCGCTGGACTGCACCGTTGCTTTTGGCGCTCAGGAAACAAACCAAATTCCTCTTGATGCCCAGAGCGAACGGCTTTCAGCATGGCTTGAGACCATTGACCAATTGCCTGGGTGGACCAATTACGCACTCCGTGCGCGGCACGCGCGCGACCTGGGACTTACGAGCTTGGTTGATGTTTTGGAAAATGGAACCACACCTACAAAGGATGCCGTGGACAGTTACGACAGGGTGTATTTCGGCCAACTCCTCCGATTCATCGTTCGTCAAAAGCCGGAACTAGCGCACTTTAACGGCGAATTGCATGAGAAGCACATCGCTGAATTTAAGCAGTTGGACGGAGAACGTCTGGCTCTTGCCAAGTACCGGGCTCTGATGGCGCATTTTGAGCGCATGCCTCCGGTCAGCACGGGTGTCGGGGCAGCCGGCATCGTCAAATCCGAGATGGAGCGAAAACGCGGGCATCGTACAGTACGTCGTCTCCTGAGAGATGCTGGTTCGGTGGTGCAGTGCATCAAGCCGGTGTTTATGATGTCACCCCTGTCCATCGCTCAATTTCTGGAACCAGGCGCCGTTGAGTTTGACCTGTTGGTGATCGACGAGGCATCCCAAGTCCAGCCGGTGGACGCCCTGGGTGCCATCGCGCGATGCAAACAAATCGTGGTGGTGGGTGACAGCAAGCAGCTCCCTCCTACAAAATTCTTTGCCCGCCTGACCTCGGACGTCGAACCAGATGAGGAGGAGGACAACGGTGAACCACAAGTCGCTCAGGTGCAGGACATCGAAAGCATTTTGGGGCTCTGCCGGGCTCGTGGCTTGCCTGAGAAGATGCTCCGCTGGCATTACCGGAGCCGGCACCATTCGCTGATCGCGGTGAGCAACCACGAGTTTTATGAAGACCGGCTCTTCATCGTACCCAGCCCCTATGCGAAAAATCCCGAGCTGGGATTGAAGTTCGAGTTCGTTGAGGGCGGTGTTTTTGACACCGGGGCTTCCGGGACCAACCGGATTGAAGCCAAGGCCGTTTGCCAGGCCATCATGGATCATGTACAAAACCATCCCGATCTCTCGCTAGGCGTGGTGGCATTTTCGGTACGGCAACGGCAGGAAATCATCGATGAACTGGAAGTGCTCCGCCGGGGACACCGCGATACCGAAGCGTTTATCGGAAACCACGCAACCGAGCCCTTTTTTGTCAAAAACCTCGAAAACGTCCAGGGCGATGAACGGGACGTGATTTTTATCAGCGTCGGATACGGCAAAAACGCGAGTGGTTACATGGCCATGCGTTTCGGGCCACTGGGCGCCGAAGGCGGGGAACGCCGGTTGAACGTCCTGATATCGAGAGCGAAGAAGCGTTGTCATGTTTTCGCATCAATTACAGCGGATGACATCGACCTCGAACGGGCAAAGGGCAGAGGAGTGGCTTCTTTCAAGACATTCCTTTCATACGCCCAAACCGGCCGGTTATCCGTCGCTGTCGTAACCGGGCATATGGAAGATTCCCCGTTCGAGGAATCCGTGCGCCGGGCAGTGGAGGGCCTTGGTTATGAGGTGGAGCCGCAGGTGGGCGAGGCCGGCTTTTTCATTGATCTGGCCGTGCAAGACCGCACAACCCCGGGACGATACCTGTTGGGAATCGAATGCGACGGTGCTTCCTACCACTCCTCCCGTTCCGCTCGGGACCGTGACCGTCTGCGGCAGGCCGTGCTGGAAGACCATGGCTGGATTATCCACCGGGTCTGGTCCACGGACTGGTTCCAACGGCAGAGCGATCAACTCCGGAATATTGCCGCCGCCATTGAAGCGGCCAAACTTGGGAAGAAGCATTCCCCAGCTAAAGCTGAGTCTGCGGCCCAAATTAAACGCGATTCCGCCCCAACACTGGATGACGACGCCTTGGAAAGCCTGGCAGTCCCCTATGTCGAAGCTAATTTCCCAGTTCCCACTCGACAAGAGCCCCATACGCTCTCATTGCCAGTGCTGGTCGACATTATCCTGAAAATTGTTCAGATCGAGGGCCCCATTCACGAAGACGAGGTCGTGAACCGTTTCAAGGCCTTGTGGGGTTTCGCTCGGGCCGGAACCCGGATACAGGGCACCGTTAGAATGGGCATCGGATCAATGTTGACCACGAGGCAATGCACTAACGAGGACGGCTTCCTGTCCGTTAACGGGACTACGGTGGTGGTTCGAAACCGTGAAAACGTGATCTCGTCTGACCTGAAGAAGCCAGAGCGTATCGCCCCGGCAGAATTTCGGGCTGGGGTGCTCGCTGTGATCGACCTCGGTCACGGGGCTGCGGCGAAGGAGATTCCAACGGCCGTGGCGCGGATGCTCGGGTTTAAGAACACCAGCCAGCAACTCCGGTATGCTGTGGAAGGCCAGATCCATAAGTTAGCAAAAACCAACATCATCGCCGAAGCCAATGGGATGTTCAAACGGATGTAACAGTTCCCATGCAAAATCAGTTTACCATAATCCAGATTGCCTCATGGCAACTTGGGCGACTCGTTCCCGATGACGAACCCTCCTGGGTAGCAACGCTTCCATCGCTCCAGCGAGACGCTGTTTGGAAGCCAGGGCAAGTTGAACTGCTCTGGGATTCGCTCTTTCGTGGCTTTCCCATTGGCTCGTTGGTCATTTCTGAGGAATTGAAACATCAGAAATCGCGATACGGAAAGCTGGCTGGGGTCAATGACCCGTGGCCTGGGAGACCAAAGCGTCACTTGCTCGATGGGCAACAGCGTTGTAACAGCATCGCCCTCGGTTTCTATGACCCCTTCGCCTCGGATGCGTTCCATTTTGGAAGTATACTTTGGCTGGATTTATGCCCAGATTTGCAGGCTTTTAAATCCAGCACGCGACACTTCATTTTTCGCCTCACAACAACCTCACATCCCTGGGGTTATGATCCCAGTGATGCCGCCGGTCGATTGCATGCGTATGAAATACAAAAGGCGTTGAGGGAATGTGATTGGAAGCCGACTCAAAACGATATTTATCAACGCCCTGCGGCAATAGACCTCTGGCCTGCCAAAGCAAACTTGCCAGTTCCAGTCGCGTGGCTGCTGTTTGGGTCCGCCAAGCATGGGGTCGAATTCGCGGCGGCTATTCAACAACGCTGCGAAGCAGCTTCAAAACGTCATGTTTGGGCAAAGAATGCAGCAACTTGGCTGAGAGAAGCATCCCCAGAAGCTCTTTTGGAAATTGAAAATGGATTGAGGCGCGCACTTAAAGCCACGGTTCTGGCACTGGAGGTGCCGTCCCAAACGATCCACGCAAAATCAAAACAAGAGGACGGTGGGGCGGATGCGGAGGGTGCAAACCTTTCCAACGTTGAACATCTCTTCCAGAGAATCAATAACGGTGGCACCCCGATCAGCCCTGAAGATCTCCAATACTCGATGATTAAGGCGTATTGGCCGGGCGTAGAGGGAACGATAGACCTGCTACAACCACGTCCCATGCGTGCTTCTCGCCTCGCTCTCCTAGGCTGCCGCGCAGCATTTGCATTCACGCGACCGGAAAAATTGCCCTCGGGTGTCAGTGTGAGCGCTCTGCGTGCGTTGGCCGGTGGCGATCCACAACAAGCCGAAAAGAAGAGTCAAATGGAGATGTTCTTTGGGCTCGCTGATTGCCCATTGCAGGTTATGCCCCCACCAATCTGCCAGGTTATTGAACTTATTGATAGTTGGCTTGTGCATCGGGGTCAGAATGACATCGGTTTGCCACCGGTCGTGCGTACGGCCGTCGCCCACCACTCGCCCGATGTGTACCTGCTACTGATGATTTTGGCCCAACGCGTATTGAGCGAGCAGGCAAATGCTGAATCATTTCGTTCGCCCATTTTGGCAGTCGCCACGACGTTGCACTGGTTTGGCTACGATCAGCACCGTGCGGTTCAAAGAATGTATGGGATGCTACGATGCATCGAAAAACTGACGCCGGAATTTTTCGAGGGCATTCTGAGTGTAAACCCTCAAGTCAACGAGTTGAGCGGTGTTCGGGACCTGGTCAGTCCTGCCGAACTGGAGAAAATCATAATTTGTCCAGATGAAGAGCATTTGAGTGAATGGAATTGGGAACAGGCAATCGTTGAGCAGCCATCACTAAACCGGCCTGACGAAAAGTTGCACCTGCAAAACAACATATGGCCAATCATCTGCCAAATTCGATCAAACAAGGAGTTGTTAATCTTCGCTCAGCGCGAGTGGCTTGGCATTCGGTTTAAATCCTTCGACAACGCGGACATTTTGGCATGGGAAGATCACAACCGACCGTGGGATTTCGATCACCTGTTGCCTCAAAGCATATTTCACGACGTGCGCAATGCCGACTACCTTCGTGTCTGCAAGCAGTGGGGAAACACCATCGGAAATTTCCATATCCTTCCTTTCGAGGAAAATCGTTCTCGAAGTGATCGCTCTGCTAACGTCACATTTACAGATCAGGCACACTGGCAACGAATGCTAGTCCAAGCGGGTGAGATGGATGCATTTTCCCTTACGAGGCATGGTGTTGTAAACGACAGAAAAGCTGTGTTGCTGTTTGTGCGGGCGGCGCGGCGCCGGACACTTGCAATTTACAAAGATTGGTATGTGACGCTCGAAATCGCCTATCTTTTTCGGCCAAAGCCGTAACCTCACGACTTTTCACATCGATAAAGTTCGGTAATGAGGTTGAGCGAAAATTCGCAAACCCTGATTCGCCCAGGTCTATTTCGCTGCTGTTTCTGCTCTCACCTTCGCCCATCTGGCCTTTGCGGCCGCTGCGATTTTCGCTTTGGATGTGGCACTCATCTTCTTGCGCTTTTTCGCGGGTTCGGCCTCCATGCTTCCACTTGGTTCTGCGGAGACTTTAGCCTTCGCCCATCTCGCTTTTTGAGCGGCGACCTTTTTCGCCCGTCCTGCAGCGCTCAATCTGTATTTTTTTCGCGTTTTGACTGGCTCAGATCCCAGGGCGGAGGGGATGTTAAGTGCATTTGCCGCACCGTTTCCGTTAAGTATGACGGCCAATTGACCGTTCAGAACTTCGATTTGCTCCTGAATATCCGCTGCGCGTCTGAGTTGGGCCGACGTTAAAAATGTAAAATTGCTCATGTTGGCTGTTATCCTAACAACCAAGCCAACTGTTGGAAACCTCAAATTTCCCCATGGTTTTGGGCTGGTTTAGGGGCTTTTGCCTCACGGCAGATGCGAAATTAAATCTTCAAATAGCCCTTCGTTGTGAATTTCACGGAGCGACAATGTTCCTCATGATGACAAGTTTAAACATAATCCGTGGCAGGAAACTTCCCGGAACTATTAACATTCACCTCACGCGGAGGTGCAACTTTGGCTGTCAATTCTGTTATGCGCAGTTCACAGAGTGCCGCGTGGGCCGGATTCCAGCCGATGACCTTCGGCTTTTGCTGGCGGCCATCGGGTCAACGCCGCCTCTGCCAGATGGGAGGCGCCGGAAGGTGAACTTCGCCGGCGGTGAACCGCTGCTCTATACCGGCTTGGCGGACGCCATAGAATTCAGCAAGCGCCTCGGCTTGACGACTTCCATCGTCACCAACGGCTCCTTGTTGAACGAACCCACAATATCCCATTTGGCCGGCCGCCTGGATATTTGTGCTATTAGCGTGGACAGCGGCCTGGGTGCAACCAACAAGGCGCTTGGGAGGTGTGGCAAGACCTTTCGGCCAGACGAGCGGTTTTATCTCACCCTGGGGCAGCGGATCAAGGCCGCAAACATCCGGCTCAAAATCAACACCGTGGTCAACCGACTAAACCTCGAAGAAAATCTAAGCGATTTGATTTCAAAGCTGAGGCCTTTCCGCTGGAAGCTATTTCAGGTAAAAAAGGTCATCGGCCAAAACGACAAATCCTTTGATGGCTTGGCAATCAGCGAGATGGAGTTCGAGGACTTCGTCGCGCGGAACAGCCGGGAATTGGTACCGGGCATTCTGGTGGTTCCTGAAATCGCCCATGACATGACTGGCTCCTACGCCATGATTGCACCCAATGGTTGCTTTTTTGATAGCGCGGTTGGCATTCACCGCTACAGCCGTCCAATTTTGGAAGTGGGAGTCTGCGAGGCGTTTCAAGACGTGGTGTTTGATGCCGACAAGTTTGAGAATCGTGGAGGTCTGTATGAATAAAAAGAAAAGGGGTGACGGCAAAAAGCCACAGGGGAAACCAAAATCTAATTCGTTCGGATATTTGCTTCAAAGTGCCATTCGTGATCGAGCTGAAGCGGCAAAAGCATATGATCAGCTGAGGACAACCTATTTGAAGGAGGTGACGTTAAAAGACGAGTCGAAGAAGCAATACTGGAAAATATTTCCAGCTTCTGTCCTGCGCGTTGAAGAAAGGCCTTTCACCCATCAAATTGAAGGCGAGCGAGAGAGAATTCGTGACTTCCGATTTTCAGTAAATGCCCAGGCCAGGAATTTTGTGCGTAATCTGTGGTTTGCACATCAATTTTTCTCCAAACCGGCTGAGGTTGAGCGGTTTTTGAGCCCATCAACCGTGAGCGAACGTCAGAAGCTGTTCCAGCGCCGTTCCGACGAATTGCAAACGCTGGCCAACACATATCTCCGTTGGTCCAGTACCACCGAACAAATTCGACGAAAGCTTGAGAACTTCGACCCGACAGAGTCCGATTTGCTGTTATTTTTGGAAAACGTGGCAGGCTCCAGTGCAACAACGGCAACATCGCCTTTTTCCGCTGGTTCCGCCGCGATTGCCGATCTGATCCGGGAAGTTGAACACCGCGCCTCCTACAAAGCTGGCAACCCGGATGATGCCTGCGAAAAGGCATTGTATTTTTATGCTCTGGGCCGTCATGACATTGGCCACGCCATTGCGCGCGAGGTATTGGATGAAAACCCAAATCATGCGGTCGCGCTCTATGCAAATGCGGTGTTCCTGCTCAGTGCCAGCGAAAGCCATCAGCGGCAGGCATTCATCCACGATGTCATGCACCCGCATGATTTGGACCCGATTGAGGCCGAGGAATTTCATCACGTGGAGCGCCATGCCGAAGAAAGTCTACGGGCCGAAGAGAAGGCGAATCAGGCATTTTTGTTGATGCTGAGAGCGAGGCAAAATTGGCCCGAGAAATTTCCGATCAGATGCTATGAACTCACACCAGGAATGTGGCTCGACAAAGTGGACGGGTGGATATTGCGGCAAGCTGAGGGTCGCCTGGGTGCAGACCCCAAAGGACTGATGCTCCCCGAAAAGGAAGTCAAGATTGCCTGGGACGCCCTCAGATTAATTATAACGCAAGTTTGGGCACGAAGAGGTCGCTCGCTCTTCATCCCCGACACCGATGGTTTTCTGCGACGATTCATAACCGTGGCCGCTCAGGTTCATCCAGATTTGGGACGGGATTGCATCGCCGGCCTGAAATCCAAGCTCGAAGATTCAAAACCCAGATTCAGTAAATTGCATTGGGAATACTACAGCATGGACTTGCCAGTATCGTGCGATCCGTCATTGGCGGCAACCTTGATCCCCGCCGTGACGAATCCCCGCTTCGCCCAGGCTGTGTTCTCGCTAAAATCGGAGACGGATGGCGTGAGTTTTTTGGCCCGGATACTGCAAGATGGAATGAGAGATGAGCGTGACCGTGTTGTCACTATCTGGAGCTTAAAAACACGCGATGCCGTGCTCATCCTCGCACGGGGAAAAGGTCTGGAAGAGGGATTGAGAATCTGCCTTGAAATGGCACACAGGCACGATTGGCCGGCCACCGAGACCGGCGGAAAACTCCAATGTTGCTGGCTTTACGGTGCCGTTCTGCTGATTTTTGAGTCCTCGCGAGCCGCATTTGAGGCAAACGACTTGGTCTCGGCAATAAGACAAGCCGCCCACGCCCTTCAACTGGCGAATGATTCACTGGCCATGATTGCAAACGATCAGCCGCTCCTGAAGTGTTACGAGGAGGACGAGGACGGGGTATATGAAAGCACGGGAGATTTCTTCCATCGACAGCCGAATATTATCACCGACGCAAACTCATCGGATTATTTTCCAGTTCGGTTGAACTCTTTTCCATTTCCTGGTCGCGAAAAAGAGTGCTGGTGGGATTTCGCTAAATGGTTAGACACGGGACATGCCGATGGAAAACCAGTGCTGCTTGCATACGGACTTTGGCTTTCTGAACAACATGGCCAGGGCGCAGTATTGAGCCCTGTATGCGAGGTGCTGGCGGCGAGCCTCGAATCATTGAAAAAGCAGGGTGGCTGAGGAGTCGTCAGTTCCCCGTGCTCGGTTTGGCCGCCCGTAGCAATCGCGTGGTCTCTCACATGGACCACGGGTCACCGCAATGCTTCGGGCGGCCCTTTCCAGATCAGGCGCAGGGAATCCAACCGCAGTCGGGATTGTTGAAGCGTGGCGGCCAATTCCGCCTGCTGGGTTTCCCCGCCCGTAGCACTCGCAAAGAAAACCCGCGTTGGTTTTCGAATGGCTCGACCGTCGCGGTGACTTCCAGAACGGGATACCGTACGGTTGCCAGCCCATAGCTTTTGTACGCCTGGGCAAACAGTTCTGTCTCCACCATGCCGGTCCAGTCAGCCAGGGTGAGAAATTTCATCGGTTCTCCGGTGATTTGGTGATGGGTTCGTTGTTCCACCACCAAGCCGCACGTCACCACCGTTTCCCCGATGTGCTCGCCCAACCGAGCAACCGGGCAATAGGTGTGCCACGCCACGTCAGTAAAAAGTTCTAGCGGATGCCCGCTGACCGCGTAGCCGAATAATTCGGTTTCGGCTTCCAACCGTTCAGCACGGGTTGGTTCACGAAGCAGGCAGGCGGGATCCAGAAAAAAGGATTCGACCACGTCGGCTGGTTTATCGAACTCAAATTCCAAATTCTGGACGCCTTTTGATTTCGGGTTCCTCATTTGAGATTTCATCAGGTGCTGGGCTTCCCAGAACTGCCGTGTTCGGCTCTGCCCGAACTCGTCTAACCCACCGGCTCGGATCATCGCTTCCATTTCCTCGGACGCCGGGGTCACGCGCCCGTAGAAATCTGACAACGAAGTAAACACAGCCAGTTGTCGCTCGGCCAGCAGTCGCTTCATTGTGCGATCAGTCAGGCCTTTGGTGCGCACCAAAGGAACTCTGATCGAATTGCCACGGGGAACGAATGATGGTCCGGGTTCGTTCACAGAAGGGGGCAGAAATTGAAGGCTAAGGCGGTGGCATTCCAACACATAAACGAGAGGGTCGTAAAATCCTTTGCCGTTGGTCAGCACAGCCGCCATGAACTCAGCAGGATAATTCCGTTTAAGCCAGGCAGCTTGGTACGCCTCGACCCCGTATGCCGTCGAATGCGCTTTGCAAAAAGCATAGCCCGCGAAGCCAGTGACCAAACCCCAAACCTCTTCAATTTTCTCCGGCGTATGGCCACGAGACGTGGACGACAACACAAACTCTTCGTGAATCTCGGCAATCACGGCGCGCTTTTGTTTGTTGAGTGCCCTTCGCAGTATGTCGGCCCGCCCGGGTGGAAGGCCAGCAAATGCCTCGCAAACCAGCAGAATGTGTTCTTCGTAAACGACAAGGCCGAACGTATCCCGCAATGCCGGCTCCAGAGATGGATGGGGATAGGTGATCGGTTCAAAGCCTTGATACCTGCGGGTAAACGCCTCTTTTTTTCCTTGGTTGGCCGCGCCCGGTCTTATGACGCTCACGATGGCTATGAGGCCGTCAATGTCCTTCACATTGCTCTGACGGCAGAGACCGGTCATGGCCGGGCTTTCAATGTGGTGAACCGCCCGCCCGCCGCCGCCGGCAATCATTTCCCAAACCGGTGTATCTTCCCACGGTTCGAGCCCGTTCAGGTCCACCGTGATGCCACGTTGGGTCAGCGATGCCTTCACGTCGCGCATCACAGCCAAACCGCCCTGGGCCAGCACATCGACTTTTACCAGGCCAATGACCTCGACGGCGTCCATGTCAAAATGTGTGGTGGGGTAGCCTTTATTGGACACGAACGTGGGGGTCAGCTTATGCATGGGTTGGCGCGAAAGGACGACTCCGCAGGGATGCATTTTGGGGTAACGGGGCATGCCGTCCAAGAACTCCGCCATGTCTATGGCAGTTTTGAAGGGCTCTTCATTTACCGGCAGGTCATGATTTTCGGGGCTAGCAGTGAGCAAATCACGCAATCGCTCCCCACCGCTGGGCGTTGGTTCATCAGGAACCCAACCGCCTCCGAAGCTCCATGGAAACCGATGGGTGAATTTCCTGACTTCGCGGTCTGCCATCCCAAGAACCTTGGCCACCTCCGCAAACGCAGAGCGAGCTTGGAAGGTGGAAAATCCGCCGACCACGGCACAGTGCTCCTGGCCATACTTGGCGAACATGATGTTGACGACGTCGTCTTTGCGGTCATGAGGGAAATCGACGTCGATGTCAGGCAGTTTGTTCAAGGCCATGCGTTCCTCATTCAGAAAACGGCGAAAATAAAGCCCGAATCGGATGGGACAAACGTCGCTGATTCCGAGGCAATAACACACGAGCGAATCGGCGGCACTGCCACGTGTGATCCAATCAATGCCCTGCTGTCGGCAGTCCTGTAAAATGTTCCAAACCACGAGGAAATATTCCTCATATCCGACTGCGGTGATGATCTTCAACTCCTGCTCAATTTGCGGCCTATAGGAGCCTGCTCGGCTTCCATACCGCCGGTGAAGTCCCTCCAGAACCAGTTTATGCAGGAAATCATGGGGAGTTGAACCATCTGGCGGAACAAAGGCGGGAAACTGGGGTTTGCCGAAGGGCAGATCAAAGTTGCACCGCTCCGATATTTCCAAGGAATTCGCCAGCCATTCAGGGTGGTCCAGACATGCGGCCGCCATCTCCACCGGAGTCCGGAAATGAAGCCGTCCGTCCATACGTTTTTCTGGATGCTCCTGCCGAAGGAGTGTCAGGGTGCGAATGGACTGCACGATGTCATATTTCATCCGGTCACCCGGCAGTGCGTAATGGATGGCTGGACAGGCAACCGCAGGGAAGCGGCCCTTTTTGGTCTGCTTGGTCGCCATCTGATAGAACCGGCCAGAAAACAGAGCCTCAATGCGTGGGTCCGGGCTCACCGCAATCAACCCCTCGGAAAACCCGGCCAGTCGTTCTGTGGCGATGGGGAGGCGTTGTTGTGTTGCCACCGCGCCCTCCTCCTGATTCTTGCCAGCTTTGAGTGTCAGAAGCCGGTTCAAGTTTTGATACCCCTTGGCTGATTCGACGAAGAGCAGTAGCGGATGCCCATCGATCAGTAATTCGGTGCCGAAGATGGGTTTGATTCCGGCTAGTTTTGCCGCTTGGGCGAACTCCACGGCACCGTGTAAATTACCGATATCGGTCAGCGCTACGGATCCCATTCCGTGTTGTTTTGCCAGACCGACGATCGCCGTGGGCGAGAGGGTCGAATCCAGAAACGTGTAATGACTTCGAACTCGGAGCGGCACATAGACGGCAGTTTTTGCTCGTTGGCCAACGGGCTTGCGAATCTGGACCTGAATTTTGAGCTGAGGCTTCGCGCGGTCGTTGACGATATCCCGGGGTGCATCCCGCAGGCGCAAGTCGTGGCCACGGAGGACCACCGACCAACCTTTGTTACGCCGAAGCTCATCCAGAACCGACGCCAACCGTTCACGGGCCTCGTGATTGCGGGATCCGGTTTCCAACGGCAATTCGGTTCGAAAGACGCCCTCATAAACGTTGGATAATTTTAAGGACACCATCCGCAGGCTCACCCGCCTCTGCCAGGCTTCTTTAAGTAAACCATGAAGGCGCCCGTAAATATCGGTTTCGAGGTCCGTGGGTTCCCGCAAACTCACCGCTCGCTGGTTTTCGTCCCGGTCGTTGTACCGCACTTTGACGCTCAGGGTGCGAACGCTCCGGCCCTCCTCACGCACTTTGGCAAATAATTGATCAGCCATGCGTCTCAGGACGGCCTCAACGTATTCCTCGTCGGTCACATCTTCATTGAAGGTTTCCTGCTGGCTGAAAGTCTTTTGGGGCTCGCCCGCCGGAATTAGCGGGCGTTCATCAATGCCGTTGGCGAACTGGCGCAGGCCCGGGGCTTGGTTACCGACAAGCAGTTCCAGCATGTCCACCGGGGTAACCGCAATCTGTCCAATCTCCGCCAAACCAGCGGCATTCAGGCGCAGGGCGGTCTTGGGACCAACCCCCGGTAACCACTTGTTGAGCAAGGGATGCAGGAAGTGTCTTTCTTCGCCATCCGGCACGGTGTGAAACGCGGCTGGTTTGTTCAATTTGGACGCGATCTGGCTGATGAGCTTGTTGGATGCGATGCCTTCGCTGACGGTAATTTTCAGTGACTGACGGATGGCCTGGCTGATCGTATGTGCAATTTCCAGTGGTGGTTTGCTGCGGTTGGCCGTGATGTCGAAGTAGCCCTCATCAATGGAGGTCTGCTCAACATTGGGAGTGAAATCATAGGCGTATCCGAACATCCAACTAGAAAACTGCTCGTAACGCTCATAATCGCCTGGGAGGACGATGAGTTTGGGGCAAAGCTTTCGTGCTCGGGCCGTGGGCATGGGCGTGTAGATGCCAAATTTCCGGGCTTCATACGAAGCGGAGGCAATAATACCCCGGCTTTCACCCCCCACGGCTATGGCCTTGCCTCGGAGGCGGGTGTCAGCGGCCTGTTCAACCGAAGCGAAGAAAGCATCAGCGTCGAGATGAACAATGGTCCGCATAGCCTTCCACTCCTACCACAACGCCATGGACAATCGCTGTCCATGGCTCGGTTAATCTTTCGTTCTCCGGATCAGGGCCTTAAAAACCCCCTGAATCATTAATTCCTGGGCCGGGATCAGGTCGGGGTATTTGGGATTCTCGGCTTTCAGGAACGGTTTTCCCCCTTTGATCACGAACGTTTTGAGGGTACTGGCGCCATCAATGAGCGCGGCCACGATCTGACCATTACGCGGTTCCGGGCCATGTTCCAAAACGACAACATCGCCGTTGAGGATGTGCTGGCCGATCATCGAATCCCCGGTCACCCGCAGCGCAAACGCATTCCGGGTCGGTTTATAGCCGATGGTGGCAATATCCACAGAAACACAGCCCTCGGCATCCTGCTCACGAGTTTGAGGTGCCCCGGCTGGTATGGAGCCGAACAGGGGAATATCCACAATTTGCCGGCGCAACTTGCCCAAGGGGGAGATGACACGTAAGGAACGTGCCTTGCCAGCCTCCCACGCGATGAAGCCCTTGCGCTTCAAGGCCGCCACATGATCAGCCGCCGCCTTTGAACTTTTGAAGCCAAAATGAGCGCAGATCTCACGCAACGTCGGCGCAACATCGCCGGCAAGCTGGACCGACTGGATGAAATCCAGGATCTGGCGCTGCTTTTTGGTCAATTCGTTAATCACTACACAGGTGAGTAGTACATGGTCGCCATGATGTCAACTTGGATCGTCCCGGGGACGGTGTCGAGGCAAGAGGGCCACCTCGAAAATAAATTTAACCTTTCGTCAGTTGATGCGTCTTCATTGCTGAAAGCAATGATTTCGCTGTTCGTTTAGGGTTGGCAGAGGGGTTTTGCTCGTGACGCGGTCTGGACAGCGACCCCCAATGGCTCGTCACACTTCTGAGCGTCTGGGTGAAGGCGTTTAAACCTTATCACCACAAAGGCCGGACGAAAGTCCGGCCTCTTGATTTTTTGGGCCTACTCCAATGCACATGGAAGCTTGCAAGAGGCCGTGTTTGCGACCAAATCGATCGCTTAGGCTTGATGATGCCTTTTAAAATTGCCCTCCCAAATGGGAGTTTCAATTGTTCATTCTGTCGCCGATGAGTTTTCCCCCGGCACCTGTGTCCGATCCTTGCCATTAACCGGAATGAGCCGCCGCTTCAGCCATTCCCGCGATGGCTCGTCATAAAACCGCAGGCACCCATACGCCAATGCCAGGCTTCCAAAGAATACGAGCAGGGCATATGGATACGTTTGAGCCAGCGAAAGCTTCCTGTCCTGCACATACGCCGTGTAAATGTAAATTAGCGAGTAGTGGGTGATATAAATCGGGTATGAGATCCGGCCCAGGAAATCACAAATTCCCGCTGAATACTTGCCGCCTAAAGTTCCTCCCGCACCCAGGGCGACGATCAGTGGAAATATCAGAATGATGCACAACGACTCATACAATCCATTCACCCAGTAATGCGCTTCACCGCCAAATCGCGGCAGGGCCAACACCACCACGATCAGTCCGCTGCACACCCAGAAGGCGTGCCGTATGCGAACGATTTTCCCCAGACGAAACAGCAGCAGGCCGCCGAAGAAGGGAAACATTAGCCGGACAAATCCGATGTGCAAATTCTGGCCGTCCACCGACCAGCCGCCGGCAAAATCCCCTTCGTGGCTCGTCAATCCGAGGTGGACGACTGCCGCCGCTGACAGCAGCACCAGCATGGCCAGCAATTTTTTGGAAAAGTGCCGCACCACCAGGGCGTACAGCAGGTTCGCGAGGTACTCGAAGAACAGTGACCATGCCGGGCCGTTCAGCGGATACATTTCCTGCCAGCCGCGAATATCCATCGAAGGCAAGAGCGGCACCATCGTGCAGCCCACCAGCATCACCAGCAACATTTTCCAAACGGGCGTGCTCGCGATCAACGGGAACATTTCGCCCTGGCCAAAGTAAAATGCCAGCGCACCGATGATGGACCCCATTATGACCATCGGATGCAGTCGAATAAGACGGCGCGCAAGAAATCCTCGCAGGCCCATCCGGCTCCAGCGATCATCATACGCGTAACCGACGACAAATCCGGAAAGCAGGAAAAAGAAGTCGACCGCAAGGTAGCCGTGATTGATAACCTGGCTCACCGGACTGGCGGCATGCGCCTCAAGAATGTGAAACGCAACCACCATCAGTGCGGCCACGCCGCGTAATCCGTCTAAGATTTCGTAGCGCGGTTTGGATTGAAGGCCACTGGAATTTTCATTCATATGATCGTTCAGTGAGGCTTTTCGACCGTCAAAAATTTGCCGAAGATCGGCACACACGCCAGGAGGGCGGCCAGAAACCAGAATGCACTGTGCAAGCCGATCTCCTTGGACAAGAAGCCAATGACGGCCGGCCCCGCCAACATGCCCGCGTAACCCGCCGTGGTGAGGGCCGCAACGGCCAACCCCTTGGGCATGGTGTGTTGCGTACCCGCGAGTCTGAACAAGATAGGCACGATGTTTGCGGCTCCAAGACCCACAAAGACGAAACTGACCAGCCCGATCCAGGCGACGGGCGCGAGGAGGAGGCCACACATCCCGAGGAGCGCGGTCACCCCGCCAAATGTCAGCACAATTTGGTTCCCGAATCGCGCCACGATGCCATCGCCGGCGAAACGGCTTAACGTCATCGCGATGGAGAAAAGCATGTATCCCAGCCCCCCGTGCGCGGCCGAGACGAGGTGTTCGCCGACGAGCAAGAGCGCACTCCAGTCGAGGAGAGCGCCCTCAACTAAAAATGAGATGGCCGCGAAGACAGCGATGACGAGCACGACACCTCGCGGAATTGCAAAAAGAGGTTGTTTGGTTCGCTCTCGTTTCGAGAGCATGCGCGGAAGGGTCGCAAGAATCAGTGAGACAAGAATAGTGGAGCTAAGTATTGTGCTTGGGCCTGGCGCGATTCCCCAGGAAAGGAGCGCCGTCACCATTCCCGAGCCCAGAAAGCCACCAATGCTGAAGAGTGCGTGAAATCCAGACATCAACGGCTGCTCAGAAGCGCGCTCAACCTCCACGGCGTGCAAGTTCATCGCAACATCCAACGATCCCAGAAAAGCCCCGAAGGCGAACAGCGCGGCACCAAGGGCGATCGGCGACGAGACGATGCTCAAGAGCGGCAATATGACCGCCAGTCCCACACCGCCCGAAAGTACGATCGGCTTGCTACTGAAGCGCGCGCTCAGATTCGCCGCGAGCGGCATCGCCACAATGGAACCGGCGCCCAAGAGGAGCAGGACCAGCCCCATAGTGCCGTCGCCGAGATGGCAGCGGGTCTTGGCAAAAGGCACCAAGGGTGCCCAGCAGGCCACACCGAACCCGGCGGCGACAAATGCCAGCCTGGTCGCGAGCTTCGCGCGTGATTGATGCACAGCCTCGGTCATGAAATCCCCGCTCTCAGCTGTGTCGAACCAGACGCAACCGGGGATTGCGCAACGATTACATTGGGGCCAGCAGTGGAAAAGGTCGAAACGATCTCTTCAGATGTGCCGCCCTCAAGAACAAGATGGTCAAGGACTGCGAGCGCGGCCACTTGAAACGGTGCGCGAGTCTCAACTTTGTCCCGAGTGACCAGCGCTGCGGTGCGATCACTTCTGGCAATGAGTGTGCGTTTAAATTCGGCGTCCGCCAGGTGGAACGCGCCAATTCCCAGAGACACGGAAACGGCGCAAACTCCGAGGAAACACAGATCAAAGCTCAATCGTTCTGCTTCACGGATCGCCGACAGCCCAATCGACGCTCCGGTTTCACGTTCGATCTCTCCTCCCAGGACGATGACTTTGAAATTCTTCCGCTCGAGGAGGGCGCTTGCAATTAAGATCGAATTCGTGGCGATTGTAAGAGAGCGATCGGGTGGCATTTCTCTGGCTAAGGCCAAGTTGGTACTGCCGCTGTCGAGGAATATCGTCGATACTTCAGACAGCAAGGTAAGGGCGGCCAAGGCTAAAGCGCGCTTCTCTTTCGAATCATTCAAGAGTCTGCGTTCAAGCGGAACTCCACCAGGCGATATCGGAAGCCCTCCTCCGTAAACCCGTTTGCACTTGCCCTCGGCGGCTAACGCTCGCAGGTCTCGACGAATGGCGTCCTCAGACACCATGAACTCCTTTGCAAGAGCAGTGGCACTGACTGACAGACCATGCTGTAGCCGACTTTCGATCTCGGTTTTTCTTGTTGTCCCCAATGAACCGTGCATAAACAAGAAATATCATGCACAATCAAGAGCGACAAGAATTTACTTTTCGATACCCTCTAGGCGTTCACTTAGCCGGAACGATGCAGTTAAACCACGGATGGGCACGGTCTGTAAGCCCGATTCAGAACACCAATTAATTAGCAAAAACCCCTGTAAAATCAAAATGAATTCGTCATTGCTAGCCAGTATTTTTCATTGCTTTTCAGCCTTGGCGCTGGCAAAATCACTGACAACCTCCTCACGGAAAGGCCACCCGTTGGTGCCAGAATTGGCTCGGACTTCGAGGCTGCGTACTTAACGCTGGGGATTAACCTGATTTGTTATCCCGTTGGCAACTTCATTTAGCGCGATCGTCTGGAATCCTATGTCCTTAAGCGCGCGAGCCTCGTCCGGTTCGAGAATCTTCCACGTCACTTTCTCGACAGCGCCACGATCGCTTCCCGTAAACTGACGCGGATGCACAACCATGGAAGAAGATCCCCATTGATCGGGTCTCCCGTCGAACGAATATTCGAAGTCGAGTTGGTCGGTGTAAAATAGCGCGTTTTGCGTACCAATGGCGATCAGCCATACATTTTCCGGCCCGGCGGTGAGACCAGACCCATCGACCGGCACCCATCCTATATTATCCGCATAGAACTGTAGCCGGCTATGGTGCGAGAAATCCGGAAGCCAGTCTCCAGAGAGGATTCGCGCGGGTATGTTGTTGGCTCGCATTATGCCGGCATAGATGGTTGACAGCATTCCGCACTCTCCCGTGGGCATGGTCGTCAGCTTGCTCAACGGCTCGTACTGGTATGGTGCCTTGTAGCTTCGCGATCGCCGCATAAAACCACCGACTCGGGCGGCGAAGGCCAAGGTCGTCTCACGCTCGGATTTGATGAGGTTGTTCTGTTTCAGCCACCATTGAAATTCGAACGATTTGTAGTCAAAAATCCGGGTGTTTGAAAGCTCCAAACGGCGTTCGGCGAACGACAGGGGAGGAACAGGTGACACCGGAGACCCCGGTTCGATGTGGCTCCGGCTTATATGCACATGGTACAGAATCTTGGCCTGGAGCGTCGACAGCGAGTCGGCTGCTGCGGGGAACTGGCTGCAAGCTATCTTGCGGTTTGGGTTGAGCGGATAAGTGGTGACCGTCCAGGTGGGAGAGGCTCCTGTTGTCTGGATACCCATGTAAAGCAGATCGGTGCCGCCGACGCCGGGTGGAATGATGGCATCAGCATTCCATATTTCGGCGGTCAATGCAGGGGACTCTCGAACATACTCCATGAGCAGCCACCGGTCGCCTTGATCCTCGACCACCAGATGGTATGGTTTGCTCTGATAACTGGCGATCCGACGTTCGAGATCCGCCTGCGCGCGAACGCTTAACTGGCCCGATCCAGGAGGTGGATTGGCATTGGGCTGGGCCGTGGTTGCGGGAACTTGGGCGACCGAAGCACGGGCAATCATGACAACGAATGGCAAAGTCAGCCTGCAGACTGAAAGAATTCTCCTCTTCATGATCGCATTCGGGTTGCTCAAGTAATCAGCTCGTTTTATTTGTCTGCGAAAACGAGTTTGGTCTATTTGAAACGTTCGTCAAGTCGGCAATGTGAATGTGTCGGCAATGTGAATGGGTGATCTGTGTGGAGACCGATTTAACTATTTTGTTGGTGCTTCAATTCTCGATCGGGCCGCTCGCTGTTCGACGAGAAAGAAGGCCGATTGGCGCGGTATAGATGAGAATGTCGCGAATGGTAGAATACGCCGTTGTCGCGGCGGATTAGGATGTATCTCGTTTTCATACGCGGTGCGTCTGAACGAGAAAACAGACTGTTACCGACGGCGTTTTTGAACGCCAGTGGTGGCGAAGTTCTAGCCAGCTTTGGCGGATTGTTTTACCGTCCGCCCCGTGACTGACACTTTTGCTGACAGTGGCCGTCCACCGTTTCAAGAAACCCTTTGTTTGCAAGGGTTTTAACAACTTTCTTTAGGATGGGCACGGATTAACACGGATAAAAGCCGAGGGAAAAGCCGTTCCAACTCATGTCTCATCGAACACCGATTGGTGCCTCGGTTCTTCCGGCCGGGGAACTTCTCCGCATCCGCGTCCATCTATGTCCATCCGTGGTTACGGTTTGTTTCAACTGCATGGTTACGGCTTAGTTTGGTCGGCTATGCGAAGCAGTGGTCTCCGACGCTACGCCTATAGACATGACAAATCCTATTTTTTGTGGCTGGCGCGACCAGATCCTCGGTGCTCATAAGAATTTCATGGGCGAAGTTCGATGGTTCTCACCGTTGACCGTCCGGGGGGTGTCAGGCGTGGCGTCCTGAGGGCGGATATTGACAGGATTAGGCGCTTCCATTCCAGGCATGACGAGTGGAAAGTCAACCTCGGTGCAGACGGTTATATTGAAATAATTGGTGAAGATGTTCAGGCCTATAATGGTGATGATTTCAATGATTTGGGCGTCCGTGAAACCCGTCGAGCGCAGCGCTTGGAACTCACCCGTACTGATCTCGCCTCGTTGGAGGACAATGGCCTGGGCGAATCGGAGCATGGCTCTGATCTGCGGGTTCGCCCCCGTGGCCTTTCGGGCCCGGCGGATTTCCTCCTCGCTCATGCCAAGGTTTCTACTTTGGGCACAGTGCATCGAGAGGCTGTAACTGCACCCGTTGATTTCAGCTACGGCCAGGGCGATTTGTTCGCGCTGCTGAGGCGTGAGCCGCCCCTGGCCGAGTGCTTGCTCAAATAAGAGGCAGGCTTTTAAGGCGGCCGGAGAATGAGCCATTATCCCTAAAAAATTGGGAAGTTCTTCGAGTTTCGTCCCAGTCTTGGCCAGACTCTCGTCCAGTTCGCAAAAGGACTGCTCGGCAGTGATGGGAACCAGTCGGGGACATGTTTTCTTTTTGGCCTTCATTCGCTTGGCCGGCACCATTTGGACCGGGTATGGACCCTGCAATGCAGAGGCCGTGCCAAGTACCGGCCACGGTGAAAAAGCATTGCAAATCAATGGGATACCCAGCCTGAGGAGACCGCAGAAGGGAATTGCGATGATTCGCAAACCTGCAGAATCTCGTTGCTGAACTATGAAGTTTCGTTTGTCAGAAAAGAGCTGGGTTCACTCATCGGAAGCAATGCCACGGTTTTAGGGGCGTCGCTTAAGGCCCCATTTCTTGATGCGTGAGATGAGTGTGGTCGGATTGAGGCCGAGCAACTCAGCGGCACCACCAGGACCATGAATCTTCCAACTGGCCTGGGTCAGGGCCGCCATGACATTGTTGCGCTCGCGCCGCCGCAGTTCCGCATCGGTGAGAATCTGGCCAGCTTCAGTTGTCGCCGTCCTGTCCGGCGTGGGAGGCGATATCATTGTGGGGCTTTTCGTCGACGGCAAATCGAAATGCAAAGCCCGGTTCTGGGCAAGAATCACCGCGCGTTCGATGACGTTTTGGAGTTCACGGATGTTGCCAGGCCAGTCATAACTTTGCAGTTCCGTGACGTGGGCCTTAGTCAAACGCGGCAACCGCAGTTTCAGGCGTTTGGCGGCTTGTTCCAGAAAGTGAGCAGTCAGCAGTGGAATGTCGCCCTGACGCTGACGCAGGGGGGGGATTTCAATCGGAAAGACATTCAGACGATAATAGAGATCCTGGCGAAAATGGCCTTCGTCCACTTCTTTTTTGAGGGGACGGTTGGTGGCGGCGATGATTCGCACATTGACCGATCGGGTCTTTTCCTCGCCGACCCGTTCGTATTGTTTCTCCTGCAAGACCCGGAGGAATTTGCTTTGCAACTCCAGCGGAATTTCCGCGACCTCGTCAAGAAACAACGTGCCGCCATCGGCTGCTTCAAAACGACCGGCACGGTCCTTGATCGCACCGGTGAACGCTCCTTTGGCATGGCCAAAAAACTCGCTCTCATACAAATCCTTGGGAATGGAGGCGCAATTGACGCGGATCAATGGATATTTGGCACGACTGCTACGCTGATGAATTTCGCGCGCCACCAGTTCTTTGCCGGTCCCCGATTCGCCAAGAATCAACACGGTGGCATCGGTGGGCGCGACCATTTCCACTTGGTGCAGATTTTGTCGAAGCGCACTGCTTTCGCCCACAATGCTGCCGAAGGCTCTGGCCTCGCGGACTTCCTCGCGCAAATAGCTATTTTCCAGTTCCAGTTGCGCTTTGAGCCGATTGTTTTCCTCAAAGGCCCGGGCATTGATCAGCGCCACCGCGATATGGTCCGCAAATAGTCGCCCCCAAACCTGCGCTTCGTCGGGCAATGAAATGTATGTGTACACGGCTAAAACACCGAGCACCTGACCATGAAAAATGATTGGCTGGCCGCTGAAATAGGAAATGTCCTGACGCTGGAACGGCGCCAAATGGGCCAGGCACGAGGCATCTGGTTTGACGTCCGTGACCACCACCGGTTGCCCGCTGGCGGCAATCCCTCCGATGGTTTGACAGCCAAAAGGGATACGTTGAAAGTCGCCCTCCCTTTCTGATCCACCTTTGTCGGATCCGTCCAATGCTGGCCCGGCCTGAGCCACCAGATGCAGACAAGCTGTCTGGAGGACACACCCCGATCGTTGGAGACAAAACTCCTGCTGGTCACATTTGTCGACCAACCAAATCTGTACCAGAGCACTATGCGGCCGGTTACGGGTACCATCGACCACATACTGCAATATGTCGTCCACCGAACGAATTTGAGCGAGCTCAAGGAGACGGTACTTGGCAGACTCCAAATCAGGCTGATAATCTGGCGGCAGGTTCCTCATATTACTTTAAATTTATTAGCCTCTGGAAGCAACCTCCGGGGTTGTCCTCCACGACCGGGCTTTCAACCGAAATTCCTGGGCGCAGGCAGTTGTAATTCCACAAATTAAGATGCGATATTTCGTAAATTATGAAATATCGTTATTTCTGGCAATAATAAAAACATTACATAAACCATTGCAAATAATTGGTTTCCAATTTGTTTTATCGTTTGGCATGGCAAGTGCAAAGGAGTGATGAAATTGCAAACAATTCGAAGCACAAACTAGCAGATGAAACCAACGACCCAAACCAATGACCCGCTCTCGCCCAATGGCGCAGGGACTTCCGAAATCCGCCCTGACCGTCCTGTGGCTGGCCAGACAGATTCGGGGGAGGAAGCGCCTCCCGCTGATGGAAAACGCCTGCCTGCCACCATCCCAAAACCCGCGAACCCCATACTCCTCCAGATCTGCGTCGGTGTGGTCATACTGATTGTGGGGACGGTAGTGGGCGTATATTATTTGCGGTTCGTCGCGCCTTACGAGTCCACCGATGACGCCTTTATCGATGCGCAGGTCACCCCCGTAGCCTCGCAAGTGGATGGCCGGGTAGCGCGGTTGCTGGTGAGTGACAATCAGGAGGTCAAGCAGGGTGATTTGCTGTTGGAAATTGATCCAAGTGATTATCAGGCCAGACTTGAACGGGCACAAGCCGGACTCGCGGCAGCCCAAAGCCAGATCGCCCAAGCGAACGCGCAACTCACGGTGGACCAGGCGAAGGTGGGCGAAGAGCAAGCCAGCATTATCGCCGCCGAGGCCGAAGCTGAGCAGGCGGCGGCGGATTCAAAACGCTATCAGGCCGTGGGCCGTCTCGCCGTCTCGCAGAGTCAATTGGATCTCTCCGCCACGCGGGCGCACTCGACGGATGCCCAAGTTCAGGTGGCCCGCAACAAGGAACTCGCCGCAGAAGCTCTCGTCGGTTTGGACCGGGCAAATCTGCAAACGGCCGCTGCGGAAGTTAAGATGAACGAGGCCCTCCTTCGGCAGGCGCAACTGGATTTATCCTACACCCGGATCACCGCGCCAGAATCCGGTTTTGTGACCCACCGCAGCGTGGAGGCGGGCGCCTACGTGCAAACGGGGCAGGCGCTGTTCGCCATGGTGCCGCGCCAGGTGTGGATTGTCGCCAATTTCAAAGAAACCCAGTTAACCGACATGCGCGCCGGCCAACCGGTCGAGGCAACCGTGGACGCTTATCCGGGAATCAAGTTTAGCGGTCATGTGGACAGCATTCAGCACGGGTCCGGGGCGAGTTTCAGTCTGCTGCCGCCGGAAAATGCCTCGGGCAATTTCGTCAAGGTTGTCCAGCGAGTGCCGGTCAAAATTGTGATTGATGACGCCTCCGCTGCCAATTATGTGCTGGGCCCCGGGATGTCGGTGATGCCGCAAGTTCGGGTTAAATAATTGGATTCCTCCGAACATCTGAAGCCATGAACGTCAACGACTCGCAACCCAAAATAAATCCGTGGTTGGTCGCGCTAGTGGTGATGGTGCCGACATTCATGGAAGTGCTGGACACGACTGTCGCCAATGTTTCTTTGAGTCACATTGCTGGCAGTCTTGGGGTGTCCACGTATGAGTCCACTTGGGTGCTGACCAGTTACTTGATTTCCAATGCCATTGTCATTCCGAGCACCGCCTGGTTCGGCCAGCGATTTGGCCGCAAACGCTTCCTCATGACGTGCGTGATTATTTTTACAGTCGGATCCTTCCTTTCGGGTTTGGCGACCAGTTTGCCGATGTTGCTCCTGATGCAAGTCATCATGGGTGCGGGCGGCGGTGCCATGCAACCCATTGCCCAAGCCATCTTGTTTGAAAGTTTTCCTAAAGAGAAGCAAGGTCAAGCGATGGCCCTTTATACGCTCGGCGTCGTGCTCGCTCCGGTTATCGGCCCCGTGCTCGGCGGTTGGATTACGGAAAACTATAGTTGGCGCTGGATTTTCTTCATCAACATCCCGGTCGGCGTCATCGCCGTAATGCTCATGCAACGTTTTATCTTTGACCCGCCTTGGATCCGCGACGCCCGACCGCCGCGATTGGACATGGTCGGCTTTGGATTCATGGCCCTTTGGCTGGGTTGTCAGGAGGTGTTGCTCGACAAAGGTCAGGAGGAGGACTGGTTTGGTTCGCGTTTCATCATTCTCATGGCGCTCCTCGCGGCCGTTGGTTTGATCGTATTCCTCGTTCGTGAACTGACTGTGGCACGGCCATTTGTAAACCTGCGGGTATTGAAGAATTACAACTTCGGTCTCGGTGTGTCGCTGATGCTCCTTGCCGGGGTGGCCTTGTACGGCGTAACGGCAATCATACCGTTGTTTCTACAGTCGCTCTTGGGTTACACTCCGCTTCTCAGCGGCTATTCCATGGCTCCCCGGGGAGTGGGAACCTTGGTTTCGATCCTGCTCGCGGGAAGATTGGTTGGTAAAATTCAGGGGCGCTTCCTCGTTGCGGCTGGTTTTCTGATTTATGGCTCCGCATCTTACGTGCTGGCCAGCATCTCGCTTCAGGTTTCGCCTGGGTCATTGTTCTGGCCCGTTTTCTTCACAGGCTTTGGCGGGGGGTTCATATTCGTCCCATTGGCGACCCTGTCCTTCGGGGCGCTTCGCCGTGAAGAAATAGGCAACGCCACGGGCATCTTTAATCTCATGCGCAATGTGGGTGCGAGCATTGGCGTCTCGCTAGTCTCAACGCTCAATGAGCGCAATGCTCAGGCGCATCAATCCATGCTCGTGGCCAGACTTACACCTTACGACGCCACTTATCAATCCAGCCTCCAGTTGCTGACCACGACTTTTGCCACGCACGGCGGCAGGGTGGCTGCGCACCAGCAAGCCCTGGGCTCGATGCTTCAAACACTTCTCACCCAGGCCAATCTCCTCGCTTACTTGGATGGCTTTCGCTTTTTCGCGTTGGTGTCCCTGGCCGGCCTCGTCGGATCATTGATGTTCAAGCGGATTAAAACAACCAAGGCTCCCGCGTCGGCGGGCGTGCATTGAACGAAAAACACTTATGAAACTGAATCGCTCTTGGTTAATCGTGCTGCTGGCAGTCGTGGTTGGCGGTTGTGCCGTTGGCCCCAACTATCGACAACCGGCAGTCAGCGCGCCAAAGCAATGGAGTGAACCACTATCCGGCGGCGAAACAAACACATCAGCTTCGTCAGCGGCGTGGTGGGAAAGTTTTCACGACGCCGAACTGGATTCTCTGATTAACCGCGCCGTAAATTCAAACCTTGATCTTCAAATCGCCCAGGCGCGGGTGAGGGGGGCGCGGGCGCAATATGGCATCGTGGCCGCCGATTTGCTGCCCTCGGCGGATGCTTCCAGCTCTTACCAGCGCCAGCAGCAAAGCAAACACCAACCCCTGTTTGGCGCGTTCTCGATACCTTCCGGTGCTTTTCAAAACAATGTCTATCAGGCGGGCTTTGATGCCGCATGGGAACTTGATGTGTTTGGCGGAACGCGCCGGGCCACCGAGGCGGCCCGGGCGGAGGTGGCCGCCGCCGAATTCGACCGGCGCGACACGCTGGTGACCCTGCTCGGTGAAATTGCGCGCAATTATGTGGAAGCACGCGGTTATCAGCGGCGACTGACGATTGTCCGGGAAAATATTGCAGCCCAGGAGCAGGATGTGGCCATTACGCAGGACCGTTTCACCAACGGTCTGGCGAGCAACCTTGACGTTCAGCAGGCCACCACGTTGCTGGCCACCACGCGGGCCGATATTCCGACCCTGGAGAGCTCACTCCAAGCTTCCATCCGCCGGTTGGGGGTTTTGTTGGGGCAACCCCCCGGCGCATTAACGATTGAACTGTCCACGGCGGAACCCATCCCAACGGCTCCGCCCGACGTGCCAGTTGGCCTGCCTTCCGAACTGCTTCTGCGCCGGCCGGACGTGCGGAAGGCGGAGAGGCAATTGGCCGCCGCCAACGCAGAGATTGGGGTGGCCACGGCGGATTTGTTTCCCAAGTTCTCACTCACCGGTGCGGCGGGATTCCAAAGTGTCAGTGCGAGTGACTGGTTCTCGGCTGGAAGCAAATTCTGGTCCATTGGCCCAACCGTTCAGTGGAATATTTTTGATGCCGGGCGCATTCGCGCAAATATCCGGGTAAAAAATGCGCGGCAGGAGCAGGCCCTCGCCGCCTACGAACAAACGGTTCTGATGGCCTTTGAGGAAGTGGAAAACGGCCTAACCACCTATGCGAACGAACAAATTCGCCGACGTTCGCTAGAGGAGGCGGTGAAATCCAGCCAGGAGTCCTTGCTTCTGGCCAACAAACTATATGCGAACGGTCTGGCCAATTTTATCAATGTGCTGGATTCCGAACGCTCGCTGTATCAGGCCCAGGATCAACTGGTCCAAAGCGAACGCGCGGTTTCGACAAATCTCATCGCGCTTTATAAATCGCTCGGCGGAGGCTGGGAAAACCTGGAAAAGCGGCCGTCACTTGCCATCGGACAAATTACCAACTGATCCAAACAAGCCACGGAGAACATTCAATATGTTTAAACTCCCCAAACCGTTCGCCACACTCATTTCAGACATAAATGCATTGATCATTTACGACAACTTCTTGTCTCTGGTGACAGCAAACGCCACGCTCTTGGATTCGGCGCAGCATGCAAATCTGGCTATGGAATTGAACATCAGGCCGTGGCGGGCAGACCTGTTGAGATTCCCACCGACTGCCGACGAAGCGCTGGCGGATGCTTCGCATGCACATTTGATTATGTTCGTGGGTCGCTGCGCCCAATCACCCCCCTTCTGGCTGCAGGACTGGCTGGAACGCTGGGTCAAGAGCAGGCAGATCAAGGATGTGACGTTGGTGGTGATTTTAGAAGAGAGTATCGGCTCCCATCCAACATCAACGAAACCCGAACTTTCGCGCTTTGCCAGGCGCCACGGCCCTTATTTCATGTTTTCTCGCGCCAAAGCGATCACTGCGCCGTCAATCGATGGCCGTTCCATGGCCGGCGAACGTTGTGGGCGTGAAAGCCAGCCGTCCAGACCAGCGATCGAGCCGGCCATTTTAGATGACAAGATCCGCAATGCCTATCGCGGCTGGTGCGGAATGCGATGATAAGTTCTCCGGCGTGAGGCATTCACGCAAAGCGGTCACTCGGTATTCATAGGGACTGACAGCGAAAGTTTCGGCGTTACCTGATAGCCGTCTCGCTGGCGTGGCCCATGCCCTTCGTCGCAGGAAATAAAACGCCCCGCGATAGCGGGAATTAGAAGTTTGAAAAAGATGGCGTAGCAGCAAGCGCACTACGGAGAAAACGAAGACGGCGCTCCCCTTAAAAAACGCGCCATGACCCAAAACACTAACCAAAATCCTCTAGCCCCGCAGGGTCGCCAAAGGCTCAATTCCGGCCTGCTCTGACTTTTGGCTGGCCGGATGTAGCCGGGAGCCGTGGTTTGGCGGGGATGGGGCAAGCCTAAAGGCGCATGGCGGAACACGGACGGTCAAATGTCAGACACACATGGCAAGGACAAGTGGCACAGGCTGCGCGGTGGCTTGCCCACGCTGAAAGCGAGCGGCTGCTTGTGCCGCTTGGACGGTGGGGAATGGTTCGCTTGTGAATTTCGCCGCTGCAAGTGCAATGCAATGGAACGGCGGCGGGCAAGCGCGAGTCTGCGAAACATTCAAGGCGTAGCTCTTTCAAGGGGAATTGAGTTTTCGCAGTCTCGCGCGCCGGGGAAATTGGGGGCAACCTTGAGGGGGAACCGATTTTCTTATTGCGCGGACGGGCGGGGACTTCACTGTGCCAATCAGAAAAGCCGTGTGGCGTGATCACAAAAATGTATCAGGAGGCGGCCTAGCAGCAAAAATCACGGTCTGACTAGAGTCCTAGCCCCGTCAAGAAAACGTCTATCTGCTTTTCAAATTGGGGGCGGTTATAGGACATCAGAGCCATTCGCCACTGTCCTTGTATGTAAGTTATGATTATCGGGACGACCGTTGCTGGATCAAAGTCGGGAGGCAGCAGCCCCGCTTGCTGGTCAGCTTTCAACCGAGCAATCATGGCTTCCGACATCTTTGATATTTCTTCTTGAACGAACTTTTTTAAGCTGGGTTCCGCCAATACTTCGCGAGTCAGGCTGGCTGCCATGAGACAAACTTTCGACGGCGTGTGGGGATTATCCAAACAATTGAGTATCTCATTAAAGAGCGCTCGCACTCCCGCCCGTCCCGTCGGTGCCGAAAAAAAGGCCTTCCCGCGTCGTTGTCCGACGGTGGCGTTGTAGTGTTTCAGGCATTCCAAATAAGCGGAATCCATGCTCTTGAGCTTGTTGTAGAAAGAGCCTTCCCCGATGCCCATGACTTTCAACAGGGGACGCAGGGATGTTCCGGCATAACCAAATTTCCAGAAAAAGCGCATGGCCTTATCCAGAGCGTCCGTGTAATCAAATTCAAGTGTTCTCGCCATATCCATACATTTACCCTGTTTTGTAGCGAGTGCAAAAGAATTTATTTGACAAGCGCAGCCGCCCATCCATATTGTCGCGACTGCTACAATTAAGAATAAGCAGAAACAATGAATCTTAACATGGAGAAAATTATGCAAAAATTAACAGAAACCAGTGACGAGAAATTTAGTGGCAAGGTTGCCGTTATCATCGGCGGCACCAGCGGCATGGGGCTTGCCACGGCGAAGATGCTCCTCGCTGGGGGTGCGCGTGTTCTAGTGACGGGTCTCTCGAAGGCCGGCCTAGAATCGGCGCAGAAAAAAATTGGAAAGGACGCTCTCGTTGTTTCGAGCGACGCCCGGTCGCTGACAGACATCGACGCCCTCGCCTCTCAAGTGAAGGCTGAGTTCGGCACCTTCGATCTGCTCTCCATCAGCGCCGGGTTCAGCATTCCGACGCCTCTCGGGAACGTGACCGAGGCCATCTACGACGAGATGTTCAACCTGAACGCCAAGGGCCCATTTTTTGCAGTGCAGAAGCTCGCGCCGCTAATAAACCGGGGAGGCGCTGTCGTCCTCACGACCTCCGTCGCCAACGTCAAGGGACTGCCAGGACAAGCCACATACGGAGCCGCAAAGGCCGCGTTGCGCTCACTCGCTCGGACGCTCGCCGTCGAGTTGCTTCCTCGCGAAATTCGCGTCAACGCGGTGACACCCGGTCCCATCGACACGCCGATCCTCGGCAAAGTTTTTCCCGACAATAACGTGCTCTCTCAGGTTAGGGAGAAGACAATCGGCATGATCCCGATGAAGCGCTTTGGGAAATCGGAGGAAATCGCCAAGGCCGTCCTCTTCCTCGCGTTCGATGCGACCTTTACAACCGGCGCTGAGATTCCGGTGGATGGAGGATGGTCTCAACTATAAAACCATATTTATTGAGGACTACAATTAACAACCTGAAAAGGACAGAAACAATGAACGAAAGTATTTTAATCACCGGAGCAAACGCCGGGCTTGGAAAAGAGACTGCCCGACAGTTGGCTCTTAAAAATGAAACAAAAAAGGTAATTATTTTTTGTAGAAATCAAGGCAGAGCGGAGGCAGCAAAAAAAGACCTTGAGGCGAAAACCGGGAAAAAGGTTTTTGAAATTATTATTGGCGATGTTACGGATGTAAATTCTGTAAGAAGGGCCGTGGAAAAAATAAAAGAACCCGTTGATGCGGTCATTTTGAATGCGGGTGGAGTAGTCGGGAAAACTGCCGCGAAAATTACGCCTTCCGGTATGAATGAATTATCCGCTACGAATATTTTAGGCAATGTCGTTTTAGTGGATGAATTAATTAAACGCGATAAGCTAAGGAAAGCAGTTCTATCAGTTAGTGCGGAAGCTGTGCCGGGTGTAAAGATGCTCGGAGTAAAACCAGTTTCCATGAAGACTTCTTCCGTAGATGAGTTTGCTGCTATTCTTGATGGATCGTATTTCGGTAAAAAGTTTAACGCATTGCAAGCATACGCATATGTCAAATATGCGGAAACCGTGTGGACGTTATCCATGGCAAGGAAGTATCCCAACCTCAAGTTCGTTGTTGTGAGTCCAGGGAACACAAAAGGCACTCTGGCGCCGGATGCTCTTCCCTTGCCAATGCGGATAATGCTGAAATATGTGATGATGCCTATTGTATTCCCATTGATGAGTGAAATGGTGCATAAGCTGGAAGTCGGCGCAAAACGCTTTGTAGATGGCATTTCGGATGAGCGGTATAAAAGCGGCGTTTTTTATGCCAGTAAAGAGGGTAAGTTATCAGGGGAGATGGTTGACCAGAGCACTTTTTTCACTGCTTTGAAAAATACTTCATTTCAAGATAACGCCGACGAGGCAATTCACCGTTTCACAAATTAGGCCTGAAAAGTAATAGTTCTTCATACCTTGAAGATCACCGTGCATAACTGGCTTTCTCTGATTCGAGATACCAGTCCTGTTTCAACGGCGTTTGTGAACGCGCGTTGTGGCGAAGTTTCAGCAAGTCTTGAACAGTAGTGGCGAATTGTCTTACCATTCGCCCCGTGACTGACACTTTTGCTGACAGTGGCCGTCCATTGTGTGAGCAAACCCTAATAAACAAAGGGTTTAATTAAACCCGCCACAGATGGGCACAGTCTGCAAACTCCATTCAGAGCATTAGTGAAATAGCAAAAATCCAAGTAAAACCAAGAAAAACTCGTCAATACGGGTCAGAAGTGGAATCACTTGAGAATTTTCGGCTGATTACGCGCCTTTTCTAATCATGTGTCTGATAAGGTCGCCGACGCGGCAGCTATAACCCCATTCGTTGTCGTACCAACCCACGAGCTTGAAAAACTTTTTGTTCAGTTCGATGCCGGAACCGGCGTCGAAAATCGAAGACAGGGGACAATGAATGAAATCGCTGCTGACGACTTCGTCCTCGGTGTAGCCAAGCATGCCTTTGAGATAAGTCTCGCTGGCCTTTTTCATCGCGGCGGAAATTTCTGCGTAGCTCGTTTCCTTTGCAGTTTTGACCGTGAGGTCAACGACAGAAACTGTCGGCGTCGGCACGCGGAACGACATGCCGGTCAATTTGCCTTTCACTTCGGGCAGCACAAGGCCGACCGCTGTGGCTGCGCCGGTCGTGGACGGAATTAAATTAATCCCTGCTGCGCGGCCGCCTTTCCAATCTTTTCTGCTCGGGCCGTCCACCGTTTTTTGCGAGGCCGTGTAGCTGTGAACGGTCGTCATCAATCCTTCCTCGATGCCGAAGCCTTCTTTCAGCAAAACGTGAACCAGCAACACGAGGCAATTCGTTGTGCAACTCGCGTTGGAAATGACATGGTGTTGCGCTGGGTCGTATATGTTTTCATTCACGCCCATCACGATCATCGGGCAATCGCCCTTGGCCACGGCGGAAATGATGACTTTTTTGGCACCTGCCACGAGGTGGCCTTTGGCCTTTTCTACGTCGGTAAAAAGGCCGGTGGACTCAATGACAATGTCGACACCGAGCGCTTTCCAGGGTAATTCCGACGGGGTCTTTGCGCTGACAACTTTAATTTCGCGGCCGTTGACGACCAGAATATCGTCCTCCGGTCTGTTGTCGGCAGATTTTTTTGAAGTGACTTCGCCATTGAATCGGCCTTGGGTCGAGTCATACTTCAAGAGGTATGCCAGATTGTCCGCAGGTACGATGTCGCCGACAGCAACGATTTCCACTTCCTTGCCGATTAAGCCTTGCTCCGCGATGGCGCGAAACACGAGGCGACCGATACGGCCGAAACCATTGATTGCAACTTTCACTGCCATAATAATCTTCTTTCTGTTAATCGAGTTTATCCGCAACGTTTTTTCACACCCTCCGCACTGCCCGGAAGTTAGCACAACGAACCATCCCAAACGATCCCCGATGGCACCCTCTCTCCTCCTGCGGAGGAGTAGCCAGGGAGAGGAGTATCCCTACCCGGCATTCAAACTTCCTGGCAGCGAGCGCTCGCTCCCGCCATGTGTACCAGCAAAACTACTCCCTTGCCCGCTTGTCTCAAAGGACAACAATATTGCATTTTAGGACACACGCTCTTAGAGTGGAGGTAATGTCGCCTTCGACTAAAAATGTCTGGTTCCTGGTTGTCCCCCGGACGTCGATGATGAACGTGGCTGGCCCGTGGGAGGTGCTGGGCCACGCCAACGATCTGCTTGGCCACGAAGCTTACCGTCTACAGGCCTTTGGCCCGAGTGCGCCGGCCATCCAGACGCGCTTCGGGCTGTGCCTGGGCGGGGTGCAACCGCTGCCCTCCCGGTTTGGTCACGCGCCCGACGTCGTGGTGGTGGCAGGCGCTTCGCCTGCAGACCCGATCCCGGCGGACCATGCGCCATTGGTCCCCTGGCTTCGCCGCCATGGCCCGCGAATCGAAACCGTCGTATCCATCTGCACCGGCGCTTTCGTGCTGGGAGCGGCCGGCATTCTCGACGGCCGCCGGGCCACCACGCACTGGATGTTTCTCGATGCTCTGCGCGCGCGCTTCCCCAAAGCGCGGGTCGTCGACGAGGGGATCTACGTGGAGGACAGCGGCGTCTGGACCTCGGCGGGGTTGACCGCCGGTGTCGACCTGACGCTGGCGCTGGTCGAGGAGCACCACGGTCACGCCCTGGCAATGCGGGTGGCCAAGCGGATGGTGCTGTTTCTGCGCCGCTCCGGGTACCAGGCTCAATTCAGCTCCACCCAGCGTCACCAAGAGCAGGAGTCGCCGCCATTGCGGAGCATTTCGGCTTTCGTGATCGAGCACATAACCGAGCCCCTGCCGGTGGAGCGGATTGCATCGCAAGTGGGCATGAGCCCCCGCAGCCTCAGCCGCTGGTGCCGCCGCCACCTCGACGAGTCGCCCGCCGGGTTCGTGCGCCGGTTGCGCCTGGCCGAGGCGCGCCGACTCTTGGAAGAAACCAATCTGCCTCTCAAGGACGTCACCGAACGCGCAGGTTTGGGCGACCAAACCACCCTCTGGCGCGTCTTCATGCATGACCTCGGCCTCAGCCCCGCCGAATACCGCCAGCGCTTCTCCCCGAGGGCCGATCCCCGCTGCCGGGATGTCTGGACAGCAAATGATCTCCTAAAGAAGCCCCCCGCTCCTTCTCGGGAGGGGGAGGTTGGGTGAAGGGATTGGTGCGCCTGCGGGCCAACGCTAAAGGAGTCGAGGCGTCTGGTACGCTGAAAGCGAGGATTTCGCTATTCGTTTAGGGTTGGCAGAGAGGTTTTGCTCGTGACGCGGTCTGGACAGCGACCCCCAATGGCTCGTCACACTTCTGAGCGTCTGGGTGAAGGCGTTTAAACCTTATCACCACAAAGGCCGGACGAAAGTCCGGCCTCTTGATTTTATGGGTGGAGCAAATGCACAAGAGCACTTGCAAGCGCTGCTGTTTGAGGCGAAATTGCATTATCGGAAGGATCATTCCTCATGCAACGACACATAAAATTTATTTTGGAGCTTGTGCTGCTGGTCATATGGGCGGCCTTTGCTGGCCAATCGGCCATTGCGCAGTCTGCACAGATTGCAATTTTAAACACGATCGGAACGGTTGGGCCCGGCCAGACCATCAATATCAACTGTTCAGTAGAAAACACCGGCGGATCCACAGATTCCTTCGTGGCTGCAGCCGAGTTTGATTCTGCCGTTACGAATCAAGCGGGTCAGCTAGCAACGACGAACATTGGCCCGGGTGCGTCCACCGTTGTCTCGTTCGTCTGCCAACTCCCTTGGAATTGGACAAATGGCACCTACGACGCACACGTCGTAGTTCGTTCAAGCCCGCCCGCCAAAACTTGGCTGAATGATACCGACCAAGACTTTATCGTCAGCGTTCCGGCCCTCACCGTTTCCGGTCGCCTTGCATACGAGGAATACAGCAATTATCTCGCCGCACCCGTGAACTCTGACGACGGTAATATTTTCATTTACCCCCTGCCAAATGGCCCACGCGTGAATGTCACGGCAAACCTGCCCATCGAAAACGCCATGAACCCGCATTTTTCACCCGACGGTTCAAAAATTGTCTTCATGGCGATACCAACCAATGCGTCTCGCGCTTATGATTCATTGGAAATCTTCGTTTATGATTTAGCCAGTGCGACACTCAGTCGGTTGACTACGAACTGCACGCCCGATGAGGATCCAAACTTTTCACCGGATGGCCAAAGTATCATCTACAAAGGCGATAAACAGATCTGGGTCATGGGAATCGATGGGAGCAATCCTCAGGCGCGCACAACGACATCAGATGAAAAGTCTGGGCCCAACTTCTCGCCGGATGGCACCCGGATCGTCTATTGGTCAGGAGCCTCGAACAACGCGGACATTTGGTGGATGGGCTCAAATGGCTTCGGAGCCAGTCCACTGATCGCCACGACCAACTTGGCAGAATATTATCCCGTTTACTGGAATGGAACGAACATTTTGTATGCCCGGTCGGAATCATTAACCAGCCCATACGATAAAATTTATTCGTTCTCCACCACATCAAACACGGCGCAACCGCTCCTGACTGATTTAATCGGGAGCGACGACTCGGATCCGTTTCCCGTGAACCAAACCATAATCGGGTTTTCCAGCGACCGCGCAGGTGCCTCCGGCTATGACCTTTATTTTGGGGATACGACAAGCGGTGTCATTTATCAGCTTCCAAATCTCAATACCTCAATCGGGGAATTGGGCGGTGCCTATTCACCCTATTCTCATGCGAGGGAAGTAACATTATTGAGCCCGACAAATGGATCGGTCTTGGTTGCAGGTAGCACGATCGTCGTCAAGGTCCGTGCCTGGTCTGATGGTGGGATCTGGTCCGGAGCATACCCGATGATCGTTTTCGAAGGATTTGGGACGAACTCATTTCCTGGTCTGCATGACGACGGAATGAATGGAGACCAAACCAACGGGGACGGGATTTACTCTACCACCATCACTCTCCCACCGGTCGCGGGCAGCAATTCAGTTTTTGTGTCGGCAGCCTCTTTGGACGGCGGAATGACGAACCGAATCAACTCTGCCAGCATCGGGATAACTTTGACACCTGGAGCGAGCATTTACGGATTCGCCTGGAGCACGAACGGGTCTTTTAACCTGAATTGTGTCTCCCCGCCCGGAAGCACAAACGTCCTTTTTTCGTCCACCAATTTGGTTAGTTGGCAGGCAGTATCGACGAACATCGCTGGATCAACTGGAATATTTGAGTTTACTGATCCAAATAATCACGGCATAAAAGCCAGGTTTTATAGGCTCGTGAAGCTCTAATTCGGGGCCTGCGAAATCATGCTGCTGATATTTTGCCCATGCCTTTTGACCGAGAACAGATTAAACAGCGCATCGCTGAACTTGCGAGCGATGGGGTGTTTATTGGCACGTCTTCATGGAAATATTCAGGTTGGCGAGGGATGCTTTACGATGAGTCCCGTTACGTGTATCGAGGAAAATTTGCCGAATCGCGGTTTGAGCGGAACTGTCTGAGCGAGTACGCGGAAGTCTTCAAAACGGTTTGTGTGGATGCCGCCTACTACAAATTCCCCGATGAAGCGTCGCTGTTGGGCCTCAGGGCGCAGGTGCCACAGGATTTTCAATTTGCCCTCAAAGTAACCGACGACATTACGATCAGGAATTTTCCCAACCACCCAAGATTTGGCATGCGGGGCGGCAAACCGAATGAGCATTTCCTCAACGCCGATCTCTTTGCCAGCGCGTTCCTCAAACCATGTGAAGCGATTCAGCCAAACATTGGTGTGTTGATGTTTGAGTTTTCTCGGTTTCATGCTTCGGATTATGAACATGGCCGGGACTTCGTCGCTGACCTTGATCATTTTCTTGGAACATTGCCCAAGGGCTGGCCATACGCGGTCGAAATGCGGAATAAGCACTGGCTGCAGAAGGATTATTTCGACTGCTTGGCCCGTCACGGAGTTTCGCATGTGCTGAATTCTTGGGATGCCATGCCGCCCGTCAGCGAGCAAATGTTGATGCCCGGTAGTGACACAAACCCGGGCTTGATCGCCGCTCGGTTTCTGTTGAAACCTGGCCGGAAATATGAGGAGGCTGTGAAAGCATTTCAGCCCTACGATGGCGTTAAAGAGGTCAATCAGAACGCACGTGAGGCTGGGAAAAAGCTCATCAACCAAGGGAAAATGTCTCACGGCACAAAGAAAACTCTTATCTACGTTAACAACCGGCTGGAAGGAAATGCTTTGGAAACCATCAGCGCGATGATTGAGAACGGCATCGGATGACGTGCCGGTCCTGAGGAGTGACGAAGCCATGGGAATTGGATCCAACAAAAAAGGCACCCCGATTCACCAGGGTGCCTCGTGGGAAATGGAACCGGTTTACTTCTTCACTCCCAAAATTGCATCCTTGGCCGCTTTGGCCACGCGAAACTTCACAACGCGCTTGGCGGCGATCTTGATGGACTCTCCGGTGGCCGGGTTACGGCCGATGCGGGCTTTACGGTTGACCAGCACCAGTTTGCCCAATCCGGGCAAAGTGAAGGTGTTTTTGGCATTTTTGTATGCCAGATCCGCGATTTGTTCGAGGATTTCCACTGCCGACTTTTTGGAAATGCCGTTCTTTTCAGCGATTTCAGCGGCGATTTGTGATTTGGATAATGCTTTTGCCATAATTATTTGTTGTCGTAATCGAAAATGACTACGGCCCAATTTTAGTTGTTTTGGCGGGTTCTCCAAGTGAAAACCCTGTTTTTATCGGGGATTGAGCCTATTTTGCGCGGTTTACCTTTGTTTTCAGGCTTTTCCAATGCCTTTGAGCAACGGAACCAGATCGGGGTCATCAAGCGCCATTAAACGGATTTTGTTCAGTTGGCCGGTTGCTCCCGCGATGGTCATGGCTTTGTCCCACCATTGCGTAGATTCCATCAAGCGGTCCAATTGTGCCGTGTAGCACGAGAGGTAGTAGCAAATGAGTGGGTTCTTGGGGAAATCATTCACCAGGGGTGCCAAAATACAAACAGCCGCCTCCAATCCACCGTTTTTGGCCATGCGCGTCGAATACGCCAAATGGATCCAACCTTTGGAATGCGAAGGTGCGAGCTTGGTTATGGCCCGGGCGATATCGACGCACGCATCCCATTGCTTTTGCTTCGCATAAATCTGCCAGCGGACTTCCAGAACGTCTGGATGGGCTCGAAGCTCGGCGGTGATCTGCTCCAGTTCGGCGTTCGCTTCGAGAATGCTCCCCAAGCCCAGCCAACCCTCCGCAGCCGAGAGGTGCATGCTGTCGGGTGGTTGGAGTTGTGGAATCCGCTTTGACATAGCCGAGTGATTTTGGAGGCCTTCGTCGCTGAAATCAAAGAAATTTGGCTCTGGCTCATCCGGTTGGCCGGGAATCATTGCCCAATAGTTTTGAGCTGGCTCGGATTCTCCAAAATGATTTCTGGTTTGTCGTGATAGTCGGTGATTGTCCCGCTGACCTGAACGTTCTGATTTTTGAGCTTTTTCAAATCGCCAAAGAGGCCGGCATTATCCGAGAAGACGACGGCTGTGAACGGTGTGCTTGGATATGGCCGGTCAAAGTCCAGAATCGTGACGCTTGCGCGTTCGCTCACCTGAACCACCTTGCCGGTCACTACCATCGATTCATCGAAATACCTGCTGGCCTCCGCAGTCCCGATTCTCTTTGGGACTGCAGTCGGCGAAACCGTGGTGGTGTTCGCCGGCAATAGGGGAACCGGCGCCACACATTTCAAATACGTTTGGATTTCGTCAGCCAAGCGGTAGCCGGCCAGCGCGGCCTGCTTTACCGCCACTTGTTTGGCATTTTTCAAATAATCGGCAGGAAGGCTGGGTGCTTCATTTTTGTCTTTCGCTCCATTCAGTCGGCCGTTCAGATATCCTTTCTCAATTGCCAATTGCCGGCTTTCGAGGCTCCAAGATTTTGGTGTGGTGTCGGTCGTTAATTCCGACAACGCTATTCTGGGATATTTTGCATCAATTTCGGTGGCGTAATTCCATTGGGTACGAGGGTTCATGGAAGTTCCCAGCAGACCATCCCAAATGCCGTGGAGACGGACGCCGGTTTGGCCCGGCATTACATAAAAATCGTTAGCACCACGATCACCGGTCGGATAGGAAGCCGTGAAAAGCGATGCGCAGTGCAAAGGCTGGTGCATGTCGCCGACCAAATGGATCAGGTACGACAACATCGCCGCCCGCAGTTCGGGATTGGCGTTGGTGTCGCTCAAGACCTTCTCGCATTGGGCCACCCCAAACAGTACGTCGTTATCCGGGGTTGGTCCGGGCAAAAGAGGGAAATCCGGAGGCCGGAGGGGATAATCAATGAAATGCCAGTTGGGATGATCGTAAATGCTACCACTGCGCCGGATTTCGTCAGGCCAGGTGCTACTCCGCATGAAAATATAAGCGGCCAAGTCGAAGGTTGCGTTTGGGTGAAAAGCATTGGCCCATTTGGCATAATCCGGGTGGGCTTTTAACACATCAAAGACTTGGGCTTTCAGCTCGGGCGAAAGCTCCCTGTACGCCTCAGCCGCGATAAGCTGATGGCCGGCACCCCCCCATGCCATGGCAAAATTCGCGGTCAGTAGCACCGCGCACGCTAAAAACAGGGCAATTGGTTTCCTCATATTCTCGCCAGATTTCACCATCCAGATCCGAAAAAGGCCAGTGGAAATCTTAACAATCCATGGGCTCCAATGCATTTGCCTTGTGGAAAAATTAATGGCGAAGGCGGGCGACTCGGCAGATGATGATTACGCTTGTATGACTGAAACACCAACCAACGACATGAAAACTCTTCAGTGGGAGGCTATCTCACAAGACTATTTCCAACACAGGCCGGGATACCCGAATGAATTTTTTGTGCTTTTGCAGTGCTTGGGAATCGGGATGCCTGGGCAGGAGATTCTTGATCTCGGTTCTGGAACCGGAGCGCTGGCCGTTCCTTTTGCGAAGCAGGGGGCTCACGTTACAGCAGTAGATCGTTCGGAAGGACAAATCCATGCTGGTCGGCAGGCCGCTCAGCAAGCGAATGTGAATATTGTTTTCAAGGTGGCTTCCGCCGAAGCCACGGATTTACCCGACCACAGTTTCGACGTGATTTCTGCCAGTATGTGTTGGAGCTATTTTGACATGCATCGTATGGAGGTTGAGGTGCCGCGCTTGCTTCGTTCGAGTGGAATGCTTCTGATCGCCTCCCTCCGATGGATCTCAGACGACAATCCCGTCGCCATCCAGACCGAAAAGTTGATCGCCAAATACAATCCGGAGGCTAATCGTGCGGCGCGAGGTAGCCGTGACGAGATAATTCCGGCTTGGTCCTTGAACAGTTTTCGTTTGAAAACATACCACGAGTTTAAAGCCGATCTTCTGTTTAGTCTAGAAAGCTGGCGGGGCCGTCTGCGAGCCAGCAAATGGATCGGCGCCGCTCTGTCCCAGGAACAGACGGCGGCATTTGATCGTGAGCATCAGACTTTGTTGGAGCGGATCTCGCCAGCCCAATTCAACATCTGCCATCGCATTTGCATCCAGGTTTTTGAGCCGATCAAGAGCTGAATGCTACGCTTGAATGAAAAACTGCGTTCGATGCCAACTTTGTCTTGGGAACGCGATAAATCAATCGCCCAAACGAAAGTTCGCCTTTTATTGCTCAATTGAGCGGTATATCAGGCCAGTGGCATGCCACGGACCAAGTCACTCCGCCGGCGCTGGCGGAGGCGGCACGCGGGTGCGCGAATATTGCAACGCTTGGATGACGATTCCAAATAGTAACAGTAATATAAAGAGAAGGCCCTTCCCGGCCGGTGACAGCGGCACGTTCTGCGCGATGGCTGTGGCGCCCGCCAACGAGGAGAGCAGAATCAACGCTGGATCCAGCAGCGCCGTCGTAAGGATCGTGCCCACCACACCACCTACAACAAAAGCAATCCACGCAACTGCCGGCTGATTGTTATGCAGGACAGCCAGCGCCAAGCCGGAGAGAAAGTAGCCGCCGGCAAAGAAGCCGGCGATGGCAACGACGACGCGCTGTAGAAAAATGGAGAGGATTGCGGCGACCAAACCCACGCAGAGGGCGATTAATAAAAGCACCCACTGGGACTGTCCCTGAAATGCTTGGCTCGCGAAGTTGAAACCGACGAGAAAACCGACTCCGCCAACAAATAGCCGGAACAGGCTTCGTCCAAAGAGAAGCAGCGCCGCGCCAATTAGTATGTCCACCTATTGCATGGCTGGAACCTAATGCACAACTTCGCGATTGCAACGGTCATCCGATCGGTCAGCAGAACCTCAGGACCGTTTTCCACTGCGATTCGGGGGTGAACTCGAACAACGCTTTTCCACTAGAACTGGCAAATTGACCCCCCCATTCATCAAAAGTTTGTTGCAAATGCGCATAATTCCCCCTGCAAAAAGGACAAAAAGCCTCGATTTCGGTCATTTTTTAGAGATGAATTGGGGTTTTTCTTAAGTTTATTTCGTTGATTCTAAACGGTTTGCGATAAATCCAACTGCCAAATCAGGGTTTTTTTAAAACTGCCAATTTCGTTGATAAAATACTTAATGGCGCTTTGAGGTGCCAACTATGAGAGAGGCACATAAAGACGGTTTAAATTTGGATGAGTTTATGGCAGCATACCATGCTTCCAACGATGAGGTGCGCCGTCATGCGCTCTTCGCCGCCATGAAGGTTTTATCGGGAAAAACAACCGCTCAGAAATATCTGACGACGCAACAACTGGCAGAAAAATTCGGTCTTCATCGCTCAACGATTTGGCGATGGAAATTCCCGGCGCACAACCGTGCCGGTGACAAACGCTTTGAGTTGGCCGAGTGCGAAGCATATTTGGACAGTGCTGAACTCAAAACCATCAGAAAACAGCTTAACGACGAAAGCCGGGCACGTAGCAAAATGTTGTTCAAACTCAAATCCAAATTTGATCATGCCGGATGATTTAAAATAGTTCCTCACTGAATTTCGACGCCCATTTCTGTTCCATTGCCCCACCTTTTGATTAGTTTGCCTTGTCCGAGTTTTCCCGTTCTGGCACTCTCCAGCATTGAAATGTTTCACGATTGTTTACGCAAAGTCGCGTAAAGTTGCAGGAAGTTGCTAATGTCGTTGAGCGGGCTTAAACGGGACTTCAATACTATAAATATTGGGCTAAACTGCAATTGTTAAGATAAAATCGAAACATAGAAAAACTGCATATTCTGACTTCGGATCAGGCGGTTGGGGGTTCAAGTCCCTCCGGATGCACCAACTGACCGGGTATATTGAACCGCCAAAAGCGGGCTTGTGAAAAAAATCACAATTTGGCTTGCCCCGATTTTTAGGGGGCATTAGGCTTCGACTGGTTTTATTTTAGGGTCCGTTATTTATGCAAACTAAAAGCGAATTTGGCTATGATTCCAAGATCGAGGGCGACGTGGTATTGACCACGGTGGACGCCGCCTTGAGCTGGTTTCGCGCCAATTCCGTCTGGCCGATGCCGATGGGGCTGGCCTGCTGCGCCATTGAGCTGATGGCAGTGGGGGCAAGCCGGTTTGATATTTCGCGGTTTGGCTCCGAAGTGATGCGTTTTTCGCCGCGCCAGGCCGACTGCATGATTGTGGCCGGGACGGTGACGTACAAGATGGCCGGGGTCTTGAAGCGGGTTTACGACCAGATGCCCGAGCCGAAGTACGTGATCGCCATGGGCGCCTGCGCCTCGACGGGCGGGATGTACCGCAGTTATGCGGTGCTGCAGGGCGTGGATAAAATCGTCCCGGTGGATATTTATATTTCCGGTTGTCCGCCCCGGCCTGAAGCCGTGCTGGATGCGTTGATCAAGATCCAAAGCAAGATCAGCAAGCAACCGGTGATTTCCAAAATGAACCTGGTCAACCGATTGACCGCTCCCGTAACCTCTTAATAATCCGTGGCCGCCCTCGAATCCGCAAAAAAAATCCAAGCCAAGTTCGGAGCCTTAATCTCCGAACCGGTGGTGTTTCGGGATGAGGTCTCCCTCACCCTTGCCGATCCGGAACAAATTTTGGCGGTGTGCCAACATGCGAAGTTGCAACTGGGGTTTGATTACCTGGTGGACTTGAGCAGCGTGGATAATTACGGTGAGGACCCACGTTGGACGCTGGTGTATCATTTGCGTTCGAGCAAGACGGGCGAGGAAGTGCGCATCAAGACGAGTGTTTCCGAGGAGAAATCCGAGCTGCCGAGCGTGCTGGGGGTCTGGCGGACGGTAAACTGGCACGAGCGTGAGGTTTACGATATGATGGGCATCCGGTTTGCCGGGCACCCGGATCTGCGCCGGATTCTGATGTGGGACGGGTATCCGTATTTCCCGCTGCGCAAGGACTTTCCGTTGGCGGGCAAGCCCACGGATTTGCCGGGGGTGGCGTTCACCCAGCCGGCTCCGCTCGAAGGCGGTCCGTTTGTGACGGCGCCGGGCCGGGATGCGATCAACCGCGAACCCCGGATGCGCACCCCGGAGGAATAATTTTCATGGCCACTGTTCAAGACATCGAAATTCGTGATTCCGCCGCGCGTGCCGCGCAGGCGGCGGCGGAGCTGAACGTTGACACGGGCGACCGCATGGTGTTGAACATGGGGCCGTCGCATCCGGCCACGCACGGGGTGCTGCGGATTTTGCTGGAGCTGGACGGGGAGGTCATCACGAAGGCGGATCCGGACGTGGGGTACTTGCATCGCGGCGACGAGAAGATCGCCGAGAACATGACGTACACCCAGTTCATCCCGTACACGGACCGGCTGGATTACTTGGCACCCTTGGCGAACAACGTGGCTTATGCGCTGGCAGTGGAAAAGCTGATGGGAATTCATGACAGGCTGCCGCCGCGCTGCCAGTATATCCGGGTGATGTGCGCGGAATTGGCGCGGATTTCGGCGCATTTGCTGGGCCTGGGGGCGTTTGCGATGGACACAGGCGCGGTGACGGTGTTCCTGCTGACGTTCACGGAACGGGAAAAGATATACAATCTGGCGGAGGCCGCCAGCGGCGCGCGGTTGACGACGAGCTACACGCGCATTGGCGGGGTGGCGCGGGATATTCCGCCGGGCTGGACGGACATGTGCCGGCAGTTTCTGAAGGAATTTGCGGTGGCGCTGGCCGAGGCGCATACGTTGCTGACGCGGAACCGCATCTGGGTGGACCGTTTGCGGGACATGGGGATCATCTCCCAGGAGATGGCGATCGACTACGGCCTGAGCGGCCCGAACCTGCGCGGGAGCGGCATCAACTGGGACATGCGCAAGAACCAGCCGTATCTTTGCTACAAGGACCTGGACTTTGACATTCCGGTGGGGAGCGTGGGCGACTGTTACGACCGTTACTTGGTGCGCATGGAGGAAATGAAGCAGAGCATGCGCATCATCGAGCAATGTCTGGACAAGCTGCCCGGCGGTGCGGACAACAAGTCCCACGAGCCGGTCTGCATTGTGGACGGCAAGATCACGATGCCGCCGAAGAGCAAGGTGCTCTCGAGCATGGAGGAGCTGATCCATCAGTTCATGCTGGTGACCGAGGGCGTGAACGCCCCGGCGGGTGAGATTTATTTTGGCCATGAAAATCCCAAGGGTGAACTGGGTTTCTACATCAACAGCCGGGGCGGCGGGACGCCATACCGTCTGAAGATCCGCTCGCCCAGCTTCATCAACCTGAGCATTGTCGGGGAATTGTTCCCCGGCCACATGGTGAGCGACGTGCCGGTGATATTGGGTTCCCTAGATTTTGTGATGGGCGAAAGCGACCGTTAAGCATTGAACAACATGAGTTTTACCGTTCCGGACAAATTGGCGGCGGAGATTGACGAGCTGATCACGCATTATCCCGTGAAGCGGGCGGCGTCGCTGATGGTACTGCACGCGATCCAGGAGCAGTTCGGGTGGATCTCGCAGGAGGCGGTGCAGTGGACGGCGGCGAAGCTGGAGCTGCAGCCGATCAATGTGCTGGAGATCCTGACATTCTACCCGATGCTGCGGCAGCAGCCGATGGGGAAGTATCAGATCAAGGTGTGCCGCACGCTGAGCTGCAAGCTGGGCGGCGCGTATGAGCTGCACCAACATTTTTGTGACCAGCTCGGGCTGGACGCGCATGCGCACGGGGCGCAGACGACCAAGTGCGGGAAGTTCACAGTGGAGTTTGTGGAATGCCTGGCGGCCTGCGGAACGGCGCCGGTGATGATGTGCAATGAGGCGTTTTACGAGGGCGTGACGCACGCGAAGGCGGACGAGATCGTGAAGGAATGCGTATGAAAAAATGGCTGCCCGACATGGATTTGAACCATGACAAGCAGATTCAGAGTCTGCTGTGCTACCGTTACACCATCGGGCAATCGAAGAGTGTTAAAAATAAAGTTTTTTGAATCAGAGTCAAGCCGCTATGCCGCAAGAATACAAATTAATTTTGAAATATGCCGATGAACCGGGTTTCACCCCGGATATCGAGTGTTATTTGCGTCACGGCGGCTATGCGGGTCTGAAGAAGGCGCTGGCGCTGGCGCCGAAGGACTTGGCGGACGGCAAGAAGCTGTCGCCCCAGGAGCAGATCCGCGATGACGTGAAGGTCTCCGGTCTGCGCGGGCGGGGCGGGGCGGGTTTTTCCTGCGGCCTGAAATGGAGTTTTGTGGACCGTCGGAGCGGCAAGCCCATCTATTTGATCTGCAATGCGGATGAATCGGAACCGGGGACGTTCAAGGACCGGCAGATCATCCACAAGGATCCGCATCAGTTGATCGAGGGGATGATCATCTCCTGTTTCGCGAATGACGTGCATCTGGCTTACATCTATATCCGCGGCGAAATGCCGGAGGGCGCGAAGATCCTGATCAAGGCGCTGCAGGAGGCGAAGGCGAAGAATTTCTTGGGCAAGAATATTTTGGGCACCGGCTATGATCTGGAGATGTATGTGCATCGTGGTGCGGGCGCGTATATCTGCGGTGAGGAAACGGGGCTGATTGAATCGCTGGAAGGCAAGCGGCCTTATCCACGCATCAAGCCCCCGTATTTTCCGGCGGTGTTGGGCCTGTGGATGTGCCCGACGATCGTGAACAACGTGGAGACGCTCTGCAATGTGAAGCACATTGTGGAGATGGGCGGCGCGCAGTTCGCGAAGCTGGGCACGCCGAACAACACGGGCACGCGCATCGTGAGCCTGAGCGGGCAGGTGAAGCGGCCGGGCTATTATGAGATTGAGGTGGGCAAGGCGACCATCGGCGAGCTGATCAACGACCCGAAGTTTGGCGGCGGCCTGCGGGACGGGCGGAAGCTGAAGGCCGTGATCCCCGGCGGTTCGTCCTCGAAGATTTTGAAGGCCGGTGAAAAGTTCAAGCTCAAGAAGAAGGACGCCGAGGGCCGCGAAGTGGTCGTAGAGACGGACATGCTGGATCTGCCGTATGATTTTGACTCCTTGATGCAGGCCGGAACCATGAGCGGTTCGAGCGCGATCATCGTGATGGATGACACAGTGGACATCGTGGAGGCGCTGGCGAACCTGAGCGAATTTTACGCGCACGAAAGCTGCGGGCAATGCACGCCCTGTCGCGAGGGCGCGCTGTGGATGAACAAGGCGCTGCAACGCATGGCGCACGGTCAGGGCCGGGCCGGCGACGCGGATTACCTGGTCAAGATCGCCGACAATATTCCGGGCGGCCGCACCATCTGCGCGTTCGGCGAGGCCTGTTCCTGGCCGGTCCAAAGTTTTGTCGCGAAATTCAAGGATGAATTTGTCGCCAAGGGCGTGGCGGATGAAGCCCGCCGGGCGAAAGAAACGGCCGCTCTGGGCGAACCCAAACAACTCGCGGGAGCGCATCAATGAATTGTCATGCCCAAGCTTTACGAGTATTTTGGTTTGGTTGTATTTTTTTAATACGAATGAGCATGAACCAATTCATGTACATGGTGAATTTCAGGGTGCCCATGCGCGGGCCGAGTTTTTGTTGAAAGATGGAAAAGTTTTGCGGATTGTTTTTTCAAATATAAAGGGAAAACGGCCGCTGCCGGCAGCCAGGATGAAAGATTTCCGGATGCTGGTGAAAGCGAAAGCAGATGACATTATCCGGCGTTGGATTGATTGATTTGTGTTTAACAAACGCATCCAGCCGGAAATAATTAGTCGGAAATTGAAATGAACAGCCAGACAACAAGTTATTTGGAAATCGTCGGGGCGGAATACGCCTCCGGCCACCAGATTCGTCTGTCGTTCAATGATGGCACCCAGCGGGTCATGGACTTTGAGCCGTTTTTGCGCAAAGCCACGAATCCGGATGTCACGAAATATCGGCAGCTCCAGAATTTCAAAAATTTTCATCTGCAACATGGTGATTTGATGTGGGGAGATTTTGAGATGATTTTCCCGATTGAAGATTTATACCGGGGCGAAATTTGATTTAACAAGCCATGTCCACCACCGCCACAACTGATCCGAAGCCCGCCGCACCGGCGATTGAGAAAATCAAGGTGAAGGTGGACGGCCGCGAAATCGAAGTGCCCAAGCTGATGGCCGATTGGACGGGCAAGCTGACGCCCACCACGATGATCCAGGCGTGCGAACTGGCCAAGACGGACGTCCCGCACTATTGCTATCATCCGAAGCTGCCCATAGCGGGCAACTGCCGCATGTGCCTGGTGGAGTTCGGCACGCCGGCGCTGGGCCCGGACCGCAAGCCGGTGCTAAATGCGGACGGCACGCCGAAGATCGCGAAGTCGCCGCGTCCGGCCATCGCCTGCGCCACGCCAATCTCGCCGGGAATGGAAATTTACAACAACACGCCGGCGGTGAAGCAGATGCGCGAGGGTGTGCTGGAATTTTTGCTGATCAACCATCCGCTGGACTGCCCGATCTGCGATCAGGCTGGTGAATGCAAACTGCAAGAATACTCGTTGGATTACGGCCAAAGCGCCAGCCGGTTTGTGGAGGCCAAGGTGCACAAACCCAAGGCGGTGGATCTCGGCCCGCGCATCATGCTCGACGACGAGCGCTGCATCCTGTGCACGCGTTGCGTGCGGTTCACGCGGGACGTCGCCGGGGATGACAAGCTGGGCATCGTCAACCGTGGCTCGTACAACACCATCGCGGCGTATCCGGGCACGCAGTTTGACAATAATTACACGCTGAACACGGTGGACATCTGTCCCGTGGGGGCGCTGACTTCGAAGGATTTCCGTTTTCAGATGCGCGTCTGGTTCCTCAAGGAGACCAAGAGCCTCTGCAACAGCTGCGCCACGGGCTGCAACGTGATTGTGGGTTCGCGCGAGGAAAAAGTTTATCGCTATACACCCCGCGAGAACGACGCGGTGAATGGTCCGTGGATGTGCGATTCCGGCCGGTTGAATTACAAATGGATCGGGCGCGCGGACCGGTTGAGTGAAGTGCAGGTGCGCGGACCGGGCGGGCTGGTCAAGTCGACCTGGGCGGCGGCGACGGGTGAAATTTCTGACAAACTGCGGCACGCGCCGGCGGGGTCCGTGGCGATCATCGCCTCGGCGCGGCAGACGAACGAGGAGTTGTTCCTGCTGGCGAAGCTGAAGGGCAAGATCGGCGCGGTGAGCGACTCCGTGGAGCGGACCGGCGAGGCGGACAAGCTGCTGGTGAGCGCGGACAAGAATCCGAACACCAACGGCGCCCGGCTGACGGGCATCTGCTACACGGAAATCGGCTCGAACCTGCCGCAGATCGCGCAGGGCATCCAGAGCGGCGAGATCAAGACGCTGATTGTTTTTGGCGAAGATGTGACGGCGCACGGGATCGGCGCGGATTTGCTGGCCGCGCTGGACACCTTGATCGTCAGCGATATTTTACCCACGGCGACGACGCGGCTGGCACACTATGTGCTGCCCGGGGCCGCCCATGTGGAGAAGCGGGGTTCCTTCACGAACACCAAGGGCCGGGTGCAGAAGTTCATGAAGGCCGTGGAGGCGCCGGGCGATGCGCGCGCGGAATGGGAATTTTTGCATGACTTGGTGCACAACGTCACGGGTCAGAATGGCTTTGTGTCGATCGAGGGATTGTTCAACCAAATGGCGGCCGAAGTGCCGGCCTTTGCGGGCCTGACTTGGGCGGGGCTCGGCGACACCGGGGTGACGGTGACTATTTAAAATGAACGTGGAATTCATCATTTTCAGTCTGGTGAAGCTGGCCGTCGTCGTGGGCGTGGTCCAGGGCTTGGTGGCGTACTCGGTGCTGGCCGAGCGCAAGATTTCCGCCTGGATCCAGGACCGGGTGGGACCGAACCGCACGGCGCCGCCGTTCATGAAATATGTGCCGGTGATCGGACCGCTGCTGACCCGGATGGGCATGTTCCAGCCGCTGGCGGACGGCCTCAAGTTTTTGTTGAAAGAGGACTTCACCCCGGCGGGCGTGCGCACGATTTATTTCTGGCTGGCCCCGGCCCTGGCGGTGATCCCGGCGATGTTGACGGTGGCGGTGATCCCCTTCGGCTCCACGCTCGGCGCGCAGAAGATGGTGATGGCGGATTTGAACGTGGGCATTCTTTATACGTTCGGCATCGTATCGCTCGGCGTGTACGGCATCGTGCTGGCCGGGTATGCGGCCAACTCGAAGTATCCGTTCTTGGGCGGCATCCGTTCGAGCGCGCAGATGATCTCCTACGAACTGTCGATGGGCATGTCGGTGATCCCGGTGCTGATGATTGTGGGCAGCCTGAACCTGAGCTCAATCATCGGGTGGCAGGCGACCAACGGCTGGCTGGTCTGGTATTCGCCGCTGTCGTTCTTCATTTTCCTGGTGGCGTCATTTGCGGAGACGAACCGGTTGCCGTTCGATTTACCGGAGGCGGAGACGGAACTGGTGGGCGGGTATCACACGGAATACAGTTCGATGAAGTTCGCGCTGTTCTTCCTCGCGGAATATTCGAACATGGTCTCGTCGTCGGCGATGATGGTGACGCTGTTCTTCGGCGGCTGGACGCTGCCGTTCTGGGGCCTGGATCATCCGGCCACGACCCTGCTGGGCGGGGTGGCGAACATTTTGGTGTTTGTGGTGAAGATGCTGGCGTTCATGGTGCTGTTCATCTGGGTACGCTGGATGTTCCCGCGGTTCCGGTATGACCAGTTGATGGATCTGGGCTGGCGGCGCTTTTTGCCGCTGGCGTTGTTAAACATTTTAATCACGGCCCTGTGGCTGTGGGTGAGGACCGAATGAGCATTACCGTAAATCGCAAAGCACTGACGTTTTGGGAGCGGCTGTACCTGCCCGCGATTGTGGGCGGGCTGAAGGTCACGCTCAAGCATGCCTATTCCACGCTCATCCAGCGCAAGTTGGTCACGATGGAATATCCGGAGCAGAAGTGGACGTTGCCGGCAAATTACCGCGGCGCGCCGTATCTGGTGAAGGACCAGGAGGGCAGCACGAAGTGTGTGAGCTGCCAGTTGTGCGAATTTGTGTGCCCGCCGAAGGCGATCAAAATCACGCCGCCGGGGTCCACGGGCCAGACGGCCGATCGGGCGAACGCGGAGAAGATGCCGAAGGAATTTGAGATCAACATGCTCCGGTGCATCTATTGCGGCTTTTGCCAGGAAGTCTGCCCGGAGGAAGCGATTTTTCTGCTGACGGATTATTCCATCACCGGCAACAACCGGGCGGAGTTCATTTACAACAAGGAAAAGCTCCTGTCGCTCGGCGGCGTGAGCCCGGGCATCCAGAAGTGGAAACACAAGCTGGAAGAGGCCAAGGCGCAGGACACGTTTCCGGTGAAAGTTTGACATATAACCCCATGGGCATAACTGACATTTTGTTTTACGTGTTTGCGGCGCTGACGCTGTTGTGCGGCGTGCTGGTCGTGGCGAACCCCCTGAGCCGCAGCCCGGTGACGAGCGCGATGTTTCTGGTGCTGACGATCATCTCGATGTCCGGGCTGTTCGTGCTGCTGCATGCGTTCTTTCTGGGCATCGTGCAGATCATCGTCTATGCGGGCGCGGTGATGGTGCTGTTTGTATTCGTCATCATGTTGCTGGACCTCAAGGAGGAGGAACGCCGGCGCATCAAGAGCTTTGGGTTGGTGGCGGGGCTGCTGTCCGTGGGGGCCATCGTGACCATTTTTGTGAAGGCCATCACCGGGGCCGGGCTGCCGGCCACGGCCGCCGGGGCGGATGGCGACACCCATGCGTTGGGCATGCTGCTCTACACCAAATACACGCTGCCGTTTGAAGTCATCTCGGTGCTGCTGTTGGTGGCCATGATCGGGGTGATCACCCTCAGCAAAAAGGACCTTAAATAACATGCAAGCGGGACTTGAACAATATCTGGTGGTCAGCGCGGTGCTTTTCGCGATCGGCCTGCTCGGGGTGATCATGCGTCGCAACCTGCTGGTGATCTATATGTCCCTGGAGCTGATGCTGAATTCAGCCAACCTGGCGCTGGTCGCGTTTTCCCGGTTCAGTCCGGACCCGAAAAACAGTTTGGACGGCCAGGTGCTGGTGTTTTTCATCATCACCGTGGCGGCGGCGGAAGTGGCCGTGGGACTGGCGCTGATTGTCGCCCTGTTCCGTAAACGGCAGTCTGCGCATGTGGAAGATTTGACCTCGTTGAAACTCTGACGGATGAAATACGAACTTTTACCCTGGCTCATATTGTTCCTGCCGCTGCTTTCCGCGGTGGTGATCACGCTGTTCACCCTGCGGTGCAAGACCACGAGCAGCCTCATCTCCATCAGCGCCATTGTAGCGGGGTTCATCATGACGGTGTTCTACATCTCGGTGAACACTTTTCATCCGGCCGTGACGGAAACCTCCGTGAGCTGGCTGACGATCGGCGGACTGAACATTGATTTTGGCCTGAAACTGGATGCGCTGAGTCTGATGATGTTGCTGATCGTCACGGGCGTGGGCGGGGCGATTCATATCTATTCCTTTGGCTACATGCATGCGGACCGCAGCATGGCGCGGTTCTTCGCCTTCATGAGCCTGTTTACCTTCTCCATGCTGGGGATTGTGCTGGCGAATAATTTCGTGCAGATGTTCATTTTCTGGGAGCTGGTCGGGGTGTCCAGCTATCTGCTCATCGGCTTTTGGTTTGAGAAACCGAGCGCGGGCGACGCCGCAAAGAAGGCGTTTATCACGAACCGGCTGGGTGACTTCGGCTTCATCCTGGGTATCCTGATGGTGTGGGGGCTGCTGGGATCGCTGAACTTCACGGTGCTGGGCGGTCAATTGACGGCGAACCCGGCGGCGCTGGGCACGGCGGCGACGGTGGCCGGGCTGTTGATTTTCTGCGGGGCGGTCGGCAAGTCCGCGCAATTCCCGCTGCACGTCTGGCTGGCGGATGCGATGGAAGGCCCCACGCCGGTGTCCGCGCTGATCCATGCGGCGACGATGGTGGCGGCCGGTGTGTACATGCTGTGTCGGATATTCTTTTTGCTGAACCCGGACGCCCTGCACGTGATCGCGTGCATCGGCGGGTTCACGGCGTTGCTGGCGGCGTTGATCGCGGTGCAGCAGAACGACATCAAGCGCATTCTTGCCTATTCGACGCTCTCGCAGCTTGGTTACATGGTGATGTCCGTGGGCATGGGCGGGGAGACCCCGGCGATGTTCCACCTGACGACGCACGCGTTCTTCAAGGCGTTGCTGTTCCTCGGCGCGGGCTCGGTGATCCATACGCTGCATGAAGAACAGGACATCTGGAAGATGGGCGCGCTGACGAAGAAGATGCCCATCACGTACCTGACTTTCGGCATCGGCACGCTGGCCCTGAGCGGGGTGCCGCCCTTCAGCGGTTTTTACAGCAAGGACAGCATTCTGGGCCAGGCGCTGGAGCAGAAGGATTACTGTCTGTTCGCCTTGGGCGCGGCGATTGCGGGGTTGACCACGTTCTACATGTTCCGCCTGTTCTACGTCGCCTTTCTGGGCAAACCGAAGACGCATGCGGCGGAGCACGCGCATGAATCGCCCCCGGTGATGACCTGGCCGTTGGTTGTGCTGGCGGTGCTGGCCGTGTTCGGCGGGGTCCTTGGGATCGATCAAATTTATAACAGTCAGTTCGCCCCTGGTGGCGAGGCCTCCACGTTGGTGCAGCGGATTCTGGAACCGTTCACCCATTCGCTGGCGGCGGCGGGGATTGGGCTGGCCTGCGTGATTGTGGGCTTTGTCGCGGCGCGGACGCTGTATAAGGATGCCACGGTGGATCCGCTGCCGGCCCGGTTGGGCGCGCTGTCCACGATGATGAAGAACCGGTTTTACTTCGATGAATTCTACGAGGCCACGTTCATCCGGCTGCATGATTTCATCGCGGCGGTGGCGGATTGGATTGACCGCTGGCTGGTGGAGGGCCTGTGCATCGGGTTTGTGCGCGGGGGCACGGATTTGTCGGGCCGGGCGTTGCGCCTGGTGCAGACGGGCAACCTACAGACGTACGCCTTTTTGTTCACGCTGGGCGTGGCGGTGCTGCTTTACTTGATATTGGGAAAATAATTTGCGATGTCCATATTGACTTACATTTCGGGCTGGCCGCTGTTGGCGGCGTTAATACTGGTGCTGGTGCCGGCGAACTACCGCGTCATCATCCGGTCGGTGGCGCTGCTCGCCACCTTCATCTCCATGGTGCTGGCCGTGGACATGTTCTGCCACTTCCATACGGGGGTGAGCGGTTTCCAGTTTGAACAGCAGATTCCGTGGGTGACGTCCCTGGGCATCAGCTATCATGTGGGGGTGGATGGCCTGAATGTGGGGCTGATTTTGATGGGCGCGATTGTCGGCTTTGCCGCAACGTGTTGCTCGTGGGAAATCCAAAAGCGGGAAAAGGAATTTTACATTCTCCTGCTGGTCATGACCGGCGGCATTCTCGGGGCGTTTGCCTCGCTGGATTTGTTCTTCTTTTACTTTTTGCATGAACTGGCGCTGGTGCCGACGTTCATCATGATCGGCGTCTGGGGCCGGGGCGAACGGAAGAATTACGCGACGTTCCAGATCACGCTGTACCTGAGCATCGGCGCACTGATCGCCCTCATCGGGTTGATTGCGCTTTACCTCCAGTCCGGTGCAAATACCTTCGATCTGCCGGCCATCATCAAATATGTGCAGGCGGACAAAGCACATCAGCTGACGGAGAAGGAACAGAACTTCATCTTCCCGCTGCTGCTGTTCGGCTTTGGCATTCTGGTATCGCTCTGGCCGTTCCATTCCTGGGCACCACTGGGTTACGGTTCCGCGCCGTCCCCGACCGCCATGCTGCATGCCGGCGTGCTGAAGAAATTCGGTCTGTACGGTTTGATTCGCATCGCCCTCCCGTTGCTGCCCGCGGCGGCGCATAGCTGGGTGCAGGTCATCGCCTGGCTGGCCATTGGGAATATCGTTTATGTTGGATTTGTGGCCATGCGCCAGCGGGACTTGAACCTGCTCATCGGTAATTCGAGCGTGGCGCACATGGGCTTCATTTTCCTGGGCATCGCCAGCCTGACCTTGATCGGCATCACCGGGGCGGTGCTGATCATGATCGCGCATGGTTTCCTGGCCGCCCTTTCGTTCGCGCTCAGCGGCTATATTTATAACAAGACGGGCACGTTGGAAATCAGCCAGCTTGGTGGTTTGTGTCGCCGGTTGCCGTTCATCGGCACGGTGCTGCTGATGGCCGCGATGGCCGGCTGCGGGCTGCCCGGTTTCGCCAATTTCGCCGGGGAAGCCACAGTATTCTTCGGGATTTGGAGCGTGCCGGCGCTACATGTCGCGGCCGTACTGGCCGTCTGGGGCGCCTTGGTGATCGGGGCGGTTTACATGACGCGCGCGATCCGCAATGTTTTGCACGGCCCGCTGCCGCAGAAGTGGAATCAACTGCCGGACGCCACCAATCTCTGGCGCAAGCTCCCGTACGCGCTGTTGCTGGCCAGCCTGCTGCTGTTCGGCTGCTGGCCCAAATTGCTGACGGACAAGATTGCTCCTGATGTCAAACCCCTGATCAGCCTGGCCACGCCGGCCGGAGCCGGGCCCGGGCCCGTAGCGCTCAATTCAACTCCGGCACCCTTAAATTGATGAACGCCTCCCTGATAAGTTTGGAAATTTCGGTTTTGGGCCTCGGCTTGGTGCTGTTGCTCGCGGACGTGTTCATGCCCGCCGCCCGCCGCCAGTTTCTCGCCTATGCGGCGATCGTTGCCCTCGGCGGCCTGTTGCTTTTGAGTTTCAGCGGCCTGGGCAGCTGCGGTCAGACAGGCACGGCCTTCAACGGCATGTTTGTCGAAGACGCCCTGGCGGTGTTCTTTAAACGCTTCTTCATCATCGCCGCCATCCTGGTGCTGTTCATCGCCGCGCAATTTGCCAGCCGCATCGCCGGGGGCATCTCGGAATATTATTCCCTCGTCGTTTTTGCGCTGGCCGGCATGCTCTTTGCCGCCTCCGCCAATGATTTCACGATGCTCTTTGTTTCCATTGAGCTCATCACCATCACCTTCTATGTTTTGACCAGCTTCCAGCGCAGCCGCATCGGCTCACTCGAGGCGGGGGTGAAGTATCTGATACTCGGCGCCCTGTCATCGGCTTTCATGGTGTTCGGCATCGCGCTCATCTGGGGCACCACTGGCAAATTGAATTTCAACGACCTCGCCGCGATTGCCGCGCACTTTGCGGATCAGAAAATCTTCCTGCTCGGCGTCCTGCTGGTCGTGGTGGGGCTGGGCTTCAAGATCGCCGCGTTTCCGTTCCAAATCTGGGCGCCCGATGTGTATCAGGGTGCGCCGACTCCGACCACGGCGTTTTTGGCGGTGGGTTCCAAGGCCGCTGGTTTTGTGTTGCTGCTCCGGGTGCTGTTCATCGCCGTGCCGGTCGTGGCCGTTCAATGGGTGAACGTGCTGATCATCATCTCCGCCGTCACCATTCTCTTCGGCAATCTGTGCGCCATTCCGCAGCGCAACCTCAAGCGCCTGCTTGGTTACTCCAGCATTTCCCATGCGGGCTACCTGCTTTTGGGCGTCGCCGCCCTGGCCGGCAATCTGCACAACACCGCCGGTGCTGCGGCCATCCTGTATTATTTGGCCGGTTACCTGTTCACCGTGCTGGCGGCCTTCATCGTCATCACCTTGGTCGTCCGGGACGCGGACAACGAAGACATCTCCATCCTGGCCGGCCTCAACCAGCGTTCCCCGCTGCTGGCCGCCACCCTGACCATTTCCATGGCGTCGCTGGCCGGCATCCCGCCGCTCGCCGGGTTCTTTGGGAAATTCTTGTTGTTGAAGTCGGTCATCGAACAGGGCGCGGTCAATTCGGGTTACTATTGCCTCGCCTTCACCGCATTGGCGGGTGTGGTGATCTCACTGTATTATTACTTCGGCGTCATCCGGGCCATCTATTTTTCCAAGGAAGCGACCGACCTCTCGCCAATCACCGTCAACGGGCCGGCCTTGCTGTGCATCTGGACCTGCCTCGCGGGCATCTTCGTCCTGGGCATTTTCCCGGAAACTGTTCTGAACATGGCCATTGAAGCGGCCAAAGTCCTGGGCAGTTAATCGCTTCAGCGTTACCAACTTTTGCGGTCAAGCTCCGGGCTCAGTTCCCATACACCGGCACCAAGTAGATCTCTTTAAAATTTAGGCCGGGCAGGTTCAGTTTGACCTCCAGCTCCCAGAACAAAGGTTTGTCGGCGGCCAGGCAGGTGGGGCGGGCGTCGGGGGCAAGTACGAAACGTAATTCCACATCTTCCTGAGGTTGCAAGGTATGCGGCTCTTCCACCAGCCATTGTGCGCTCCAAAGTTCTTCGTGCACCAGAGTGGAGGTCCGTTCATTCCCGCGGGTCGTGACCTCCATCCATTCTTCGACACAACGCAGGGTGAACGTCCCTTTGTTGATGCGGCTGACCTTGCCCAAGGGTTGCCAGCGAATGATGACCGGGTTGGACGGTCGATAGGGGAAGGTGGTGTAATCCACTCGCGTATGGCCAAACTTCAGGGCGCCCGCCAGTTGTCGGAATGCCGAACACCAGAAGGCCAGGGTAATGAGGTCGAAAATCCCCGTGATAATCTTGACCATCAAGACGCCGTCCGGGCCCAGGGCCCACCAGTTGAACATCGAAAGAAACACCGACAGGCCCAGGGCCAGCGCAAACGTCTTCGCCGCCGCCGGCCAGTCGGACACCACGAAGCCGTCCGGATGCCAGGGATAATCCACGAGCGCCGGTTCGTTCGGGAAGCGCTTGGCCGCCTGGGCGCGCCAGCGTTCGGTCTTATATTGTTTCCAGGTTCCACCCCAAATCGCGCACCCGCCCAGCGCAAACGAGACGCCAATTAACGTCAGGACCCAGTAAGGTGCATGCACGGAACTGGGATTGACCGCCACGGTTTTGGTCCCGATCAAGATAATGTAGGTGCCGACGGCCGCAAACACCCCGCCAAAGGCGATTCCGCCCAGATTGGACATGCCCATGCGAGTGCCGCGTTTTTGGAGTGAGCCAGTCAGACGCCGGCGTTCGGCGGAGGGGGCTTCGTATCGACCTGGAGTCATGCACGCACTATAATATTCCCCGGCACAAACGGAAAGTGGATTATAAAGTGTGGCCGCATTTGTATACACAACGTGGCCGGTCCAATCGTAGGCTGGCGTCCGGCGCGGACTTTGTTATCCTGTCGGGACCATAAAGCATGGAATACGCACCTGACAGCCTCGGCATGATTGCCGGGAACCGAACCTTGCCGCTGGAGTTTGCCCGGCTGGCCAGGGCGGCCGGCGTGCGCCGCCTTGTGGCCGTGGCCTTTGAGGGCGAAACCGACCCGGCGCTGGCGGCGTTGGTGGATGAAATCGTCTGGTTGCGTGTGGGTCAGCTTTCCAAACTGATCGCCGCCTTCACCAGCCGGCAGGTGACCCAATGCGTGATGGTGGGGCAGGTGGCGCCCAAGAACCTCTTTGATTTGCGCCCGGATTTGCGTGCGATGGCGCTGCTCTTCCGACTTAAGGAACGGAATGCCCACACAATCTTTGGCGGCATCGCCGCAGAATTACAGAAGGACGGGGTGGAACTGATCGAGGCCACGCCCTGGCTCAAACCTTTGATGCCGGCAGCCGGGTTTCAACTGGGGCCCAAGTTATCGGCGGACCAGCAGGCGGACATCGCGTTTGGCTATCGCATCGCCAAGGAAGTGTCCCGCCTGGAGATCGGCCAAACCGTGGTGGTGAAAAATGGCACGGTGCTGGCAGTGGAGGGCTTTGAGGGGACGGACAAATGCCTGACGCGCGGGGGCGAACTGGCGGGCAAGGACGGCGGGGCCGTGGTTGTCAAGGTGGCGCGGGAAAAGCACGATCTGCGGTTTGACCTGCCGTGTCTCGGGGCGCGGACCTTGGAAACCTGCGTAGCGGTCAAGATCGCCGTGCTGGCGCTGGAGACGGGTAAAACGATTTTGCTGGAGCGCGACGTTTGCGCCGGGCTGGCCAAGAAGCACGGCATCGCCGTGGTGGCGGTTGAATAATTTTATTTTAATTTTCGTCGGATAATCCATCATTCAACATCATGTTAAGCTCACACGAACTTTTTGGTTTCATGTCGCCGGCGCTGGCGAATGACATTCTCAGTTTCACGTTTGAATCGGACAAGCCGACCTACAAGGCCACGATGAACGCCGTGGCGGAGGCGCGCAAGCTGCGGCCGGTGTTCCTGGAACGCCAGCCCCGCGCCCAGCGGCATGCATTCATGGTGGCCACGCTCGCGCGGCCGGGCTCGGAATTGGTCGCCGCCGGATTGCTGCGCGCCTGGTTGGTGCAGAAGCAAAACGCCATGCTCGTGGACTTCCTTAATGCGCTGGGTCTGCCGCATGAAAAAGGGGTCGTGGACGGCCTGCCGGAAAGCGTGCCCGATGACAAATTGCAGGTGGCTGTGGAAGCGTTGCTCGCCAAATATCCCGCCGAAAGCGTGGCGCTATATCTGAACGCCTTCAATGGCATGAACGAGGCGAACTGGGCGAATCTGAAAACGATGCTGGAGGCGGATCCCCGGTTGCAACTGGGTGCCACGGCCTGAGCCGGGGCAGCATTTGGCAATTTTCGTTTAAAAATTATTCTGGTTGCCGGGGGCGGATATTGTATTGTTTGGGAACCATATATGGAACCACAAGCTGATATTGCACTGATTGGTCTGGCCGTCATGGGCCAGAATTTGATTCTCAACATGAATGACCACGGTTACACCGTGGTGGCCTACAACCGGACCACTAAAAAGGTGGACCAATTCCTGGCCAACGAGGCCAAGGGCACGAAGGTGTTGGGCGCCCATTCCATCGCGGAAATGGTGGCCAAGCTCAAGCGGCCGCGCCGGGTCATGATGCTCGTCAAGGCGGGCAAGCCCGTGGACGAATTCATCGAGCAACTGCTCCCGCACCTCGAAGCCGGCGACATCATCATCGACGGCGGCAATTCGCTGTTCGAGGACACGAACCGCCGCGTCAAGTATGTCGAAAGCAAGGGCCTGCTCTATGTCGGCACCGGCGTTAGCGGTGGTGAAGAAGGCGCGCGTCATGGCCCCAGCATCATGCCTGGCGGCTCGCCGGCCGCGTGGCCGCATGTGAAGGAAATTTTCCAGGCCGTGTCCGCCAAGGTGGACGGCGCGCCCTGCTGCGACTGGGTTGGCGAAGGTGGCGCGGGCCATTACGTCAAGATGGTGCACAATGGCATCGAATACGGTGACATGCAGCTCATCTGCGAAGCCTACAACATCCTTAAAAACGGCCTCGGCCTCTCCGCCCCGGAAATGCATGATGTCTTCGCCGAATGGAACAAGGGCGAACTGGACAGCTATCTCATCGAGATCAGCCGCGACATCCTTGCTTTCAAGGATACCGACGGCCTGCCGCTGGTGGACAAGATTTTGGACACCGCCGGTCAAAAGGGCACGGGCAAGTGGACCGTGGTCAATTCACAGGACCTGGGCATTCCGATCACCCTGATCGCGGAGGCCGTGTATTCCCGCTGCGTATCCGCCCTCAAGGAGGAACGGGTGAAAGCGGCGCGGAAACTGAAGGGCCCCCGGCCCGTGCTGACCAGCATCATCGCCAAGCCGGAGAAGAAGAAAGCGTTCATCGCCGAAATTCGCGATGCGCTCTACTCCTCGAAGATCATCAGCTACGCCCAGGGCTACATGCTCATGCGCTCCGCCGCCAAGGAATACGGCTGGAATTTGAACTACGGCGGCATCGCCCTCATGTGGCGCGGCGGCTGCATCATCCGTTCCCGGTTCCTCGGCAAGATCAAGACGGCCTACGACAACAATCCGAAGCTGACCAACTTGTTGCTGGACGATTATTTCCGGGGCGAGATCAAGCGTTCCCAGAAGGGCTGGCGCAATGTGGTGGCCACCGCCGCCAAGAAAGGCATTCCCGCGCCCGCCTTCAGCACGGCGCTCGCCTTTTATGACCAGTACCGTAGCGCGGTGCTGCCGGCGAACCTGCTCCAGGCGCAGCGCGATTATTTCGGCGCTCACACCTATGAGCGCGTGGACAAACCCCGGGGCGAGTTCTTCCACACCAATTGGACGGGCCGCGGAGGCACAACCGCCTCGAGCACTTATTCTGTCTGATTCAAGGTCTGCCCAGCCGGTTATAGGCTGGTAAAAACTTCCAGGGCGCGGAGCGATCCGCGCCCTTTTTTTCTGGCCAGCCGGGGTCCGGGCCGTTAACTTATTCTGCCTTAATTTTATCTTATGAAAAAATATCTGGTTGAGTTCATCGGCACCTTTTTTCTGGTGTTCACCGTGGGCATGACGGTCATCACTCCGGGCGCCGGCGACCTGACCCCGCTCGCCATCGGGGCCGTGCTGATGGTGATGATCTATGCGGGTGGCCATGTCTCCGGCGGACACTATAATCCGGCGGTCACCACGGCCGTCTGGGTGCGCGGCAAACTGCCGACGGCGGAGGTGCCGGCCTATTTTATCGCCCAGATCATCGGGGCATTTGTCGCTGCCGAGTTGGTGTTGTATCTTAAAGGTCATCCGGTCGTGACGCCGGGGAATCTGGCGGTGGGTCCGGCGTTGCTCGCGGAGTTTGTGGGCGCCTTTGCGCTGACCTATGTGGTGCTGAATGTGGCCACGGCCAAGGGCACGGCCGGCAATTCCTTCTATGGCCTGGCCATCGGTTTCACGGTGGTCGCCATGGCCTTCGCCTTGGGCGGCGTTTCCGGCGGCGCCTTCAATCCGGCGGTGGCCACGGGCATCACCCTCATGAATCTGGCCAAGCTGTCCAATCTGTGGATTTATCTGGTGGCCAATCTTTCCGCCGGCGTGGTGGCGGGCCTGACCTTCCGGTTCATCAATCCGGACGACAAGTAATCCCACGCCTGCCGTGCCGCCGCCAAATTACCTCCGCGCCCAACCGGATGGCACGCTGTTGTCGGTGAAGCTTCAGCCCCGCGCTTCGGCCAATGAGATCGGGGCGGCGCTGGGGGATGAATTGTGCATCAAGGTCACCGCGCCGCCGGTGGATGCGGCGGCGAATCAGGCGCTGGTGGAACTGCTGGCGGGAACGCTCGATTGCTCCCGTGCCCGTGTGGAATTAATCCGCGGTCACACTTCGCGGCATAAGACGCTCAAGCTCCATGGCTTCACGCCGGCGGAGGTTTTGGCGAAAGTGACTCAAGGCTGAAATATCCCGCTGGCATCCCGCAGACTGAATCCCGAGCGGGCGGGTTGAAACACTTTGACAAACGCCAGTGTAATGGAACATTACTTTTATGAGCGAGTTGAAGACGATCATGATTACTGAAAATGGGCAGGTCCTGTTTCCGGCTGATTGGCTTAATATTGCCGGTTTGTCGCGGGGCGGCTCATGTGATGTTCGTCTGGTCAATGACGGTCGCCACAGTCTGCTGGTCACCAGCAACGGCGGGGAGCGGTCGGGCTGCTCAAACATTTACAAAGACAGCAGACGGCGTTCCCCAAAGTGGAGCGACACTCGATGTCCTTCAGCTAATTTGGTCTGCCAGTTCCTCCGCCGGGTACGTCCAAATCTCCGCCAAGGTGGGATGGTAGTGCGGCATCGCCGCGAGTTCCTTGACGGTCATGCGTTTGGCCATGGCGGCCGTGATTTCATGGATCAATTCGCCGCCGACCGGCCCGACGCAAGAGCCGCCCAAAATCTCGCCGGTTTTCGGATGCGCCAGCAGTTTCACAAAACCGTCCTTGGCCTCCATGATCAATGATTTGCCGTGGTCATTGAAGAGATAGCTGGCTGTCAGAAAGGGAACGCTCTTTGCCTGGGCCGTCTTTTCAGTCAGGCCGGTGATGGCGACCTGTGGTTCGGTGAATACCACGGAGAGCAGCAGGCGGTAATCCATGGCGCGTTTCCGGCGCGGATGGATGAGGTTGTGTGCGCCGGTTTCGGCCTGTTGGATGGCGATGTGAACAATCTCATGCGGCCCGGTGCAGTCGCCAGCCGTGTAGATGTGCGGGGCCGTCGTCTGCATGAATTCATTGGCTGTCACGCGCCCGTGTTCGGTCTTTACTCCGGCGTTTTCCAAGGCGAGCGTGGCGGTGTTCGGCACCCGGCCCAGGGCAAAGAGAATTTCCTGGGCGGAGACGCTCACGGTCTTGCCGCCGTGCTCGAACTGAACCGTCTTCAACCGGCCGTTGCATTTGGCACCGAGCAGCTTGGTGCCGGTGAAGACCCGCATGCCTTCGCGGCGGAAGACGGTTTCAATGACCGTCCCGGCATCGGCATCGAACTCCTTCAACAGATGTTCGCTGCGTTGAATGAGTGTGACCTGCACGCCAAAGCGCGCGAAGAACTGGGCGAATTCGCAGGCGATCGCGCCGCCGCCCAGGATGATGAGCGACTTCGGCAGGCGTTTGAGCGTCAACGCGTCATCGCTCGTGAGGTAACCGATGTCATCCAGGGAGGGCAGGGGACTGGGCGCGACACTGGAGCCGGTGGCGATTATGAAATGGCGGGCGGTCAGTTTTTTGCCATTATCCAGGGTGACCGTGTGCGGGTCCAGAAACCGGGCGTTGGCGCGGATGAACTTGAACCGGCCATCCGCGAGTTGTTGCGCCCGGTAATCGGCAAAATCTTTGATCAGCCGGTCTTTGCGCGCCATCACCTTTGCAAAATTGAAACCCATCCGGCCGCCCGCCAGACCCCAGAGCGCGGCCTCGCCGGCCAGGTGGCGGACTTCGGCGGCGTAGAGCAGCGCCTTGGTGGGCATGCAGCCGCGCAGGATGCACAGGCCGCCGACTTCCCGACCACCTTCGATCACCACGGTTTTCAGGCCGGCGCCGGCGGCCGTGCGCGCGGCGGCATAGCCGCCGCTGCCGCCGCCGATGACCGCCACATCGAAATCATGTTTGCTCATGACTTGAAGATGGAACTTCGCGGCGGAAATGCAAATTTCAAAATTGAATTACGCCGCGTTTTTTTGGAAGATGCGGTCATGAGCGAACTTATTTATCCCCGCAGTCCGCGCGAAACGATGGCCGGCTGGAGCTATCTGCCGCGTTACATTGACAAAATCCGCCTGCACCTGGCCGGCAAACTACACGCTGACTATCAGGAGAATCTTGGCAAAGGCTTCGACGCCCTGTGGCTTAAGCATGCCGGTGTCACCCACGAACAAATGCTTGCGGTGGTGAAAAATTCTTTGACCGACGGCCAGGTTTGCGACTGGGTGCGCCTGCATGTCAACAAGACCGCGGCCGAGAAAACCGCCCACCGCGAGGATTTGTTGAGCCGGCCACTGGCCAACGATGAAAAGGCCTTGGAACGTTTCAAGCAGCGCAAGGCGGATGCCGGCCTCACCCATCGTGATGATCTCACCAACTTCGTGGACTACATTGACGCGGACGAAAAGCGTCTGTGACTGGTCAGAGCCCCGGATGTTCGATGGAGATCTGGGCGGGGTCGGTCACGCCCAATTGCAGCAGTACGGCGTTGCTGTACAGGTCGAGGTCGACGGGATATTCGTCGGCGGAATACTTCTGCCGTTCGCGCTTCAGTTCCGTGATGGCCAGGGTGTCCAGGGCGACCGGATCATGGCTGAACCAGAGTTGATTGAGAACGGTGGAATAATGGAGCAGGGTGCGCGAGCCGCCTTCATATTGACCGATGAGGGCGTCGGTGATGTTCAACACCACGCGGTCGCCCAGGATGGGCAGGGCGTAAAGCTCCGGCACCGCCACGGCCAGCCGATCCGGGTCGCCATCAAAGCGCAGGGTGTTGTCCACGCTGCCGAGGGTGAGGCTGTAGAGATGACCGCTGACGCCGCAGGCCTCCAGATTGAGCAGGGGCGCAATGCTGATAATCTTGGTGATTTGATGGCTGACGACTTTGGCCACGAAAGATTTGCGGCCGACGCCCGGGCCTTTCTGGCCGAATTCCAGATCCCCCCAGACGAGATTGCCGATGACGGCGGTGTCCGGGGAATAAAAGGTTTTTTCATCATAACCGTCCTGATCACAGCCGATGACCTGGATGCCGAACCGGGCACCCATTTGGAAGAAACCAGCGATGCGGAGGTCATCGGCATGTTTGTCCCAGATGATGATGTGTTGCGGGGGCAGACCGGCCGCAATCAGGCCCTGAACGACGGCGGCGACCACGGCGGGCCGGGTGCCGCTGAGTTGGCCGGCCTGGGAATAGACCTTGATGCCAACGACATCCTGCGTGGTCACGAGACTGAGCCAGGCCCCGGTCTCGGTGGGCTGCCGGGTGAGGCTGGTGAGGCCGCAGGTGACCATTTGGCGTACCACGGCGGCGTCCGGCTGCAAATCCACGATGGCGCCCGGGGTGGTGACTTCGCACACGCGGGCCGGGCCGTGGGCGGTGGAATTGAGGTTGGTATCCGCCGCTTGGACGCAAAAAAGGATCAGCCAAAGGCTGGCGGCGAGGGCCGGCCAGCCCCGGCTCCGGTGCATTTGTCGGTGTGGGTTTCTTGACACTTTAGGCCGTCAATGTTAACACCAATTGAGATGCAGGCCAAAAAAAATCGGATGCCAACCCGCTTGGGGCTGGGATTGGTGCTTGCGCTTCTGTTGGCGGGCTGCATGCCCGCCGGTCCGCGCGCGGTGCTTAAAGGCAAAAAACTGCTGGATGCCGGGGATTATCCCGGCGCGGTGGAATCCCTCCGTGTTGCCACGGCCCAGTTGCCAAACAACCCCCAGGCCTGGAATTATCTCGGGGTGGCCTGCCAGAAAGCGCAGCAGCCTGATGATGCCGCCGCCGCCTATCAACGGGCGCTGTACCTTGACCATAATCTGGTGGAAGCTCATTGGAACTTGGGCATGCTCTATCTGGAACAGAATAAAAACGATCTGGCCCAGCAGGAATTCACCGCCTATACGTTTTTGCGCAACACCACGCCCGAAGGCTGGCTGAAGCTCGGCGCCGCCGAATTGCGGCTCGGGGAAATCGCGTCGGCGGAACGTAGCTTCGGGGCCGTCCGGGTGCTGGACCCTTACAATGCCGAGGCCTTGAACGGACTTGGCCTGGCCCGGCTGGAACGCCAGAATCCCCGTGAAGCCGTCCAATTCTTTGCCGCCGCTATCAAGGCGCATCCGGACTGCGCCGCCGCCATTTTGAATCTGGCCGTCACGGCCCAGCAGTATTTGCATGATGACCGGCTGGCGCTGCAATATTATCAGTCCTATCTGACGCTAACCCCGCGACCGGATAATTCAGATGATGTCAGCGCGCTCGTCAATGGTCTGCAGCAGGAATTTACGGTGGCGGCCATCCCGACACCGGTGCCGCCCACGCCGAGCCAGGTTCCGCTTCCGACCACCAGCCAAACACCGTCCTTCGCCTGGGCAACCCAGTCGGCATCGCCGGATGTGACACCTCGTCGCACCGCCCCTTCGGCGACCAGCCCAGCTCCGGTGCCCAGGCCGGTGGCGGTCGTCCGCACCAATCCCACCCCGCCACCCGCCCGTGCTACGACCACCACGGTGGTGGTCCCGCCAGCGCCACCGATTGTGACCTATACCGCCGATCATCCCCTGGTGGAACCGCCGCCCCCCGGAGCCACCCCGGCCAAGACGGATGGATTCTGGAGCAAGATTTCGCCGTCGCATTGGTTTGAGTCCCCGCCGCCGGATAAAAAATACATCAATAGCGGGGTGACGTCGTTGCCCTCGCCGGCCGATGAGGACAATCAAAGGACCGCCGTGCCAACCGGCCCGGCCAGTTTCCCCCGCTACGGTTATCTGGCGCCCGCCCGTCCGCAACCCGGCGATCGCCGTTCAGCTTCTGGCGCGTTTAACCAGGCCCGGATCGCCGAGCAGGCTTCGCGCTGGCTGGATGCCATGCAGGCCTATCGTGCCGCGGCCGAACTCGACCCGGGCTGGTTTGAGGCCGAGTACAATTTCGGGGTGTTGTCGTATCGTCTGGGTAATCACCGGCAGGCGCTGGCGGCCTACGAACAGGCATTGGCCATCCAGCCGGATTCCGTGGATGCCCGCTATAATTTCGCGCTGGCGCTCAAGGCCGCCGGCTATGTCACGGACGCCATCAATGAATTGAAAAAAGTGCTGGCCGCCAATCCGAATGAAGTCCGCGTGCATCTGGCGCTCGCCAATCTCTACGCCCAGAAATTGCATGACCCCAATCTGGCCCGGGATGAGTATTTAAAGGTGCTGGACCTGGACCCCAATAATGCGCAGGCGGCGGATATCCGTTACTGGCTCTCGCTGAATTCGCAGTAAACCCCCGTTCCGCCCCAACTGGACCGCCATGGCCGGCATGATCACCCCCGAAACCCGCGAGCGCATCCGCTCGGCCAGCGACATCGTGGACATCATCGGCGGCTACATCCCTCTCAAAAAAGCCGGCGCGACCTTCAAGGCGCTCTGCCCGTTCCACAAGGAAAAGACCCCCAGCTTCAACGTCAACGCGCAGAAGCAAATCTTCCATTGCTTCGGCTGCGGCAAGGGCGGCGACGTGTTCACGTTCGTCGAGGAATATGAACACATTGGTTTCATGGACGCCCTGCGACGGCTGGCGGATCGTGCAAAAATTCCGCTTGAATTCGACCAGAATCCCGTGGCCGAGCAATCCCGGCATCTCAAGGATCAACTGCTCCAGGTGCACGAGCAAATCACCCAGCGCTGGCAGAACACGCTCGACAACGAGGCCGGCGGGCAGGTCGCCCGGGATTATCTTATCAAGCGCGGCGTGCCCGCCGAGGCGGTCAAATCGTTCCGGCTCGGCGCCGCTCCGGACGCCTGGGACGACACCGTCAACTGGGCCAAAGCCAAGGGGCATGATATGGCGCTCATGGAACAGGCCGGGCTGGTGGTTCGCAAGGAGGGCACCGATCATTACTATGACCGCTTCCGGGGCCGGTTGATTTTCCCCATCGCCGATGAACAGGGCCGCGTCATCGGGTTCAGCGGCCGGATTCTGGCGGGCGATGAAAAAACGGCGAAGTATGTCAACTCGCCGGAAACACCCATCTTCACCAAGAGCAAGGTGTTCTTTGGCCTGCACAAATCCAAACGTGCGCTGCTGGATGCCGGCCTGGCGGTGGTGTGCGAGGGGCAGTTGGATTTGATCGCCTGTTTCATGGCCGGCGTCGAGAATGTCGTGGCCCCGCTCGGCACGGCCTTCACCGAACAACACGCCCGCCTGCTCAAGCGCTATGTGGAGGAAGTCGTCCTTTGTTTTGATTCCGATGAGGCCGGGCAAAAGGCGGCCGTCCGTTCCCTTGATCATCTGCTCGCCTCCGGCCTGGCCGTGCGCGTGGCCCTGGTGCCGGCCCCGGATGATCCGGATAGTTTTATCAAGACTCGTGGCGGCGACGCCTTCAAGCAATTGATCGCCGGAGCCGAGGATTTTTTTGATTACTACCTCGGCCGGTTGTGCCGCCAGAACGACGTCAACAGCGACAAGGGCCGGCTGATCATCTTGCGCGAGATGGCCGTGGCCGTGCACAAAACCGGCAGTGCCGTGCTCGTGGATAAATACGCCCAGAAAACCGCGCTTTGTCTCGGCGTGGCACCGGAGGCTGTGCGGGCGGAGTTCAAAAAAATCGACCGGGCGAAGCCCGCCCCGGCTCCGGTGGCGGAAACCGTGGAAGAAGTCATCCCGGAGGACGGCGGCTTTGAGGCGCTCGAACAGGCCCGCCCCACGGACAAGGAATTTTGGCTGCTCAAATTATTGCTGCGGCATGATGAACTGGCCCCCCAGGCCGAGCAATTTCTTGATCTTCATTGGCTCCCTCATTCGCAGGTGCGTTCGATTGTCGAGCAACGGCTGGCGGCGCAGGCGCATCAGACCTGGCAGGGGTTGGGTGCGTTCTTGGGCGAATGTGATTCCGACGGTGTCCGCACCCTCATCACCGAGGCCGTGACCGACGAACGCAAAATCCCCAACCCAGAGCAGCAACTGGCCGACGTCATCCTCCGGCTCCGCAACGAACATCTGGACCGGGAGGTCGCCGCCATCCTGCAACAGGCCGCCCAGCCGGACCTGCCGGACGAACAGAAAGTGGAATTGCTGCATCACCAGCAGGAATTGCGCGCCCAAAAACGTTCCTCTCTGACGCCGATCGGGGGGTGAACCGCCTACTTTGCCCCTTGATCGATCCACGCCCGCAGCAGGCCGATCTGGTCGGCGGTCAAGGCCGGGAATTTGTCGGCGTCCTTCGTCGGCGGCATCCATTCATCCGGATCATCCGTCGTATGCGCCGCCGCCTGGACGATCGAGCTGCTTGCGCTGTTCCCGGCGGTCAGCACCGCGCCATCGCGGTCACCCTTGAGAATTCCCGCCAGCGTGTCCAGGTGCAGCTTGGCCTTGGGCTTGTCCTCGCTGTGGCATTTCACGCAGCCCTTGTCTAGGATGGCCTTGATATCCCCGTCATACGTAACGCCCGTCTTGGTGGCGTCGGGCGGCAGCGTCTGGGCTGACGCCGTGAGCGCCAGCGTGAAGGTGACTGATAAAATGGCGGTCAACGACTTGAGCATTTTCATGTTCATATTCGGCTTGATGGATGCGATTATCAGGACTTAAGACGCCATAAGCCGCCAAAAGGTTCAAGAAAAAACCATTTTCTGGGCGGTGTCCTAATTTGAAAATCGGTTTTTCACCGCTTCCCCTTCACTTCGGCGGCAACCGCAACCTTAACGGCAGTTTCCGGGGACGTCACAGGCGGTATTTCCAAGACAGCCACAAAGCGTTCGTCTGAATCATCTTTCCCGGCCTTGTGCGACCAGGCATAGGCCCTCTTGGCCTTTGGATGACTGGCCAGGGTGAACACTTCCACGGTGCCTTTCCAGATGGTGCGGCCCTGAAATATTTCCGTCACTGGCACCGATCCGACGTGTTTAGCGTCGGACTTGTGCAAGTGGCAGATAACCTGAATTAACCGCTCAATATATGCTTTATTCGCCACAACGTTCAACCAGTTCGGCAACCGTCCATGCGCTGTTTTCCACGCCAGCCGCTTGAGCTGGGGTCATGCGCAAAGACGTGTGCGTTTTGCAGAAATTGTAATATGCGAAATTCATCGCCACCGCAGCTTCAAAGTTTTCCAGCTTTTTGCTAAAGGTATTCGTCAACCGGGTTAAGCGCCGGCAGTGCATCCGCAGGGTGAGGTTCTGGCTTTCAATGTGTGACGTGCAAATGCGGTCAACATCCGGCATCCCGGAAACCACCGTGCGTTCAACTTTAATGACATCCGCCGGACTGTACTTACCTGCGGTTGAGGCATTGAGGTTTGTGACAGAGTACGTTTTTACGATCTGGCCATAATCCACTTCCGAACCAAAACCCCGTTCAATGGCATCAGGATAGGCCGCCAGCCCGTCGGTGGACACCTGAATGCGGTTGGACATCCTTCCGGCCAAATCATCCATAAACGCTTTGGCGTGATACGCATCCCGCTTGCCAACGATATGGGTGGGAATAATTTTGGTTTCCGAATCCAGGGCAATGAACGTCCAGACATCGCCAAAATTCCCCGTCTTTTCAGCGTTTTTGTTTTTGGACCCCACAAAACCCCAAATTTCATCACATTCAACGTGCTTGCAATTCAGGCCACGCATTTTGGTGTCCATGATCTGCTTGCAGCCTTCCCCAACCCGGACATCCAAACGCATGATGGTGTCCCGGTGAATGCCGGTCACACGCTCAATGCTGCGGATGCTGCTGCCTTCGCAGAGCATGGAAACTGCCATCACTTTTTTGCCGGTTTCAAGGTTGTTTGCCATAGGTCAAATTTAAGTTGACATATTTGTAAAACAAATATATGTCTATCGAACCAACCAAAAAGGCTGGCCGCCCCAAGCTAACCAAAGACAAGCAAAGGCATATCTACGTTGCCATTAGATTGTTACCGGAAGAAAATGCAGAGATAAACGCCGCAATTTCAACATCTTCCTATAAAAAATCAGAATGGATAAGAAAAACCTTGCTTTCTAGGGCAAGAGGTGATAAATGTTTTACATAAATTGAGTGGATGCGGTGAGATTCGGACTCACATCTCCGAGGTGTAAAGCAACGGCGGTTTGACCGATTAACCTACGCACCCACAAGATTTGGTTTGCCCTGCGGCTGACGTGACGTTCTTACTAGGGATACTGTCACGTCAGCCATATTTCTTTCTGCGCTCACAGTTTTGGCGTCACTGCGGCGCTTTCATTCTTCTTACCATGCAATGAGATTACCATGCGGGGATTTAAAAAAACGATGTGGTGACACGGGGAATCTGATGCGAACCTGTACTTTCCAGGATGCGAAGTATCACTTTTTAAAATGCGAACCTGCACTTTTTTCGATTTTGGGCTTGCGAGACTGCATTTTTCAGGCTGCGAAAGCGCATTTATGCGGTGGCTCAGAACCGCCAAAAGCTTTTTTCGATTTTCTTTCAGCCATCTACTGGCGTTTGCTTTCCGCCGTTGGTCAATTTTATTGCGCTTCTGCCACTGTTGGAGGTCGTGTATTTTTTCAAAGCACCTAACCGAGTCGGTAAAGCCCTGAAGGCTTATTTGGGCAATGAAGTCGTCAACCCTTTTATCAGGAGGTCGGGCATCTGGCTTCCCTATAAGGGGATACATCTCCTCAACTATTACAATGCCCGTAAATTGCTCCAATAAATATTTCCGATAAAGGTGAAGCCTGTCGCCGTGATACCGGCCACCAAAAGCTCGGCGCAAAAACTCCCTTAAATTCATCGGGGATTTGGGAGGCTTCTGGGTGGTTTCCCGAGCTTGAGCAGGAATTGAGCGAACAGCTTGTCGTTCTCGTTCATAAAAGTGGTTTCGTTACACTGATTCCAGTGTGCGCACACCTTTAACCTTGGCGAAAGCCTAAAAAACCGGATTCAAATTAGGACACCGCCATTTTCTGCGCCGGCTTGCGGGCGTCCGTAAATTTCGCCAATCTTGCCGCGCATGAACGGTGACAATTACTCTGATGCGGCGCTGGTGATTCTGGGTCATGGCACGACCCTGAATGCCGAGTCTGCGCTGCCCGTCCGGCGTCACGCCGCCGAACTACGCCGCCGGCAGCTCTTCGCCTCGGTGCATGAGGCCTTCTGGAAACAGGAGCCGCGCATCCAGGACGTGCTGGCCGCCCTGACCGCGCCCCGGGTTTTCATTGTCCCGCTCTTCATCAGCGAGGGCTACTTCAGCTCGGAAATCATCCCGCAGGAACTCGGTTTTGGCGAGCAAACCACGCTGCACCTACCCGGGCAGACCCGTAGTTACTGCCCGCCCGTCGGCACGCACGATTCCATGACCAAGGTAATCCTTGCTCGGGCGGAGGAAGTAGTCCGGTTGCATCCCTTTCCGCGCGCGCCCAAGCCCAAGGACCTCACCCTTTTCATCGCCGGCCATGGCACGGGCCGGAACGTCCGCTCCCGCCAAGCCATCGAACGCCAGGCGGCCATTATCCGCGAGCAGAATCTTTACGCCGGGGTCCATGATATTTTTATGGAAGAATCCCCCCGGATAGCCGATTGTTATGCCATGGCCGCCACCAAAGGCCTGGTGGTGGTCCCGTTTTTCATCAGTGATGGCTTGCACGTGGTTGAGGATATCCCGGTGTTGCTGGGCGAACCTGAACGGTTTGTGAAGGAACGGCTCGCCGCCGGTCAACCCACCTGGCGCAATCCCACGGAGAAGAACGGCAAGCTGGTCTGGTACGCCCCCGCCGTGGGCACCGAACCGCTGCTGGCCGAAGTGATTCTGGAACGGGTACATGCAACGGCCAAGAGCATAAATGTATGAAACCATTGCGTTGGGGATTTCTCAGCACCGCCGGCATCGGCCGTAAAAACTGGGCCGCCATCCGGCAGGCGGAAAACTGCGTGCTCACCGCCGTGGCCAGCCGCGACACCGTCCGCGGCGAACAGTTCATCAATGAATGTCAGGCCGCCGCGCCCCAAGCCGTCCGGCCGCACGTCATTGCCGGTTATGAAGCCCTGCTGGCCTCGCCCGACATCGATGCCGTTTACATCCCGTTGCCCACCGGCCTGCGGGCCGAATGGGTCATCCGCGCCGCCCGCGCCGGCAAGCATGTCCTCTGCGAAAAACCCTGCGCCACCAGCGCCGATGAACTGGCCCGGATGCTCGCCGCCTGTCGCGAATATAATATTCAATTCATGGATGGCGTCATGTTCATGCATCATCCCCGGCTCGCACAGATCCGAGCCGTGCTGGATGACGGGGTTAGCACCGGCCAGATCCGCCGCCTCATGTCCATTTTCAGCTTTCATGTGGGCGACGCATTTTTTCAGAACAACATCCGGGTGCATCAGCAGTTGGAACCGGCCGGGTGTCTCGGCGATCTCGGCTGGTATTGCCTGCGCTTCGCCCTCTGGGCGATGAACTGGCAGGCCCCCTGCGAGGTCACCGGCCGCATTCTCTCCAGCGGCGGCCATGGCTCCGCCGCCGTGCCGCACGAATTTTCCGGCGAACTATTTTTCCCGGATGACGTCTCCGCCGGTTTCTACAGCTCCTTCATCGCCCCCAACCAGCACTGGGTCAACGTCAGCGGCACCAAGGGCTGGCTGCGCATGGATGACTTCGTCCATCCGGCCAATCCCGAGGCCCCGTCCTTTGTGCTCAACGATGCCGTCGTCCCTGTCCGGTCCGACCTCCCCGGCCCGGGCATTATCCGGACGCAGGATGTGAACATGTTCCGCAATTTTGCCGCCCAGGTGCACAGCGGTCAGCTCAACCGCGACTGGCCCCAATGGTCCCTGAAAACCCAGCTCGTCCAGGACGCCTGTTTGGAGTCCGCCCGGCGCGGCGGGCAGCCAGTGTCCGTGCCCGCATTTTGACCCGCCCTGGGCACAATCCGGGCTTGACCTTTGCGGCGGAAAAGTCTAAGTTTCAGGAAATGTTGGAAAACGTATCACAAGCAGTCCTGCGGGTCGTCGTTGTAGTAAGCGACGCCGTTGGTGCTTGTTGAACGGTTGATTTAACAAGAACCCACGGCTGGCCAAGTCGTGGGTTTTTTGTTTGACCCGCGCAATCTGGCCGGCCACAACCAAAAGAATCCATGAGCAAGACAACTGAAACTGCGGCAACGAAAAAGAAAAACTCCCCGGCCAAACGCGCGGAAGTCGGCCCGGCCATGTTCGGCCGCGACATCTTCGTCGAGGCGCTTGAACGCGAGGGTTGCGAAGTCATCTTCGCCTACCCCGGCGGCGCGAGCATGGAGATACACCAGTCGCTCACCAAGTCCAAGATCCGCACCATTCTCCCCCGCCATGAGCAGGGCGGCAGTTTCGCGGCGGAAGGTTACGCCCGCGCTACCGGCAAGGCCGGCGTGTGCATGGGCACCAGCGGCCCCGGCGCCACGAACCTCGTCACCGCCATCGCTGACGCCTACATGGATTCCTGCCCGCTCATCGCCATCACCGGCCAGGTCAGCCAGGCCATGATCGGCCGCGGAGCATTTCAGGAAACCGACATCATCGGCGTCACGCTGCCTATCGTGAAGCACTCCTACCTGATCACGGACATCAACGATATTCCGCGCATCGTCAAGGAGGCCTTCTATCTGGCGGAAAGCGGCCGGCCCGGCCCCGTCGTCATCGATTTCCCCAAGAACATCCAGCAGCTCAAGACCCAGCCCGTTTGGCCCACGCTTGACCAGATCAAAAAAGGCCTGCGCGGTTACAACCAGCCCGAATTGAAGGCCGATGAAGTCGCTCTCAATGAGATCATCGGGCTGATTGAAAAATCCGAGCGGCCCGTGCTGTATGTCGGCGGCGGCATCATCACCAGCGGCGCCGCGGCTGAACTGAAGAAATTTGCCGAGGCGACCAACATCCCTGTCACCACCACCCTCATGGGCATCGGCGGGTTTCCGGAAACCCATCCGCTCTCCCTCCGCTGGCTGGGCATGCACGGTTCCGCTTCCGCCAATTGGGCCGTCAACGGCGAATACGCCTATCGCAAAAGCTTCAATGACCCCATGGTCAAGCTCAAGGACGGTGCCGATCTGCTGCTGGCCTTCGGCGTGCGGTTCGATGACCGCGTCACTGGCAAGTTCGAGGAATTTTGTAAAAACGGCACCATCGTCCACGTGGACATCGACGCCTCCGAGCTGAACAAGAACCGCAAGGCGCATCTGCCCGTCATCGGCGACATCAAGGACGCCCTCACGCGTCTGAACAAGATGATCGCAAAGCGGCCCATCTTCAAGAAGCGCCCCCCCTGGCTCGCCCAGATCGCCGAATGGCAGGCTAAGGCCCCGTTTGCCTACCGCATCACTCCGGAGATCGCCAACAGCGATCACATGGTCGATCACATGCAGGGCCACGAAGAACAGGTCATTCTTCAGCAGATGGTCGTCGAGACCCTCTATGAACTCACCAAGGGCGAAGCTTATATCACCACCGGCGTCGGTCAGCATCAGATGTGGGCCGGGCAATGGTATAAATACAAATACCCCCGCCAGTTCATCACCAGCGGCGGTCTCGGTTCCATGGGCTACGGCTATCCTGCCGCGCTCGGCGTGAAGGTCGCCCTGCCGGACAAACAGGTCGTGGACATCGATGGCGACGGCTCCTTTCTGATGAACATCCAGGAACTCGCCACCGCGCACATCGAGAAGATCGCCGCCAAGGCCATCATCCTCAACAATCAGCACCTCGGCATGGTTGTGCAATGGGAGGATAATTTTTATGAGGGCAACCGCGGTCACACCTATCTCGGCAACCCCGATGAAAGGGCCGCAGTTTACCCCGACTACGTCCGCGTCTGCAATTCCTTCAACGTGAAATGCGAACGCGTCATGTTCAAGAAGGACCTCCGCGCCGCCATGCAACGCATGCTGGATGCCGACGAACCCTACGTGCTCGACGTCATCACACCGTACTCCACCCACGTCATCCCGTTCATTCCGGCCGGCAAGACCGTCGCCGACATGATCTGGAAGGCTTAAAATCCTTTCGCCCGCCGGGCGATAGGGTTTAAGCTCTGCTCGTGCAGAAGAAGAATCTGGCCACGGCGGCGGCGTTTGCGGACACGGAAGTGCTTCGCAACGCCCCGCTGCCCCGGACCTGGTCAGATTATCTCGGGCGTAAAATATTTGTCCTCCTGCTGACCCTTCAAGGTCTCGGTGCCTTCTCCCTCATCACCCTCGGGGTGATGCTGCGCAAACGGCACGTGGCGGTCGGAGTGATACACCCGCGCATCCGTCAGGAAATCCACCGCTCCGGCGTGGCCATGGTGCCCATGTTCATCCTGGTCGCCCTCGGCCTGGGGTTCCTGGTCGTCGGTCAGACTGTCTCCGCGCTCACCAAGGTCGGGGCCATGGATTATTTCAGCTCCACCATGGTGATTGTCGTGGTGCGGGAATTGGGCCCGCTGCTCACCGCCATGTTGCTGCTCGCGCGCGTCGGGGCCGCCCATGTCATCGAGCTCGGCACCGCCCGCGCGCTGGGCGAAGTCGAGGCGCTTGAGGCGCTCGGCATCGACCCCGTGCATTACCTCATCGTCCCCCGCGTGCTCGGCATGATGGCGGGCATGTTCTGCCTCACCATCTATTTGATCCTCGGCGCCCTTGCCAGCGGTTATCTGTGCGCCTTTCTGCAGGGCGTGGATCTGTCGCCGGGGGATTATGTCCGGCAGCTCGCCGGTGCCCTGAGCTGGCTGGACTTCGTTTTGCTCGCCCTGAAAACCGTCATCTTCGGTTTCGTCATTGCCGTGGTGGCCTGCTATCACGGTCTGGCCCAGCCGCTGCGGATTCAGGATGTCTCCCGCGTGGCCGTCCGCGCGGTGACCCAGGGGGTCATCGCCTGTGTGCTCATCGACCTTATTTTCATCGTCCTCTATCTCCTGTCATGAGCGACCGTCCGAACATCCCGGTCATTGAATTACAGGCCTCCGCCATCAGCGCCCTGCGGGAGGTTGCCCGTCCGGTCGTGAAAAACGTGACTTGGACCGTCGCCCCCGGGGAATTCTGGGTCATCGCCGGCCAGCAGCACGTCGGCAAGGTTGACCTGCTCCTGACCGTCGCCGGGCTGCTGCCTCCGCTGGCCGGCACCTGCCGGCTGTTCGGACGCGACACCCGGGAATTCGGTGGTGCGGACCCTGCCGAACGGTTGCAGGTGGGCCTTGTGTTTGCCGGCGGCCAGTTGTTCCACCAACTGACCCTGGCCGAAAACATCGCGCTGCCCGTGCGTTACCATCGCAATCTGACCGCCCCGGAGGCGGAACGCGCCATCGGCGTATGGCTCGACCTGCTGGAGCTGACCCCGCTGGCCCATGCCCTGCCGGCCGATGTCAGCCTTGACTGGCTCAAGCGCGCCGCCCTCGCGCGGGCGCTGGTGCTGCAGCCGCAGGTGCTGCTCTGCGATCACCCGCTCGGCGGCCTCGGCACCCGGCACCGGCAATGGTGGCTGGGCTTCCTTGACCAGCTCGGGCGCGGGCATGAGGTCCTGGGCGGCCGGCCCCTGACCATCATCGTGACCACCGAAGATTTGCCGCCCTGGAAGGCCGCCGGCCGCCGGTTTGCCCTGCTGCGGGATGAACAGTTTTTCACCTATGCTTCCTGGGCGGAACTCGCCGCCTCGCCCGACCCCATGCTGCACGAATTGCTGACTGATCCGCCGGATATTGAACTTTAACCCCTGTACTCATATGCAAGATTTAACCCCGCAATTACGGACCCGCCTGAGCCGCATGGAACGCGTGGTGGGCTGGTTTGTCTTTCTCGCCATCGCCCTCCTGCTGTTTGGCTTTGGCTATTACGTCTATAGCACCGCCGTGGACCGTGGCTGGTTTGTCATCAAGGCCAAGTTCCACACCTTTGTCAAAAGCTCCACCGGCCTGAACGTCGGCGACAAGGTCTACATGATGGGTTATTCCGTCGGCAACATCACCAAGGTGGACCTCCTGCCGCCCGGTGATCCGCGCAACGTGCTGCTCGAGTTCGATGTCAAAGCCCCTTATTTCCGCTACATCTGGCAGCATGGCTCCGTCGTGATCATCAACTCCTCCGGCTTCCTCAACCAGCGCCAGCTTGAGGTCACCCGCGGCACCAATGGCTACGCCTTCGTCGTCACCCAGCCCGTCTATGACAAGACCATCGCCGAGCTGGAGCAGATCGTCGCCGGCGACACCAATCACTGGCAGCTCGCCCAGGATGTCTTCGATTCGTCCACCAATGTCGTCTACGGTGCCTATACCATGCTGGACACCACTAATCTGTCCTGCATCGCCGGGCTTTACACCCTGCCCGATGGCACCAATTTGCTGGCCATCGCCTCGCCGGCAGCCCCCTCCAACACCATCTGCGTCTACGACAACGCCATCAACCGCAATAAGATTGTGGCCTCCTGGCATGAACGCCGGCACCGCTATGTCAACTTCACCCTCGTCAAGGACTCCGCCTGGCTCCAGTCGGTCGAACCTGTCGGCATCGGCGACCAGCTCGCGCAGGTGGTCGGCCAGGTGCAGGCGGCCCTGCCCAATTTCTTCGCCCTCACCAACCAACTCAACCGCATCCTGAACAACTCCGCCAACCTGACCTCCAATCTGAACGCCACTGTGGTCGATGTCCGTCCCGCCATGACCAACGTCGTGGATCTCACCGCCCTGCTGCGCCGGCCCGGCGGCATGGGCCTCTGGGCCCTCGGCACCAATGGCAATCGCCAGTTGACCGGCGTGCTCACCAATGTCAATTCCCTCCTCGTGGACACCGACACCAATCTGAACGACCTCGTCCTCAGCATCGGTCTCACGCTGGATCACGTCGCCGACATCACCAGCAACCTTAACGCCCAGGTGCAGGCCGACCCCAACATGCTCGGCGGCATCTCCAAGACCGTCGGCGACACCGACGACCTCATCCAGGGCCTCAAACGCCACTGGCTGCTCCGGTCCGCCTTCAAGCATCCTCCGGCCACCAACAACCCCGCCCATTGATTGGCAACCCCGGCAGCGGCAGGCCATGAATCATAAACCGTTAACTCCCTCAGAAATCCAGTCAGCCCTCCGCGGTGCTGATGCCGATGTTCCTGCCGAAATCGGCGGAACGCGGGCGGAGAAGGTGCGTCGCATTTTCGGGGAGGCCGGCGAACGTCAAAAGATTTTGGACATCGCCTGCGCCAATGGCGCCCTCCTCAAGCCCTTGCGCCGGCAGCATGAATTGCACGGGGTCGATGCCTCCGAGTCTCTCATCCAAAAGGCCCGGGAAAATGGGTTTGATGCCAAAGTGCACGACCTGTTCAGCGGTCCGCTGCCTTACGAGAATGGTACGTTCGATTATGTCCTCTGCGGAGAAACCATCGAACATCATCCCGACACCGACTGGGTTCTGTTCGAGTGCAACCGCATCCTCAAGTTCGACGGTCGGCTCGTCGTCACCTATCCGAACATCCGCACCCCCGTCGGCATCGCCCTGCTGCTCTTGTTTGATATGTCGCCCCTGCATTCCGCGTGCTACCGGTCCGTCTGTTTCCGCGACTTCACCCTGCGCACCATGAAGCTCGCCCTCACCAAGCATGGATTCCGGCATATCAATTCCCAGGGCAACGCCTTCTATCTGCCCAAGCTGGGCGAATTCGGGTCCCGGCTGGCATCGAGGCTGCCTTCTTGGGCGGACCAAATCATCACCGTGGCCGAGAAAGTCCAACACTCCCGCTACACCCCCGACGATCTCAGGACCGACCGCCTGATTTTCGGTGGTTAACGATTGGATGGTGTTGTTCCGTTGTGTGGGTGGGCCCCGTAAATCTCCCGGGGGCGTTGATGGCAAAGCGGGCGGCAGTTTCGTCTACTCCACCCACCGCCACTGGGGTCGATCCAGCAAGTCTTGCCCGCGTATCCGCGTCTGACCAAATTCCTTTTCCAGTTTGATCACCCGGCCTTCCGCACCCTCTCCCAACGCGGCAATTAGCGCCGGTGAATGGGTCACCACCCAGGTCTGCGTTTTTGCCGCCGCCTTAAGAATCAACTGTGCTAGCGCCGGGAGCAAATCGGGATGCAAACTGGTCTCCGGCTCGTTCAAAACCATCATGGCCGGCGGACGTGGCGTCAGCAGCGCGGCCAGCCACAATAAAAAACGCAGCGTGCCATCAGACAGCTCCGAGCCCTTCAGCGGACGCAGCAACCCCGGTTGTTGGAATTCAATCGTAAAACGGCCGTCCGGCAGCCTGTCTATCTCCACCCTCGCCCCGGGAAAAGCCATTTCAACCGCCGCCGCGACGGCGGATGCATCGCCTTGTTCAAGGATCGTTTGGATCGCCGCTGCCAGATCTCCGCCATCATGACCCAGCACCGGGGTGCGGGTCCCCAGCCGGGGGATCCGGCAGGGAGCGTCGGCGTCGGTGCGGAGTTGATCGTAAAATCGCCAGCCACGCATCATCTCCCGTAGCCTCAGGACTTCCGGCGTGTTGGTCGGATCCGCAACCTGGGTGAACACGCTCTCGAACACGTTCAGGCCATCCGCGATGGTCTGCCAGCCCTTTTCCGTGCGTATCCGCACCGAGCTGGCATTGCGGTCCAATAGAATCGATGACGGCTTGCACACGGGTCCCATCCAGATGCATTCGCGCTTGATTTCTGGGTCCAACGAAAATGCGGAGCCGAGATTCGGTGGCGGCAGGCCCATCGTGATGCAATAGCCGAAGTCATCACCGCCAAAGCCCAACTTCAGGTGGACGGGTTCTTTGCGCACGGTGCCTTGAATGGGCACGCGTCCGGTTTGCATGTCGCGCGACAGGCGCTCCGGTCCGGCCCAGAATGTGGATGGCAGCCCGCCTTCCCGCGCCAGCGAACTGACGATTCCGCCCGTGGTCGTGTCCGCCAGCAACCGTAATGACTTGTATAAATTCGATTTTCCCGATCCGTTCGGACCCTGGATGATGTTCAAGCGGGCCAACGGAACAACGATGTTTCGCAGCGAGCGATAATTTTCCACGGCCAGCGTGTGCATCATGGCCGCCAGCCTATGCTCTTCAAAAGCCGGATGCAATCCCGACGACCTTCGGAGCGACCATCAAATCTTCGGTGGTTAAACCCCGTCCGCCATTATTTGCTTTGCCATCGGCCGGTGGCCTGTAAGCTCAGGATATACACATGGCATTTGCTTCGCCGGACGGGCGCAGCGGTCCGAAACGTGAATCCGGAACCGGGCTCCGGCCCGATGGAAATGTTGGCATGAAATGCGCACTTATTAACGACAAGCCCGACGGAATGATCAGCCTGCTCAAAACCCGCCCCGCATATTTTCCGCCCCTGCTCCTCGGGCTCGTCTGGTGGTTGATGTCGGTGTTGCCGGCCATGTCCGCCGCTGATCCCGACGTGACGCTGACGATGAGCGGCGGGAACGTCATCCTGGCGAACGGAATCGTCCGGGCGACAATTGTCGCCAACAACGCGCAGGTGGTTTCTTATTTGTTCCACGGGGTGCAGATGATCGATCCCAAACGGTCGATTTATTACAGCATGGACGGCGGCACCACTTACGAGAATCCCCGCAATTGCGTGTTTTCAGTGACGGCTCGCAATGCCGGCTTGGTGGATGTTTCGTTCAAGGAGACCTGGTCGGCCCATCCCCAGCAACCGCATGCCTTGGATATCGACAGCCATTATGTCCTGCGGCGCGGTCAGTCTGGTCTCTATGCCTACGCAATTCTCGCGCACCCCCGGAACTACCCCGCCACCCACATGGGTGAATGGCGCATGGTCTGGTGGCTGCCACATTCCAACACGGACTGGTTGTTAGAACGCATTTATGTCGATCCCCTGCGCAACTGGTACTGGGGGACTTATGCCGATTTTCTCCACGAAGCCGGCACACCCATACCTGAGGTCAAGCGCCTGGCCACCGGCGTCCGGGCCGGCCAGTATGATTGCAAATACGAATACAATGCCGAATACCAGAAAATCGGCTGCTGGGGCCACGCGAGCGACCTGAACCGGATCGGCGCTTGGATTGTTTTGGGCGGCTATGACTACCTGAACGACGGGCCAGTGCACACGGATTTGACCGTGGCTGAGTCATATACCTTGCTGCATTTCGGGCGCGACCATTTTGGCGGTTCCGCCACCGAAGTGGCGGCCGGTGAAACCTGGTCCAAACTTTACGGGCCCTTTTTGCTCTATTGCAACCAAACCTCCGTGAGCCAGCACGCCGGTGACACCCTCTGGGCCGATGCCCGGGCGCAGGTGCGCAAAGAAATCGCCGCCTGGCCGTATGCCTGGCTGAACAATGCCAACTATCCCGCCGACGCCCTGCGTGGCGGGGTCGCCGGAACCATCGTCATCACCGATCCGCTCAAACCGTTGCTCGCCGCCGGCACGAACACCTGGGTCGGCGTCGCCCAACCCGACCCCGGCGGTAACTGGCAGTTCGAATCCAAACGTTACCAGACCTGGGTTCATCCCGGCCCGGATGGAAATTTCACCCTTGCGCATTTGCGCCCCGGCGTTTACACGCTTTCAGCCTGGACCCCCGGTGCCGTGGGTGAGTTCACCCTGACCAACGTCATCGTCACCGCGGGCGAGACGAACGCATTGGGTGCGTTGACCTGGCGGGTGGCCCATCCCGGCGGCCAGATCGCCTGGGAAATCGGCGTGCCCGACCGCAGTGCCGCCGAGTTCAGGCACGGCACCAATTACTGGTATCCATTTTTGTGGGATCAATATAGCCGGGAATTCCCGAACCCGTTGGAATATACCAACGGTGTGAGCAACTGGTCCAACGATTGGAATTACGCGCAGTCCGGTTACGAGCTGGGTGTCGGCTCGACCAATTGGACGCGGTGGAAATGGCGGATCCATTTCACGCTCACGAACCTTCCCACAGCCGGCCACGCGACCATGACCTTCGCCTTCGCCAGCGTGAATCATGGCAACGTGGATGTGTTTGTGAATGATGAAACCCGGATGCTCGGCGAAGTTCACCCCGTCTTCCCCGGCGGCGATCCCGGTGGCAATTCGCTGACGCGCGAAGGCATCCACGCGAAATATGGCCTGGGTTACCAGTCCGTCCCGTTGTCCTCGTTGCGCGAAGGCCCCAACACTATCACGCTCGTCGAGCGGAACGTAAACCGGTTTTTCAGCCATGTGATGTATGACTGCATCAATTTGGAGCTGCCGGCCCTGGCGCCCCCGCCGGATCAACCGTGACTTACTATGGTCAAGGGGGCGACCTCGGTTTTTCCGTTCCATCATTTTTTGTTTTGCAATCGCCCCGCAGCTATTAAGCTCCCCGCATGCGCATTTTTCCGGTCCGGCTGGGTGAACGTAGTTACTCCATAAAAATCGGGGCCGGCCTCCTGGCCCGCCTCGGGCGCGAATGCGCCCGCCTTACCCCCGCCCGCCGCGTCGCCATCATCACGGATGCCACCGTCGGGCCGCTATATGCCGCCGCCGCCAAAAAATCCCTGCTCGCCGCCGGCTTCGACCCCCTCGTTATCACCATTCCGGCCGGGGAAACCGCCAAGACCCTTCGTTCCGTCCAGGCCTGTTACGATCAGCTCGCCGCGCACCGGTTGGAGCGCAAATCCCTCGTCATCGCCCTTGGCGGCGGGGTGGTCGGCGACCTTGCCGGCTTCGTGGCCGCCACCTATCTGCGCGGCCTGCCCTTCGTCCAGGTGCCCACCACGCTCCTGTCCCAGGTGGACAGCTCCGTTGGCGGAAAGGTGGGCGTGAATCTCACCGCCGGCAAAAATCTCGTCGGCGCATTTTACCAGCCCAAGCTCGTGCTGTGCGATCTGGATACCCTGAAAACCCTGCCATCACGTCAGCTCGCCAGCGGCCTCGCCGAAGTCATCAAATACGGCATCATTTACGACGCCCCGTTCTTCGCCCAATTGGAGCGGCACCTGCCCAAACTGCTGGCCCTGGAACCCCGGTTTCTTACCGCCGTCATCGCCCGTTGCTGCGAGATCAAGGCCGAGGTGGTCGGTCAGGATGAGACCGAGGGCGGCCTGCGTGCCATCCTCAATTTCGGCCACACCCTTGGCCACGCCATTGAAAACAGCTTCGGCTACGGCCGCTATTTGCATGGTGAAGCCATCGCCATCGGCCAGGTGCTTGCGGCCAAGCTATCCATCCATCAGCACGGCCTGGCCGCCCGGGATGCCGAACGTGTTGCCCAACTCTTCGTCCGCACCGGCCTGCCCGTCAAAATAAAATTAAGCCCCGCGCAACGCAAAAATCTGTTCACCGCCATGCGGCTGGACAAAAAAGTCAGCGCCGGCGAAGTCACCTTCGTCCTCGCCCAACGCATCGGCACCGTCGACTTCGGCTGCCGCGTACCCCAATCCCTGATCGAGCAAGTTTTGAACGAGGTTCAATAACTTAACGAAAAAAGGGCAGGGTGGACCACCAATGTCCACCCCCCCCCCCCCCCCCAATATAAACTGCCAACGATGGCTGATGTCATCGTTGGCTCTTTGACATAGGTAAGTTTGGAAATACTGCCGCCGGCAGGGGGATGACCATTCCCCGGCCAGTGATTTTAGCGGAAAGTTAAAAGTCCGCTCCATGTTAATCCGACCCAATCCAACCTAATCCGACCGTCCACTTTGCAATTGGCACCTGCACGACCATTGGGGTTGCTCGTTATCATGGTTGCGGCTCATCATCGATTTTATGACCACAATAAGCGACTGTTCCGCTCGATTTATGACGGATATGCACCTCACTTGGTCACCATGCCTGTCACGACCATCCACCCGGATATTGAAGGTTTTGGTGGCATGATAATCATAAAAAGCTGTCATAAAACAAGTTGAACATTTCGCTGAGTCCGGCTGAGTCCAGCCTGGGCATTTTGGGTGCTGTAAAATGAGTTCTGGGCCTACGTCAGCAGGACCGGTAAAAACTCCATCGGTTAATCGACTGCTTCGCTCGATTTTCTTATCACTGCACCCAATCCAACCCGCCAAAATCCGTCGCCATACCCGCAATAATAAAAGTTTCGGCTTGCGCCAAAATTTATCGCCGGTAGATTGGGTTGTGCATTTTTCAACCGCCGGATGCGGCGGTTTTTGCATTTTGTTCCAGTTCAACCTTAAATTTATAATTCGTGAAAGTCTTTAGCGGCACCGCCAACGAAACCCTTGCCCGCGCCATTTGTAAATCCATTGGCGTGGAACTCGGACGCTGCAAAATCACCCCGTTTCCCGACGGCGAAACCTTCGTAAAAATCGAGGAGAACGTACGCGGCCAGGATGTCTTTATCGTTCAACCCACCTCCCCGCCGACCAACCACAATCTGATGGAGATGTTCATTATGATTGACGCCGTCCGCCGGGCCAGCGCCACCCGCATCACCGCCGTCATGCCGTTTTACGGTTATGCCCGCCAGGACCGCAAGGACCAGCCCCGCGTGCCCATCACCGCCAAGCTCGTGGCCAATCTCCTCGTCGCCTCCGGTGCCAGCCGCGTGCTGACCATGGACTTGCATGCCCAGCAAATTCAGGGCTTCTTCGACATCCCCGTGGACCACCTGTATGCCGCGCCCGTGATGTATGATTATTTGAAGCAGAAGAATTTAACGAACCTGACCGTTGTCAGCCCGGATGTCGGCGGCCTGAAGATGGCCCACGCCTATTCCCAGACCCTCGAGGCCGAGCTGGCCATCGTCGCCAAACGTCGCAAAAGCGCCACCGAAGTCGAGTCCATGGCAGTCATCGGCGAGATCGAGGGCAAGGACATTTTGATGGTCGATGACCTCACCGAAACGGCCGGCACCCTCACCCAGGCGGCCGCCCTCCTGAAGAAGCGGGGTGCCAAGAGCATCATCGCCTGCGTCTCCCACGCCATCCTCAATGATGTGGGCATCGAAAGATTGCGAAATTCTGTTATTGACGAATTGATTACAACTGATACAGTCCAACGCCCTGCGATTGACGGTGTGAAAATCACCACGCTGTCGGTGGCGGGGCTTTTGGGCGAGGCCATCAAACGGATTCATAATAATTCGTCGGTGAACTCGCTGTTTGAATTCAAAGGCGGTCGCACCAGTTAGTGCGCCGCGCGGTTTAATATAAATTTAAGAACATGAAATCAGTTCCGTTACAAGCCTATCAACGTTCGCAGGTGCGCCGCGGTGAAGTCAAAAAACTGCGCGCCGCCGGCCGCGTCCCCGCGACCATTTATGGCCGCCAGACCAAGCCGCAAAACCTCGAGCTCAACTCCAAGGAAATTGCCGATCTCATCAACCACGCGGTTTCTGAGAACGTGCTCGTCGACCTCGCCGTCGATAAGGATGACCGGGCCAAGCGCCTCGCGCTCGTGCAGGAAGTGCAACATCATCCCTTGGATGGCAAGGTGCTGCATGTGGATTTTCATGAAGTCGCCGAAAATGAAAAGGTCACCGTCATGGTGCCCTTGGAAACCGAAGGCGAACCCGTTGGCGTGAAGTCCGGCGGTGGCGTGCTCGAGCACGTCCTGTTCAAGATCAAGGTTCGCAGCCTTCCGAAGGATCTGCCCGAACAAATTGTGGTCGACGTGGCCCATTTGGAAGTCGGCAAGACCATTCACTTGGGCGACCTCAAGGCGCCGGAAGGCGTTGAGATTTTGGGCGACAAGCATATTTCCGTTATTTCTGTGGCCCTGCCGCGCGTCGAAGCCGAGCCGGCTGCCGCCACCGACGCCGTCCCTGGTGCCGCCGATGTGGAGATGATCAAAGAGAAGAAGGAAGACGGCACCGATGCCGCTCCTGCCAAGGGTGGCGACAAAGCCCCCGCCAAGGCCGCCGACAAGGGCGCGGAAAAGAAGCCCGAAGCCAAGGCCGAAAAGAAGAAGTAATTTTTGCGGTGCGAGCCGCAGGTCCTGTGTATGGATACCGGGCATCTTATCGTGGGTTTGGGCAACCCGGGTGCGCAGTATCGCGGGACACGGCACAACGCCGGGTTTTTGGTGGTCGAAGCGCTCGCCACCCGGTGGAAAGTCGCTTGGACGGACGAAAAGAAGTTTTCGGCCCGGGTGGCGCAGGTCCGGCGCAACGGCCGGCCGGTTTGGTTGTGCCAGCCGCAGACGTTCATGAATTTGAGCGGCGAGGCCGTCGGGGCGATGATGAGTTTTTATCAGCTGCCGCTGGCGCAGTTGCTGGTGGTGGTTGACGATGCGGATCTGCCCTTGGGCGGTCTCCGGTTGCGGCCTTCGGGCAGCAGCGGCGGGCATCACGGGCTGGAGTCTATCGAGCAGCGGCTCGGGAAGCAGCAGACCGCGCGGTTGCGGGTCGGGATCGGCCGGGTGGACGGTGTCCGCGAAATCAGCAATTATGTGCTGGGCAAGTTCGCGGCCGATGAGCAGATTTTGTTGGATAAAGTTTTGACGGTGGCGGTCGAGCAGGCGGAATGCTGGCTGGACGCCGGTATAGCAAAAGCAATGAACCAGTACAACGGAGTGGTAAGCTCCGGGAACGAGAATATAAAAAAGTGAAACGATACGAAGGTTTGTTCATCTTGAACATCGCAGGCAAAGAAGAGGGCATCAAAGATGTCCTCGACACGATTTCTGCGGAAATCACGGCCACGGGCGGTAAAGTGGAAACCGTCCAGAAAATGGACAAGAAGGCGTTTTCGCGCATCGCCGACAAGCGTCACAGCTCCGGCTTCTATGCCAACGTGATCTTTAACGGCACGCCGGCCGTCGTGGCGCAGCTCCAGACCAAATTCGCCCTGAACGCGGATGTGTTTCGCACCCTGTTCACCGAATCGCCGGAACCCAAGCCTGCCAAATAATTTGTTGCCATGGCCAGTTTTAATCGAGTAATCATCGCCGGGAACCTCACCCGCGATCCGGAATTGCGGTACACCCCCAAGGGCACCGCCGTTGCGCGTATTACTCTGGCCGTCAACCGCACCTATACCAGCAGCGAGGGCGGTGAAAAGAAGGAGGAGGTCAGCTTTGTTGATGTCGAAGTCTGGGGCCGTCAGGCCGAGGTCATCGGTCAGTACATGAAGAAGGGCCGCCCGCTTCTCGTCGAAGGCCGCCTCAAGCAGGACACCTGGGAGGACAAAAACACCAAGCAGAAGCAAAGCAAGCTGAAGGTGGTTCTTGAAAGCTTTTCCTTTATCGATTCCAAGGGCGGCGATTCCGGCGGTGTGGCCGAAGCCCTCCGTAGCAGCCATCCTCCGTCCGCCCCCTCCGCCTCCGCGCCCGCCCCGTCGGATGCCGGTGATTCCGAGCTCCCGCAGGACGACGACGTGCCGTTCTGATTTTTTAAACTACAACCAATATTTTTTGTATGGCAAAAACTGAAGTCATCCTCATTCAAAACATCGTCGGTCTCGGCGGTGAATCCGACCAGGTCAAGGTGGCCGCCGGCTACGCGCGCAATTATCTGCTCCCACAGGGTTTCGCGATTCCGTTGACGGGCGCCAACAAGCGCCGCATCGAAGCCCTTAAACAACGCCGCGCCGAACGCGAAGCCCATGAGTTCAACTCCATGAGCGAACTCGCCAAGGGCGTCTCCAAGCTGATCTGCATCGTCAAGGTCAAGACCGGCGACGACGGCAAGGTGTTCGGCACCGTGACCCCCGGCATGATCGCCGACGAGCTCAAGCACCAATTTGACATCACGCTCGACAAGCGGAAGATCCATGTGGAAGCCCCCATCCGCGCTTTGGGCGAACACGAAGTGGAGCTCCGCCTGCACGCCGAGCTGAAGTCCACCCTCAAAGTCCGCGTGGAAAGCACCACCCCGGCCGTCACAGCCGAGGCGATTGCCGCCGCCGAAGCCGCGGCCAAGGCTGCGGAAAAGCCTCACACGGAAAAACGCAGCCGCCATGTTGCCGAGCGCCATGTCGACCCCAGCAAGCCGCCGGTCGCCGAAGGCAAACCCAAGGCCGAGAAGAAGGCCAAAGTGGAAAAGAAAGACTAATCGTTTTCAACCTCAACGGTTGGCCCGCCGCCACGGAACTGTTTCCGTGGCGGTTTGCTTTTTATCCGCCATCCTGCCGCACGATTTTTTTGACCGCACGTCCGTTAGAAACTATACTGTCCATCCATGAATAATCTGTCGCTCCGGCTTTTGCGCTGTGCCCTCACCCTAGCGGTCGCCGCCTGTCTCCACCCCGCGCGGGCTGATGATGCGGATCGTTACACCGGCACGAATTGGAACCTGCTGGATGTTCCCACCGAGATGGCCGCCGCTGCGCTGATCACGCCCGACAAATATCCCGATTGCGATGACGCCACCGTGGATTGCCGTTCCGAACGCGTCTACCGCTCCGACGGCACCGGCGAGGCGCAGGACGAGACCTTCGTGAAGGTCCTCACGGAAAAAGGCAGGCGCGACAACCGCACCGTAAGCCAGAGCTTTCAGTTGCCCTACAACACCGTGACCGTCCCCCGCCTCGAGGTCATCGAGCCGGATGGCACCGTGGTGCCGGTCGATATCGCCGCCAATTCCAAGGAAACGATTGACGACAGCCAGATGGCCGAGAATATCTACGATCCCAACAGCAAGATTTTGCAGGTGAACATCCCTGAGTTGGAGATTGGCGACGTGGTCCATGCCGTCATCCGCACCACCACCGAGCGCTCCATCATCCCCGGCCAATATGCGGAGGATAACACCTATGAAAGTGAATCCTTCATCCGTCACACCACCTACGAGGTTCACGCCCCGGCCGACCGTCCGTTGCTCCGCATCGCCCTGCGCGACCCGGTTCCCGGCACCGTCACCATGACCGCCTGGACCAATGCAGATCAGTCGCTCGTCTATCACTGGGAGGTCAACAACGTCCCGCGCATGTTCGATGAGCCTAACATGCCGTCGCACGACATGACCCTGCAACGGGTGATGGTCAGCACCTCGCCCGACTGGCCCTCCGTCTCCCAGTGGTACTGGCAGTTGAGCCAGTCGCATCTTGAGGCCACCACGCCGGAGATGGTGCAAACCGTGGCGCAACTCACCGTCGGGGCCACCAACGACTTCAACAAGGTTCAGGACCTTTTCTTTTTCGTCTCCAAAAAAATCCGTTACATGGGCCTGACTCCGGAGAAAGATCGCCCCGGCTTTGAACCGCACGACGTCTGCCTGACCTTTGATAAAAAATACGGTGTTTGCCGCGATAAGGCGGCCCTGCTCGTGTCCTTGCTCCGGCTGGCTGGGTTGCACGCCTATCCCGTCCTCATCAATGTCGGCACCAAGCGCGATCCCGAGGTGCCGGACCCGTTCTTCAATCATGCCATTGTGAGCGTGGAACTCACCAACGGCACCTACACCCTGATGGATCCCACCGATGAAAACACCCGCCAGTTACTGCCCGCCGGAGATTGCAACCAGAGCTTTCTGGTCTGCCGGCCGGAGGGCGAACGCCTGCAGACCAGCCCCATCATCCCCGCAGATCAGAATCTGATGCATGTGACCACCACCGGCACGCTGGACAATGCAGGCACCCTGGAGGCCAGGACCGAGCTGCTGTTTGACGGCGTCAATGACAACGAATACCGCAGCGCCTTCGCCCACATGAAGCCAGATGACCGCCGCCGTTTCTTTGAGCGGAACCTGCAACGCGTGATGCCCGGCGCCAGGTTGAAATCGCTCATGCTCCTGCCCGAGGACATGTTGGATATTTCTTCCCCGGTGCGGGCGGAGATTGTGTATTCCGTGGAAGGCATGACCGCGACCGGCAGCGGCAAGGCCGTGGTGAGCCTGCCCTGGGTGGGCAAGACCTTCGGGATTGTGAACTTCATCCTGGAAGGCACCGGGTTGGAAAAACGCAAATACACCCTGGATACGTTTGTGGCCTGCGGCCTTGATGAACATGTTTCCATCAAATTGGCGGATGATTTCACCGGGTCCGTTTCCATGCCATCGAGTACGCCGGTGGATGACGCGAGCCTGAGCTATCAACGCGCGGTGGCCTTTCAGGATCAATCCCTGGTGGGTTCCCGGGAATTCACCTTGAAAGGGGTCGAGTTTACTCCCGCCCAATATTTGCTGCTGAAAAAGACGCTTGAACTGATGCAGTATGACGACCGCAAGGCCCCGGTGCTGGCGGTGTCGGGCAAACTCACCGCCTCGCCCGAGGAATCCACGTATCAATCGGCCGCCCCGGTGGAATCCAACGCGCGGATTTTGGAAAGCCACAACGAACTGGTGATCAAGGACGCCCATACCGCCGTTTATCGGGTGAAATATTCCAAACAGATTTTAAGCTACAACGGCAAGATCCGCGAGGCGGAGATCAAGGTGCCCTTCAACCCCGCCATGGATGACGCCCGGTTGGTCCGGGGCGTTGTCATTTCCCGGACCGGTGAACGCCAGGAAATTTCCACCAATGAGATCAACGTGATGGATGCGGGCTGGAATGCGTCAGCCGGCCGTTACACCGGCGGCAAGATCCTCGTCGCCAACCTGCCGGGCGTGGACATCGGTTCGAAGATTGAAGTTGAATTTGAGATCGCCAGCCATGACAAACCCTTCCTGTCCGGCTTCGAATCATTTGAGCTGCCGGATGCGATGGACAAGAAATCATTCACGCTCACCGCCCCGACCGGGGTCAGTGTCGAAAAAAACGTGAGCAGCACGCCGGGGTTGGTGCAGGAAACTGCACCGGCCCAAAATGGCTCCCAGCAATTCCTGTGGCAGATTGAGAACGCACCGGCCTTGCCGGCGGAACTGCAACTCCCGCCGGAATGGACCTACGGGGCCGGCGTCGGCTATTTCATTGGCAACGCATCTGATTATTATAAAGCTTTGTCTGACACGTTGCTGAACCGCGCCAGTCACGGCGCCAAGGCGGCCCAACAAGCCCTCCAGTTGAACCCAAAGACGAAGCTTGTCACCCCGTTGGATGCTATCAAATCCATCCGTGATTTTGTGGCCAAAAACATCCGCGATGCCGGCCCGGTCTTCACCGAGCTGCCTCTGTCCGAGCTTTCCGATGCCGACACCACCCTGGCCGACGGCTACGGCCACATGGCGGACCGCGCCATCCTGTTGCATGCCATGCTCAAGGCCGCCGGATTTAAGCCGGAGTTTATTCTGGCCTCCGACCTCCCGCCGATCGCCGGCATCACCAATGTCACCGCTGCGCTGCCCCTGCCAGAAAAATTCTCCGCCGTCCTCGTCCGGATTACGGTAAATGGCGAAACGTATTATCTGAACGACACCGATGAGTATGCCCAACTGGGGGCCACCGCCTATGACGGCAAACTCGCCCTTGATCCCGCCAGCCAGACGTTTTTGACCGTGCAGGCCGCTACAAATTGCGCCGATAAAACGGACACCGTTTACCATCTGTCACTGACGAATGACGGCCAAACCCGCGTGCAGACTACCCGGTCTTATTACGGCGGGGATTTTGGCGACAAACACCATTTCTTTGCCGAACTGCCGCCGGAGGAACGGAACCGCTATTTCCAAGAGTCTGTCTCCGGAGTGGCCCAGGGGGCTCAGCCGGTGGGCGATTTGACGACGGACTTTGACCATTATCCCGGAACGGAAACCTTCACCGTGGATATCAACCACTACTGCGTGGTGGACGGCAAAAACATGTATTTCAACCTGCCCTTCGTGCCGTCCCTCACGGCCCCGGCCGCGGATCATCGGGACCTGCCGTTATTCATCGATGCCACCACGGACAATAACATCCGCACGGAGATCGCGCTGGCCCCGGCATTCCAGCACCCGGACATCACCCCGCCCCCCGGACAACTCTCCATGCCGGACGGCAGCGAAGGCGCGTTCATCACCGAAACGAACCAGGGCGGCAACTTCATCATCAACTACGAACTCAAGACTACGTCATCCATCGTCGATCCTGGTAACTACCCCGCGATGCTCAAACTGGAATCCACCCTGAGCAAAAAATCATCCCGGGTCTTCTTGCTGGAAAGCGAATAACCCCGCTGCTTATTTCAGATCAAAACCTCTACCCGCTTTGCTGGCCGGGGTTTTCTAACTAGTTGGGGGCAGCTGGCCACCGGTAACTTCATCGGCCAGGCGCATGGCGTGGTCGGCTTCATATATCCGGTAACGGCTATTTTCCAAATCGTCCACGCCCCGGGCGACTTCGCGTTTCAGGGCGGCCAGCCGGCCCTCCTTGAAAGCAGGAGTTTTAACCCACCAGTCGAACAGTTCGGCCTGCTCTTCGGGCCCAAGCTGCGCGGCGGCGGCCTTGATAATTTCCACGGCACTCATGGTTTTGAACCTGCTCCTCTATCGGTCAAATTCAATCTGCATGTTTGTTGCCAACAATTTTTACATCCCTCGCCAAGACGGAAATATTGAGGTGGTGACCGCCGGTCAACCTTCGGGGTTGGTGGCGTCGGGCGGATCTTGGCGATGTTGCAGGTTGCGAAAGAAATAATACCAGTAGATGGGCGCAGTCTGTGTCACCGATTCAGAACACCTTTAAATTAGCAAAAACCCCTGTAAAATCAAGGTTATTTCGCGATTACTGCCAAGTATTTTTCATTACTTTTCTCTACTTTGGCTGACGCTGCGCTGACAGTTTCACTGACAGTGCTACTGACAGCGGCGCTGCGGTATTTGGCAACGGCAATCATATCAGCATGTCAGATCACCGGAGCGTAATTCAATGACGCCCGGCGCAATGCACCGGACGATAACGCGGGTTTCCGGCTTAAATCCCGCCCGTTCAAGCCAACGCCCCGTGAGGCGGATTTTCGGGGTAACGGTGCCTTTCCATGCGTCGCCGCCTGCTTCGATTTTCAACGTTCGGACGGATGGTGCTACCGCAAATTCACTCGCTTGCATATTCATAGTGGGTTCTCCATTCATGCGGGGTTCATGTCGGCGGGGAAGTAGTTGCGATATATGCGGCGGGGGTCTTTATTGCTGGATGCCGCAACCGTGCCGCACGGGTGCTGCCACGCCTGCCGCCGGTTATTCCAGTGAAAGCCAAGCTCTGACAGTGCAGCGGTGATACGGCACGGCTGCCGGTCGTCAAAGCTAATCCACACCCATTTTCCTACCACTTCGGCCATTCGCCAGAAGTCCGGGGCTTCCCGGCGTATGAGGTTTAACAGTGATTCAGTGGGCAGGCTGCGATTCTGATAGCGTCGGGCCATATCAATCTTTGCCCGCGCATCCGCTCCCTTTGATGATAGCTGAACGGCGTTTGCTGGCGCTGCTGCTTCAATCTTAAATTTGTTTTTCATAAGCTTTTTTTGATAATCGCCGTCCGTGTCTCGCCGTATGCTGCTTGCTTCACCTTTTGCGGAGCCATGTTTTGAGCTGACTGCGGTTTATTTCCGGCGTGCATGGGGCATTGACAGCGAAAGATGCGGCGTTACATATAGCCGTATCGCTGGCGTGACCCATGCGCTTCGTCGCCGGAAATAAGCCGCCCCGCCATTGCGGGAATTACGGGGATGAAAAATTTGGCGTAGCAGCAAGCGGCTACGGTGAGACATGAAGGCGTCCCCATAAAACAAAACGCGCCATGTCAAAAACAGCCACTATCCGCGAAGCGGGCGAGACTGGCGTGAAACCTGCTTTTCCCGCAGGTTTCATGTCAGGTGAGCATTCTCCGGCCTGTCGCCGCAATTCCAGACGTGTAATGAAGCGGAATGAAAGTAAGCGGTACGCGGAGCACCACTATTCAAGCGGGGCGTAGATGTCGTAGCTTTGGTCTATGACGAATACGATGTTGCCTGGGGAGGCTGTGATCAAGAC